>Ga0116229_10004411_pt1 | contig 23044 bp, 13 predicted proteins | sample S1TSphgellanicum_3_FD_87313 | JGI IMG/M metagenome (GOLD analysis project Ga0116229, IMG submission 87313) | Host-associated microbial communities from peat moss isolated from Minnesota, USA - S1T2_Fc - Sphagnum magellanicum MG | ecosystem: Host-associated > Plants > Peat moss > Unclassified...
AATCGCCACGGCATGGAAGTCGATATATTGAACTACGGCGGCGTGGTGACGCGGTTGACGGCGCCCGACGCCAAAGGGCGCTATGCGGATGTCGTCCTTGGGTATAGGACGTTGGCCGAGTACCTCACCGATTCACAGTACTTCGGTTGCCTCATCGGCCGCCATGCCAATCGCATCCGGCAGGGCCGCCTGGACATCGATGGGGTGCATCACCAGCTGGCGCGGAATGGCGGCCTACATGCACTGCACGGCGGTGTTCGCGGCTTCGATAAAGTGCTTTGGGGCGTTACCGAAGCGACAGTGACATCGGACGGGCCGCGACTCCGACTCGAGTACATCAGCCGCGACGGTGAGGAGGGATATCCCGGCACGCTTGCGGTGTGCGCCGTCTACACGCTCAACGAGGACGACAGTCTGCGGCTGGATTGCACGGCGACCACCGACAGGCGCACCGTCGTCAATCTCACCCAGCACAGCTATTTCAATCTGAACGGAGCCCGCGATGTCCTCGGGCACGTGCTGCAAATCCCGGCGCAGCGATTCACCGTCACCGACCGCGCGCAAATCCCGACCGGCGAATTGCGCTCCGTGGCCGGCGGGCCTTTCGATTTTCGGCAGCCGCGACCGATTGGCGAGTGCATCCGCGCCGACGACGAGCAGCTCCGCGTCGGCAATGGGTATGATCACAACTGGGTGATCGACAAGCCGCCGGGTGAACTCGGCCTCGTGGCCTCCGTCCTCGAACCCGTCTCGGGCCGACGACTGGAGGTGCTGTCGACCGCCCCGGGGTTACAGTTCTATTCCGGCAACTCGCTTGACGGCAGCCTCACCGGCAAGGACGGCCGCCTCTATGGGTTTCGCTCCGGTCTGTGTCTCGAGCCGCAGGGCTTTCCCGACGCTCCTAATCGGCCCGAATTCCCGTCGGTTTTCTTGAGTCCCGGTGAGCTCTATCGCACCACGATCGTCCACCGGTTCAGGACGCGGTGACGGTGCACCGCAGTGCTCCACTATTACCGCATGACCGCGGAGATGACTCGTGCCTACACCTCATCGGTGTGCGCCTCGCTTTGCCGTGAGCAGCCCGTACAGCGCCACGACCATGAAACAGCCGGCCGGCACATAAAGGGCCATGCGAATGAGATGAGTTCGATCTGAAACGAAACCCATCAGGGGTGTGAGGACCGCGCCGCCAATGATGCTCATGACGAGCAGCGACGACGCGGATTTCGTCAGCGGACCCAAGCCTTCCAGCGACACGGCGAAAATCGTCGGGTACATCACCGACATGAACACCGACGTGCCTACGAGACACCAGAGCCCGACTTCTCCGCCCCATGTCGCCGCCGCGAGCGAAAGAGCGATATTCACCACCGCGAAGCTCGTGAGTATCCATATCGGTGGAACGGAGCGCATGAGCGCCGTGCCGGCGAATCGTCCAATCGCGAATGCCACGTAGTTGTAAATGAGAAAAATGGCGGCGGCCTTGTCCGTCTGACCGGTCTCCGCTTCGGCGTACTTGATCGTGTAACTCCACACGCCGACTTGGGCGCCCACGTAAAAGAACTGCGCCGCCACCCCCATGAGGAATCGGTGCTTTGAGAAAAGTGCTGTCACCGAGTGGACGAATCCGGGTTCTTCGCCGGCGGCGCCCACGGTCGTCGCAGCGGGAAACCGGGTGACAGCGATCCAAAATGCCAACAGCAGGAGGCCTCCGCCGATAACGAGATACGGCAGTTGCACAGCATGGGTTTCGCGAACGTAGAATGCCTGCAGCGCTTGGGGTGTATCGTTCAACAACCGCGCTTGAGCGAGCTCCATCCCCGATAGAATGAACCGTTGACCGATCCAGATGCCCACGAGACATCCCAGAGGATTGAAGGCTTGGGCAAAATTGAGCCGTAGCGCTGCCCGCCGCGGATCCCCGAGAACGGTCATCAGCGGATTGGCCGAGGTTTCGAGGAACGCCAGTCCCGCGGCCAGGATGAACAGCGCAGCGAGAAACGGGGCATAACGAAGGAGCGCGGCGGCCGGATAGAACGCGAAAGCGCCGAGTGCGGACAGCACCAAACCCAGCACGATGGCGAATTTATAGCCGAAACGCTGCATGATCGCGGCCGCGGGCAGCGCAAGGAAGAAGTACCCCGCATAGAAGGCCGATTGAACGAAACCGGATTCGAGATCCGAGAGCTGAAACGATTTCTTGAACTGCGGAATGAGAATGTCGTTCAACGCATTCGCGATCCCCCAACAGAAAAACAGACTGGTGATGAGCATCAACGCGATGACGCCCGAGCGAGCTTCGCCCGTATCGGCAGATGGGTCTCTCATTCGCTCATGTCTCCCCGCTTTGTTCCCGCACCAGCGGCTGAGATATTAAACAATTAAATGCCGCCCGCTCATAGAGTGACCAGGATATTTTGTTCTCGCTGGTTCCTCTGGATCTCGAGATGGATGGTGCCCTGCCACTTTCTGGCCTGAAAGGCGGCAACCAGATCCGGGAGCTTTTCGATCTTCGAAACCGGCGACGTGCCCTGATCGTTCTCGACACCAATGATGACGTCGCCCGCCTCGAGGCCGCCGAGCTCCGCGGGTGATCCTGCATCCACGCTCAAGATGAGGACACCACGGGCCTCTCCCAACCCCGCCGCGGATTGTTCGCCGAGAGTTTCCACCGACTTGACCTTGGCGCCCAAAAACACCGTCGTGGCGCCGATCTGAAATTTCGTGCTGATCAATTCCGGAACAGGTGCGGCTTTCGCGAGGCGCTGCAAACGAGTCGACGTGACACCGAAACTCATCGCAAAGTCATGGAATCCGATCGCGCGCGTCGCGGCGTCTTGGCGTACTCGGAAATCTCCGGTCGCGGCGGATACGAACCTCACCTGCGCTACGATCGAATGCTCATCGGTGCCGCCGTGGCGCGCCTCCTCCAGACCTTCGCGTGTCGTGAACAAATTCCGATCGACGGTCCTCCCCCAATGCTGCATGAGTATCGGCTGATACGGTGACATGACGATGTTGCGCTCGAAGACATCGTCGCTATGCGCCAACCAGACGTGCGGATGAAAACTATTGTTGATGATCAGATTGTCGTAGACCACCCGCCCATAGCCCTCCCTCAATTTGAGTCCGCCCGACAGCAGCAGGTTGCCGAAGATTCGATAGTTGGACGCGCCATCGTCCAGATCGATGTCCCAGCCGTGGTCTGACTGAAACCGGTTGTTGCGTATGACCGTCGGGTTCGTGGCGTCGAGAAACGGCAGTCTCGGGTTGTTCGCCACCACCTTGTCGATATCGGTTCGATCGCTACGCCAGTAGCGATCCCGCCCCCAGGCATTGAAGGCTCCGTGATCCGACGTCAGGAGTACCGTGTCGAACACGTCGTTATATTCGATCCTGTGTCCGCCCCAGGTCCCATCGCCGATGTTGATGCCCGCTCGCGGCACGGTGTAAATGGTGTTGTGGGAAATCGTGATGTTCATGGACATCGATACTTCGACTCCGGCCGCCTGCAAGTCGCTCGTGCCGATGTCATGAATCAGATTGTCAGTGGCGTCCGAGTCCCTGGGATAGTCTTCCGATGCCGGGCCCGGTGTCAGGTCGAGTCGTTCCGGCGGGGTCGACTCGTACGGGTCGTCGAGTGAGTCGCGAACGGCCCTCGCTGATCCGACAAAGCTGAGGGCCGTTCCTCCTGAATTGCGGAATGAGTTGCCTCGGATTCGAATCCCACGTGCATAGCCGCTGACGAAGACTCCCTGGCCACCGAGATCATGGAAGTCCGAGTCCTCGATGGCGACGTTCTGCGCGTTCTCGATGAATACTGCCCCGTCGCGCGCGATCTTCCAGTCGCTACGCAGTAAAGGCTCCGATGCGTCGAATATCGTGTCCCGGGCTCGATCGAACACGAGCCCGGTCACCCTGAAATCGTGAGCCGGCCTTTGGGTGCTCCCGACGATGCGCAGGATGGAATTCGCCGTCGTGATTTCCATTTTCGAGCGCCGCGGATCGACGCCGGATTCCGGCTTGTAATAAAGCAATCGTTCACGCCGATCGAAGAACCACTCGCGGGCCGAGTCCAATTCTTCGAATTCACCTTCCACCATGCGATACAGCGGATGCGGACCCTCATTGGGCGGCGTTGCGCGATTATTCGCCAGGGGCTCCCCGAGGCGGACGGTACCGTCGGAGTTCGAGCCCAGTATGCGGAACACGACGCCGCCCCAGCGGGCCTTGTGAAGTGCTCTCACGTCTCCGTCCTCGGGATGTTTCCATGTGGACGTACGGGATACGGAAAGAGCATCCGCGGAATAGCCGCCGAGGAGCGGGATCGAGGGGTCGAAGTTAGGATATCTCGCCAGGACCTCTCGTCGCCCGTCCACCCAGAGCTGATCGAATTCGCCGGCATCCACCGGTGCGACCCAGATGCCGTCTCTGAAAGGCTTCCACGGCGGAGAAATCTCCGTTGAGCCGCGCAGCTCCGGTTGAGTGCCCCGCTTGGCGCAAATCAGCGTCGGGTGTTCCGGCGTGCCGGATAATTCGGGCCCAAAAACGATGGGCGCGTCGAGGTACTGCACGCCCGCATCGAGAACGAAATTCAAGTCTGCGGACGGATCCGATTTGCGAATGGATCGCGCGAACTCCACCGCCGACTGCAATGACGAAAAGTGGTAAGTCCTATTCTTGCGGTACTCTCCGACATCGAGAGTGACCGCTTCGGCGGTCGAAGCTCCTTTCACCTCCGGTACCGGCAAGGCGTGAGCGCCGTCAGCGTGCGTTGCCGGCATTATCGCCAAGATGGCGGCTAGGATTCGGCAGCACCGCGCGTCGAGTGGTGCGGTGATTACACGCACGGTCGCGTACGACGGCACGTTACGCCCGTTGATCGCTGCTCAACAGACCACCGGAAATTTCGCTGGCGGCGCGAACGAGGTACTCCGTCGATTCTTTCAATGATCTGACCGGTGAAGTCGAATCGAGGAAGGGGATGGTGAGGGCGGCCGCGGCGATATTGTTTCTGAGAATGGGCGCGGAGATGTCGGTGACGCCGGGCACGAACTCGCTGGCTTGCTGACCGTAGCCTTTCTTGCGGATCCGATCGGCTTTGGCTCGAAATTCGATCAATTCCTCCTTGCCCGGTCTCGGTCGTATGTGCTCCTCCCATCGCCGGCGGATGACCTCGGGCTGAAAGGCGTACAGCACAACGCCCGAGAGCGCATGAATCAGAGGGCGCCTATAGCCGATTCGAACCGAGAAGCCGATCAGTTCGCTCGACTCCATGCGGGCAACGACCACGATCTGACCGACCGAGTGCAGCACCAGATGGCAGGACTGGCCGATGTCGAGCGACAGCTGGCGCATATGCGGTAGCGCGATCTCGATCAGGGTCTTGACGATCGGTTGGACCATCCCCAATGAGAACAGCCGCCCGGAGAGGCGGTAGCCGCCCGACTCGGGCGCTTGCTCGACGAAGCCGCGCCGGTCGAGAACCTGGATCATGCGAAACAACTCGCCGGTGGAGCGATTCAGTTTTTGCGCGATCACGGATACGGTGAGGGGACTAGGCTCGGTGACCAGCAACTCGAGAATGTCCAGCCCCTTCTCGAGAGCCGGAGCCCGATAGCGGATGGAGTCCGTGTCGGTGGACGGCGAATCGGTTTTTTTGAACTTCATCCCTATATTTTGCATGACTCCTCGACCGGAGGACATCGGGACGGAACGACGACTTGGTGCGCTCGCGCGATTATGTCGGTTCGCGGGTTCCGGCGTGTCCGGCCAGGACGAAGATACGCTCGAGCGGAGACCACTTTTCGCCGGGAGAAGCATCTTTCAGCCGCTTTTGGAAGCGATCCATCAAGCGTTCCCAGCGCAAGTTGTCCGCCGCCAGCGACTCGATCGCGACGCTGCGCGGAAAATCGTCCGCGGCTTCGATGATCATGAACAACCGGTCTCCCCGATGCCAGATTTCCATGGCCTCGATGCCCTGAGCCCGAATGTGATCGATGATGGCCGGCCATACCGCGCCCGGTTCGTGCATGCGCCTGTACTCCTCGATCAAGGCTAAATCATCGACCAGATCCAGTGCAAAACATAGTCTTCGGCTCATGGCTTCATGCATCCGTCGGAAACTTGGACATCGGGCAAATATACCAATAAAATGGTATTTCATTGGCAAAATATTATCAGGGCGACTCAGGCCCCTTGAAGCGTCGAGCGGACGCCGAGCCTGCGTGCGCTCGTGTCTCAATCCCGAGGTGGACCAGAATGCGCGAGATTCAACCGGCAAACGGCTTCAGCACGCTCAAAGTAGGTCTCTTCGGTATCGGCCTCGACACCTATTGGGCCCAGTTCGAGGGTCTCAAAGAACGGCTCGTCGGCTATACGAATTCGATCGCCGCCCAACTCGAGGCCCCCGGCACCGAGATCGTGAACTTGGGCTTGATCGACACGCCGGAGAAAGCGTTGGCCGCCGGACACGCCTTCCGACGCGCCGATGTCGATCTCATCTTTCTGTTCGTCGCAACCTATGCGCTGTCCTCGACGGTGCTTCCGGTGCTGCGGCGCGCGAAGGTACCGGTGATCATCTTGAATCTGTCTCCGGGGGCGGCGATCGACTACGAGAGCTTCAATCGGCTCGGTGATCGCACGCGCATGACGGGAGAATGGCTCGCCTGGTGCCAGTCCTGTTCCGTGCCGGAAATAGCCAACGTGCTCAATCGCTGCGACATCCCGTTTCACCAGGTCAGCGGAATGCTCGAGGACGATCCCATCGCATGGAAGGAGATCAGGGGCTGGATGGACGCGGCGCGCGTAGTGCATGTGATGGAACACAATCGGCTCGGCGTCCTCGGGCATTACTACGGCGGAATGCTCGACATCTATTCGGATTTCACCCAGCAATGCGCCTATTTCGGCGGTCACATCGAGATCATCGAGGTCGAAGAACTCGCCGCCCTGCGGCGCGAGGTGTCGCATGCCGATGCCGAGGCCCGCGTTCGCGAGATCGCGCTGCTGATGGACGTACAAGGCGACTGCGCGGCGGAGGAGTTGCTGCGTGCCGCGCGCACCTCGGTCGCACTCGACCGTCTGGTCGAACGGCATCGATTGGGATCCATGGCGTACTACCACGAGGGCACCGGCGCTCCCGAACACGAGGACGCCATGAGTTCGGTCATCCTGGGCAACAGCCTGCTCACGGCCCGTGGCATACCCGTCGCCGGGGAATATGAAATCAAGAACGTGCAGGCGATGAAGATCATGGACACGCTGGGTGCCGGCGGATCGTTCACCGAGTTCTATGCGGCCGACTACCGCGACGACGTCGTGCTCATGGGGCATGACGGACCCGGGCATATCGCCATAGCGGAAGGTAAGACCAAGGTCCGCCCATTGCAGGTGTACCACGGCAAGGTCGGTCGCGGCCTGTCCGTCGAAATGTCCGTGCGGCATGGGCCGGTGACGTTGCTCGCCGTCGTCCAAACCGGCGACGGCAAACTCAAGTTGCTGACGGCGGAAGCGCACTCCGTCCCGGGTCCGATTCTGCAGATCGGCAATACGAATAGCCGATATCGCTTCTCACTCGATGCGCGCGGTTTCATGAATGCATGGAGCGCTCACGGTCCCGCTCATCACCTCGCGGTGGGCATCGGGCATATTGCGCATCAGCTGGAAAAAGTCGCTGCGCTCCTCGATATGCAATGCGTGAGAGTCTGTTGAGGCGAGCAAAAAACCACCTCCGTCGGCAAACTCATCCATGCTTGACAATTTCATATATGGAATTACTATGCGCTGGTGCGAATAGCACAAGCGGTCCAAATTCGAAGAAATCACGATCGTCTGAGTGACGCGGCTTACGCCGACAGCGGGCCCCGCAGGGTTGGGCGGTCATGGGGAGTGGAAATGCTAAGACTAGATCGACTATTGATTCCCGGCGCGGTGTGCTGCGCACTCGCGGTGGGTGCCGTGGCACAGGCGCAAGCACAGGCGCAGCCGTCGGCATCATCCGGCGACGACACATCGCTCAATGAAATCGTCGTCACCGGCTATCGAAAAAGCCTCTCCGATGCGCTAGAGGAAAAACTCACCTCGTCGGAGATCATGGATACGATCGCGGCCGAGGATATCGGCAAGTTCCCGGAGCAGAATCTCGCCGAATCGCTGCAGCGAGTCACCGGTGTGCAGATCCAGCGCAACAACGGCGAAGGCCAGTACGTCAGCATTCGCGGCCTTGACCCGAAGTTCGCTCAGGTCGATCTCGACGGTCGCGAATTGCCGTCGGCTCCGGCGCCCAACGCCACCAATCCCGCCAATGCATCCCGCTCTTTCGACTACAGCATCATGGCGGCGGAATTCATCGGCGCCATCGACGTCTACAAGACGCCGTCCGCGGACTTGAACGAGGGCGGACTTTCCGGCACCGTGAACGTCAAGACCATCGATCCCGACGCGGTCAAGGGGCGGCAGCTCGTGCTCGTGGCGAAGGGCAACGACGACATCAATTCCGGCAAGGTGGATCCACATCTCACCGCCGTGTTCGCGGACAAACTGCTCGACGACAAGTTGGGTGTGGTCGTGGGTTACGACCGCAATCAGCAGCATTACGATTACGACAACTATCTCGCCTTCGGCATGGAGCCCTACGTGGGTGCGACGGGATCGGGCACGAATGGACTGGTGCAGAACTGGAATCCCGGCGGCAATCAAAACGCGCCATATCTCTTCGACAATGCCCAGAACCTGGGTCAATACGATGGGCTGCGGACTCGCGATACCCTGCTCGCCTCGCTCTCGTACCGCGTGGACGATGCCCTCGAGTTCTACGGCCAGGGCTTCTACGCCAAGAAATCCGACGCCTATCAGTGGATTTACGAACAACCGCGATACACCAATCCCAATGAGCCGAACTCCGTCGAATCAACGGTTCTCAGCGCCTCCGTGCCGGGATTACTGCAGACCGTGACCGAAAACAACGTCGATTACCGCAACAACGAGCGACCCGACTCCCTGAACAACACGCTGTCGAACGTCGCCGGCGGCGTCAACTTCACGACCGGCCCGTTGAAACTCAACCTCGATGGGTACGTGGCGATCGCCCGCCAGAACGAGAGCAACTTCGCGTTCGATCCGATTGCGCGCGCGAGCGTGACATCGACCATCGGCGGTGGTCCCGCCACGCTGGCTTTCGTGAATGGCTTCAACCCGTCGAGTGCGGCGGAGTATGTCGGGATCGGTGCCGACGGGAGCATCGCCTCGCCGAGTGAAGACAAGATCTCCGCGATTTCGCTCAAGGGCCTTTATACATTGGATAACGATTGGGTGAAGGCTGTGCACTTCGGTGCCCGATTAGCCAAGGAAACCAATTCGCAGGAGCCCAATTCGGAGATCGTGAGCGCGGAGACGTTGGCGGGATTGCTCGGTACGCCTTACAACCCGGTTCTGGAAGGGGGCTCGTTCAATGCCGCTCCGTTCCTGTCGCCATATTCGATCAATTTCTTCGGCCAGCACTTGAGCTTTCTCGGCGCCAACACGACTGCGCTGTTGGCGAAGGTGCCGCTGTCGAAAATCCTGCAATCGACACCGCTCACCGAAAACCTGGCCGCGACCTATTCGATCACGGAGAAGGACGATGCCGGCTACGTCGCCGCCGATTTCGCGATTCCCGGCCTGCCGATCAAGGGCAATGTCGGCGTGCGGTACGTTTCGACCAATCAAGACTCGAGCGGCTACTCGCCGAACCTCAACGACATCCAGTACAACGCGCAAGGGTCCACCACCGTCATTCCGGAGACCACCGCGGTATCGGTGCAGCATACCTACGACAACGTGCTGCCGAGTTTAAACCTCACGTACACCGTGTTGCCCGATCTGCTCGTGCGCTTCGGCGCCGCCGAAACGATGACGCGCCCCGACCTGGCCCAAGTAGCGCCGAATACCACGGTGAACGCGGGCGTGCAGTCGGTTTCCGCCGGCAACCCGGATCTGAAGCCCTACACGGCCTTCCAATTGGATGGTTCGGTGGAGTGGTACTTCAACAAGTCGGGTCTCCTGTCGCTGGCGGCGTACAACAAGAGCGTGAAGAACTTCATCCAGAATGGATCGTTCACGGAGATCTTGAACGTCGCGGTGATCCAGGGTGGCGGCACGCGGGCGTTGCCCTTCACCTTCCTCGAGCCCGAGAACTCGACGACGAAGACCAATATTCACGGTGTCGAATTCGGCTATCAACAGGGCTTCACGTTCCTGCCCGCGCCGTTCGACGGACTCGGTGTACTCGCCAACTACACGCACATCACGGCGAATGACATCGTCGTGACCGCGGGTTCGCCGGCGGTGCCTCTTTCAGGATTGTCGAAGGACAACTACAACGCGGTGGCATACTACGAAAACAATCGTTTCGGCGTGCGCCTGGCCTACAATTATCGTGGCGGATACGTCGTCGATCCTTCGAGTTACTTCGGTGATGGCGATTATCGCAAGGCCTATGGACAGTTGGATGCTTCGGCGAATGCCAGGCTCATCGACAATCTAGACCTTACGCTGGAGGCGCTCAATATCACCGACAACGCCATCAGCGATGTCGATAAATATGGCATCTCACGGGGCTACGCGAAGTATGGTACGACCTTCATCTTCGGTGCGCGCTACAAGTTCGACTAGGTGGCTGTGATCGACCAGAGCCCCCGCCGGATCGACAACCCGGCGGGGGCGGGGCCCCTGATGAAAGACTCTGCCGCGGGCCGCCGGGAATTATTCGCCCTCTGCAGCTACAGCCTCGGCGAGGGCGCGAGTTCCCTCGTCATGAACGGCATCAACGGGTTTGCGATGCTGTTCTACACCGACGCGCTCGGTCTGCCCGCGGCGATGGCCGGTGCGGCGTTGTCGTTATCCGTACTCTGGGAGGCCCTGAGCGAGCCCGCGATGGGCTACATCAGCGACAATACGCGCTCACGCTGGGGCTCCAGATTCCCCTGGATATTGGCCGGCGGTTTGGTGATGGCGGCCGCCTTCATCACCATCTGGACGGTACCCGCCGCCTTGCGTTCGAACCCTACGCTGGTGTTCGCTTATCTCGTCGCCGCCAATCTCCTGTTGCGCACCAGTTTGACGGCGTTCTTCGTGCCCTATCTCGCGGTGGGGTTCGAGATCGTGCCGTCGTACAACGGCCGGTCGCGGCTCCAGGCGGTTCGTCAGGTGGCCAATATGGCGGCCAATTTTTTCGGTCCCGCGCTCGCGTGGAAGGTGTTCTTTCCTGATGTGACCGGACCCAGCGGACAGGTCATGGTCGGAACCCGTCAACCGGATAATTACCTGCACATGGGAATCGCCTTCGGCGCGGTGGCCACGGGGCTCGTGCTTCTCATGACTTTGGGCAGCCGCTCGGCCATCGTGGACAATCGTACGGTGCGGCGTGAGGGCGCGATCCAACACGGGTTCATGCGCGGATTCTGGCTCGAATTCAAACCCATCTTGCAAAATTCACTCGCACGGCGGATTTTCGTGTTGACCTTCCTGGCCTGTGCCGGGATGGTGCTCATGAGTTCCCTGCAAGGCTATTTGTTCGTTTACTTCATGCACTTCGACTCGACGCAGCGCGTGGTCGCTCACGGCAGTACGATGATCGCCATGGCCATCGGCGGCGCCTTGTCGGCATGGGCGTCGGGCCGTTTCGACAAGAAGGGCGCGGCCGCCATCGGTGCGGTCTTGTCGGCGCTGGGAGCCGGTAGCTTGGCCCTCGCATTCCTGCCGACGTGGATCCCGCGGTCGGGGACGATCGGACTCGCGGTGTTCGTCGGCGGTGAGGGACTCTATTGGTGTGGTGCGGGCGTGGTGCTGCCCGTGCTCACGGCCATGATCGGCGACGTCTCGGAGATTGCTCGGCACCGCAGCGGACTCTCCCAAACGGGGGGGTTCGCCGCCACCTTCAGTCTTGCGATGCGCATGGCCATTTCTTTCAGCCTGATGTTGTCGGGGTGGCTGCTCGGCGTCATCGGGTTCGATCCCGGCTTGACGCCGAGCGGCGCCGTCGTTTGGCGGCTGGGCGCCGCGGCGTTCTTCGGCAGTGCGTTGATATGCGCTGTATTCCTTGAACGATTGAAGCGTTATCCCCTGAATCGCACGCTCTTCGATCAGGAAATGGCGCAATGACGGAGGCGCCGCCGCTCGCAGCGCTGCGCGCCCAATTCGCGTCGCCTCCGCCCGAGTATCGCCCCATCCCTTTTTGGTGGTGGACGGGCGAGCGATTGGAACTGTCGCGCTTGGAATGGGAATTGGACCGGCTGCGCGAACAGGGTGTGTTATCCGCCATCATCAGTTACAACCATCTCGCCGACGGCGACCCCGACGTGGGCGATCCACCGGTGTTTTCCGATGCCTGGTGGGAACTCCTTCGCCGGCTGCTGGACGCCTGCGAGAGCCGCGGCATGACACTCGGGTTCCAGGATTACTGTTTACTAGGTCCGCGGCTGGCGCAGCTCGCCGCGCAGCATCCGGCGCTGCGCGGCCATGAGTTGCGCCATGTCTCAGTGACCGCTAACGCATCGGCGCCACTGGCCTACCGCGTCGAGGATGCAACGGATGTCATCGAAGTCATGGCTTACCGTACGACCGCCGGGGTGCTCGAGCGCATGGGCGCCATCGATCTCACGGATCGAGTCACGGCCAAGCGCCTCGCATGGACACCGGACGAGGGTGATTGGACGGTCGTCGTGAGTCTAGCGCTGCCGATCGGCTACGATCCGCTGCATCCCGACGCCGGCCGTATCGCGCTCGACAGCTTCTATGGCGAGTACGAACGGCGCCTGCCTGGCGCGCTCGGCCGGACGTTGACCGTGTCCTTTCAGGACGAGCTCGATTTCGGCGGACGATTCCCGCTGTGGTCGCCGGGTTTGGCCCTGGAGTTTGCCGAGGTGAAGGGCTATGAGCCCGCCGGACGCTGGGCGGAACTGTTCGTTTGGCTCGACGATCTCACCGCAAAATTTCGCCTGGATTTCCATGATGTCAGCATGCGCTTGGCGGAGCGCGGATGGTTCGAGCCGCTGTATCGCTGGCATGAGGCGCGGGGTCTTCTGTTCGGGCACGACAATGCGGGACGCGGCGGCATCGCCGTCGGTGGCGCGTATTACGGCGATACCCTGCGTGCCATGCGCTGGTATTCGGCGCCCGGCTCGGATGATCCCAAATTGAGCGGCCCGCGCGCCTTCAAGGGCATCAAGGTGGCGAGTTCGCTCGCGCACTTGTACGACAGACCTCGGGTCTGGGCCGAGTGTTTTCATTCGAGTGGTTGGGGTGTGCGGCCTGCCGCGGTGCGCGACGGATTGAATGCGCTGTTCGCGCTCGGCGCCACGGTGGTCAACCTGCACGGCCTGTACTACTCGACTCGCGGCGGATGGTGGGAATGGGCGCCGCCCGATTTCCATTTCCGGCAGCCGTATTGGGCTCATATGGGTGCCATGAATGCCTACGCGTCACGCCTGTCATGGCTTCTCGCGCAGGGCCGTCATGCCTGCGATGTCGCAATCTTCTATCCGAGCGAGGCCGTGGCGCTCGGATTGAACCCGAAGGCCGGCGCGGACCTGGTCGGCGCTCGCTCGCTGTCCGAGGCACAGCGCAATGAGGCGGATTATTCCGAGGACCTCGCCGAGGCCTTGACCTTCGCGGGCGCGGCGGCCTTGTTCGACGCCGGTGTGGATTTCGATTTCATCGGCAGTGCGTCGCTTGCGCACGGGTATAGCGATGCCGGTACCTTGCGGATCGCGGCGGCGCAATACCGTGTGCTCGTTTTGCACCAGGCAACCGCGCTACCGTGGGTTGCACTACGCGCGATTCTCGCTTTCAGTCGGGACGGCGGGCGCGTGGTCATCGTCGGGGATGAGCCAAGAGTCAGCGATCGGGCGGGGAGCAACGATCCGGAATTGCGGACCGTGGTCGCGGAGATTTCCTCGCGAGCGGTCCGGTTGCCGCGACTCGACCCGAATTTCGCCGCGCGCGTGCTTGCACCCGATGAGCGCAGCATCGCGGTGTCGGGTGGCGCGGCGCACCTTTTGCACCGACGGCTGGCGGGCGCGGATGTCGTGTTCGTCCACAATCCGACCGATGAACCGGCCGCCCTGTCCTTGCGGTTGCCGGCGGGTGCGGGCTGCGTGGAACGTTGGAATGCCGCGACGGGAATGGCCGAGGCGGCAACGGTTGTCGGTCGCTCTGAACGAGGTCCATTGCTGTCGGCCCGCCTCGAGCCGCGGGGTGCGCATCTCTACGTGTCGTTTCCTGGAGCCGTGTCGGTTCCCGGCACGGCGAATCCTGGCGCAGCTACCGACGAACCCGCTTGGACCGAGTACGCGACGCTGCCGGACAGCGGCTGGGAGTTCTCGCTCTCGCCCACGATGGACGATCGATTCGGTGATTTTTCTTTGCATCCGTCGCCGCGCCTCATCGGGGCGCGCGCGGGACGGATGTGGGCTTGCGAGGACCGAACCGGCACCGGCGAGTGGCGGGAGTGTTCGCCCGGAGTGGCGCCACGTCTGCGGCTGATCGGACCCTTCCCGCCGACCGGCGATCTGACCGACTTGGATCGACGCATTCTCGCGCAGGACCCGGCAAACCCGCGCGCCGTCGACCATGCCGGTTCCCGGTTCGAGTGGCGTGACTACGCGTTTTCGACGGCCACGGGTTTGGTCGACGATCCCTTCATGAAGAGCTGGGACAGCGGTCCGCATGGACTCAAGGGCTATGTCCCGGATGAGTTCATCGACTTGCGGTCAGACCGCCCGGGCGACGTCTTCTACCTCATCGGCTACCTGTGGGCGCCCACGGCGGTGGAGATCGAGTTGACCGCGTCGAGTCGCGCGGCGCACCACGTCTGGTTCGACGGGCGGAGCATCATCCATCAGCCGGATGCCATGCCGCCGGGGCTGCGCTCCCAATGGCATCTACCGCACTACGATGCCGTTCCGCGCCAGCACCGCGTCTCGGTCGGGCCCACCGGACATCGCGTCGTCATGCGATTCGTGCAACCGGCCGGACAACGCATCCGCGCGTATGTAGCTCCCGCCGCGCCGCCGCCCGTTGTGCCGCGGCTGCGATGGTTTCACGGCCCTGACCAGACCGAGTTCAAGGTGACAGTAAAGCACACGCCCGGCATAGTCTGGTTCAAGTGGACCACACCTCCCGGTCTGAAAGCCGTCACTCTCGTGCATCGGGGCGCGGCGCGGGCGTGGCTGGGAGAAATCGACGGTATCCGTGAGGTGCTCGCGCAGAGCGGCGAGCGCATTCGATCTCGCTTTCGATTCGAACCCGTCGTTGCCCGCGGCGGCGTGCTACGCATCGCCATCGATGCCGCGGACGGTGGCGGCGCCGGTGATTTGATCCTCGAGCCCATCGAGTACGCTCTGGGCCCGGGTGTCATCGATTTGGGTGATTGGACGCAGTTCGGACTCGAAGCTTATTCGGGCACGGCAACCTATAGGATGACGGTGGACATCGACGCGCAAGCCGCGGCATCGCCCCTTGCGCTCGACATCGGTGACGTTGCCGTCACCTGTGCCGCGCGGCTCAATGGAGTGGCGTTGGGAACTCTCATTGGCCCGCCGCTGCGGTTGCCGCTCGGCGACGCGGTGATCGCAGGCATCAATACGCTCGAGATCACGGTCGCCAATACGCTGGCGAACTTCTATGCCTTCAATCGGCCGACCCCCTACGCGGACCGTAACAATGTGCGATCCGGGCTTTTCGGCCCTATCCGACTACTGATCCGGCGTTGACGCGGCCGTCGACGCGGGGATGCCGGCGATTCGCGCCGCTTTGCGCACGACGGCGAGGGACGCCTCTGGGATGGTTCCATCCTGATAGATGAGCAGATTCACCATGGGCGCCACATGATAGCGGTGCAGAGCCTCCAATGTCTTGGCGAGCGATGCGGCCGATCGCCGAGGTGTGGCGGCCGCGGCGTCACGCCGTGTGTGCACCCACTCCCCTTCGAGCGCAAACATCGTGGCCGACTGCAGGCCCGCGAATTCACCCCGCTCCAAGCGGCCGTCGCCGTCCCGCCGCAATGAGCCGTTGAAACTGCCGTCATGATTGAGCACATCGTTGAGTCCGCCGGGCACGGTTTCCTCGCCACAGTAGTAATCTTGGAATTCGGTCGCCGATGCGCCATTCCATGAATTGAAGCAGACTGCTCGCCCGGGGTTCCCCGCCTTGGCGGCGCGATCCAAGGCAGCCCAGTCCGGGCTCCGGTAGTAATAATTGTAGAGACCGTCATCAAACCACCAGCCGGCCAATCCGGTTCCGTAGCGACGACCCATCTCGGAGATGATCGATATCCAATTGTGAAAGAAGCGGCTCGGGTCGGAATCCCACATGTGGGTCGCGCGGCTCCAGGCGGGGTCTTCGATGGGCCCCAGGTGATAGTACAGAAATAGCTTGATGTGCCGTGCACCCAGTGCCGCGATGAGATCGGCGATCAAGTCGCGCCGCGCGGTGCGCCCCGGCAGGATCCCATCGAGCGCCTCGTTGGGCCCCGGAATGTATTGGTCCGAATGCGCTGTGCTGAACACCACGAATGTGGCGCCCGTCGAGGCGACCTCGGCAGCGAAGCGGTCCACCGGAAACGCCGCTGCGGCGTCGGCGTAGGACCGTTGTGGACCGAACCGGGGCATCGTGCGCTTGGACCATGTGAACGCCAGACCTAGGCGCTCGTGGCCCATCCAGCGCACATCCGAGCGCTGCGCCAGGGCCTCGCGGTGCAACGCCTCGCGCACCGCGGATCGAGTGAGTTCCACGCTCAATACTTCCGCCTCGAACGGCGCATCCGAGGTTGCCGGCTGCAAGTCGAGCGTGAGTGTGCGTCGGCCCGCTTCAAGATGCAGCGGCTCGTCGAGGAGGGTGCGGCGCTCCTCGCCGTGGGGATCGACGGGAAATTGGGTGCTCGCCGAAGACCCTTCGCTCGATACGGTGATCGTCAGCGGCTGCCGGCTCTTTGCGCCCAGCAGAACCGTCACCGCGTAATCGTCGTTCCGCGGCGCGATGACAGTCCAGTGCAGCGCCTGATGCGCCGACTGCCAGCCGACGATTTCCTGTTTCAGGTGAGTGACCGGGCCCTTCAACATGAATTCCCCGGTTCGCTCCGCATCCGCGGCGGCGAGCACATTGATGGCGTCTGGATCGAGACGGCCCGTCGGCTTGAACGGGAACGGCGCGGCCACGGACTGCGAAGCGGCACCGGTATCGGATTGGGATGTCGTATCGCTCTGCGCGGCCGCGCCCCGATCTGCGCTCGTCGCGGTCGCCGCCATCCCGCAAATCGATGCCAAGATAACCGCCCATACGGCTGCTTTGAGGCCTAACGATGGCGGTCTCTCTATCATTGGCCGGTCAACGCCGAACTCGCACGGTCAGTCGACCATCCAGCAATCACACGATTCCGGCGCCTAGCCCCGTGACTTTGCGCTCGCGCGCCTTGTGCTCCCGCCACCCGCTGAAGCGATATAGGGCAACCGTATCCAGAGCGCCGCCCGCTTCGGTCCGAGCCATCGCGACGATGGGGGTGACGTCCGTGCGATAGGCGCGCCGCAGAGTCTGAAAGGCCATCATGACGTCGTTTTCCTCTTGGGCATCGTGCAAGCCGTCACGCTCGACCAACAGCGCCTTGGTATACGCGCAGGCGATCGCCTCGGCGGAGGACAGCATGCTCTCGATGGGATCCGTCACGTTGTGCGACTGGTCGATCATGTAAGCCGGATCGAACCCCTCGAGCGGATTCAATTCCGCTTCGACCAATTCGTTGAACACCAAAAAAAGCTGGTGCGGATTGATGGAGCCGGAGTCGAGGTCGTCATCGCCGTACTTGGAGTCGTTGAAATGGAAGCCACCGAGTTTTCCGAAGCGGTGTAAGCGCGCCACGATCTGTTCGATGTTGACGTTGGGCGCATGATGACCCAGGTCGACGAGGCACTTCGCCTTGGGCCCGAGTTGTTGGGCCGCGAGAATGCTCGAACCCCAATCGGCGATCACGGTGGAATAGAAGGCGGGCTCGAACATCTTGTGCTCGAGGAATACCCGCCAGTCATTGGGCAGCGCCGCATAGATTTGTTGCAGGCTGTCAAGATAGCGGTCCAACGCCGCGCCGAGATGTTGTTGACCCGGAAAATTGCTGCCGTCGCCGATCCACACGGTCAGCGCTCGTGATCCGAGCACACGACCGATCTCGATGCACTCGATGTTGTGTCGAATCGCCTGGTCGCGGGCCGCCTTGTCGGTCGAGGTCAGGCTGCCATTGCGATAGGAATGCGCCTGACCCGGACGATCCTGAAAGGTATTTGAATTGACCGCGTCGAAGCCCAAGCCCAGTTCATCGGCTTCGGCACGCAGTGCGGCGTAGTCGCTGACGCGATCCCAGGGAAAATGCGGAGACACCCGCGGCGTGATACGCGATAACTGTTGCACGACGGCGCAATCGGCGAGTTTCTCGTGAATGTTGGTGGGCTCACCGGCAATGGGAAAGCGGGCGAAACGCGTGCCGCCGCGGCCGCTTCCCCAGCTCGGCAGCGCTACGGAGAACTGCGCAACCTTGGACTTGATGGTGTCGATGTCGATGTGTCGGCGCGCGAGACTCCGCCCCAGAGAATCGTACTCGTCGCGCAAGGCCTCGTGCCGCTGGGCGTTATGGGTTTGAATGAGGTCCGCGGAAATGGGTAATGAATGCATGGTTGGGACCTCGATGTGACTAGCGGGTGAATGCCTGAGCGTTACCCGCATCGACGTTGATGACATTGCCCGTCGATTTGGCCGACGCATGCGAAGCGAGGAAGTACGTCGCTTCGGCGATATCCTCGGGCAGCACATTGAGCTTCAGCATGGAGCGATTCCGGTAAAAGGCCTCCAGTTCCTCGCCCGAATCGATTCCGTAGGCTGCCGCGCGTTCTTGACGCCACTCTCCGTTCCAGATCTTGGAGCCGCGGATCACGGCATCGGGGTTCACTACATTGACTCGGATGCCATGAGGCGCGCCCTCGAGCGCCAGGCAGCGCGCGAGATGCAGCGATGCCGCCTTGGCGGATGCGTAGGCCGAGGCATTCGGTGTGGCGGCAAGCGCGTTCTTCGAGCCGATGAAAACGATGGCTCCGCCGTGTTGCAGTTTCATCAAGGGAAACGCTGCACGGCACGCCAGGAAATAGCCTTCGGCCAGGACGTCGTAGTTCTTGCGCCACAGAGCGACCGTCGTGTCCTCGAGCGCTGCCGAAGACGCAATGCCGGCATTCGCTACCAGGATATCCAGGCCGCCGAACTCGCGGGCGGCCAGATCGAAAGCCTTTTGCACGGCGGCCTCGTCGGTGACGTCGCAGAGCGCTCCGCGCACGAGATCCGCGCCGAAGAGCTTCGCGAGTTCCGATCGCTTCGACTCCAGGCTCGGTGCGTCGAGATCTGCGAGTACCACGCAGGCGCCTTCCGCCAGGAAGCGGACCGCCGTTGCAGCGCCGATTCCGCCACAGCCTCCCGTAATGAGCGCGATCTTGCCCACCAGCGGCTTCGGTTTCGGCATGCGCTTGAGCTTCGCCTCTTCGAGCGCCCAGTATTCGATGGCGAAAGCTTCCGACTCCGGCAGCCCATTGTAGGAACCCAGTGCTTCGGCGCCCCGCATGACGTTGACGGCGTTGGCATAGAATTCACCCGCCAAGCGCGCCGTGGCCTTGTCCGCGGCAAAGGTGAATTGGCCGACGCCGGGGAGCAGCACCACGACGGGGTTCGCGTCGCGTATCTTGGGGTCGGCCGCGGATGCATTACGCTGATAGTAAGCGACGTAGCCTTCGCGGTAGGCGGCGATGGCGGCCTCGAGGTAGGCATCATCCGCCACCTTCGTCGGATCGAGCGTCAGCGGCGCGATTTTCGTTCTCAAGAAGTGATCGGGGCATGAGGTGCCGATCGCGGCGAGGCGCCCGAAGTCACGCGAGCCGACGAATTCCAGAATCTCGGGCGCGTCGTTGAAGTGACCGATTTTCGAGCCGCTGTCCGACATCAGGCCGCGTAGTCGTGGCATCAGCGCCGCCGCCTGGGCGGCGCGTACCGGAGGGGGAAGCGGCGCGTGCGCCTCACCGCCGAACGCCGGCGCTTTCGCAAACCGCGCATTGATATGGTTGGCGGCGCGTGCAATGAGATCGATGGTGTTCTCGTAGCAACTCTTCGCGTCCGCGCCCCAGCAGATGACCCCGTGGCCGGCCAGCATGACCCCACGCAGGCCCGTATGAGCGGCCACATAATCGCGCAACGTCACTCCGAGAGCGAACCCGGGTCGCTTCCAGGGCAACCAGCCTACCGTATCACCGTAAATCTCCTTCGTGACCGCTTCGCCGGCGGAGGACGCCGCCAGCGCGATCAACGCATCGGGGTGGACGTGATCGACGTGCGCAAATGGCAGGAAGGCATGCAAGGGCGTATCGATCGACGCCGCCCGCGGATTCAAGTTGAACGTGCAATGCGGCAGGTACCCCACCATCTCGTCCTCGAACTCGACCCCGCGATAGAGCTTCTCGAGGCTAAGCAGCTTGTCGAGATAGAGTGTCGAGAAGCCGTCGAGTTTCATCGAGCTCAAGTCGCCTCCCGAGCCTTTGACCCACAGGACTTCGACGGTATGACCGGTGAGGGGGTCGTCGGCGCTGAGCTTTGCGGAGGTATTTCCGCCCCCGAAATTGGTCACGGTCAGGTCCGAACCCAGCAGATTGGATCGATAAAGAAGAAGCTCCGCCGGTGAGAGGCTCTCCGCCGTCTCGTCAGACCAGCGGGATTGCGGAATCTTGTAGGGTGTGGCGGCAGTAGGCTTCTCGCCGAAAGCGTCCTCATGTATTAGCATAGATGAATTGTAATTTCACTGCTGAAGTTAATCAATGCCTTTCAGCGACATGACTTGAGCCCCGGGAGACGGCAATGAAGGTAAACGCTGTCGTCGTGTTCGACGTCGGAAAAACCAATTCGAAGTTGACGTTGTGGACGGAATTCGGCGAGTGCTTGGGTCGGGTCACCCGGGCGAATGAGCATCCGGCGGGCGGGAAGTATCCGATGCTCGACCGTGACGGCATCGAAAGCTGGCTCGAGGAGACTCTGCGCGAGTTCTCGGAGTTGGCGCACGTGATCGCCCTGGTTCCCGTCTCGCATGGTGCGGCGGCGGCGCTCGTAACGCGGGGCGGCTTGTTCACCCCGCCGATGGACTACGAGATCGACATTCCCGCGGCAACGGTGCGCGCATACGAAGCGCAGCGTGACGACTTTTCGGCGACCGGATCCCCTCGCCTGCCCCAAGGACTCAACCTCGGCGCCCAACTTCATTATTTGGAAGAGCTCACTGGACCTTGGCCAGAGGACCTCCGGATACTGCCCTGGCCGCAGTACTGGGCTTGGCGTCTCTGTGGAGTCGCCGCCAGCGAAGTCAGCAGCCTCGGCTGCCACACGGATTTATGGCGTCCGCTCGAGCGGCGCGCCAGTTCGTTGGCGCTGCGGCGCGGCTGGTCGGCGCGTTTCCCATCGCTGCGCCATGCGGGTGAGCCTCTCGGACCGCTCACACAGGAATGGGTGAAGGCTACACGCTTGCCCGCCGAATGCTGGGTCTACTGTGGTTTACACGACAGCAATGCCGCGTTGTTGGCGGCGCGGGGCCATGAGGAAATCGCAACCCATGACGCAACGATTCTCTCGACCGGAACCTGGTTCGTGGCCATGCGTTCACCTGATCTCGCGGCTTTGGGCGAGACGCCCGCCGCCGTGATGGAGGGTCGAGATTCGCTGCTCAATGTCGATGTGGATGGCCGCGCCGTCCCATCGGCGCGATTCATGGGCGGCAGGGAAACCGAGCGCGTCGCGGGACTCGATATCTTCAACCTCACGCGAGAGTATGATCCGCGTGGGCTGCATGAGGTGTTGCCCCGTTTGCTGCGCAACGACGTCCAGATTCTGCCCGGCTTCGCGCCGGGTTTCGGTCCCTTCCCGAACCGCCGCGGTGAATGGCTGAACGAGCCCAAGGATCCGCGGGAACGACGCGCTTCGCTGGAGTTATATCTCGCGCTGATGTCGAATGAGGCTCTCGATCTCATTGGATCGAAGGATCGCATCGTGGTCGAGGGCCGCTTCGCGGAAGCCGAGGTGTTCGTCCGTGCACTCGCCACGATCCGCCGCTCTGAGCGGCTTTACATATCCAATGCCGTCGATGACGTCCCCTATGGAGCGCTGCGGTTGGTATGGCCCCGATTGTCGCCGCGTTCGATGCTCACGCTCGTAAAACCCCTTGATTTATCGCTCGACCAGTATGCGGCACGTTGGCGCGAAAGAGCGATGCATGTCCCGCACTAGACAAGGGCAGTGATGCCTATAAAATGTAGATTCATCAGCAAAACAACTCGCGCCGCTCGATCATGTTTTTGAGATATCACAATTGACTTTTTATATCTTAGTAAGCGATATTGCATGCCGGTCGCCCACCAGACAGTGCCGATGCGTCGGCCGCCCGAGGAGTTTTGATTCATGACGGATTCGAAACTGCTGCGTCTCGATCCGCTGGATAACGTTCTGGTGGCCATACAAACCTTGGAAGCCGGCGATATCGTGCACATCGAAGACCGGGTGTACACCGTCCCGTGCAGGCTCACTCTCGGGCACAAGCTCGCGGCCCGCGACATTCGCTCTGGGGAGAAGATATTGAAGTACCACATGCCGATCGGATCGGCGATCCGCGACATCGCCGCCGGCGAACATGTGCACCTGCACAATATGAAAAGCGATTATCTCGACACCGTGGCGATGCAGGCCCGGCATTCGCTCGCGGGTCACCACCCGGAAGGTCATCATGATCGTCACTGAGCATGCCTATCTCCGGTCCGACGGGCGCAAGGGGATTCGCAATCACCTGGTCGTGGCGTACCTGGTCGAATGCGCGCATCACGTGGCTCGGGAAATCGTCTATCCCTACCGTGAGTCCGGTGTGCAACTCATCGGCTTCGGCGGCTGCTATCCGAATGCCTATGCGGCGAAGATGATGCGGCAGTTGTGCACCCATCCGAATGTCGGCGGT
>Ga0116229_10004417_pt1 | contig 23037 bp, 12 predicted proteins | sample S1TSphgellanicum_3_FD_87313 | JGI IMG/M metagenome (GOLD analysis project Ga0116229, IMG submission 87313) | Host-associated microbial communities from peat moss isolated from Minnesota, USA - S1T2_Fc - Sphagnum magellanicum MG | ecosystem: Host-associated > Plants > Peat moss > Unclassified...
AAGCAATTATTAATTTAAACTAGATAATAATATCAAAATCATATTTTCATTAAGTAATCATAATTACTAAATATCCTATAATCACCTTTGAAGTGCAAAAGAAAAGGAGTAATGAAAAACTAAAAAGAAGAAAAATAAAAAAATAAACTTTCTAAGTTATAAAACGTTTTGTTTTTTGTTTTTTTTCCTAGGACCCCTCCTACTTTCAAAGCTCATAACTTTCTTATTTCTTATTCATTTTAAACGATTTAAAGTGCTGTAGGAGCGCCATCTGAATTCCTACAAATCACATTTGAATTCTAATAGCAAAAACACAACATAAAATGAACTTTCTAGGTGTTTAAGAACCGGCCTTAATAAATAAAAATTTGAGTTTTTTTGACCCCCTTTACTTTGGGGGGCCATAACTTTCTCATTTCTAATTTTTTTTCAACGATTTTTAATGTGTTAGATGCGCCAAGAGGAGATCTTCAAGATTTGTTTGGACACCAAAAGTAACAGAGCCCTCCCTTGGCTGTTATACTTTAATACAGTAGTTGCATCTAATGTGCAACTAGGTTGGTCCATGAGGTTTGCAAGGAATGTTTTAACCCATATTCTTTGGCTTCCAATTCTATTTGGCTCAGTATATAACTAGGAACAATAGTTATGTTGAAACCAAATACCATGTGCCATTGGGGATGGGTGAATGAAAAAAGTTTGACCTATATGAAATGGTCAAACTTGAAAATAAAATCGGATTATTCTAAACCTACTTATATAACCTAAACCTAGCTATTTGTCAATCTACTTACATACTTAAATAAACCTATTTACTTAATAAGGTTTAATTAATATCTACCTACCTAGGCACCATGTGTCAACATCTTATTAGCCATAAATTAAATGATTTAGATTTCATTAATTAATATTTAAAATTTTACAAATAGGTGGGCCTTGATTGCCATGTGTCTCCATATAATTGGTGTTAAAATATTGAACACGTGTCAAATGGTCAATGAACATTCCATGGTGTGCCACATGTCATCATCATAGTGGCAAAAACTTTAATGATTAAGATTAGTCCAATGAATTTTTGATTTTGAAAACACAAAAAAATTAAATAATGACACATGTCCACAAACTAGTTGTCTAATTTTTAAACATGTGTCATATTTTGATTAGTTGTATGTAGTTGCAAGGAAAGTTGCACATAAGGTGCAACTACATTGGATTGGTATGTATGTATGAACATGGATACTAACACTGTATATACATGTTGCATACGTAATGTCGCATGCAATTGCATGTCCTATGCAACTTGTCTTATGCAAGTACACAGATTTGCAATTGCATGTGTCGCATGCAAGTGAATTTTAGTTGCATGCAATAGTTGCAAAACCCAAAATTTCTAGTAGTGTTTGTCAGTCAAAGTCTCAATCAAATAGTCTACGTCTTCTTGTGTGTATTAATTTGTTTAGTATCATCAAATAGTGTAGCTCATAGGTTGAGTGTTTGGCTTCCATTATTTAGATTCCTCTACACATGATTAAATATCGATTTGCATAGTATATTCACTTTTTTCTTCATCATTTTTATTTAAATCTAAAAATTGCATATTACTACAATTTACATTGTCGTGCAATAGATCCATTGTGTGTTGTGAAAAGAAGAGAGAAGGAACGAGCATAAGAACTTCAAAAAAATGGCGATAAGAGTAATGTAATTGCACTACCATATTCCATCGTTTTTAGTCATAGTAGTGAGCATTAAGGAAAGAGAGACGCGGCTGCTCGGCATTTTTCAACATGTATGAAAGAAAGATGTTTGGCGACTACTAGGCATTTTTTAGCATGAAGCAAAGATAAACGTCTGGCAACTGCCAAACATTTTTTAGCATGTAGCAAAAAGAAACATCTGGCGGTCACCATGCGACGCTTAGTGGCTACTAGGCATTTTTCAACATGTAGCACTAAAAGACGCTTGGTAATTGCCAAGTGTTTTTCATCATGTTGCATTGAAAGACATTTGGTGACTGCCAAATGTTTCTTACCATGTAACAAAAAGAAATGTTTGGTGGTCACCAAATGTTTCTTAACATGTAGCAAAGAGGGATGCCTGGTGGCCACCATGTGGTTTTCAACATTGAGGATTAAGAGACGCCTAGCGGTCACTAGGCGTTTCTCAGCATGTAACAAAGAAAAATGCATGGTAGTTGCCAAACATTTCTTAGCATCAAGTAAAGATAAACGTTTAACAATCACAAAATGTTTATCAGCATGTAACAAAAAAAGACACTTGGCAGTTGCCAAGTGGTTCTCAGCATGGAGGTTGCCAGGTGTTTTTCAACATGCAATATTGAAAAATGCTAGGTGTTTCTCAACATGCAATACTGAAAAATGCTAGGTGTTTCTCAACATGCAATAGTAGGAAACACCTAGTAGCCGCTAGGTATTTCCCAACATGCAGCACTAAAAAATAAGCATTTCTCAACATGTTGAATTGAAAGACACCTAGAGGTCGCTAGGTGTTTTTCAACATGTAGCACTGAGAGACGCTTAGCGGCCATAAGGTATTTTTCAACATGTAACACTAAAAGATGTTTGGCAGTTAGCAGGCCTTTCTCAACATGTAGCACTGAGAGACACCTGGTAACCACTAGGCGTTTCTCAACATGTTAGACAGAAAGACACTTTGCAACCCCTAGATGTTTTTCAACATGAAGCATTGAGAGACACCTAGCAACTAACATGCATCTCTTAGCATATTGGGATGAAAAACGCATGGCGATTGCTAGGCATTTCTTAGCATGTAGGACTGAAAGATGCTTAGCGGCCACCAAATGTTTCTCAACATGTAACAATGAGAGACACATGGTGGCCACAAGGCATTTTTCAGCATGTAGCATTGAGAAACATTCATTCATGTAAAAGGCTGATTATGAATTATATAAACTCTCTAAATACACTCCACCATTTATGAAAAAGGTTGTTGACAAGTATGTTGGCATGCTTAATTTGTATCCAAAAGCAGAGCTTGGAATATGATCCTTCGCTTTAAAAGGAACCTCTTGAGTGGTGAGGTTGCTAAACCAACTTGATACATTCATTAAATTCCATTTTATCAAGAATGGGAATCAAGACTCAATGAAGAAGATGCCTATCCATGATATGAAGGTATGAGCTCGTGACTTAGACATGGTCGTCTTCATGCTAGAGGACCCAAGGAAAAAGTAATTGGCGGGCCTTGTTAGCTCAATAAACTAAATCGATGATGAACTTACCCCAACGTCGATTGAGAAAGGTTTTTTTATTAGTACCATGAAGGATAAAACATTGCACGACATGGTCATTCGCTGGAATGAGTTTGTCAAGCTCCTTAAGATTTAAAAAGATGAATCGCAAAAAGACTCTCAAAGGGGTTCCGACCACACATTCATAAACTTTGAGGGGTTTAGTGGCCCTCGCCCAATAAAAAAACAAAAAAAAGGAGAAAATAGAAGTTGAAAAGAAAGAGAAGACTTTGACAAAACGAATTGTCAAGAAAAAATTTAAAGGATTTGATGTAGTAGAGTGTCAACTCATCAACAACACATTGGGCAATGAGTTTTTGGTTTTCTTTCCTTTTATAAATGACCCGCTTTGAGGTGTTTCCATTGATGTTCATCGTTTCAAGAGAGCACCTCCTGACATGTATATTGTCCATTTTCAAATATGCACAAGGATGAGTTTTTTTTTTAAATCACACAATATAATAAGTTTGACACCAAAATGCCCACTTTTGTAATCCCTAAGGACTCACATAATGTCAACCATATCACTCCTTGCAAACCAAAGAAGTGGGGAGGATATTCAAGACAATTAGTTTTTTATTGTTGGTGGGCAACCCACAATTGTTGTTGTGAAGGTGCGTTTAGTTCGATCCCTAATTCCTTGTATTTTTTGTTTTGTGGTATGCAATGAAAATTCCAAAATAATAGCTTGAAAGTAGAATCTCATTTTTTGATTTAATAGGAACTTGTAGATGACCTAAATATGAGGCCTTGGATTTGAGAGATTTATAACAAGTTCCAAATTATTGTAGTATGGGACATAGACTTCATGAAGATTTGCAAGCTTTTCAAAAAATATTAAACAAAAAGTATTGTGACTTGAGCACAAAGCCTTCATATAGGGAAAATCTTGCACATGTGTGAAGGATATGAGACGCATATTAGATGCTTCATTTGAATTGGGATGCAATTTTTCGACATACTGAGGAATATAAAGTAACAATACCAAAAGAGTAATTTCCATACAAAGTTGTGTTATTCTATGTTTTTCAATCCTATTTCTAAGCTTTGTCATGGTTATGAAGTGTTTTGCAAAGAATTGAAGAAACATTTAAGCCTATTTTGAGTGTAGAATCAACAAAATAGTGCATGAATATCCTTCTACTGATAGATGGAATCTTTTAGCTATGGTAAAGTGTCCTCCTTGAATGGGAGAGGTGCAACATCCTTGATGGATTTGGAGATGTGTCATCACGCCCACCAGAACCGATTAAAAAATTTGGTTTCGGTTGCTTGGCAAACCTCAAGGAAAAACAACTTGAAAAGTTGGCAAAGGGGTTCCCTTCAAAAATAATAGCAGTTAAAGAGCATGCAACGAAAAGAGGGAGGCCTAACCTAAAATCCATGTACGGGTTCACAAGGTTGCTTAAGCGAAAGGCTATGATTGAAAACAAAATTATGATTTATTTTGGACATCCAAAACCAATTGCCAATAATCAAAAGCCTTACTCACACAACAAATGGCACACATTGAAGGACAAGCACAAGCTAGATGCTATTTTCAATTTTGGATTCAAAGCTAAATGATGATTTCTACTCGAAAAAACTGAGGCTCAACCCTTGAGATGAGCCCCACTTGTAGGATTTAAATAGGCTCTGGAGAAATGGATCCAAAGTGGAACTTCGAAAGATAATGCAACAGAGGCAATTCTATTGGACATTCATTACAAGTATGACAAAGTTGAAAACATGGCGAGTTTGTTGGATGTTATCAACAAGGAATCTTGCACATCATTTTTGATGGACAACGCAACAAGGATCATCATCGTCATCTGTACAACTCACAACATGAAAAATGTTCCGATAATTTGGAAGGGCCTTAGTTGGGAGTCTTTTCTTCTAGGGCTCCTGAACACAAGGGCCATGTTCAAAATTGTTGCTTGCATTTGCAACCATGAGTCCTTCAAAAGCCTATTGACTACCATTTGTAAATCAAGTTTTGTTACCAAAATTTGATTTGAGTTTGGGTAGTACATGGCAAGACAAGCATAGGTTCCAGGTTCATCAACTACATTACTGAATGTTCCCATGTTCATGTTTACTTATTTGTTTCCTTGTAAAATTGGAACAAATGTGTGTGGCAAAATTTTGGTAAACAAGAAATTGTTAACATTAGTGGAATGCCCAAATTCTTATTTTTTGGAAGATTGGCAACTATATCGATAGGAAGTTTCTCTAAAAGTTGTTTTACAATTCCTACAACTGATAATCTCAAGTGGGATGCATTAGAAGAAATTTGAAAATTAATGACTAGATTTGCGATTCATTTGTAGTTGTAATGGACACATGCGACTGAAAATAACCTAGTCGCCTAAAACAAGTGCCATAAGATATTTTTGTTGGGGACAAGCCTTTTGATTGACTCATCCCATATGGCACATGCCATGAATCTAATCCATTCTTTCACCTACTTATATACTTTACAAGTTTGAAGTTGTAGACAAAGGATATGGGATAAATTACAATGAAAGAAAAACACAACAACATTACAACATTATCACATTCTTTTTCCCATACAAAAACATTATCATATTTCAACACAATAAAATGTTTATTATTTTCCCTAACTATTTACTACCTACCCTACTTACTAACTACTACTTACAAACTAATCTACCATATTATTAATTAATTAATATAAAAACATTATGACATATCTACACAATAAAATAACTACTACTGAACTTAGCTATTTAATACTTACTACCTATCCTACTTAGCACATACTATTTCAACTACATATTTATTATCTACTACCTAGCCTATCTAATAATTTAATTACTTTGAGTACATTTAATAAATTACTTGTTTAACATAGCTAATTAATTAAACAATTCATGCAAAAACACTATGACATATCCACAAAATAAAATACCTCTTACTTAATTTATAACCTACCTACCTACCTACTATTTACTAATGCCTATCCTACTTATTACTTAGGTTATATACCTACTACCTAGCCTACCTAATCAATTAATTACCTAGCCTACATGTAATAAATAAATAATTTAATGTAGCTAATTAATTAATCAATTAATACAAAAAATTATAACATATCTAGAGCATAAAATACCTCTTGCTTAAATTGTAACCTACCTACCTATTAATGCCTATCCTTTATTACATACTACTTAGGTTACATACCTACTATTTACTTATCCTACCTAATAAATTAATTACCTAGCCTACATGTAATAAATTAATTATTTAACATAGCTAATTAATTAATCAATTAACACAAAAACACTATGACATATCCACAAAATAAAATACTTGTTGCTTAACTTATAACCTACCTAGGTTACATACCTACTATTTACTACCTAGCCTACCTAATAAATTAATTACCTAGTCTACATATAGTAATTGTTTAACATAGCTAATTAATTAATCAATTAATACAAAAACATTATGACATATCCACAACATAAAATACCTCTTGTTTAGCTTACCTACCTACCTACTACCTATTAGTACCTATCCTACTTATTACATACTACTTAGTTTATTTAATTAATTGATAATTAAATACCTAATCTAATTTTTGTTAAAAATCTAGCTACCACCAAAAAAAACAAAAAGCAAAAGAAAAAAACAAATGTTTTAACCAAATTGGTGGAAAAAAAATGTTATGATGATATATAGCCAAAATTAAAATGGTTAATTAGATTAATGCATTGAAATATAATTATATTTATGTTGAAAATTTATGGAAATGCCATGTGCGTAATGTAGGCTAATTTCATATAGTTGGTAAGTTATATTGTCCATAGTTATAAAAAAATTATAGTTGTTGTCAACCATGCAATTCAATTATCATCCATAAATGGATAGACAAGAGAAAATGAACAAAATATGTCAAAATTTCATCTACATTTTGACCTAAAAGTTTTGTAGTTGTATCATGTAACTACATATTCGATTAATAGTTGGTTAGACCCATCATTTAGTGACACATGTAGTCGTATATACTTGCAATTACATGGACTTATAAGATTACAAAGATCACAATTACAAATGTAGTAGGTTTGGACAATAGTCACATTATAGTTACAAAATGATGGTTGAAATGGATAAGATTTCTTTTAGTGATGGTTTGTCTGAATATCTTCAGTGAAGGAGTTTTCATGTATGTTTGTTTAGTAAGTCCAACACATGGATTTTGACTTTATTCTTTGAATATTTTGTTTGCAAAATTTGTTTCATTAGTAGGACTTTTTTTTTGATAAGCCGGTTTTTCTTCAAAAGAATAAAAGTAAAGTGTTAGAACTCATTCCTCATGACCTAGAAGGAAATTGATGTGAGATAATGGTTTCGGTATGTCTTTGCATGTTAACGGGTGTTGCGATTAGGAACATGGGAACGCAACCACTTGAGCCTATTCTAATGCTTACCCAAAGAGCATAAACTTATGATGCGAAGGAGGAAAAAGAACAAGAAGTCCCTACTGAAGAAGGTGGAGCTAATCTATCCCAGAAATTGGACAACCCAAGCCCACCAAAGGTGGACAAAAAGAAAGTTGGTTATGTCACAAGGGAAATAATAATAAAAAGGCTTCCAGTAGTAAGACTCAAGTTTTGAAAAGGAAAGGTCATTCTCGGGGGAAAAATCTAGAAAGCGTTGATGTTCAAGATCTGAAAGAGCAAGAGGCCAATGAAGAACTCACTAACCATGGCAAGAGGATCTTCCAAAGGATGAAGATGTGTTGGCATCGATCAACACATCCATCGTTAATACATCAATAGCTTCTTCAATTGGGTCGAATGTGGCAACTTTAGATGGGGAAGATTGTCAAAAAATTGGTGAGGAATTGTGACATGTTGAACTCCTCGTAGATCCTTTGAGTTCGTATAGTTTTGTATGTCAAGTATAGGATCCAATAGAGAAAATGGGTGACTGATTAAACTCAATGACTTCTACTCATTTTGATGTGTTGTACATTCCATTAATTTTTTTATCATTTTATAAACTTGTAGTACAATTATATTGAAATGTCTAATTTTATTCCATGATAACTATGTTTACATTCTTTTTAGTGCATTTAATTTGACTATCACCTTGAGGCCTTCAAGCATGTGTTTGTGCATTGATCGCTTAATAGCTATTTGGACATATATTATGTGTTGATCACCTAGCAATCGTTAAATGACTATCTGTGCATCAATTGCCTGGTAATCCATAAGTGATTATTTGTGCATTGATCGCTTAGCAACTACCAAGCAATTATTCGTCCATCCATCATTTGGCAGTCGATAAGTGATTGTTTGTGTTTTAGTCGCCTAATAACCGCTGGGTAATTGTTTGTCCTTCAATCGCCTGGAGGTTGCTTGGAAATTGGGTTTCCTATAATTGTTTTGCGACCGCCAAGAGATTGTGTTTCGATCATGCATTTTTCCAATGTTCGCTTGGCGATGCTAGATACTTGTTTCGATCATCTTTCTTTTAACAATCTCTTGGTTGCGCCACATATTTGTTTCTGAAGTGTTCATTTTGTCATGTTTATAGTTCTATTGTTGATTTTTTTTTTCCTTGGGTACGTATATGTGCCTCACATGTGGAGAAGGTGTCAATTTACTCTCTCAAGAGTTTGGGTGAAACGATAATGTAATCCAAGGTGGGCTCCCATCCTCTGTGGATTAATTCCTTTGTGATTGATATGATGGAAATGTAGATTAAACCATCACCTAATGTATGTTTCATATTCACAATTCATGTTTCAATGGAATCAGTTAATGTTTGCTTTAGTGCACTTGGTGTTGAAGACACAACACCGCATGATGTAGAGTTGGGATATTATTGTCCTGGATTGGTGGACCACTCAAAGTTGAGTCCTTTTCATGTATTGACATCCACTTTCCTCAAAAATGAAACAAAATTCGTCATAATTGGTGGTGTGGAAGTTGTGCGTGATGTGGGTTTGCTTTTGTTTCATCCACTTACAAAGCTTACCATTTTGCAAGAAAGTGCAACGACTTCTAGTTTTGCCAATTATAGTTGCTAGGAAATTGTAAGCACTTCTGCTTTTGTCAATGAAGCTCCACATTCAGAGCTTGTTTTGCATAAGATTGCAATGATTTCGAATTTAGTGAATGACAATTGCCAAGAAGATGTAACCACTTTAAGATTTCCCCAAGATGATCTGCAAAAAATGATGACTTTTGGTTTTTCTACACATACTTCGTAGGAAAAATGACCATTAGAGGTGAATGACTATCATTTGATTTTCGAACTGAATGGTGTTCTTATTGCTACAAGTGAGGGTCAAATTAGAATTTTGTGAGTCATACTGACATAGTCATGTGTAATAATCTCAATTTTTAAGAATTGCATCAGGGATATCTAAGTGTGGTAAGGCTATTGACGGTTTTTAGCAATTTCATGTTAGAATAAGAAATGATGAGTGTGCATGGTTACATGAGAGGATTTTTATTTTATTATTATTATTATTTATTTTTTTTATTTTTGAAATTTGATGTTGGATGAATAAGGTGCTGGGTTAATTATTTTCTTTAACAAAAAGTTGGTAATCATAATTTTAAAACCTGAGTTGCGTAATTAGGGGTGAGAAATCTCTAAAGGGTTGGGGTTAGAAGCAGACACCAAAATTCGTAATGTTCAACAAAACATTGGTCTTGTTATAATATTTAGTGGGTAGCGAGGATGTTTGAGATTCATGAAGCAGTTGAGGGGGTGTTAATGAAGGGTTTAATGTAAATAAAATAATCTTCAAACATTATAGGCGTAAGATTAATTTGAAACAATTTATCGATTCAATAAATAGTGTGATAGGGTGGTAATGATAACATGAATTTCATAATGAATGAAACATTTATTCAGATTATGGATAAGCTCAACGAAAAACTATAATTACATGTTGAATCTCGGACTATGCCATAGTGATAGTTCATAAATGTAAGAAATTTAGGATGCATCAAATGGTGCAAAGCAAATAATGCGCTTTGCTATTAGGAAGTAGTTGACTAATCAAATTATGCAACCAACGATAATGTTCAACATCGGGAATTGAAGACCATGCGAAAATAGAGGTGTTTTTAATTTTGTAACGAACTTCATAGACAGTTTCAAGTTCATCATTAGAAGCAGGGCCAACTTGCAACAAAATCACTAGGGTGCAAGAATTCGAAAAAATGCAATAATACCAAGCTCAAGGGGGTTCAACTTCAAAACAAGGGTGCACCTCTTGTGGTTCGGGATCTTCATCATGAGGATGATATGTCAATGTCAAATTTAAGGATGACTCTAAAGGCGATTCTTCATTCACTTGTGTAATTTGAAACCCGTAAAAATTAGTCATGCGTGACGCCAAGAATTCAAGGAAAGGAAAAAATATCTTCAATCAAAATCAATTCGACAATGGATGTGTGAAAGACTTGGTACATCAAGATGTGTGGTTGTAATTTATAAATCAAGGAAAAAGAAAGAAAGGCGTAAAATAATGGTCTATGACCATGGTAAAGTAAAACCTTAAGATTAATGGGAAAAAAAAAGGTTTAAGTAAAATTTTTGGGGGGGGAAGTGAGAAGATGTGAAAATGATGATTCTCCTTCTCCTTTCAAAACCCACCAAGCATTGGAACCTTCCATAGGCCATCGAATGGGGGTCTTCTTTCACCACCTTCCTTCTCCTTTTCTTTAAAGGCACGAATTTGGGTCTTTTGGGGCTTTTTTTTCCGGACATAATTTTCGATTTGAACCTTGAGAAAACTTGTTCCTATAACTTTCCTTGGGAGGAGAAGAATGATTAGTTTTAATAGATGGTGGAAAAAGGGATAATAAATTAGATGATTGTGGTACTTTTGAAAGAATAGAAGTGAATAGGGATAGTTTTGGAAGCTTGAAATCTTAGAAAAATTTCACAAACCTTCTTGGGTTTTGTAGCACAACATTTTACTGATTTAGGCGTAGAGCTTAGAATTTGGTAAGCAAATGCGCCTTGTAGCTAATTTCTTAATGAGCTAATGCAAGCAAAATTTTGATAACATATGTGATAGGAACAATATTTTAAGTGATTGGAGGTTTGTTGCCAAGTTGAACCTTTTACCTTTGTGAAACCTTTTCGAGTTTTGTAGCACAACTTCTTACTCATTTGGGTGCAGAACTTGGAATTTGGTAAGTAGATGCACCTTGTAGCTAACTTTCCAATGAACTAGGGCAAGTTAAATTTGGATAACGTATGCGATAGGAATAATATTTTAAGTGATTAAAGGTCTGTTGCCAAGTTGAACATGGTGTCGAATCCTTAAAAGTTGGTTTAAGTGGGTGACAATTTTACATAAAACTCTAGGATTTGGAGTGTTTGAACTTTAAAAATATATTTATCAATTCCAGATCATAAATGATGCATAAGAGGCAAACTATTTGGTTTCAACTACAAATGTAATTTAACATCTAGAGATACACTTTGCATTTTTTCCTTCACTTGTAGCATATGTACCTCCGAATATAATCACTTCATAGAATCAGGAGTAGGGGGATAGGAAGTTGCCTCAAAAATTTGCTCGATGGTTTTAAGGCTTGGCTTCAAGGAATTCTTTTCCGCTTATGTAAAAAAATTTACAATGTACATATGGTCCTCAACAATGAAAAAAAACTTTTCAAAACATTTCGAAAAAAATTTGCATTCAACTTTTGTCTTTTAGAATAGTCGACCATTTGTTCTACTTAAAAAATGATCATTTCTTATTTGAGAAGCAAAACAAGCTAGTTTTCCATAAAAACCTTCTTGATTTCTTTGTTCAATTTCCTAGTACGATATTTGAAGATACCTTGTTGATAGATGATATACTTCATAAGAGTTTGTGAAATCTTCCTTTTAGCGCCATCTTTTTTTAAACGTTTTATGGGTTGCACAATGACATTAATTACCTACTCCAAATCATTCTTCCTTACTTGGAATCTTTGCATTTGTCCAAAATGCAAGTTTATAAATTTGTAGAGTTGTATCCTTTTGGTAACATTACAAATGTGTTTCCTAATGACCTTCGATATGAAAAATTTATTGTTTTTTTTTCTACATAATGTGATGAAACATTTTGTAACAAAGTGAAATTGAAACCTTTGAATAAAAAGAAATAAACCATTTTATTTATTTATTATGGAATCATTATGTATGGATGGTTTACTAACTTGAATTCCAATGGGTGCATGCTTTATTTTTATTAGTTGTTTTTTTGCTTAGTGTACTAGAGTCCAATGTAAAGGTTGTTCCACACAACTTTCTTTCCCAAAACATCCACTGGTTTTGATTTGATAATTATGCATTTCATAAACATATTGTTAGGCTTTCATAAATTGTTCTAAAATTTCAATGAAAATGGCTTGGTAACCATTAGGCACCTCATGCACATAGTTTAACATTCTCCTTGTATTTCAATGACTTTTGTTAGTATCATTTTTTGCCATCTATTGTTAGCTTGCCTGGTGGTTGCTCGATGTTTCTTCCATATTGTTATGGATATATTTAATGTAGAAAACTATTTATTGTTAACATATGGACATTTCACTATCAATTTATCATTGTAATTCTTGATAACACATTATTTTTTCCCACATGTTTAATTCATTTTGCTAATAGATTTTTTTGATGTTTTAGTTCAATGTTTCTTCCAAGCTAACTATAATGGTCAAAGGTAGTTCAATGCATTCGTGTCTACGTTCCTTTTCTCTTGAGCCTAAAAAATGGTTGGTTCTGAATGTCAATGGCGGGTGGTGTTATTTCCCACCTTCAACTGTTTTGCAAGGGAATGTTAAAGTGTTTGGAAAAAATGTTAACATGACCAAACTGTAAGTTAAAGCTGGAGTGGAAATTTTTCTCAACAAGGCATTTCAAAAGTTTCATATCGCAATTTGGTCTTGTATGAAACTTGGGGATGAATTGGAAGTTCTTCCCATGCTCATGCTTGAAAGTTTCTTGGATTGAATTGTTTTCATTTGGGGATGTGAACAATGTTTCAAAATGTTTGGTGAAATTTCACCCAGGTCCTATTATTACTTAAAGGATTTGAAACATGTGTATTATGCTTGCCATGGGAAAGATTATGGAAAGAAAGATCAAACATTGCCGATTGCCGATGAACCCAACAAGGTGTTCAAAATCTAAAATGGATTAGTCTTTTTCTTGAATCATTTAGGGGACAAATGTTGTCAAAGAATAAGGTGTAATGGTTGGACCTGCCATCCCATTTGTGGCCACCCTTGGTTGGATTGCTATTGGTCGAAACGGTTCGAGTTCATTATGATTTTATGGTCAAGTATTCTAAGCCTCCTTTAAATTCCTCATCAAGAAATTATTCTTGGTTCCTCTAGTATATATATAATGATAATGCCAATGTTCGCAATAAGCAACCCTCTTTAGGTATGTAATTTACATCATTCTATTTTCATTTTTTTTCATTTTTTTCCATTTTTAATTACTTATATATATAGAATTGTTATATGTTTTAATATGTTGTTGTTTTTTAGTTTTGACTTTTGTATGTAGTTGGTTTGGATCATTTTTCATAAAGTACACAACGTTGTTTGCAATTATGAAAGGGAGAAAACGATGTTTGCCAGTTAGTTTTTTATTTCGAGATGGTGCCCATATTGTTGCATATTTGAGTATGGATAGTGACAAAACTTCTAACACTAGGAGGATTTCACATTGTGTTTAAAATGATCCTTCAAATTTAAAGTGCCTTTTAAGGTTTTTATAATTTTTTAAAAAAAATATTGGATATTATGTTTTAAGACTATTGGAGAAATTAGGAGAGGTGTTTTAACAACCTAGTGGCCACCTGGTGATTCAATCAGTTTCAAATTATCCTTCAAATATAAGTTGTCTTTTAGGGGGTTTTTTTTTTAAATAGTTTTTTTTTAATTGTCAAAACTTTTAGAGAAATCAATATATTTATAATTTTTACAACCTAGTGGCCACCAGGTCCAATTTATATCTAAAATATTTAATGAAGGTTGTTACCAATTATGTAATATACTACATGAATTGTTGAATTTTGCAACTTCTTTCCCTCTTACATGTTATGAAAATTTCTGGATTTTTTAATTGTTGCAACTTCTTTTCATCTTGTTATAGGCCTGGTGGCCACCACACCTCAAGGTTTAAATTGGATTTTCTAATATTGAATATAATGTTTGTTCAATTTATGTAAATTGCATTTCATTTATTCATCATTCAATTTTTTTTGTTTTTCTTAAACAATTTAGCATGATGTCCCCAAGGTTTATTTATATAACTTGGAATGTAACTTGTAGTTATTCAAAAGCTTTTTATGGTGGTTAACAACCTTGTTCTAGTGGCCACTAGTCATTTATAATTGAAAAACTCAAAAAATTAACATTGAAATTTTTTTGTTTGCATTTTCGGATTTTTGTAAAGTCCTAAATTAATTAAATATGTGTTTAAGGTAAATCAACCTATCATCGATCACCTGCCTATGACTAAATAGTTATTTATATCTTCATCATATGTGTTTTATTTTGAATGATTTAAAATGTTATGGGATAAGTACTTCAAGTTTTAGAAATTATCTGTGAAGTGCAAAAGAAATGGAATAATGAAAAAATAATAAGTAGAAAATAAGTTTTCCAACTTACAAGATTTAATTTTTCTTTTTAGACCCTTCCCACTTTCAAACCTCATAATTTTATTTTTTTTATAATAATTTTAAAGGATTTAAAATGCTATAGGAGTGCCACATGAAGTTTTACAAATCATCTTTGAATTATGATAACAACAGAATATATACAAGGAATTTTGGGTGTTTCGAAACCAACTTTTGTAACATTTGGTGGTTTGTTTTTTTTTTGAATTCTTGACCCCCTCTACTTTGGGGGGCGTAACTTTCTCACTTCTATTTTTTTTTTAATGATTTTTAGTGTCCCAAATGCACCAATAGGAGCGGTTCAAGTTTTGTTTGGACACCAAAAACAACAGAACCTTCCCCTTGGATTTAGCCTGCCTTGAATGCTTAATTGTTCGGTCATTGGCCGATTTATCCTATAGTTGCAACTCAATTGCAATTCAATTTGCAACTAAAAGATTTAACCTATATGTTTTGTTTTCCAATCCCATGTTACAAACTATATAAAGAAGGCTTGTTATTTTATGTTCTCACATTAAAATACATGCGCCATTTTGGGATGAACTCAAAAAAGCTTAACCCAAAGGCAAAATGAAAAATAAAAGAATAAAATTTCATGGCTATTCTTTAGTTCATTTAGTCTTGTTTTTTCCTACCTATTTACCTACCTAAGTAAGTAAGTAGGTCCTATTTTTCTACCTACTTATGTTGGTAGATAGGTAGGTAGGTCCTACGTAAATACATAGGTATGTAGGTCTTAAGACCTACTTAGCTATTAAAATATATATCTTTAAATTATTTTTTCCAAAATATAATTAATATGCCATGTGGCAATTTGTTTTATTGTGCCACATGTCATAATCTTAGATGATGGAGATCAACATTTCGAAAAGAAAGTAATTTTTATGTCCAAAAATCTTCATAATGTCATGTGTTAAATTTTAATAGATGGATGATAATTAATGATGTCAGCATGACATCATGGGTGTAGTTATAATGGAATTGCATAATAGTTGAAAATTAGTTGTTTTGATAGAGTTGCAATTGAATCGCAATGAGTTACACCATATATATAATGAGTTGCAACTCTACAATTCATGCAACTTGCTCATTAACATTCATGACGTATAAATTGAATTGCAAGGCTAGTTACAAAACATCTTTTTTTCTCAGAGTGAACACACAACAAGGGCATGTGAGCCTTTTTCGCATTTCAAACCTTAAAATAATAATCATAAACAATTCCAAGCTATAGTGTAACCTCAATAGAGCCCTAGTACAATATAGAGACTTATATTAATCTTGGTATCCAAAAACCGACTAGACTAGTATAACCTCGATAGAACTTTTGTATGATACAAAGATTTATATTGGTCCCGATATCAAGAAAACAACCAGACTGCGATAACTTGGCTTGAGTTCATTAAGTGAAACTCTTGAGTTCTCCAAAGAAAAAGTTGTATATCATGGTACTAGTGTAGGTGTGGGTTCAACCAAGGCCAATTTTGCAATGCTCAAATTTAATTATTTGGGTGAGCCTAGGAGGATATAAGCTAAAATACTAAAACTTTGTAAACTTCACAAGTTACAGAAAATTCAACTAGAGCGAGTTTTTTCTAGTGGAAACTTTTGGTGGTAATTCTCAAGAACACCCAATTCTTTTAGCCTTTTAACATCTACATAGATGTTTTGTAATTAAAAGAAAGGGGGCACCACATCAATAACCCAAAATGCAATTACCATTTGAAATCTACTTACCACATTTACATATCATGCAAGAATTAATTTAGGGTACATAAATGTTATTGTATGCAAAGAATTAAACTATTTTCTAAGGCACTTAGTTAGGATCAGATCATTTTGAGCCTTCTCTCATGAGCTACCACTGTCTTAAGTAGGTTGTCGTTCAACTTACAATTCTACATATTCCCACTACCAAGTATAGCTCCAACTCTCAACATACCCAAGAGAAACAAATTGAACACACCCATTTCACATCTTCACAAAATTCCCAACACTGCAACCATCCTAAGGAATTTTGACAAAAGAATTGCCCATTTAGAATTAAGCAATAACTAGAAATTAACATTTCTCTCATACTTCCCATAACCAATAGGTCTCATTCCTTCAACCATAACACATGAACAATTTGCTTGACTATAAAAGTCAAGAATCACGACACAATGTCAGGCAAGCTTTCAAACTCCCTAAGTTTATCACCTCCCATGTGCCTTGCTAATATGCATATCCATGTTAACTCCTAACAATCAAACTAAACTCCTTGCACAATGGAAACAAAAGAACAATAGTCTAATTATCTCCAACATTCATCTCATAGACAATTGTTCTCTAAAACCCAAAAACAAAAACCACATAGCCACATTGCAACAATCAAAATTCAATACTTAGCTTCTCAAAGTCCTGCCTTATGAACCTTCCATTTGCATCAATACTTTGTGCCTTCAACTCAAGTAGCTCCAAAAACATAAAGCAAGCACAACAAGCCATCACAAGAAAATCAAAACACACCACCCAAATCTGATAAGCACAGCATAATGACTTTGATAAATTCAGAAACAGAACAAAACATCAGCAAGCAAAGCCCAAAACTTTCAATCCATCATAAGACCTTCATGGCACATATAGTTGCCAGCACTGTTGTTGAATGATGAAAGACAAACCTGAAAAGCAAAAACTCCGGTGTGGAGAAGTTGACAGTTCACACAAAGCAAAAGAGCAACAACCCTTGCCCTAATTCCACATCACAGCTTCAGCTGACATTTCTTACAATAGCTGATAAACACCAGTTTTCTGGCAAAGAACTGGCCTGAAAACCAGCCCGGTTCTGATTGGGATTCGGATACCCACCCAATACTGGTTGTTTTCTCATTGTGAACCTTGGTTGCAACTGTATATTTGAGTGAGTATGAGCTAAACTCTGGAGCTCCCCAAACTAACTGACCTACTTCCCAATGCACATGTTTTGTTTGTCATCTTTTTTTCTTTCCCTCTGGGAGAATTCTAACTCCAAATCAAGAGGTAGAAAAAACTATGACAGGAGGGGACATCAGGCTGGTGAGAAATTAATTACAAAAAGAAGCACAACAAAAGGCCTCAGTTGACCCCAAAAGCGAAAAGAACTTTTTCTCTGTCCAAGCGCTTTTCAAAAGCTTGCACTATTCTAGCAAATCTGCTATTGACTCTTGCAGCAAGTTTTGTCTTTTCTATATGGCATGTTTGAATGGAAGGACTGGCGTTAATGTTGGGTAGAGTCAAGAAGGACTCAATTCTCATTTGTTTCACTTTGAATAAGTGGCCAATTCTTGTCATGATCAGGAAGGAATTCAGTGTACCCCATTACTTTCTTAGGGGAATTGTTTTGTCATTTCTTAAGGAGTTGGTGACTGGTGTATAGCAAAATGATTTACATCCATAGTTGGTGTAAAAAATTGAACTGGCAAAGGAAATGCCATGAAAATGGCCTTAAACTCAAAGAAAAGGGTTGTTAATTAAGCCACAAAAGAATTCCATTGTTCCTCCACATCCAGCTAGTTGAAGATTGATTCACATATGCTAAGTCTTTGACCCCAACCTACCGACCAGGTTCAGACTTCAGACTTCAGCCAAGGATGTCCTTTTAGAATCACTCCTGTGTTTGCAAGCTCAAGTTTTAAGTGGGTGTACCTTACAAATATTTTGGAAACTAAAAATAATAATGTTCTGGTGGTGCAAGTTGTGCTTAGAAAGTGCGCATATAGTATGTATATAATTCATCCTATCTGGAGTCTAAACTATACTAATTTAACCAAAAAAATTGCACAAAAGTGTTGCCAGTAGGTGTTAGGAAGGGCATCAGACTACCATTTCCATTTCCCCCAGAGATGATGTCCTTGGCCATTTTGTATTATGATGTTCTTTGCTCCATTTTGTAGGTCCTCTTCACAGCTCAATAAATTATTTTGAAATGCCCCCAGGAAGAGACTACTCAAAAGGGGGCCACCCATCCATGTTGAGTGTACTGAGATTCAATGTAAGTACATATTAGAGTTACCCTTAAAGTACCCCAAACTGGGGGTACTGGGCCCCGGAAAAAGAAAATCTGGATGAAAACAGTACACAGGAAAAAAAAAGAGGGGATCAAACCAGGTTTTCTTACCTTCACTGCTGCTCATATGCTTCATTAGACCACGTCTTGTCAGAGTAAAATCCTCAAAATCTTGCGAACTGTACCCAGTTTCAATCAAATGGTCCCCAGTTTTACTCAAGCTGCAACTATACTGAAATTGGGGATGAAACAGGGATTATAGGATCAAAATAGGGACCAATAACAGGGTGACTTTAAGGATAACCCTAATATTGGGACCAAAAACAAAACACATCATCTAAAAGCTTCAGTTTGGAGCAACATTTGAGGGAGGGAACTTGAAGAGAATTGTGTGAGGAATTCATAAACTGCAATGGGTAAAGTAGTTGCAGTTTCAGTACCCTCCTCTTCAACCTTTGCTTTATTAATACGAGGGAGGCCAATTGGATTTCTGTTCTGATCATAAAAAGAATACCATGGATGAATATGATTGTGATTTCCCCATGTGTCTAAATATATCATTGAGTTATGGACTAGGTAAACATGAAGAGCACATAGGTTACAGTGAATAGTTGAGGCACATGATTGCCGAGACTGTTCACAGTAACCAGCTCGTTATTGAATGATTGTATGGGAGTGCTGAGCTTATGAGACACGGCAGAGGGTGAGTTATGAGGTTCAGCCAACCAGCAACTAGGAATGGTGATATATGAAAATGCTAGAAGGCAACAAAATATGTAATATAATGTGGGAGCTCTTGTCCAATGATGTGCTGCTACATTAGCAAGGCGATTGCCATGGTCAGTTTTGCCATCTCAACAAGTTTGCAATCTGGAATTTATCTAATTAAGAGGCTTCAAGAAGCTGGTTATATCTGGTGCAGCACCAAGTTTTCCTGGTTGGTCTTCCTTCAAGAATGTGGTGAGTAGATCCATAGGACAAGTGTTGTATTTGAATTTTGGGGTATGTAACTCTGGGAAATTTCTAATTTTGATGTAATGAATTTTTTTCCAGTTTTTTCTTCAATTGCTGAATTTTAACATATTGCATGAAGTAAATATGCTAGGGATGACCCATTATCATCACCAAATCTTCAAGAATCTTGGGGAACTCATTCTTTCACGAACATACCATGTAAGAATGAGGCCCCTCCATGGTTTAAAGCTTGATGCACTTCCTGCCATATAGTTGGCAATCTTTTATTTCAAAATGGCAACAAAAAAATATTTGAAAAATAAAAATTAGATTGTCTAATTTCGAAAAAAGATTTACAAAATTTACGAAATCACCAGATTCTCTATTAGGTTCCAATAGGGTAGCCAAAAATGTAGAAAGACGCTTGAATTCTCTCATTTTAATATTTTGTTCATAGCCAGAGTTGGCTAAAACATCTTTGATATGGATGATCACCACTTCAGCTACATCACAAAATTTGAAAACAAAGAAAACACGAAGCAAAAGCGATTGATTGCAGGCCTGGGGAAGGAATTGGGAACAATGTTGTTACTGTTTAGAATAGTAAAAAGAATTCAATAATTAGACAACGAAATTCTACCGAACAAAGAAGCAGCAAGTCACAATTATATAAGACACAGATATGCACGCAGTGTGCACCCACACAACGCGCACACACAAACAACATCACCATTTTTTCTTATTCTTTTCACAGAGAGCACAGGAATCCAAATTGATCATCTTAACGCTTTACCTGAAATTGACAGTTTAGCAACTCAGCAGAATAAGCAAAACAACTTACACCTCGTGCAGCTGAATTGCTTGACTTGGAAGCTTGGACCTTACAGTGTCTTTTGTTTGTTATTGGAAGGCCAAGCTGAAAAAACAAAATGAAGTACTTGGGGAGAAGTGGCGTAGTGGAGAAGTGGAGAAGAAGCGTCCGGACAGCAGTCCTTGGTTGCAAAAAGGTCGGTGCATGTCTGTAGTATGTAGGCCTATGCCTGCTAGCAAAAACAGGTATAAGGACCCTACCACCAGGTTAGTATGGCTTCAGGCAATAACAGTGTTATACCAGTACTAACATGGCTGGGACCTGAGGTAATTACAGGTATATACTGGTGTTTGGTAATTATCAATGTACGATTTTACTCACATGCAACACTATCTTAGTCTTGCTTGACCAAACCTTGGAAGTTTTTTGAAATTCGAGTCCAACTTTCAAGTTCATTTTCGTTGGTTGTTTTTCACTTTGTTGTCTTCAATTGCTTCCTCCTCCCATAAACTTTTAGCCTTTTCATTGTTGACTAAGTCTATTGGAACCTTTAACCTTTTTTATTTAGATTTTTATTGGTTTTCGTTGGGCACTTTCTACCACTTTAGAAAGGTGGATGCCCTCATCAATACTTCAACATCTTATGGTTGGGTCATTTCCTCGTGATGTCTTTTCTTCATCCTAGTTCTTTTCACCCCAAGTTCATGCCCTTTTGTCTCTTGTTCAAACTTGGCCACCATGTTGAGTAAATGGCTCGAGTGCAAATTTTCACCCGCACTACCTCTTTAAGGTGGCACCCTTTATGTTTCACCAAATATTCCTCTGCCTAGCTTGAATGATCTCGTCTATTTCACTAGCGAGCCTAGAAAAGACCCATTAATTTATAGGTTTATGCTCAATGGCATTTATTTCTAGCCACAATTTTTGCTTTCGATCTGGCCTCTTTTGTCTTAAAGGAACAATTTCAACTTTGAAACATGGAAAGTTGAATGTGTGATAAAACGTATTGGCAATTTCAATGTATACACATCAAGGTGGGACTTTGCTTCTACTTCATATAGCCCTGCATACTTAGTGATAAAATTTGGGGCTAATCTTTTAGGCATCTTGAAATCTCTGATTTTGGTCACATGTGTTGCCAACTTCAAATTATGTAAATTTAAGTGTTTTGTTGGCAAGTTTATCATACCACTTTTGAATTTGTTCCAAAAGTTTTTTGCTTGGGTGTATAATTCTTCATACCCCTTTGCTATCTCCATAACTTCCTTGGAGTGGTCTCTTTGTCCCATGGGAATTAATGCTTAAGTCCATAGGCTTCATGGTTTTTTTTCCCAATGTAAGTTCAAATAGATACATCTAGATTGTTGAGTGCATTGTGGAGTTATAACAAAATTTTGCGAACCCTAAATGGTCACCCCAATCTCATCAACACCCATGCAATTTTTGAGGTATTGATTCAACACCCCATTAACTTTTTTAGTTTAGCCATTCATTTATGGATAGAGTGTCATGTTGAATGACAATTTTGTCCCCACCTTTCAGAATAAATGTTTATAAAAGACTACCATGAACTTTGCATCACAATCATTTCATAATGAAATGAAACATCTTGTGATGTTTCGCCCACATGTTAAAAAAGATTTTTGCCATATCAAAAGTTGTTGTGGTTGCCTTAATTAGACCCATTTTGGCCAACTTGGAGAATTGATTGACTTCCACCATAATAATGTCCATTTTATTCCACTATGGGAGTTACATCATGAAGTCCATGGAAACATTTCCCCATGGCTTGTTCCAAATTGTTAGAAGCTTGACAAGTCCAAACTTCCTATAGATGAACTTTGTATTTTGGCACTTGACACAATTGTGCACAAAATGTTTTATGTCCTCTTTCATTTTAGGCCAATAGAACCATCTTCCAATGGTCACCCTCATGATTATTTCATTAAGATGCCTCGCTAGAAGCATGTCATGCTCTCTTTATATGACCCTTGTGTGCAACTTTTTTGCCAACACATAGATTTGATACTCCTTCCACTTTATCAATCCCTCTTTAAGGCTTATGCCTTTGATTTTTCCTGACGCGCTCCCAAGTCACGGGGTGAAACACACTTGAGGGTTTCACAAAGTCAAGTTGCGGAAAGTTGAACTTGGTAGCACGCTCCCGGCTTCCAACTCTAGAAAGGGGTAGGGGGTCGAGTTGGGAGCCCCGGGATTAGACTAGGAAGAGGGACTAGCTTAGCTTGTGTGATTCTGCATCCAAAAACCAACCCCACGAGGTTAGTTTAGCATTCGGGACACCCTTTGGTGTTGGG
>Ga0116229_10004418_pt1 | contig 23036 bp, 21 predicted proteins | sample S1TSphgellanicum_3_FD_87313 | JGI IMG/M metagenome (GOLD analysis project Ga0116229, IMG submission 87313) | Host-associated microbial communities from peat moss isolated from Minnesota, USA - S1T2_Fc - Sphagnum magellanicum MG | ecosystem: Host-associated > Plants > Peat moss > Unclassified...
CGGCCACCGTTTACATACACTTCATTTCTTTCTTGCTTTGCATTTCAATACATGAGAATTTCATCTCAACCTCACTTGTGCATTGTATATATATGTGTGCATGCATCTCTTTTTAGTTGATTAGTTTATACATTTGACTGGCTTTAATCTTTTTGTTTAGTAAAATTTACTACATATTTACATCCTTACGACACCGTACGTCACGACACTACACGTCACGACAATTGTCATGCCCGTACATGGCCTCATACATGATGGCCAGTTACGGGCATGCCCATGTGCGGTTTTAGGGTTGATGTACGATCTTAGGCGATTGTATGTTATTAGGTACTTAGGGTTTCAGTGTTGGCAACGATATAAAAGGCCTAACCCTTTCTTTCTCCTTTTTGTTTTTCTAGAATTCCTTTGTCAGGAGTTTCCTCCATCATAAGTTAAGATTTCTAGATGCTCACGGTGGCCATTGCACGGCCACCGTCTACATACATTTCATTTCTTTTTTTCTTTGCATTTCAAATACATGAGAATTTCATCTTAGCCTCACTTGTGCATTGTATATGTATGTGTGCATGCATCTCTTTTTAGTTGATTAGTTTATACATTTGACTAGCTTTAATATTTTTGTTTAGTAAAATTTACTACGTATTTACATCCTTACGATACCGTACGTCATGACACTACACGTCACAACATACTACTAAAATTAATAGATGTTATCTTGCTATACACAAATGGACCATGTTCTATAATCATGTGGTTAACTTTAGGATCACTTGACAGAAGGATGAGTAGCATTGACAAGAAAGAGGATAAGCAAGAATGTTAAGCAAGTGTACGAGTAGGAACTAGGAACTTCAAATAGAAGGATGAACATCAATGTCAAGCACAAGAAGGAGTAGCAATGTTGAGGAGGAGAAGGTCAAGTAAAAGTACAAGCAAAACGATGAACAATAATGCCATGTAAGAACATCAAATAAGAATAGCACCACAAGCATTAAGAGACAACAAGACAAAACAAAAAGAAAGAAAGGAAATGTAGAAAGATAACAATGCAAATGAAATCACAAAACATAACAATGCACAATGTTCACAAAACACAAACAACAAAAGAGATGAAACCCCAAATGAGTGGGAACTTTTTATTTTTGTGGAGAAGCAAAAAACACAAATAGTTGTTATGTGTTTTGTGTTTCTTCATGCCCTGGAAACCTAATCTTTTTTTAAAAACCCTAACTTGAAACCCTAATACTATTTTTTTTAACACCTTGGCGAGGTTTCAAATTTTTTTCTTCATGGGAATTGGTTTTTAGAGGATCAATTATCCATATATTGAAAACTTGTAAGCTAGGTTTCATATATGGTATCACCCTTGATGATATTCAACGATCTTCAAAATGAAAATCAAGTTGAAATCAATTCTCACTCTATTTTAATACCTAGTTGACATTAGGGTGGACATGCATTTTGTTTTTTTATGATAAAGGGCACTAATAGTTTGAGGGTTGAGAACCTTGGATACAATGTTGAAAAACACCAAAGGCATGAAGAAATACATAAGGACCTTGTAAGCACTAGGGTCAAAAATATTTTATATTATATATATTTTTGAAGGATGATATGAAAAAAATTAAAAGACATTGCCCAACCTTTTTTTTCAAAGCAACGAAAGGCATTAAAAAATAAAAATTATGTGTGCCATAAATGTTAATATTGTAATAGGTGCAAATTAATTATCATATTCTAAATTTAATGAAAATACAAATAATTCCATAATTAATTTATGTGATTTAAATTATCAATGTATGGTAATTAATTTTTTAAACATTTTTTGAATATGTTAATATTTTGACCTTAGTAGGGCAAAGCAACACAAAGCCCAACTTAATGATAAGTTTTCCTATATTTTGTTCCATAGCATAATAGGTGGGAAAAAATATTTTTGTGGAAGCATCTTATGTTTTGGGGAAACCTTAATCTTTAAGGGTTATAATCGTCTTATGTTATAACCACATGGCAAATATCATACATGTATGATATGCAACATATTAAAAAATCCATATACGTTGAAACCAAATATCATCCTTGTACATTCATACTCCAAATTCTATAATTTTTTTCAAGCTATTAAGTCTTTCTCTCAAGTTGTTTTAGTGGGGTGCCTTATTTTGATATTGCCCCTCTATTCAGGCCTTACATATCACCTACACGCTACAAACTTCCTAAGTTTGTTTGAAGGGCACCAATTTACGTGTGCCAAAAAGCTTGTGGTCAAAAGCTTTATCAAGTGGAAGGACTTGTGCTAATTTTTATTTTTTTTAGGTATCATAGGAAAGAAAATGAAAATGGATGTTTCAAAAAATGAAATGTTCACATTTGTAAGAATTCTTAAACCCTAAACCTTTAACTTTTACCTATTTAAAATGCCCTCCAACTACATTATGTAAATTGACAAAAGTTTTTATGTATAAGAGAAGGGTCTATCAACTAACCTTTCTCTTACATAAAGTAACGTCATGATAGACCTTTTTCCTATGTAATGTGTCGCCATGACAATGACATAGTAGAAAGGCTAGGCACATGCACAACTTAAAGGGGCAAATGGGGGGCTTTGGCACTAACCTCCCATTTTGCCTACCATTGACGCCCTAAAGCATGGAGGTAGAAAGGTTAGGCACATGCACAACTTAAAGCGGCAAATGGGGGCCTTTGGCAACAACCTCCCATTTTGCCCATCACTAATTCCTTTGGGCATGGAGGTAAAGTCTCATGGTGGCAACTAACAGCCATTGTAGTTGTGCCTTAGATTTTAAAAGTACAATAATAAAGGTAAAATGAAATTATTATAAAATATAACCATAGTAAAAAAAATTACGAAGTGTCTAGGATAGTATTTGAGACTTTCCACATTTTAGAAACTCATTTTTTTTACAACACTTGGAACTTCAACAACACTTTTTACACTAGTATGTATTTAATATTTAAATTATTTTCAGCAATTTTTGGATTTTGTTTCTTTGATATATAATTTTTGTATATGTGTATGTATTATGGTTGTTTTGAAATGATTTTTTGATTTAGCTTTCTTGAATTTGTCTTTGTATGATGTAAAATGTAATGTATAAGTGTAACCCTAATATGAAATTTATGTATTAGGGCAAGGGTTTTTAATCAATTTTTTGATTTATAACCTTTGTGTATGTGTGTATACATTATGGTTATTTTGAAGTTTATTTCAACTTTCTTGACTTTGTTTTTGTTTGTATTGAATGTATTTTTCATCAATTCTTATTTCTATTTTGCATATGATTTTCTTTTGTAGAATCATGAGTGATGGAAGTCCACATATGTGGACTCATTTTATAATAGAAAATGAGATGAAAACTATTGTAGCTCCTCCATTGTTGGAAGGATTTTCATCATCCATTGTTGTTGCACCTCCATTATTACAATTACCAATTGTTAAATTGTGTCATAAGAAAAAAAAAGGGATGATGAAACAAATGTTGAAAGGAGGGAGTGATGTTGTTAACATCCTTGATTTATATGAAGAGGACTAGAGGCATATTCACAAATCTTGTTTGCCATTCAAACATTGGACACACATTTGTACTGAACATCATTATGAATTACCAAATGAGTGTCATTGGAAAGAAAAACAAACCAAGAACAAAATTGAAAAGATGAAAGTGAGTATTGACATAAAAAAACTTTGCTGAAAGAACAAACCAGACATAATGGATTAACATGGTCATGGTTTACATGGATAACAACTATTATGGAAGGTTTTGCCAAAGGAGATGGTGCACCTAGCGGGGTTGATCAAGGCACTATGAAAATTATTGAAAAGGATGAACATGAAATTCTAGAAACTCAAAGATTCACACCTACACTGTCAAATGATGAGGAGGTAAGAGATGTGCCATTTCTTGAAACTTTTGTTAATACACCAAAGGAAGGTACAAATATTTTTTCTTTTACCCTAAAAAATGTTTCTTGCAAATTGTTCGAGGTTTTTGGCAAAGTACCATCTCGCAAATGAGCATTGATTGGAAATGCCAATTACTTGGTGGAAGCCATGAAAAAATTTGCGGGAGGTCCTATTAATGTCGAAAGACACAAACTAGAATTTGGAAAAAGAATGACAATTTTGCTTATATAATCCAATGAAAAATTGGCTATCAAGCAAATGGAATTTGAGCTTGAGAGTCAAAAGCTCGAGTTAGAACATGCACACACTCAAGCAACTCAATTGGCAATTGCCAAAATGCTTGGAGACATTTTACATGTTTCAAAATGATTCAAATATTTGTCAATTTGTGATTTTGTGTAAAGAAGCAATACATTTTTTTAAAAAAATTCTTTCATCTGGTCATCTAAAAATAGAGTTGAATAACTTTTTATCTTTCGATTTTTTTTCAATTTTTCAATTTGCATTAGTTACTAAAACTCATTATGCACTTGTGGTCCAAATTTTAGAGCAATTGAAAAAAATCTCGGATTTGATGCACCTATATTTCCAAAGTGGGTTTTTTGCAAGTTTTTTTTTGCATTTTTTCATTAAAAAAAATTTAAATAATTTTTTTTCTTCAGTTTTATAAATTACATTAATTGTTAAAACTCCTTATGCATTTGTGGTCCAAATTTCAGAAAAATTGAAAATAAATCTCAGATTTGATGCACCTATATTTTCGAAGTGGGTTTTTAACAGGTTTTTTTGCATTTTTTCATCTAAAAACAAAGCTAAATAACTTTTTTTTCTTTTCAGTTTTGTCAATTGCATTAGTTACTAAAACTCCTTATGCACTTTGTGGTCCAAATTTCAGAGCAATTGAAAAAAAATATCAGATTTGATGCACCTATATTTCCAAAGTGGGTTTTTTGCGGGGTTTTTTGCATTTTTTCATCTCAAAATATAATTAAGTAAAATTTTCTCTTTTAAAACATTTTCAGCTTAGCAAATTCATTAGTTACTAAAACTCCTTATGCACTTGTGATCCAAGTTTTAAAGAAATTGAATAAAATTTCAAATTTGATGCACTTATATTACAAAAGTAGGTTTTTAAAAGGTTTTTTTGCATTTTTTCATTTAAAAACATAGTTAAATAACTTTTTCTCTTTTCATTTTTTCAGTTTTGCAAATGCATTAGTTATTAAAACTTTGTATGCAATTGTGATCCAAGCTTCAAAGTAATTGAATAAAATTTTAGATCTAATGCACATATATTACCAAAGTGGGTTTTTTTTGCATTTTTCCATCTAAAATTAGAGTTAAATAACTATTTTTCTTTTCCTTTTCTTAGTTTTGTAACATGCATTAGTCACTAAAACTCCCTGTGCATTCATGGTTCAAAATTGAGAGCAATTGAATAAAATCTTAGATTTGATGCACCTATATCACCAAAGTAGGGTTTTTGTGGGTTTTTTTGATATTTTTTCATCTAAAAACATAGTTAATTAATTTTTTCTCTTTTGATTTTATTCCAATTTTGCAAATTGCATTAATTAATAGAACTCCCTATGCACTCATGGTTCAAATTTGACGGTAATTGAATAAAATTTCAAATCTAATGCATCTATATATCCAAAGTGGGTTTCTTGTAAGATGTTTTACATTTTTTCATCTAGAAATAGAATTGAATTTTTTTTTTTTCAATTTTGCAAATTGTAAGAGCTAAGAGCCCTCCTAATGGACTTGTGTTCCAAATTTCAGACCAATATAATAAAATCTCAAATCTGATGCACCTATATTTCCAAAGTGCTCATCAAGAACATCAAATAATGCTTGCACAAACAATCATCCAATTTGTGAGAAATGTAGCATGCATTGTTTTTCAACGTTGTGAGGCGACTTGACCTTCACGAAGAAGAGGCATTTGCCCCCTTGAATGACAAAGAGGATCTTCTTGAGGACCTTTTGGAGGTGGGGGTAATCCCATTAATTGGCAATAATTATGAAGGACACAACAAGCCACCACAATTTCAAGAATTCAATCAACACATGCACTAATGTAATGCAAGATGCTTTGCTTATTTTTAAAAATCCCAAAAGCATTTTCAATGCTAGTTTTACCAACATTTATTTGTTAGTTGAACATGATTTTATCCAAATTTCCATCAACCAGTTTGAAATTATACAAAAGGTAATATCGACTTGCACAACCTGCATTTTCAAGTAAATAAGGTTTTATCTCTAAACCTTCAACCACCACAATTGGCTCTTTTAAAATTGAACGTGTTTGAAGTTGTTGATAAATAAATGACACTATAAATTGGCCCCCATCTGCTATTTTGCTAGCAATCGAGCAACAAACGTTCCAAAACAATTTGTCCATGTCACAAATTATTTGTAAAACAACTAAATTTTACATTTTTTTCATCTATAATAATAATTGTAGGTACTGTAATAACCCGTTTATATTGCTTTTGGGAAAGCATAATATGGGACCCATCAATAGTGCCACAAACATTGGGTAAGCCACATGCATGAAAAAATTTATGCATAATTTTAAGTAAACATGAACCATGAGGTATAGAAATATATCGACTAAACAATTTATCCTTAGAAATTAAAGTATTAACAACAATATCAACATACTTACACATTGTAGAAGCTTCAACATTGAATCTATTAGTAATGACGTTTACAGTAACCCCATGTGCAAATCGATATAACACCAACCCAATATCTTTTCTAAGCTTTAACGGTGCTCTAACCAACATAGTAACCCTAGATTTGACAAAAGGTTTCAATTTGCTAACCAAATACATAAATGCTCCATAAGTCATACAATATGGGATTAACTATTTTCTATCCCTCATTTCCAAATGGGTGTGTCAAACGACTCCTTTTTATCAAATCCCAATGTCTAGATTGTTTAGGCTTTTTCCACCAAGTCTTATGTGACTTAGTTTTTTTTAGTAAACAAGAAAAGAAAAAATAATTGGCATTGCATGGATTATGAGTGCTACCTCAATCAAACTATAAGAATAAATTCCTCACTTGAACCATTCTCTTCTTCTTCTTGTGACAATTAGGTTTCAAAATTTCAACATGATCAAAAAGAAAAAAAATGTTAATAGTACAATGCCCAATAGTCATTGAATTCATTGAAAATACTAACTTTAAAATTCAAATGTGAATAATGAAAATTACTTACAAGCTCTACACTCATAAAACTACTAGAGAGCACAAAATATTAAAAGCTCAAAAATTAGGGAGCTCAAAATGCTAAAACCCAAACAACCAACAAAACCCTAAACTTGAATGTTGATTAAACCCTAAACTTGAATGTTGGTTAAACCCTAAATTTGAATGTTGGTTAAACCCTAATATGGTAACCTAAGTAAAAAAACTCAATATTTACCTCTGCCTTAATACCATACATGTACATGCGATTTCTTCCCCAAACCCTAAAAAAAAAATTCCATCTCTGCCTCGAGAGAGAGATGCGCACGCGCACCTGCAGACTCTTGTGCATTGCGAGGGGAGGAGAGCGAGAGAGAGGGAAGAAGAGTAATAAGAGTGACGCCGTATGGAGGACGAGAAGCTCGGAAGAGCGGGGATCGTTGCAACGCAAGTGCTGTGTGGAGCTGCAGTGGTGGCGGGGCTGAAGACCGTGCCGGCACTATGGAACCTGCATCTGATCACACAGCCTGTGCAAACCCTACAAATCGCTCTGGTATTCTGCTTTTTTTGTTTGTTCTTCTTTCTCTCTTGTCCTTGTTCGAGAAATTCCAGTACCCGCCGTGGCTTCGTTTTGAGTCCAAAGATGATGATGATGAATGTGCCGATCTTTTTCTCGTTTTCGGTGTTCAGTTGTTTGTCGAAATGAGTCCGGTAAGATAAATAGCGTAAGCAGGGCGGAGGAGCATATCATGATTGTTTCTATTGCCTTGTGCAGGCGTCTATTGCACCTGCAGTGATTCTGAATTATGTCCACTTGTTGCTGCTTACCTCTCTAAAACCTCGCTCGCTTGTGTGTATGTGTTTTTGCCCTTTTGCAGACGATTATTGTACCTGTTGTGATCCTGACTTATGTCTTTTTGGTGCTCCTTACATCTAAAACTCGTTCGGTAAGTAGCTTGAATGCAACATTGTTCCAAGTAGTGGAATCTCTGGCTGGGGAAATTTTTTCTCTCTTCTAGAGACTTTTCTCTTTGTATGTATGTTGATGAAGAGGAAGTTTTGAAAGATTACTCAGCAGCAGGATCTTGAGAAATGCAGGAGGGAGTAATTGGCTACTGTGCCTTTTGTTTGATCTTGAAGATGTGATCACTGATTGTAACAGAGAGCAATGTGCATGGCAGGTCTGGTGGTCCCTGGGGTGTGGTCTCCTTAGTCTTCCTGTAGGTAGTTTCTGCCACCTCCCATTCATGCAAATTGGTGTTTAGTCTCCTCATGGATTGATTTTCTTAGATTGCATCTTCTTATTAGATTTCTTTTTTTTTTGGGGCGGTATACTATGTGTTGTGGATATTGTTGTTCACCAAAATTTCAGATCAGTGCCTGTCTTTCAATCTATTTAGAAGAAAATGTGGACTAAGTGAAGGGTTGGTGATGTCTGCAGGGACGGTGGTGGCTGCATTGGTAGCTCTTGCATTTGGTGCACCAACTTCTTTTCAGTAAGATAGTTACCCCAACCCTCCCATATGTGGACCTCCATCTGGGCAGACTATCTGTGTCATACTTTTAGGAGACCTTAAGATCACCTTTCTATTGGAGTGTTTGTATTCCATTTCTAATGGAGACTGGGAAACTGGGTGCTTCTCAGATTTGAGGTGGAGATGAATAGATCTATAGCTGTTCTAGAATATCAGGCCTTCCATTTCAACACTTCTGAATTGAAGTTGATTTGTGAATGTCTCTGTAGCTGGTGATTGGTTTGGGGTGTGCAATTGAGTTTAAATATCTCATAACAGATCAATAGTTGAGTTTAAATACTGTGTACTTTGGGGGGGAGCAACTTAGTTAGTCATACATTGTGGAAATAGCCAATCACTTTCTCCACTTTTTACACAATCATGATTTTCTGGCAGTTTTGCCTTGTTCATTTCCAGTAAGTTAAGGGGCATTACTGGAAGGTGGCCTTGACTACTTCCTTGATGCAACACTCCTAATAATGCCTTCATGCAAAATGGCAGGTTTGCAGCGAGAACATGGCATTGGGCATGCCTCATGTCATCTCTTACGGTAGGTCATTAACCTTCTATTGCTTCTTCCAATTGATCATTCAATTCCTTCCACCAACATGCAGCACATAACACCCAGGTCCCTGGGACCAGTTGTAAAGTTGACAGACAACACACACAGTAATTTTAGTTAATGTGCAAATTTGAATCATGTGGCAAAGATAATGGGTCATGCTGAACATATCCTTGTTTTGAAAGTAGTTTCACGCCATCTCTTTGGAGATATCTTATAAAAACAAAAAAAATAGTGTCACTTCCAACTCTGACTGTTCTTAAGCTGGTTTTAAATTTGAGGTATTTGATTGTGTAATACCAGCTCTTTAAGTGGAGCTGGTACTTTTTTGATCTTCCAAAGAGGTTTGTGTAAGATTGGTGTCTATACTTTTGGCATCCAAGATTTCTAAAGTCTCTCAACTGTGGAAATGTACTTTGGAAAGTATTATGGTGGGGAGGACTGAACTGCTTAAACATTGACAACTTGTTGAAAGCCTAGAGTTTATTCAGTACCTTATGGAGCCTGGTTAAGCCAATTTTGGGCTAGGGTTTAAAGAACTCTAATTCAGTGAGGAGTGTGGTCAAGCAGGTAGTACCAGCAGCCATCGTGCTTGGAGCATCATGGACAGATTGGCAGCGTGTGTTTGCATTCACTAAGTGCGTATTGAACTGTATTGTGATCCCATCATCGAGCTGCAGATGTTAAAATCTAGATTTCTTTTGTTACCTGAATTTTCAAACTGAGTTTCCAAAGTGTGCCTATCTACATTGTCTAAGGCTTTGCCTCATGGTTGTCAATGTGATTGTTTTGTAGACCTCATGGAGGAGTGGAGCTGGCAATATGCATTCCTGCACATGGTGCTGCTTTAGGTGCATGGGTGGGAGCTTGGCCCATGCCCCTGGACTGGGAACGGCCTTGGCAGGTTCACATTTGTCCAAACCTCACTTCTGGCTCACCAGTTTGTCTCTCTTGCTTTCTCAAAATCTGTGTTCAAATGTGAGGAAAGAAGCAAGGATTTGTGTCTAAGTGATTTGAGACTGGTGTTGAACAGGAGTGGCCAGTTTGCTGTACATATGGCGCTGGTGGTGGATACCTTCTGGGCTTGGTTGCGACAGTGATACTATGTTTTGTAAATGTCAGAAATGTTCGTCCCAAACAAGATTGATGTCTGCGTATTGTAGGCTACTTCCAGGAACTATGCATTTGTCATTTTGGGAGCTGAGTTTTTTGTAGCTTCAATTACTCACAAGAGTTCAGTTTCCTTTGATTTTTGTGGAGTCTTCAACAATCATGTGCATTGTTGGAGCAATTTAGGTTATACTGCACAAATTTAGTGTGACAATTAATGATAGAATGACATGCTATAATGCAAGAGTCACAAGTTGACAGTAGTCTGTTCTGTGACTACAAAGAAGTAATTGCATTGCTACTCATGCTACAAGCAGTATGAAGAGAGAAGCTTTGTGGGCAACTCGCTGAGAGTTGGACTATAATTATGAGCTGCAGTCACTGACAGTATTGCTGGTCAAAAGGAACACATTTGGAGGCAAACCAGAAAGAGGCATGCTAGGACTCCTACGTACTCTCTGGCAGATGTATTGAACCTCATCAAATCACAACAATGCCCTGTCAGCTGATTTTGTCAATTCCTGTAAGTTTTACTGATCCTCTTAAACAGGGTGAGTCAATGGCAACATGCAATAGAAAAATTGCTTGAACTACAGAGGGTTGAAAGTGTGAATGGAGAAGTGTGTATTGATAGAGTGCCCTTGCCAGAGACATCTGAAGATGCAATTTTTCCAATATTAAAGTGGGTCACACAAATGCCAAATTTGTAGCATGTGGTCATTAAATGTACGGCATTCACATCACAGTGGATGATGATACTTCTGGCTTCAATGAACTTCTGGGTTGAATGACATGTAGGGAGTGTTGAAGAAGGCTTTAACCCCTAAACATCAGAGAAAGGCAGAAATACACTGAAAAGTGGACCAAATTGGTCCACCCTTATGTAAGGGACATGGGTGAACTCATCAGCCCCCTTTCTCAGACAATGGTGACAGGGCTGCATCAACATCCACAAACCATAGGCCAAAGTTCTGAAAACATTGGCATTTCATCTCAAAGCCTGCGATATATTTGTTGTGTGCACAATCACATGCTTACTGGCTGTCTCCTTACATCAGCTATCAATGGTGAAGTACAACCCTCCTGGAGAAAATGCCACTTGTGGCAATAGATAGACATCAACCTACAGGTTTCACAGGAGTTTGTCAAAAGAACAAGTAACTCAGTGGCTAGGAAGGATCCTCGTCTCACTGGTGCATGTGCTCCTCCATCTGTTGGATTGTTGGAAGGAAGGTTGCAGAGATATCTTCAATCAATTTCCTTTTCTTTACGGTCTCGCTTTGTACACATGGATGCCCCTGACAAATACCATGAACTTGTCACCTTCATAGCATCATACTAACTTCACATATAATGTGAGGGGACAGAGAATAATGAATTTCTATGAGATTGTAGAGAAAAATCCACATTGACACTTTTTTTGAAGGTAACAGAATTCAGGCCCACAGGAAAGGGAGGTTACTGTCTAGAGTCTGCATCACTGATAAGAAGTCCAAATTGAGTTGACCAAAGCAGCTTCTGACACAGGAACAACTTCAAAACTGAAAGTTTAAGATATTTCCCAAACCTGGCTTGCTGTTTTGTTGAAAGCTCTAGTGAACCCTGGTTGGTCATTTTCTCTGACATGGAAAGTCCATGGCTGACCCTGAAGCTCCTTGATCCACAAATGTAGCAATAATCTGGCACCTTCAGTGAGTCTTAAAAAGAGCATGCAGCTGCAAAGGTGCGTGTGCCCTTTCTTCCCAGGTGGTGGCAGTTCATGTGAGCAAGTTTCTGGTTTCACCTGATCAGATTCCACCAAAGCCTCAGCTCACAAGGGCTGCTGATCCCAAACTAATCTCAAACTAATCTTGAACTAATAATGTCAATGACACATTCATTTGGATAACGGAATCATAGCTTGGAAGCACTATGTCCTAAACCCTAGGCCCTGCTGCACAGTCAGTGGATTGCATATATAAATACTACTATGCAGTACAGAGTCATTGCCCACTACAACATGCAAAAGTAAGTCCAAGAATTACCACAGCCAAGTCACCACTGAGGAAGATGTCATGATGACCTTCAAAGAGAGGAAATGGGTCTGCCAGCCAGACCATATCCACATCATTGTACAACGCAGTGTACCCTAGCTGCAGAATTACCAAAAGGTGAGATCTACACAAGGTGAGGTTGAAAAGGCCCTGCAGAACAGAGAATGCTGTGAAATCTATAACCCCAATCAGGGCTCAAGAGAATGGTCCTCTAGTTGGCTGCTTTAAAAGTCATGCTGGTATGGCCACATATGCAAACTTTACGCAAGAGTGCATCCTAACCTCATCCTGATAAACAATAGCAAAAGTGTTACCATGGATAAAAGTATTAACTGATACCCACATACCTGCTTGCTCTCAACTGAGACCCAAAAGTGTGGGTTTGGGGTGCAGTCTGGAGCTGGGGGTTCTGAAACTGCATGGCCTAGCCACCCCTCATTCATGAAGTCAAGAGTTGCATACTCTTCTGCAACTATGCGTGCAATATGACGCTGGCCCTGCTTGGCCAGTTGTTGAGGAAAGCAAGATACAGTTGGCTCACTGTGCACACAATCACATTTCCCTCTTTTGCCACCAACTGTTCACAAACCCATCTTTCCAGTTATTTTGTAGGCCAACAACTCAGTTGTATATTCAATCTCCCATTGATAGTAAAACAGAGAATTGTGTCAAAATATGCAGCGGTTGATGGCTCAGAGCCCAAGATACAAGCACATCTGAAACAGAGAATTGTGTCAAGAAATGCGTCGGTTGATGGCTCAGAGCCTAAGAGATCATACAAGCAATATCTGAAACAGAGAATGATGTCAATAAATGTGGTGGCTGATGGATCTCGGCTTCTAAGAGACCATACAAGCATATCTGAGAGGGCAAGCACATTCAACCTGTCAATTATCGTCCAGATATAGGTTTGGGTGATGATCATGGGGCTAAATTTGAGAAAGAAATCTTGAGAAACAAGTGCAAGATGTGCGGGAAGAACAATTGTGCGACTACACAATTGAAAGGGGAGTGGGGGGGGGGGGGGTTTGCCTTGCAATGTTCAGCTTCTGGCTCCATCTGCTTCGAACAAAAGGAGTGCAGGAGCTTGTTCTGCGTGGTTTAGGGTTGCAGAATGAGAGCCAAGATGTACCTAGCCTTCAACAGAGCTCCTGGCATGCTGAGGAAGAACAGCAATCGGACTAACGGCCCGCTGTCGCCACCAACGACGCCAAAAGTTTCGATAATGCCGCTGCTGCTGTGGTCTGCGACGACGCTTCTTGCATTTGTAAGGCAACATTCGTGGTAACAGATTGCGGCATCTTAGTAGCAAAAATCTTAAAACACACACACAGAGAAAAACACAAAACGGATCACAGAAGCATTAGCAAGAAGCATTCCGAGAACTCCATGTTCTAGCTGTGGCATCAACAAATTGTCCAGATTCTTCAACATGCTCGAAATTTCTGTCAACGTTCTCGGGAATTTATTATCAACATTCTCGGGAATTCTCGGAATTCAACAACGAGTTTCCGTTTAAGAAACGATCGGAAGAATGCAGCGCGATTCGAGAGCCTCAAGAGCAAGCCAGCAAAAATCTAATTCCCAAAAACACCATCGTCGCAAAAACACGCGTCGAAACTCTGGACCAAAGAAAAGGAGTCGAGAACAGAGCATGAATTATTCCACTGAACATGCTGGGGTTGCCAAGAAGAATTTCTTACTTTTAAATCTTACTAAATACCATTTCATTTTAGCTCTTCCTGCCGTTGTGGGCACTTGGTCTAGTGGTATGATTCTCGCTTCGGGTGCGAGAGGTCGGGAGTTCGATTCCCCCAGTGCCCCTCGAAAATTTGAAAGAACCTTGTGTACGGTTTTTAGAACCCTTACACGAAAAGGGGGATTTTTTGTTGTTCAATTGTTCGACTTCTTGTGATGTTGCAATACTTTCAAATTCTGTTTACAATTCATGCAATGTTGCACTTTGTGATTTTTAGGACAATTGTTTTCAAGATTGTTGCTTTCATTTTGCATTTTGTGATTTGTAAAATCATTGTTTCACTCTAGTTCTATGGTTTGCAAGATCATCACTTCATTTTTATACACATGTAAGTTTTCCTTTGCTTTCATATATTTTAAGTTTGCATGTTTTTGTTATTATCATTCTTTTCTTCTTTTTTTCTTAAAGATCTTTTCTCAATCGTTGAACTTCTTGTAATTTTCAATTTCTTCAAGTTTTGTTCACAATCATTCAATTCAATTGTTGTTGTTGGTTATAATCACTTCCTTGACTCAATTTCATCATATTTGGTTCATAGTTGTTCAATTGTTCAAGTTATTGTTCCATTTTATAAAAGTAAATTTTCTTTTGTTTTTATTTGCTTTGAATTTGCATTCTTTGTTGTTATGATTTTAAAAAAAGTTTGAGACATTTTCATTTGTTTCATTTTCATTATGTTTGTTGTTGTTGTCATTTGTTTATGCAAGATGAATTCGCTCAAGTTGGTTATGTTGCTACATTTCATCTAGTTAATGTTGCAAACTATACACGAAATGCTTATGCTTTGTTATGAAAGAAAGTTCAACATTATGCCATTGGAGTTTCCAAACAATATTGTAAACATATTGAAGAGCATAACGATCGTGTTCCAAGACTTGTTGAGCTTTGTTGTGTCACATGAATATTGAATGTTTTTCATTTATAAAACATCATGGAACAAGAAATTTGGCAATTGGGTGAAAACATGATCAATAAACATGGTTTTTTCATTTCTTGATGACACAATATGAAGATTTTAGATGGATTGATCATTTTAGAATAACTTGCAAGTTTGTGGAACAATTGCTTGCCAAATTAAAACATTTTATGGAAAAAAAAATCATAACATATAAGTGTGCAATACTTGTCAACATTTATGTTGTTTGTTCATTTTATAAACTTGCACATGGAGTTGAATACTTGACCTATAGTGAATTGTTTGCCATAGGAGAGTCTACAATTCATGTTATCCTATGAAAATATGTTTGTTATGTGAATTAAGTGTTTCCATTTTAAATCAAATGGCTAGAAGGCTTTGATTTGGTGCAAGTGATGGAAAAATTCAAAAAGTTATACAATCTTTTAGCAATCCATGGTGCCATTGATGTCACCTAGATTCACATATAGAAACCAAAAGGAGTTCATGTAGTTAATTTATTTTCATGTAAATTCAAATTGTTTAACATGTAATTACAAGTAGTGGTGGACTATTAAAAAAAAAGTTCAAAGACATTTTTGTTGGGATGTCAAAATCCATGAATGATGTTTGGATTTTCTCGATTTCAAGCTTACATTGAAGGGTTACAACTAGTGACCTATTTTAGCTTGATTTTAATGACAATGGCATCAAACTTTACATTATAGAGAATAAAGGGTATCCATTACTACCATGGTTGATGATTTTCAACAAATAGGGAAGTGTTTATCATACCATGATCTTTGAGTCCTTATTAAAGAACTTATTTAGTTGATGAGGAATGTTGTTGATAATTTATTTGAAATGTTAGAGAAAAGTTTTAGAAAATTGTTATTCAAAACTAATCTACATGTAAATTTATTGCTTGATATTATGTCTATTGTTGTATTTTGTACAACACGATTATTGAAAGGTTGAGGGTTTTAAGCATAAACATGTTAAAGTTGGAAACAAATCACAATTATGTTCATCATGGTGGTTATAAAGAAGTTAATGAACACTATATTTTTATAGCAAAGAATGCAATTACAACTGACATGGAAACATAATTACAAGGCTATGAGATTTTATGAATTAACCATTGTAAGCTCTTTGAACAATACCTTGCAAACAAACCGCTCCAAGCATGTTGAAATCAAACTTCTATATGAAAAATGGATTTACATGTAATGTTGTAAGGTCTATGGAAAATGGCCAAATTGAATTGTTTTTTCTTGAAGTGAAACTTGAGTCAACTTTTGAAAACAAAAAACAAGGTTGTAAATCCTTCCTATAAACTTGAATTGACATTTAAAATCAATCAAATCTTGAAGATTGGAAAACAAAGTTGTAAATCCTTCCCATAAGCTTCAAATGAAACTTGAAAACAATCAAATCTTGAAAATTAAAAAACAAAGTTATAAGTCCTTCTAAGCTTCAATTAAAACTTAAAAGCAAATTTGTAAAATTGTTTCAAATGATTAATGTAGTAGTCACATCATATTTTTTTCAACTAATGAATCAAAATCAAAATTAAGTGGTTGAGGCATGAAATTTTTATCATGAATAAACACATGGCACATTTGTTATGTTGAAATTAAGTAGAACAATAACCATGTTTTGATTTATTTTTTGGATTTTCTTATCTCTATGTTGCAAGTATTTAGAATGTTCAATGAAAGTCTATTGATGAAACTTGTTGCATTAACCTTTGATTTCCAATTGTGTGTTCAACTATGCATTGTAAATTCAATCCATGGCTGTTACCATGATTTTGTTGTTGTTGCTCATTGCATCAACCACATGTGAAAATACAATATAATGCTTACTTTCATTTCTTATGCTACCAAGAGTGATTGGAGTTGTTGGGAATTTCTTAATTATTTGTTCTAACAAATCAACAAACTATGGCCCACAACAAAGATTACTCTTTAAAAGATATTGAAGTTCACCACATTAACTCATGGATTTCTTTGATTATTGTTTGGCATTTGCTACTTTGGAACATAATTGTCACCCAAACAATCTTGCATGAATGAATGTTGTGATGGTGTGGAATCTTGTTTACCATGTGTATCAATAGTTTTTTGCATTGGTGTAAAGTAATTCTTGCCCCTTCAACTTGCACATCTTTGAACATGAAATGGAACATTCACAATTTTCTTTCCCTATAAAGTTTCAATTGCCTTGTAATATTTTTGATTGAATTGTGTTAGTAGATGATGCTTTGTTGTGTTCATCATTGAACAATTCCTAGAAATTTGGGTGCTTTGTCCCATAATCAATAATTTTCTTGTAATCAAATTTGAATCCATTTTATTTGTCCTTGCACATTTTGCCATTTCAAGTAACACATGCATTGATAATCTTGTGGAGTTCCTTTATGGTTTTGGTCCATTGTTATGCAATAGGAACCATGTGCATGCAAGGATCCACCAATGCCTTTTTAGTAACATATTCATCATGTTTACACTTGATGAGTCCTAAAACTTCATGATGTTCCCAATTTTTAGTCCATTGACAAGTTGCATTGCCACTACTTGATCTTGGATTTTAACGTTTTAATCATTTCCTTTTTTTTCTTATTTAATTGCATCCATAATTATATATTAATGTGTGTGGTAACCTATTGCTATGATTGCATGTAAGATGATGTTAGACCTACTAAGAACCTCACAAAGTTGTAGATGATCACAACATTCATGATGTTAGACATTCAAATGTTCATGAAACTCACAAACCTATAAAGATTCATGATGCATTATGGAAGAAGACAAACTTGTTCATGAAATTCTAGATGAGCACTTCATGATGCACTTTGGAAGGAGACAAAAATGTTCATGAAGGGTATAAACACATAAAAAGTGAGCACTTTAGACCAAAAATGGTGACCTTTAACAAATATGATAATGTAAAATGAACTTTTTCTTTGAACCAATCTTATGGCAATCCTAAATTCAAGTAAAAAACTTTTGGAATGTACATGACAACTTTTTGAATGTACTCAAAGTTTATTTTAGATCAAAATTAATTTTGATCCAACAGTCATATTAAAAAGGATTGAGTATTTCATTGTACATATTATATATAACATGTAGTTTTTTTTATGACCATAAGGTATCATATTGGGTGACATGTTCCATTAACAAAGGATTTTAAAAAATAAAATATTGTCACCTTCCACAATCTTCCCTTCTTTCATTAAAATATTAAATAATAAAGTTTTTGAGGCTTGGAAAATCATGTTTTTGGCCAAAAAGCTTAAACAAAAGTAATAATTTTCAAAAAAATTGATGGATTATCTTTTTTTATATCATTTTCATTCTTCCCCTAAAAATTCATACAAAAAATCACCTATAACTTCATTTTTGAAAATTATTTCTCATTTTTCATGTTTTTTCACGAATATTATTTTGGTTCAAGTATATTCATCACATATAAAATTTTCATCTTTTTTTAATTTTGAAGAATTGAGTAAATCAAGTTCCAATCTTTTCAAATCTCCCCAAAGTTTACAATATTGTCATCAAATTTGGTGCACAAATTTTGTCAAAATTCTGAAATGTTAAAAATCATACTTTGTGACAACAATTTATGGGATTTTAATGTACTTATGCTTTGAAATTGCAAATACATTTTTCAAATAAATTCAATTAAACACATGCAAACACATGTAACAAAGATGGATCTTGCCTAAATTGATAGTTTAAGATGTAATTTGAAGCTAGTAAATTACCACTAATGACAGTGGTAGGATTCTTCAAATTTTGTAGATTTTGAAAAACATTTTAATAATTTATCACAATGCACTATAACAAACAACAATGATTTAGTTAGTTAGCCATGTAATAAAACCAAGTAAGCTACTTATCAACCAACATTATAGTATAGTGAACATTTGTAATTTATGGTGGTGCTATTGACATGGCTTCCACTATGTGTGAACAATTTTTTAGTGTACTAATATACATAAGGTGTTGAATAGGCTTGTGTGTAGGTGTGTAGACAAAATGTTATGGGCAATGAAATTGCTAGATTTCATGGTTTGATTTTTTTTTTCTTATTTATCTTGAATGAACTACAAGTTATATGTTTAATAGGATTTGGTAGGTTTGTGAGAATTTTAGAAGACCAATGGAAATGCTAAAAAAGGACCGTTATTTCGAACGTTCCCTTGAATAAGGTCATGTGTGCTAAGGATTTTTTTTTCAAGCAACTAGGATTGTTAGACTTGGTGTTCTGAATTTGTTTTCTTAATTATCTTTAGTGAGCTAATAAGGTAACTTGAGTCAATGTGTAATAGCCATTTCCAAATAGGGTTTTAGCACATTAGTTGTGCATTTTGTTACTTATTTTAGTTGGCCAAACCTTTCTATGTTCCCATTGAACGATAGATTTTGATGTCCTTTACATTTTTTCATAAAATAGGATTTCAATGGTTTTTTTGTGTGTTAATAAAACCTTGGAGACCATTGCAATTGGATCATCTTCATTTATTTATTTATTGATTTTGGTCAAACCTTTTGAAGTTCCCAACACCCATTGTATATCTAGATTTTGATGTCTTCATTTTGGTTTATTTAAAAGGATTTTAACCTTTTTTTTTTCCGGGTTATCCATCAAACTTTTGAGACAACTGTTGTTTGATTTTTAAATTAATTAATTTTATTTTCCCCAACCTTCTTCCCATTGAATGCCAAATTTTGATTTCCTCTTGGTGGATTTTTTCAAAAAGATTTTAATGGTATTTTTGTGACCATCAAATCCTTGAGACAAATATAGTTTGATTTTGTTTTTTTATTTATGTTAATTGGCCAAGCCTTCTTACTATGTAGGCATGTGGACATTTGTGATATCAATGGGAAAATCATTGAGAACATAGGGGAGGTTTGGGAACATGGACAATTCATGTCGACTATGGAAATCTAATGTCAATTGAGTACATGTTGCCCTTGTATTGAAATGCATACATATGAAAGGAACTTCATAAGTAGAACATGTTCCAAATCTGTGGAAAGATTGATGTGGGGATCACATTGGGAACATATAAGAAGGCATAAAGAGCTTTAGAAAATTTTATCGAATATAAAAAAAAATATTGCATATACGAAATAATACTATGCAAGGAACTACAAAATAAAATCAAATTGAAAAATTCTTTACAAATTACATGGAAAACACATGATTCAAAAATTTGGAACAATAGTGGGAACAAATTGTTGAACATGTTGGGGAATTTTGGGGAACATTGATGGGAACAAGTGAACAAATTTTGGGTAAACATTGGGTGACCATCGTGGATAGACGGTTAGTAATTAGGTTAAGGGCTAGTGGTTGCTAATAATTAGTGCCTTTGGGTGAACGAATGCACCCACATTGGTACAATGTTAAAAACTAAAGACCCCAAAATTCATCTAAATTGCTTGTTAAATATTATAAATGTCCCAAAATAACACCTAGTGAATTTGGTGAACATTACTTGGCATAAAGACTTACGAGAATTTATTTTTCTGGTAATAGGTACCCTTTGTTTTTTTTTCCTTGGCAAGTGTTTGTTCGGTTATGTAGGAAATGACAAAAAAAAAAGAGGGTGACCATTTCCAAAAATGCATTTTGGCTAAACTCTTGCATGAGTTTAGCCAAAAATGAAAATGCTTGCCTTTTGTAGAGGAAAAATTCTTCTTTGCAAAAATGTTACTTCCAAATACATTAGAAAAAAAATAAAACTTCCTTGTAATGTTAGCTCCAAATACATTAGAAAAAAAAAATTCTTCCTTGTAAAGGATACCCCTCCAAATACATTAGAAAAAAATTTCTTCCTTGTAATAATGATACACCTCCAAAATACATTTCTCTTAGCTCTTTACATTATTGGGATCAATCATGTGGCTACATAACAATGTAGCTCTTTACATTATTAGATCAATCATGTACCCACAACAACAACAATTGCACTCTCTACCAAACTCTTAATTTACCTATTCCTCCTCTTTGGCACTTCATATTGACATGATTGAAATGGAGAGAGAATGAACCCCAAGTTCCTATGCTAGTTCCTACCCATTCAAAAAATTTAAAAATAAAGAAAATAAAGAAAATAAATAAAAATAAATAAATAAATATATTTATAATTTTTGGGATTGTGTATTTGGTTGACCTCAAAATAATATACACTCTTAAAAGTTAAAATCCCTTTAGACCAAGTTGGAGGTGGCTTCTTCAATTCCTATACAAATTCTATTCCTTTTGATTCCTAGCTTAGTGGCTTTTGCAATATTAAATAACCATGCAACGGTTTTATATAGATTTCCTCTTCCAATTTTTTTATAATTTTATAATTTTTATAAATTTTTTTTTGTTTGGGTTTAGAAATATTCTTTTAACATCCATTTAAAATTATTCTCACAACCAAAAGTTGTTTCCATAATAAGGATATTTTTCAATAGTTAATACCATCTAACTTCAATTTTAACTTCTTGGGACTCTTCCTATAATGAGTAATCCCTCTCGTATTTTGACCAACATCATAACTTTATTGACCATGGTTCACTTATATTCGAACTTAAACTTTTTTTTTTACCATTTAAAAAATAATTTAATGCCTGTCTTAAGTTATAGGTTCCAACCTTTTTTTTTTTTCAATTTTTTTTTGGGAAAAAGCTCGAATAAAACCCAATGAGCCAACAAGGGGCTTAGTAATAGAAGAACAAAAAAATGTCAAGAGAAGAAGAAGAATTTTCCTCCTTATATGTTTTTAGAAGAACAAAAAATGAAAAAAGAAAACAAGAAGAAAAAGGAAGGAAAAGTTATTCTTTGACTATTTTCTTGGGGGGAAATTTCAACATTTTTCCAAATAATACAATCATTTGTACCATGTTAAATATCAACCAAAAAATTATATATATTTTGCCTAACACTACTAGTTCAATTTTAAAAAAATAACATGGTTAGGAATTAGAAAAAAATTTAATTAAAAAAAAGGAACTCTTTAACAAAAAATTCATGGATATATAAAGCAAAAGACCTATGACTCCCACTAAATAGCTTGAAATTGGGGTGAAATAAATAGAAAAAACATGATAGGGAATAATACCATACCTAGAACCGAAGTTCAACACTTCTTTCTTGAATATTTATTTATTTATTTTAGAAAACAAGGTTTGATACTTTTTAATTTTAAAAAAAAATTCAACAATTGATGAATAAGTATGCAAAGTACATGTTGTGTTTTGTGCATTTAATAATAACCCGATGATTTTCAATTTTCAACAAATTCAACAAATATCAATAATTAATCACATTAATTAATTATATTTTTGGCTACACCTTTAGGGAATTGTTTTGTGTTCAACATTAGTCGGAAGTATGATATATAGAATAGGAAATATACTTCTCTATTTGAATAAAGCTTAAAAACTTCTCGAATTTAAGTAGGTGAAAATATCTTAAAATATTTTAAAAATTCTATGAAGATTTTATTTATAAAAAAATGGCAACCTTGAATGGTCAACTAGTGATGATCCTTGTAACCTTCATATGGTTTGTTGTAAATTTTTAAAAATAGGAGATTAAGTTTTTAAAATAAAATAAAAACATGTACTAAAATTTCCAATTTTCATTCAAACATGAATTATTGAATGACCAAAAAATCCTTTAAAAAATCAAAAGAAGAAATCAAAGGAAAATATGAAAAATATAAAAATATATTTAATTAAAAATTAGGTGAAATTGAGAAAAATTTGGGGAAATAACTAGGTGAGAAGGGGTGGGGGGAAAAAAGCCCATTGGATGGGAAAATTAAATGTTTGTTTCTAATAATATAAGAAGCCATAAAATTATCCAAACATGGAAATTAAAGTTAAATTAAGAATTATTTTGGAGAAATATTACCTAGGGTCAGAAGGGAATTAAAAAAAAAAAAAAAAAAAAATCCTAAAGGAAAATTAAAAGGGGAAAAAAATAAAAAAAGGGTTTTTTTTTGAAAAAAAACTTGTGTCACAA
>Ga0116229_10004419_pt1 | contig 23035 bp, 15 predicted proteins | sample S1TSphgellanicum_3_FD_87313 | JGI IMG/M metagenome (GOLD analysis project Ga0116229, IMG submission 87313) | Host-associated microbial communities from peat moss isolated from Minnesota, USA - S1T2_Fc - Sphagnum magellanicum MG | ecosystem: Host-associated > Plants > Peat moss > Unclassified...
GCCATGATGCCCGCAGGCAAGCCGTGCGCAATGGCCAAAAAGCTCAACGACAAGTAGAGGCCCATCATCATGGCCCCGACCCCCAGGTGTTGCACGAACTTGCGCGGCGCGGGCCAGCGACTCTTGGCGAGGATCGCGGCGACTGCCCAAAACGATGCCGCTGCGACGAAACGCCACAAGAGAAAAAATTGCACATCGGCATGGGGAGCGACCGCGCGCGCAACGATGAAGCCCGTCGACCAGAAGAGCACGAACAGCACGGGAGCCAGGGAACGAAGCACAGGGTCCGGAAACGACGAGCGAGCGGCGGCTACGGTTCAGACATCATGGAAGAGAATACTTGCATCGGCTGGCGTCCCGTTCCTGCTTCATTTTGGCCATGAACGCACTCGTATCCTCGCCGTCGACGAAGGCTTCGGGCGCGGGATAGATGAGCTGAAGTGCAGTCCCGTCGCGCACTTCATCCGGGGTGAAGCTGGGTGCGGTGGGATTGTCGACCTGCACGGCATCGATGACGGCGATCTTGAGAGCGGGATTGAGCAGCTTCAGTCGTTCCACCGTGCCCAGGAATCCCTCCGCATGGAAGGTGCCGGTGAGATGCAGCACTTTGTAGGCGGGATGATCGCTCAAGGCGCGGGCGATGGATTCGGCCATCGTGTCGTCACGGGTCACTTGCGCCGCGAAACTGCGCTCCGCGCGCTGCTGCGCTTCGGGGCTCGTAGCACCTCCGCCATGTGAGGGCGAACCGCCGAGGAATTGCATGAATTTGTCGCGATAGGGGCCCGGCCTCACGTCGAGATCGGCGGCCACCCAGGCGCGTTCGGTCGGCGTGAACGTGGCGAGGATGCCGGGTCCCCATTGGCCGACGCAGGACACCGCCCAACCGGGGGCTTCGGCGGCGACCACCGGGAGATGGTGTACCTTGGCGAACTGCAGCAGCGGGCGGTACGAGGTCAGGTAATTCTTCCAGGCGTGGCCTCGATCGATCAGGGTGTTCTCGCCGATACGGTCGGCGAGGTAGTCGTTGACGACGCCCTGGGTGTCGCGCTCGAATTGCTCGAGCGAGAGGATCCAGCGAGGGTCGCGCTGAAAGAGCGCACTGAACAGCTCCATCTCCGCAAGATGGACCCCGGGATGCGAGTGGATCTCGCCATAGAAAACCACGTCGTACGTCGCGAGCACGTTCGTGAGTTGGGCGAGGGTGACCACGCGCGGCGGCACCCCGCCGTTGTCGGTCAAGACGAAGACGCCGTCGTAAAGGTCCTGGAGCGGCCGCTCCAGGACGTAGTTACTGCCGACCCTGTGCAACCTATCGCGCGGCGCGTTCGAGGGCTCCGGTGAAAGCGCGCAGGAAGTTGCGAACACTGCGGCCGCGAGCAGGGCGGCGGCGGTGGCGGTGCGCCTCAGGAGGCTCATGGAATTCACCACCGCGGCCCTCAGAGCATCTTCTCGATCCGTTGCGCGAGCGCAGCGTTGGAAAAACTTCCATCGCGCGTGATGTCCTCGCCGATCCAAGGCGGCCGCGGCGGATCCTCACTCTCCGATTGCATCTCGACCTCCGCGATGATGAGGTCTGCGAGGGGCGGCAAATACTCATCGACCTCCCAGCAATACCCCGCATAGTTCACTTCGTGGCGAATTTTCTCGAGGATCCGCTGCCCACAAAGATTGAGAAGCGATTTCGCATCGGCCAGAGGAATGGGATATTCGAACTCCTCCCGCGCGAGGCCACCATCGCGGCTCTTGATCGTTACATACCCTTCTGTGTCGCGAACGCGTACCCGGATGACCGAATGCTCGGTGATGGCGAGATATCCCTGCGTGATACGCGTCGATCGATCAACGCCCGCGCGCCAGCCATCGTTCGCGACCCGGAATCGTCGTTCGATTTCTATCGCCATGATTTACAGGACTCCTGCGCAAATGAATGCGTCTGCGATTGTAAACCGACTGCTTCGAACTCGAGTCGGCGCGTTATTCCATGGAATGCAGCACGTCCCAGGCCGCTTCGGCCGAAGCAGGCAGATGATTCTTGAGTGCCGATATTGCGCGGCGGACATGGCGTCTGGCGCTCCTGGGAACAGTCAACATTGATTCGTCTATCGCACCGGGAAATTGTTCAACGACCGCCTCGATGAGTATGGCGGCCTGTCGCAAATCCTTCGCGGCCTTGCTGCTGACTGTTCCTTTGAGTTGGGACACGATGAGCTTGTGGATTGCATAACGTTCAGGCACTGGCACCCGCACCATCACAACGCCATGAGGACTCAAGATCGGAGCATCTTGGGAGTTCGTCATATTCTCGAAGCCGTGCCGTGACGTACTCCATGCTTCCATGGCGCTCAACTGCCTTCAGCCGGCTCCCAGCCGCGACAGATACTGTTCGGCCGTCGCCAGGTGCGCTTCCCGTCGCGCCGCCGGCATGCGATCGAAAGAGCGCACGGTCATTTGCGTGCGGTGATTCGACAAGAAAAACTCGCGATGCTTGGCGACGAAACGCCAGTACAGCCCATCCCAGATCGGACCCCACGGCCCGGGCTGCAAGTCGCTCATCTTGAGAATGTAATTGGAGCCGCAGAGGTAGGGCTTGGTGGTGATGCGGCCGCCATCCGCGAACAGCCCCATGCCATAGACGTTGGGCACCATGACCCAATCGTAGGCATCGATGAACAGCTCCATGAACCATCGATAAACCTCATCCGGATCGAATTCGCACAACGTCATGAAGTTGGCGAGCAGCATGAGCCTCTCGATATGGTGCGCGTAACCCGTGCGCAGCAGCCGATCGATGACCATGTCGATAGGTTTGATGTTCACGGAGGCTCGCCAAAAGGCCTCGGGCAGCGGGCGGGTATGCTTCCAGAAATTGCAGGTTCGTTGTGACCGACCCTTGAACAGATAGGCACCACGCACGTACTCGCGCCAGCCGAGGACTTGTCGGATGAATCCCTCCAGACTGTTGAGCGGAACGCCATCGCCGTGAGCCAGCGCGGCGTCGATCACCTGCCGGGGCGTGAGCAGTCCGATGTTCAGCATCGGGGTGAGAACGGAGTGATAAACATGCTGGTGGCGCTCGGAGATGGCATCCTCATAATCTCCGAAGCTTGGTAGCCGCTGACGCATGAAATCCTCCAGCCATCCATTGGCATCGGCGTAATTGACGGGATAAGCGAAGGGATCGACCTGGCCCGGGTTGCCGGGAAAGTGATCCTCGACATAGCGTTGCGCTTCCTCGACATGCGGGTTCGATGGCGGTGGGCAAAGTTCGGGAACATGGGCGCCACGCGGCAGCCGCTTGCGATTGTCGGCATCGAAGCTCCATTTTCCGCCGACGGGACGTTTCCCTTCCATCAAGATGTCATGTTCCGCACGTTGCGCTGCGTAGAAACGTGACATCGCGGGATGTGCGCCCGAGAAGTGTTTACTGAGCGACGTCATGCTGGTGAGAAACATCGGGCTGGGATGGGGAACCAGACCGATACCGAGCTTGGCGGCCTCGCGCTCGAGGCGCTGCTGCAGCCAGTCATCGACGACGTCGAGGTGGTGCAGCGTGCTGATGCCGCCGGATTTGATCCGCTGCAGCGCCGCGCTCATGGTGGCAGCGTGTTTCACGTCCAGGTAGTCGACGGCGCCATGTGCTCGCAGATAAGCGGCATGCGCCTGCATGCTTGCCCGATGCAAGACCAGTTTCTGTTTGTGAAAGCGGTACTGGGTGAAGAAAAGGGCGTCTTCGACGAGCACTGCTCGGCCGATGGTTTCAACCAAGCCGGCGTTGCCCGCAAAAAGCTGATGAGGAAAAAGGACCAGCGCCTGCATCGCAATAGCGTGGGCTATGGAACACCGAGTTGCAATTGGTATAGTGATTCCATGCGTTCGAATCTTTTCAATGCGTTCGTTGGCGCGACGGCGATGACGCTGCTGCTCAGTGCGGCAATGTCCGTGAGCAGGGCCTCCGCGGAGACTTCGGGCGACGAGTCCACCCGGATCGCAAACTGGCGCGCCGAGCGCCTGGCGTCGTTGACAAGCGCAACGGGCTGGCTGACCCCGGTCGCGCTGTACTGGCTGAAAGAGGGCAGGAACAGCTTCGGCCGGGCGCCGGACCGGGCGTTCTCGGTGGACGATGCCGCGCTGGCGGCCGACACGGGCGAGTTCGTTCTGACGCGCGGCCACGTTCGATACGTTGCGCACACCTCGCGCTCGATGACCTATCTCGGCAAGGCGGTGACGAGTCTCGACCTCGTGCCCGACGTCAGTGCGATGCCCACCGAGCTCGTCGCCGGTTCACTGCACTTCATGCTCATCGAACGCGCCGGCCATCTGGGCATTCGCGTGCGCGACAGCGTCAGTCCAAATCGGTTGCAGTTCAAAGGACTGCAGTATTTTCCGATTCAGGACGACTGGCATATCGAGGCGCGGTTTGAGCCGTATGTCCCCGAGCGCCGCATCACGATCGTGAACATTCTTGGCATGACGGTGGAGATGACCTCGCCCGGAGCCATTGTGTTCGAACGCAATGGAAAACCGTGGCGCTTGGATGCGATACTGGAGACGCCGGGTGATCGTGAGTTGTTCGTGATGTTTTCGGACGCTACCAGCGGCAGGCAAACCTATGGCGCCGGCCGCTTCCTTTATGTGGGTCTGCCCCAGGACGATCGCATCGAGATCGATTTCAACGAGGCCTTCAACCCGCCGTGCGCATTCACGGACTTTGCGACCTGCCCGCTCCCACCGCAGCAGAATAGACTCGCCCTGGCCGTCGAGGCGGGTGAACTCAAATACGAGCGGGCGCATTGACGGAAGCAACTCACGCGGTCACCGCTCGAGCGTTCGGCCTGCCTTACCCGATATGTTCCTCGAATTGGCTGCCGAGCTTTCGATACAAGGTCTTGGCAAGCGGGTCGTAACCAAAAAAGGCGACCGCGGCATCGTTCCAGGTCATGGGATGCGCGCGGGTAAGATCGCGAGCGCTTCTCAGAAGCTGCGACGGCATCGACGTGGGGGCGGGATCGAAGACTTCTGCTTCATGGGTGTCCTGCTCGTCGGCGAAGATGCTCCGGCTCACCTTTGAGAAGACGTGCTTGCCGCCGTTCGTCTCATAAATCCGGTACTCCTGCCACTTGCCATTGGGTGACGAGGGCGGCGCTGCGGAGGCGAGCAGCGTTCCGGTAAATGCAAGGTCGGCTTTGCCGTCCCGGGTCACCACATGGTCTTTCTGGATGCCGACGTTCGAGTCGTCATCGAGGGCGGGCAGACGGGCTTGAATTTTGACTTTGGCCTCGGCGACTGCCCTAGCCGTCGATTTATCCTTCGGCTTTGAATCTGCCGCCTTTGCATCTTGATCTCGAACTGTCTCGCCGCGCACCAACACCGTGGCTGGCTGGGGCTTGGCGCTGTCAGCCGGCGGCCGGGGTTGGTCGTCGGATGCTGGCTGGACGCTGCTTGCCGCCGGGTGGGAGACTTCGTCAGAGGTTTCAGAACTCATTATGTTGCCCTTCGCTGCCACGTGTAAAACTGGAGCTTGGGCGCTCGTCGTCAGGTGAGCAGCCAGAGCGGGGCGCGGCCGGGCGTCAGCGCAGGCCCACAGGCGGGAAGAAGCAGCGCCGTCTTACTGTGGCGCGTCGCCCTCAAGTATCCTGACGCGTGTGCCGGGTTCGGCGGATCGAGCTTCACTCAATGAAGAAACAGACAGTCACCTTCAGCAGGATCACTCTCGTGACCGCTTTGATTTTGGTCACGTTCAGCCGGTCCGAGTCGGCTGCCGTCGATACATCCGCAATGCGCACGGTCAGTGTCGATGATCCCGCCGTGCAGATGCGTGCCTATACGCTCCAGATTCCCAAGGACTGGAAATTTACCGGCATGATTTCGCGACCCGGGGGCTGCCATGGGCCTGCAGTGGCGGCGGATGGCCTCACCTTCACGGCGTTGGCGCCCGACGGCATCACCGCGATCGAAAGGCTTCCCGGCGTCAGCTGGGCATGGATCAGCGATGGCTCGGGTTTTCCGAACTGCAAGCCGGTCAACATCGGCACCGCGGCGGGGTTTCTGCTGAACATCGCCATTCCGAACATGCGTCCGGATGCAACGAATATCAAAGTGACACCGCTGCCGGCGCAGATGCAACAGGCGGTCGACAACCGCAATCGCGAACTGCAGTCGCAGGGCACTGCGCAATTTCGCCAGACCATCGATGCCGCTCAAGTACATCTCAAGTACACCTACAATGGGCACGCGGTCGATGAGGTACTGGGCGCTGCGATCCTGTGCAAGGAAATCGATATGCCCGCCTATCCCGTGCTGCACCGGCCCGCCGTCCAGCGCCATCTATGCAATTCTCTCGGCACCACGATCGTGCGTGCGCCTGCAGGCGGGCTCGAGGCTTTGACGGCCCATCCTCTGCCGCCGCCGCAGATCGATCCGCAGTGGGATGCCTTCATCGTGCAGCGAATGAAGACTCAGTTCGCGGCCTGGAAGAAAGCCAACGACGAGCAGTTCCAGGCAATCCAAGATCACTTCAAGGGTGTCACGGCGGGAATGCTGCAACGGGGGCGCGAGTTCCAAGCGCAGCAAAAATCGAGCTTTGACAATGCGATGGCGCAGGACCGAGCCACGCAGGGCTCGATCGACCACGCCGCGCAGATGCAGATTCGCGACTCGCTCAACCGCCAGGATTTCATCGATCCCAGCTCCGGCAAGCGCATCGAAACGTCGAACCAATACACGCACAGCTGGATCAGCTCGGACGGACAAAGCGTGGTGCTCAACGGTGATCCGACGTTCGATCCGAACGGCGTGATCGACCCCGTCCGGCAGAGCTGGACGGAGCTGATTCCGGTGAATTGAAGGCGGGTTGGCCGGATTCGACGTGGGTCAGTTGGCGGCGGCCCCGCCCAGCGTGCGCTTGAAAAAGGCCAGGTAGGTTTCCCACAGCTGGGTCTGCTTCGTCGGCGTGCGTACCCCGTGACGTTCGCCGGGATAGACCATCAGGTCGAAGGGTGTCGACTGGTTTTGCAGGGCCGCCATGATGCGGGTCGAGTTCTCGAACACCACGTTGTCGTCGGACATGCCATGGGCGAGCAGCAATCGCGGTGCGTCCGGTCCGGCCAGCATCGGCAAGCGCGGCAGCAAAGCCGCGGCGTCATAGGCCGCGCCATCCACGCGCGGATCGCCCATATAGCGTTCCGTGTAGTGCGTGTCGTAGAAGCGCCAGTCCGACGGCGGTCCGCCTGCCGCCCCCGCTTTGAATCCGGAGCCGGGTTCGGTCAGCAGGCGAATCGTCATGAACCCGCCGTAGGACCAGCCCATCACTCCGATGCGTCCAGCGTCGACGAAGGGCAGCGACGCGAGGTAGCGCTCGCCCACGATCTGATCGCGTACTTCCACGCCACCCATCGCCTTGTGAATGACCGCCTCGAACTTCAAGCCGCGATTCGACGAACCGCGATTGTCGAGCCGGAAGACAACATATCCCGCCTGAGTGAGCAGCTGATCGGTGCCGCCCGCCCAATGTTTGCGCACGGTTGAGACGTGCGGGCCGCCATACACGGAGACGATCGCCGGGTATCTCTTCGATGCGTCGAAACCATGCGGTTTCGTGAGCGAGTAATACAGCGTCTGGCCGTCTTCGGCACGCAGGGTGCCGAACTCCGGGTAGCTCAGATGGTCGAGGTACGGCCAGTAAGGATGGCCTTGCTCGAGCCTGTTTTCCTCGATCCACGCCAGCCGGCGTCCGTCGATGGCGTAGAGCGCGGTCTGCGCCGGCGTTGCCGGATCGGTGTACGTTGCGACGAAGCTGCGGTTGCTATTCGCCATGTCCACGCTCCACCAGCCGCCGCCGGTGGTGATCTGCTTGGGACGCATCTTCTTGCCGTAGCTGGTGACGTAGAGGTGCTGTTCCAAGGGCCCGTCCATCGACGCCATGAAGTAGATCAATTGCCGCTTCTCATCGACACCTGAGACGGCAGAGGCTTGCAGTCCTGCACCTTCGGATGCAACGGGCCATTCACCGTGGGTGATGGCCCGAACGAGCGTGCCGTCTGCATGGTACAAGTACAGATGATGGTAGCCGGTGCGCTCCGAGCCCCAGATGAAGTCGCCGTTCTTCAAGGGCCGGAAATCATCATTCAAATTGATCCACGGCGTGCCGTGTTCCGCGATGATCACGCGGGACGCGCCGGTCACCGGGTCGACGGCCAGAAGTTCGAGCGTGGTCTGATCACGGCTTTCGCGCTGCACGTAGAGGGTCTTGCCGTCACGCGACCAATTCACGCGTGCCAAATAAACATCGCTGTTGCCGCCGAGGTCTGCCTTGACCCGCGTGCCGTTTGGTTTGTCCAACGCCGCGACATACAACTCGACGACGGCGTTCGGCCGCCCGGCACGCGGATAACGCTGCTTGACGACGGTCGCACCGTCGGCGCCGATCTCAAAGCGCGGCACCACGTCGACCGGCGACTCATTCACGCGGGTAAAGGCGATCAAACGATCATCAGGCGAAGTCCAATAGCCCGTGAAGCGTTCCATTTCCTCCTGCGCGACGAATTCGGCCACGCCGAAACCCACAGTGTCCTTGCCTTCAGTCGTCAGGGCGATCTGGGCGCCGCTGCGCGCGTCGATGGCACTGAGGTTCTGATCGCGCACGTAGGTGACGTAGCGTCCCTTCGGGCTGATCTTGGCGTCGATCGCCGCGCCGCCCGTGTCGCCCAGTTTTTTCACCGCGCCGGTCCTGGCGTTGGCGAGGAACAGCTGACCGCCCGCAGGAATCAAGATCTGATCGCCGGTCTGATCCCACTTGTATTCCACCACGCCATGATCGCCGGCGATTCGCTGGCGCTCGCGCCGGCCCTTTTCCGCCTCCGTCAGCGTCGCGCTCCTGGGCTCGACCGCCGAGCCTTCGATCAGTCGCCGCGCCGCGCCGCCTTTCACCGGCAACGCCCATAGATCGTACGTGGTCTGATCATCCGGTTCCGGCTTCAGGTAGGTGACGAAGGAGCCGTCCGGAGAGAGCTGTACGCCACGCGGCGCGGGCCCGTTCAATGCCGGTGACGAGAATAGCCTCTCGATCGGCAATTCCTCTGCGGTCGCTAAAAGCGGCAGCATCGCGACACACGCCGCCAGTGAAAGGCACGATCGAATCGGCATTGTCTTCCAAACTCCCGTGTACTTCGCCGACATTATAGTCGCCAACGCCAACGCCAACGCCAACGCGAGCGGCGGTCAGGCTACCTTGGTGCGGGCCGGCCAATTCTCAGTGGAGGACTGCGGCAATTCGATCAGCCGCGTGAGGTCCGTAAGCAGCGCCGAGAGCTCGCCGACCATGACCGTGAAATCGATGTCGAATTGCTCTGCGGGGTCCACGTCCTGGGCGTCGGTGCGATGTTGACCCAATTCGAGGAACTCGATGCGCTTCAGATTGAGCTTGTCGGTAAGGATGAACGACACGCGTCCGTTCCAGGTAAGTCCGAGGCGCGTCGGATACTTTCCCGCGGCGAGATGGGCGCGGATATCCTTGCCATCGAGCGGATGTCGCGCGTAACGGACGGTCGCCTTCGTCTGATCGGCCATCTGCAATTCCAGCTCGTCGTCGATGGCGAAGCGGTCCGGGACATCGCCCTGCATGAGCCATGCCGCCATCAGCGCTTGAGGGGAACGCGCTGCCTGCAAGGGCGCGGGGACGAAGCTCTCGAGTGTGGTGCTCAAGGTTTCGAGCAATGCCTCGGCGCGCGGTGCGCCGGCAGCGTCGATGACGAACCATCCACCTTGCGTATCGATCCACGCGCGCGTGGTGGTCCGCCTCGTCAGGGCACGCGCCCGCAGTTCATCGGCAACTTTCCCCTTGATGTCGCGCATCTGCCGCCGTCCCACCGGATATCCTTGTTCCGCCGCCTGCGCTGCCGCGCGCTCCTCGGCGATCTGACGAATGATCGACGCCGGCAACAGCTTTTGGTTGGTGCCCAGCGACAACATGTGATGCCGCTCGATGGTGTGCAGGAGGCGGCCGCCCTGGCTGACCGGCTGCCAGCCGCGCGTCGACATGTCGAAGGGGCCGCAGGGCCTCAGCGTGTGCTCGCCGAGTCGCGTCTCCAAATCACCCGCCGTCCAGGACCAATTGTCGGGCAAACGGTAAACAATCAAGTTCTTGAACAGCATGCGGCATCCGATGGGCGAAGAGCGCGCGATTATAGGGAGGTCGGCCGGTGACTTCCGCTGGTTTATTTCGCGATCACGGCTCGACAATTGAGCCGCGAGATGCATCTGCCTCATTCCGTACGCATAATGCCGTGATGCCGTACACACCGATTCTCGCCACGCTCGGATACGTACTCTCTCCTGACCAGAGTCGCGTTCTGATGATCCACCGCAATGCGCGGCCCGAGGATCAGCACCTCGGCAAGTACAATGGACTCGGCGGCAAACTCGAGGCGCACGAGGACGCAGCGGCGGGCATGTGCCGTGAAATCCGCGAGGAGGCGGGCATCGAATGCCTGCAATGGAGTCTGCGCGGCACCATCAACTGGCCCGGCTTCGGCAAGCAGGGTGAGGACTGGTTCGGCTTTCTATTCCTGATCACGCAGTTCAGCGGTGTGCCGTTCGAACGTAATCCGGAGGGCAGCCTCGAATGGATCGCCATTGAGGAGATGCAGAAATTGCCCATGTGGGAGGGCGACCGGCTGTTCCTGCCGTTGGTGTTCGATGGTGACCCGCGGCCATTCCATGGCGTCATGCCGTATGAGAACGGGCACATGGTGAGTTGGAACTTCAGTCGCGCCGCTTGAGCCAGGCGTATAGCGGCGCGCACTGCTGTAGGATTGTGCACCGAAAAAAAACCCGCAGGGAGTTCGGGGCGGGCGCTGAACGAGGTGAGAGGATGTGAGCGGATCGAAACGTTGGGGGATGGCGGCTATTTTCATAAGTCTCGCTTGGCAGAGCGTGGCGGCGCCGGAGTTGCCGCCCGACAGCGCGGCGCAGGCGTTGCATTGGCGGCTGGTGGGGCCCTTCCGCGGTGGGCGCACGCGGGCCGTCACCGGTGTGCCCGGACAGCCCGATACGTATTTGATCGGTGCGGTCAACGGCGGCGTCTGGAAAACCACCGACAGCGGTCGAACCTGGAAGCCGATTTTCGATGCCGCCCCCACGCAATCGATTGGCGCCATTGCCGTGGCGCCATCCGATCCCTCGGTGATCTACGTGGCCAGCGGCGAGGGCTTGATGCGCCCTGACCTGTCCGTGGGCGATGGCATCTATCGCTCTGCGGACTCCGGGGCTACCTGGACGCATCTGGCGCTCGACGATGCGCAGCAGATTCCCGATCTGGCGGTGGATCCGCATGATGCCAACCGGCTGTATGCGGCGGTGCTGGGACACCCCTTTGGCCCGAGTGCGCAGCGCGGGCTGTACCGCTCCACGGATGGCGGCAAGACCTGGATCCGTACTCTCTACGTCAACGATGACACCGGCGCCTCCTTCGTGCGCATTGATCCGGTGAATTCTCAGGTGCTGTATGCCGGCATGTGGAACGTGCGCTCCGGGCCGTGGGAGGACAATAACGTCTTCAACGGCACGCAGGGCGGCCTGTACAAATCGACGGACGGCGGCGAGCATTGGCGGCGCTTGAGCGAGGGGTTGCCCGAGGATCTGTCGCAGCTCGACGTGGTGATCGCGCCCAGCAACCCGAGCCGGCTGTACGCGACCGTCGCCACCACCGAAGACGGCGACTATGACTCCGCCGCAGGGCTCGGCGTCTTTCGCTCGGATGATGCCGGCGAACACTGGTTCCGGGTCACCACCGATCCGCGCCCGGCGCTGCGCATCGGCGGCGGGGATCTCGCGCTCCTCAAGGTGGACCCGCACAACCCCGACGTGCTGTACAGCGCCACCGTCGTGACCCAAAAATCCGTCGACGGCGGCGTGCACTGGTCGTCGCTGCGCGGTTCGCCGGGCGGCGATGACTACCAAAACCTGTGGATCAGCCCTGATGATTCGCGGCGCATTGCGCTCGTGAGCGATCAAGGCGGGGTCATCACCGTGGACGGCGGCGTCACCTGGAGTTCGTGGCTGAATCAGCCGACGGCGCAGCTTTATCACATCGGCGTCTCCAATACGTTTCCCTACCGGCTCTGTTCGGGACAACAAGAAAGCGGCTCGGTATGCATTTCCTCGCGAGGCAACGACGGTGAGATCACGTTGCGCGAGTGGCATCCGGTGGGCGTGATCGAATATGGCTACGCGGTTCCCGATCCGCTCGATCCCGACGTGGTGTTCGGCGCCGGACGCAATGTCGTGACCAAGACGCACCTCTCCACGGGCCAGGTTCAAGACATCACCCCGATCCCGATCAGGAGCGCCGACACCCGGTTCGACCGCACCGAGCCTTTGCTGTTTGCCCCCACGGATCCGCACCGCATGTATTACACGGCCAACCGCGTGTACGAGAGCGTCGATCGCGGTCAAAGCTGGCGGGTGATCAGTCCCGACCTGACGCGCGAGAGTCCGGGTGTGCCGCCGAGCGTCGGTGCGCTGCACTCGGCCAAGGCGGAAACGCAACGCGGCGCCATTTACGCGGCGAGCGCGTCGCCGCTGCAGGATGGGCTGTTGTGGGTGGGTACGGATGACGGGTTGGTGTGGGTGACGCTGGATGAGGGTGGGCATTGGCAGAATGTCACGCCGCCCGCGCTGACGGCGTGGAGCAAGGTCACGCAGATCGAGGCTTCGCATTTTGACGCGCAAACCGCCTATATTTCGGTGAGCCGGTTTCGCATCGACGATTCCCGGCCTTATATCTACCGCACCCGGGACGGCGGCAAGACCTGGTCGCTCATCACCGCGGGTCTGCCGCCGGACGCCGCCGTCAATGCGGTACGCGAAGATACCGTGCGCCGCGGCCTGCTGTTTGCCGCCACCGAGAAGGCCGTCTGGAGTTCATTGGATGACGGCGAGCATTGGGCTTCGCTGCAGTTGAATTTGCCGCACACCTCCATGCGTGACCTGGCCGTGCACGATGACGACCTGATCGTTGCCACGCATGGCCGCGCATTTTGGATACTCGATGACATCAGCCCGCTGCGCCAGTTCACGCCCACGTTGGCTGCGAGTGACGCCACCCTGCTCGAGCCCGCGCCGGCGCTGCGCGTGATGCGCAGCACCGGTACGGATACGCCGATTCAACCGGACGAGCCGGCCGGTCAAAATCCTCCCGACGGGGCGGTCATCGATTATTATCTCAGTAAAAATGTGTCGCAGACTTTGACCATCGAGGTGCTGGACGCGAGCGGTGTCGTCATCCGGCGCGCATCGAGCGCCGATCCACCGGAGTTCACGCCCGAGGAGATGCAGCGCGAGTTGATTCCTGAATATTGGATTCGCAAGGTGGTGCCGCCCGCGACCACGGCGGGCATGCATCGCTGGGTCTGGGATCTGCATTACACGGCGCCTCGCAGCGTGCAACGCGGCTTTCCCATTTCGGCCGTCCCCGGCGATACGCCGCGTGAACCATTGGGTCCGATTGCCGCTCCCGGTCATTATCAAGTGCGCCTGAGCGTGGGCAAGCACCAATGGCGGGTGCCCTTGACCGTGGTGCCGGATCCGCGCGTCAAGATGAGCGCGGAGGAATTCGCGGCGCAGTTGGCGACCACCCGCCGGCTCGCCGAGGCGTTCGATGAAAGTACCGCGGCCTTGCTCGAATCCAAATCCTTGCGCGCCCAGCTCAAAGAGAGGATTCCCAAAGGCAGCGGCCCGCTGGCCGATGAGATGCGCTTGCTGGACACTCATCTCGCCGAACTCGTGGAATCCCCCGGCAAGAACGCCGAACCTTCGCGGCGCGGACTCGAGCGGCTGAACGACGATGTGGCAACGCTCTACGGCCAGATCAATGGCGTGGATGCAGCGCCAACCGCCGTTCAGATCGCGGAGGCCGAGCGCGTGAACGCCGATTGGCACGGCCTCGAGCCCACGTGGCGCCATCTGCAGGATGTGGACGTGCCTGCGTTGAATCGTGCGTTGGCGAAAGCGCGGCTGCCGCGCATCGTCCCCGACCAGGCGCCGCCACGTGATTTGAACTTCGCGGACGAGGACTGACCGGCACGATGTGGAGGACATCGGTTTGCGTCTCGTCGGCGGCATTGCTTTTAGCGGGGGCGGCCGTGGCCTCGGAGCCCGACACGGTTCTCGAGGAAGTGGTCGTCACCGCGCAGAAACACAGCCAGGACGTGCAGGACATCGGCGTCGCGATCTCCACCGTGAGCGGCCAGGATGCGCAGGCTTTGCGCATCCAGCAGCCGCTGCAGTTGTCGACGATCTCCCCGAGCCTCTCGACCATGAATTCGACCACCGATGCCACGCCGCTGTTTCTGGTGCGGGGCATCGGACTCGACGACTTCAATACCAACAATTCGAGCGGCGTTGGAACCTATCTGGATGAGGTGTTCGCGAGCTTTCCGGGATTTCTGACAGAAGACCTGTTCGACCTCGACCGAATCGAGATCTTGAAAGGTCCGCAAGGCACGCTGTACGGCAAGAATACCGCGGGCGGCGCGATCAACATCATCTCCAAGCGGCCCACGGATGATTTCGAAGGCTATGTGGATGTGGACTTCAGCCGCTGGGAAACGACCGATGTCACCGCGGCGGTCAGCGGGCCCTTGACGGATTCGATCAAGGCGCGGCTGGCGGCCACGGCGACGATACAGGGTGAGGGCTATCAGACCGACATCGACACGGGTGAAAAATACGGCAAGCTCAACCGCGGCGGCGCCCGGGCACTGTTCGATATTCGACTCACCGACTCGGCCAACCTGCTGCTCAACTTCCACACCGCATACGACCACTCGGTGCCGTCGTCGCCCTCGACGCCGAACGTGGAGAGCCTGGTGCCGCCCGAGCCGTTCCCGACGGCCGGACTCTTGAACAGCCCGCCGGGCGGCACGCTGGTGAGAGCCGGCGGATTGCCTTTGTACAAGGATGAACACGGCGCGGGCGTGGTCGCCAATCTGAACGTGGTTCTCGATGGGTTCACGCTCACCTCGATCAGCGCATTCGACGAATTCTTTTCGCGCAGTCTGGACAACTACGATGGCTATCCCGCTGCGGATAACAACTGGTCCAAGAATTTTCAGCAGCAGCAGTTCAGCGAAGAACTGCGCTTCGGGTCAGTGGCGGGCGGCGTCGTGGATTGGATCGTGGGGGCCGAGTACTCCCAGAATTGGTACCACTGCCGCGACTCGCTCGACTGGACTTTCGTCTATGGACTGGCGGACTACATCACGCAGGGAGGCAAGGCCATCACGGCCACCAATTTCATACAGACGCAGCAATCCGAGGGGCTGTACGCGCACGCTGAAACCCATCTCTCGAATCGCTGGACACTGGTCACGGGCCTGCGCTACTCGCGCGATGAGGTGAGTTTCGACGGCGCGACGATCGATCCGACCGGCCTCTTGACCTACTCCGCCAACAATTTCAGCGGTCCCATCGTGCCGGACACGGTGCTCGCCAGCCTGGATGAGTCACGCTGGAACCAGAATGTCTCCTATCGCGTCGAGCCCGATTTCCATCTCACCGACAAGGTGCTGCTGTACTCGAGCATCGCGACCGCGTACAAGGCGGGGATTTTTTATGGCCAACCTGCGCAAGTCCAGGTGGACTGGGGTTATGTGCAACCAGAGCATGTGCGCACCGCGGAACTCGGTTTGAAGAGCCGCTTGTTCGGCGACTCTCTGCAGATCGACGTCGCGCTCTTCGATACCGACATCCGTGACCGCCAGTCGAGCCTCTCGCTGTATGCGGGACCCGTCGGCACACAGCCTTTGATCGCGGGACTCGGCAACGTGCCGCGTTCACGTATCGATGGTGCGGAAAGCGAGGTGGAGTGGCGTCCGGTGAAAGGGCTGCAGATCCACCTCGCTGCCACGTATCTACACGCTCGCGTGACCGAGACCTTGACCAATGACAATGGACTGGCGCTGTTCACGCCCGTTGCCGTCGGCCACATGCTACCGGATGCCCCGGCCTTCAGCGGCAGCTACATCGTGTCTTACGGACATGCCGTCGGGTCGCATGTGGAGATGTACGCCCAGGCCAACGACCATTACACGGGGGCGGAGCATCCGTACCTGGGGGATCCCACGACCTTCGGACGCGGTCATTCCTTGGGGGCCCGGATCGGCGTGAAGAATCCGGCGGAGCACTGGGACACGAGCCTCTGGGTCACGAACCTGACGGACGCGCGGCCGCTGACCTATGCGTTTGCCGGCAGCGAAGGGCAGCAGGTGTCCTTCTATCAGAAGCCACGATCCGTAGGTGTCAACGTCACCTACGGTTTTTAAGCGCGAGGTCGGCACAGTCCTGCGCGAACCACCCGCGTGCGCTGACGGCAGAAGTTCCCGGCGATGATATTTTCGTCCCATGCACGGCGGCGCCACATGGGCAGTTCTGATCGCGAGCAAGCCGGCCGAAGGATTCGAGAGCCCCCAGCTTCTGAAGCGGGCGAGATCCGTCGTATTTTCTGACAACATCTGCGCCATCGTCGCGGAAAGCCATCTTGCGGATTGGCGCGCGTTGACGGAGACGGTGACCCCCGGGAACCTGTTCACGCAGCGGCGCGGCGAAGCTACGCAGGCGGCGATCGCAAGGATGCTGGATGCGTTGAGCCAACGCGACGCCCAGGCAAATCTCATCGTGATTCCCGCCGATCACTGTTCGGCGGAAGAGAATGCCTGGGTGGAATGTGCGAAGAATGCGCTGCGGTTGGGCGCTGTCCGCGCTGACACCGTGTTCGTGCTGCATGACAAACCGGAGAATGATCCGCGAACATCGCCGCATTACCCGGGTGTTTGCAGCTCATCGGTCATGATCGGCTCGCTGCAGTCGATCCGGGATCTGTGCGCCGGTCTACCGGCGATTGCCATCGTCGACCTCGATCTGGACTCGTATGCTGCACCGCCCGCCGGCGCGTCGCAGGCGACCCAGTTGCAGTCAACCCCGGCGCCGCGTTCTCCCGTCCTGAAGGTCCTGCACATCACGTCTGCCGATGAGTACGCGAAGTTGCAGCGCGGCGAATATGGGCGCCCGCGATCGCGCATCGATCTGCACGCGTGAGGCGGCGCGAAGCCGCGTGAGGCAGTGTGAGACCCGGGAGAAGCCATGCCGTGTCGGAATCTTGCCTACAACAGTCCGGGCAGCTGGACGACAGCGGCGAGACGAATAAAATCGGAACGTCGTCGCTTTTGCCTCGACCTCAACTCTGGAGCACGGGAACCCCCGCGATGGACAACCGCACGGGCTCAAGGTCAGCGAAATGGTTTCCGTGGTCCTTGCGTCTGACGTCCTTGCTGGCCGCCTCGATTGCGCTGCTGCTCGCGATGAGCGGCGTTGCCACGTGGAACCTGCGCATGCAGCGCATCGACGGCGATTCGGTGGCCCACTCCAATCGTGTGCGGTACGAGCTTTTACAGGTTCTGCAGCTGTTGACCGCTGCCGAGGACGGGGCACGCGAATTTGCGCTGATCGGATCGGCGCGGGCGTTGCAGGTCTACCGCGAGGCGAGCACGCGCCTCGATCCCTCCCTGGAGCAGCTCAGGCAGCTGGTATCCGATAATCCCAAGCAGCAGCCGCTGGCGGCGCAGCTCGACGCCCTGGCGCGTGATGTCGAGGCGTCCAATGCAGCGCTGCTGGCCGAGACGCGCATCGGCGACATGGCACAAGCGCGGGCGTTCATCAGTCGCGGACACCTCGACGACGTGATGGCGGCCGTGCGTTCCCTATCGGCGCGAATGCAAACGGAGGAGGATCAGCTGCTGATCGAGCGCCGTCTCACGCGCGACCGCGCACGGCGCGACGCCGCCCTGGCGCTGTGGGCTACGGGAGGAATGGGCGCGGTGCTCCTCGTCTTGATCGTCTATTTCACGCGCCGTGATGAGGCAACCCTGCGACGTGCCGAGCGCGAGCTCGCCACTTCGCTGCAACTGCGCGATGCGGAGCTGCAGGTCATCAATGAGTATGCCCGCTTTCCGGTGGCGCGCTGCGATCCGCAGTGTCGGTATCTTTTCGTCAACCGGGCCTATGCGCAGCGGCTCGGCTTCACGCCCGAACAATGCGTCGGGAGACATGTCCGGGAGATCGCCGGTGAGCAGGCCTACGAACGGGTACTGCCCTACATCGAGAAAGCGCTCGCCGGGCACGTGGCGGAATTCGAGACCGAGATCCCCTATGCGGGGATACGGGGTGCCCGCTGGATGCGCTGCATTTATGCGCCCGTCCTGGATCAGGGGAATGTCACGTCGTTCGTGGCTGCCGTGACCGATATCACCGAACGCAAGGTGGCGGAACTCGAGCTGCAGCGCAGCCAGGCGGCGCTCGAGGAAGCCGATCGACGCAAGGATGAGTTCATCGCAACGCTGTCGCATGAACTGCGCAATCCACTCGCGCCGATTCGCACGGCCGCCAAACTGCTGGCCTCGCCGGACCTGAAGCCCGCGCAGCTGCAGCGCGTGCAAATGATCATCGAGCGGCAGGTGACCCATATGGCTTTGTTGCTCGATGATTTGCTGGACATCGCGCGAATAACCCAGGGCAAATTCCAGCTCAAAAAAGAGCCGGTCGACCTGGTCGAAGTCGTCGATGCGGCCATCGAGGCGGCGCGTCCGAAAATCGATGCGAAGGAGCACCAGCTGTCGGTCGCGTTGCCCTCCGAGCCGATCACGCTCGAGGCGGATCCGGTCCGCCTGTCGCAGATACTGACGAATTTGGTGACGAATGCAGCGAAGTACAGTGATCCCGGCGGAAGCATCGTGTTGCGCGCCACCATCCAGGACGACACTCTGTCGCTGTCCGTCAAGGACGAGGGCATCGGGATCGCGCCGGAAGATTTGACGGGCATTTTCGACATGTTTTCCCAGGTCGAGGGGGTGCTCGGGCGTTCGGATGGGGGTCTCGGGATTGGACTCGCCCTCGTCAAAGGGCTGGTCCAGCTGCATGGCGGCAGTGTGCACGTTCACAGCGCGGGACTGGGGCATGGCAGTGAATTCATCGTGCGCCTGCCGATTGCCGCGGGTTTTCCCGTCCGCTCGGAAACGCGTTGTAAGAAACTGCCGACAGCGTCTTCCGACGTTCGTCAATTCAAGGCGGTTGATCCCGCCGGTTAGAGTGGGTGACAAACTTCGCGCGGTGAGGATGGCTGGTGCAATGGCGGAGGCACATTAAGGAAACCGTGATGGCCGGCGAGGTGAGACCCAACCACAATATTCTCAACGCGCCGGTCGATGATCAGGTCTTTCGCCAACTCGCGGAAAACATACCGGCACTCTGTTGGATCGCGGACGCGTCCGGTTATATCACCTGGTACAACCCGCTCTGGTATGAATACACGGGGACCACGCCCGCTCAAATGCAGGGGTGGGGCTGGCAATCGGTGCACGATCCGAGAAATCTGGCGGCGGTGCTGGAGCGATGGAGCGAGGCCATTGCATCGGCGCAACCGTTCGAAATGATGTTTCCCATCAAACGCGCAGATGGTGTGTATCGCCCCTTCCTGACGCGGATCAAGCCCACGTTCGACGCCCAGGGCAATGTCAGGCATTGGTTCGGCGTGAACATGGACATCTCCACGCAGGTGAAGGCGGAGGATGTTGCCGCCGCGACGGACGCCAGATTTCGTCTGATCGCAGACTCCATGCCGCAGATGGTGTGGTCCGCAGGGGCGCGCGGCGGCTATGACTATTACAACGCGCGGTGGTACGCATTTACGGGCGTACCCATCGGCTCGACCGATGGCGATGGTTGGTTCGACAGGGTGCACCCCGATGATCGGGATACAGCATGGTCTGCCTGGCGGCACGCGCTCGAGAGCGGTGCGCCCTATCGCGTAGAGCATCGGCTTCGACACCACTCGGGCGCTTACCGGTGGGTGCTGGCCAGTGCGCAGCCGGAACGCACGGCGGATGGTTCCATCTCGCGCTGGTACGGGACCTACACGGATATCGAGGACATCGTGCAGGCGAGGCGCGTATTGCAGCGTTCGCGGGACTCACTGGAGTTGGAGGTCATCGCCCGTACCGGTGAGCGCAATCTGCTGGCAACCCTGGTGGAAACCACGGACGTCATGGTGATGGCGTTAGACCTCGACTACACCATCATCGCCATCAACAAGGCGAACGCCGATGAATTCGAGCGTGTCTACGGTATCCGCGCCGGTGTCGGCGACAATGTGCTGCGTTTTTTCGCGGACCGGCCCGATGAACTGCATCCCCTGCAGGCGGCCTGGAGCAGGGTCCTCGCGGGTGAGGAAATCAACCTGGTCGAGCCCCGGGGCAACCCCACGGGTGGGCCATCCACCTACGAAATCAAGTACCGTCCGCTGCGCGACGCCACGGGTGCCGTGGTCGGCGCATTTCAATTCGCCAGCGACGTGACGGCACGACTGCAGGATCAGGCGCGGTTGGCTCAAGCACAAGCTGCACTGATCCAGACTCAGAAGCTGGAGGCCATGGGACAGCTGACCGGCGGAGTGGCGCATGATTTCAACAATCTGCTCACGCCGATCATCGGCAGCTTGGACATCCTGCACCGAAGGGGGATCGGCGCTGCGCGAGAACAGCGACTGATCGATGCCGCCTTTCAGTCCGCGCAACGGGCCAAGGTATTGGTGCAGCGCTTGCTCGCCTTTGCGCGCCGTCAGCCGCTGCAGTCGGCAGCCATCGACGTGGGCGCGCTCATCAGGGGGTTGGCGGATCTCGTCAACAGCACAGTCGGTCCGCAGAATGTGTTGGCAATCGATGTGGCCGACGATGTTCCGAGCGCAAAGGCGGATGCAAATCAGCTGGAGATGGCAGTCCTCAATCTGGCCGTGAACGCCCGTGACGCCATGGACGGACCGGGAGCCATCAATATCTCGGTGACGGCGGAGGTTCTCAAAGACGGCGATGTGCCGAACTTGAAGGCCGGCCGATACGTTCGACTGCTCGTGGCCGATACCGGTCATGGCATGGACGCAGCGACCCTATCCCGGGCCATCGAGCCGTTCTTTTCCACCAAGGGCGTGGGTCAGGGGACGGGTCTTGGGCTGTCGATGGCGCACGGCCTGGCAACCCAGCTGGGCGGCGCACTGACGATTGCCAGCGAGGTGGGACAAGGCACACGGGTATCGATCTGGCTGCCCGAGTGCGAGGAGCGTCCTGCGTTGAGCGACGGCACACAGGGGCCGCAGCGTTCACTGTGGGCCGGTACGGCTCTGCTGGTCGATGATGAAGCCAGCATCCGGGTCAGCACGGCCGACATGTTGAATGCATTGGGATTCGCGGTCAGTGAGGCCTCATCGGCGGAGTCGGCGCTGGCGGCGATTGACGGCGGTTTGGTACCGGAATTGCTCGTTACTGATCACTTGATGCCGGGCATGACCGGCGTCCAATTGGCGCGCTTGGTGCGCGAGCGCTGGCCCAACACCAAGACGCTGATCGTCTCCGGATTCGCGGACGTCGATGGCATCGACCCTTCATTCTCGCGGCTCACCAAACCGTTCATGCAAAGCGAACTCGAGACGGCGATCGCCAATATGCACCGCACCGGCTGAGGCCGCTGCGCGTTGTGATCCCGCACCTCGTGATCCCGCACCTCGAAAAGCGGGGTCACGAAACACCTGCATGCGTGATTCGTGACCCGCCCTTTTTATCTCACGTGGTCGTGTCGAAGCGATCGAGCGTCATTACCTTGGTCCACGCCTTGACGAAGTCCGCCACGAACTTCTGCTGGCCATCGGAAGAGGCATAGACCTCGGATACGGCCCGCAATTCGGAATTCGAACCGAACAACAGGTCGACCGGCGTGGCCGTCCACTTCAGGGCGCCGGTCTTGCGATCGTGACCCTCGTAAATACCCTCGGACGCGGAGGACTTCTCCCATTTGTAAGACATGTCGAGCAGATTCACGAAGAAGTCATTGGTCAATGCGCCGGGCCGATCGGTGAACACGCCATAGGCCGTCTGTCCTTCGTTGGCATTGAGCACCCGCAGGCCGCCGACCAACACGGTCATTTCGGGCACGGTGAGCGTCAGCAGGTTGGCCCGGTCGACCAGGCTTTGCGCCGGAGATTGGTGCGCATCCTTGACGTAGTAGTTGCGGAAACCATCCGCGGTCGGCTCGAGCACGGCGAAGGAGACTACGTCCGTTTGCTCTTGCGACGCATCCGTGCGCCCGGGTGTGAACGGCACCTGCACGGTGAATCCCGCGTTCTTCGCAGCCTGTTCCACGGCGGCGTCGCCGCCGAGTACGATCAGGTCGGCCAACGAGACTTTCTTACCGCCGGTCTGTGCGCGGTTGAAGTCGGCCTGGATGTTCTCGAGACGCTGCAACACGGTCGCCAATTCCTGGGGATCGTTGACACCCCACTCCTTCTCCGGAGCAAGGCGTATGCGGGCCCCATTGGCACCACCACGATAGTCGGTGTAGCGGAAGGTCGCAGCCGACGCCCATGCGGTCCGAACCAGTTCGGGCAGCGGCAAGCCTGAGCCCAAGATCTTCGATTTCAGCGCCGCCACGTCGGTCGCATCGATCATCGCGTAGTCAGCCTTGGGCAGCGGGTCCTGCCAGATCAGGTCCACATTCGGCACTTCGGTGCCGACATAGCGCGCACGCGGACCCAAGTCACGATGCGTGAGCTTGAACCAAGCCTTGGCAAAAGCGATCTTGAATTCCTCCGGATGCTTCCTCCAGCGCATGGTGATCTTGCGATAGCTCGGGTCGAACTTGAGCGCAAGGTCGGTCGTGAACATGAGCGGCGCATGTCGCACGGTCGGGTCCTGTGCGTCCGGTACCAGGTTCGCCGCCTGGCCCTTCGCCGGAATCCACTGTATCCCTCCGCTCGGACTCTTGGTCTGCACCCAGTCGTAGCTATAGAGGTTGTCGAGATACTGCATGGTGAACGTGGTGGGTGACGCTGACCACGCGCCTTCCAGGCGGCTGGTGATGGCATCGCCGCCCTTGCCCGTGCCGCATTTGCTCTGATAGCCCAGTCCTTGCTCCTCGATGCCGGCGGCGGCAGGCGCAGGGC
>Ga0116229_10004420_pt1 | contig 23035 bp, 16 predicted proteins | sample S1TSphgellanicum_3_FD_87313 | JGI IMG/M metagenome (GOLD analysis project Ga0116229, IMG submission 87313) | Host-associated microbial communities from peat moss isolated from Minnesota, USA - S1T2_Fc - Sphagnum magellanicum MG | ecosystem: Host-associated > Plants > Peat moss > Unclassified...
AAAAAAAAAAATAAAAAAAAAAAAAAAAAAAAAAAAAAACCCCAAAAAAAAAAAAAAAAACCAAAGAAGAAAAAAATCAAAAGGAGAAAAAGGAGGAAAAGAAGAAGAAGAAGAAATCCGCCCCAAAAAAGTTGAATTCCCAAACCACTCAAAAGAAAACACAAAGAAAAAAGAAAAAAATAAAATTCCCCAAGTCCCCCCCCCAACGGAAATGAAAATATGGCTGCCCGCTCACTTACCCCTCATACAAAACTTCAAAATAGAGCCACCCCGCTGCGGTGGAATTGTCACCCGTTCTGCAGAACGGCCTCCCGTGCTATAGAATTGGCGATAATAGGTAGAGCGGTTGTGATTTCCCGTCCGTCCCTGCCCGCGCGCCACAGCCCCTCTGCAGTCCTGTCCGTCCCCGTCGCCACCACCACCCGTTCACTCTTTCGTCGTTAGCAGCAGTCCCTTTGTGCGTGGCCCTTTGTGCGTGGGAGAGATTTGTTGGAGAGCTAGCGTGGAGAGGGCGGGCCGGGGCGGGGCGGGGAAGCGTCTTGCCCTAATCTTTGCAGCGTCGTCGTCGCTCGTCTCGCTCTTCGATCATCCGCTATTCGGTGTACGGGAGCAAACCCACGGGAAATGGAATCGAACGATGCTTTGTTTGCGGGGTTGGGATCTGTATGACGGTTTTTCGCGGGAGTTTAATGTCTGGCTGACGGACGGAAAAACGGAGTGACTCACATCAGGATAAGGACATCGTTTTTGATCGATGAAGCGCATGTTGTGATCGCGTTGGAAGACCGGAAGCCGGTACGTGTAGTTGATTAGTTTCCTGTGTCCCTGAGCGAATCGGATTTCCGATTGGTGTGAGCTTTTAGGGTAGGGTTTGGAGGGAAGAAGAATGTGGAGGCCTTGCCAGGTTGAGACTGCATGAAGTAAACGTATGTGTACTTGACAGCGTTGGTCTGGGACAGGATCGATGGAAGCGACAAGGAAGTTCACATTGGATGTTAACAGTGAGGGAGCAGCCAAGCTTAAAGCGATTGTGAAGGCCAAGCTCTCTGAGTTTATTGGAAACTATAGCGATGACGTTCTTGTGGTACTTTCTTGGTTTCCCTAATATAATACCTGCCCTTATGTGCTTTCTTATAGCAAAGTGGGAAGAGCTTCCAAGTTTGTAATACCTAGGGTTGCAATCAATCGAAGGTTTGATTTGCTTAGCTACTGTGTCTGGGGCGGTGGCTGCAATTGATTTCGTGCATCTTGGTTGCTCTTTGATGCAGGAGTATGTGGTTGTGCTTGTGAGCCATGGAAAGCAACTGTCGCAGGCAATTGTGGATCTGGAAGCATTCCTGGGCAATGAAAGTAAAGCATTCGTGACTTGGTATGTTTGTAACTGTTTGGTGTCCACAAACCAGCAGATGATTGGAAGTTGCTTCACAACAGTTCTGTAAAAAGAGAGCTTATGTGTGGAGTCCTTTGCAAAGCTCATGGCAAGAAACTGATTAATCCATCAGTCAAATTTTGATTTTACCAGCATTGTTGAATTGTTTATGCAGGCTCTGGGATCATCTTACCACACATCAGGATTTGTACATGGGCACAAAGGAAGAAAAGCATTTACACATGGACACTGATGAGGACAAGCAGTTGGCTATGGATACTAAGCAAGAGACCAAGCCACAGGTGACTGTTTTCCTCCCTTCATTGTCCCTGCATATATGTATTTGGAGAAGAGCAGATTTTTCACACTGAATTTAATTTATCTTTTGACCTATCAATTGACATCAAACTCTTATGAGCTGTGGGTAGAATGGTCGGGGTGGGAGAACCATAGCCTCTGTGGTAGCCGTCAATGAAGGAGCAGCTGCAGTTGTTCACACAGAGGATGAGGATGGTTTGGCAACATTTGAAGGAACGAGATCTGAGAGTCGACCCGAGAGTCGACCTGAAGTGGGTTGCTATTCAATGAGGAGAGGACAGCATCGGGAGAAATCACTCCACTCTGAAAAGAAGCGTGCAAGATCTCCAGAGATCTGGACTCGGAAAGGGAGGGGTCGACCTGATATGGTATGATGTTTGTCTGAGCAAACTATGCATGCTTTGTTGTTCTACAGTCATCATTTTTAATCCCATATCCTCAGGAAGTATTTTCATTGTGTTCTATGGATTGTGAACTCACTATATGTTCAGGGTTCAGGTGCCCCAACCACTTCCCTCCCCTCTACAAATGCTGCTATATACCTTAATGTTTGCTCATACATGAACAAGCAAACATTATTGACTAGTTAAAGTGAAACAAATTGTAGCATCACAAGCTTCTTCCACAGTCAGTGTGATCACTTAATGAGTGACACTCACAAGGTTATGATCACACTGATTGTCATGGTATCGTCACATTGTTGTTATGGAGTTTTCTCTGCAATGGCATAGATATGTGTTACATGTAGATAGGTTGGAAATTCAAGTTTGGTTTCTTGTGCAGATAGAGATGTCACCTCCAGATGTCAAAGCTTCTCGCCGCCTTTTGATTTCAGCAGTACGAGAAGCAGTGGCTGAAAGTGCACGGCTTGCTAGTACCAGGAGTGCAATGCTAAAAGCAGAATCAGGTTCCAAGCACCTCCCATCTGCAGTTTCACCAGATGTTGGTAAGTTTTGTTCTTAAGAATCTTTCCAATTCACAGAGAGAGTTGACATCTTAAGGAATGTTACTTTAAGTTATGATTCCTTTGCTTTCCCAAGAGAGAGAGTGAATTTACTATGTTGTGGGAATCCAGATGTGCAGGGGCCTGATCTGGAAGTGGTGCATGCGGATGCATTTATGCAAGACATGCAGATTCCAGAAGTATTTCAGGAGACTTCTGAAGTTCAAGATAGACCCTCATCAGTGTGGGATCGACTGGGAGTTCAGGATAATGAGAGGCCAATCAGGGATGAAGTGTTTGGGCGAGTAGTTAGAGACAATGACATGGGAGAAGAGGAAACACATAAATCATTTTTGAATGGTGCCAAAATTAATTCTGAGTACTCTGAGCACAGGCCTAGGTGGACAAAGGGCCCTGAAAGGAATAACAGAAATGGAAGTCGTCGAATTTATCTAGGAGGCATGCAGCGGAATTTCAAGTTTGGGCTCGGAGAAAATGATCAACTACCAGATGCCACACCCAATGGCTTGGAACAGGGTTTGCCTCTTCAGGTTGCCATCTACAGTAGAAACCAGATATGGCTTGATAGACATCCACTTCAGTCTTACAACCCGACATATGATACATGTGGTATTTCTCCTACAAATGACAATGGAATGTTTGCAAAAAGGGAATTTGAGCAAGTTGATGACGGAAAGGCTGCCCTCTATGCTCAGCTCAATCCCAATGTAAAGCTCTGTTGTGTGATGCCTTCAACTTGGATGATAGTTTCTAGTATTGCCCCTTAAAAGCTCCTTTTGAAAGTTGCTCATGATACATTGTACTGTCCTTGATGGATGCTCTCAGGATGTTCTTGAGATGAAGAAAAGATTACGGCAAGTGCAGTTGGAAATGACAAAATTGCGAGCAAGGCAAGCTGAAGTGTCCAAGGAGGTCCAGAAGACTCCTGTTTCTGGTGAGGGGCTTCTTCAGGCTTCTTCACTCTTGTGCTAATTAGCTTGAAGCTTAAGTTGGAGTATCAATAAGACTACAGCTGGAATAAGGTGGAGAGAAATGTTGCAAAGATTGAAAGAAGCTTTGAGTCTTAGAAAGTCTCATTGGTCCATAGCATTTCTTATATTATCATGTCTTTAACACTCGTCTTAATTGTGGCACAGGCATGAGGCCATTGCTCTTTCAGCCAAGTCAAGAGGACATCAATGCGCGGTCAATTTTTGTCAGCAATGTAAGTTTTTGACAAACTGAAAAATGATTCTGCTTTGCTGCATGAAAGCTCCAGTACATCCAATGTTTGTGGTTGTGGCTTGGAAAGAAACAAGGCATCATTGGGTTTCTTTGATATATGGTTTTCCCATACTGATAACACACCTGGTTATGACTGCACTCATTCATGTCATGTTTGTTTTAGTTTAGCCAGAGTTGACATAACAGTTACCTTGTTCTTGGAGAGTTTTCTCTGCAATCTCATAGATATGGTATCACAATAGCTATATGAATATTGTGGAAAGTTGTTTGTACAACAGCAGAGATGTGTTGCATCACTAAATCTTTATTCTTCATTGCTTGATGTCTAAGTTGGATATTACTATGCAGAGGGCAGATTTGCATCTGGTTCATGATATAAAATTTTGTAGTAGAGTAGGCAGTGTTTGAAGAGTTAAGTAAGAAAATCTCAGTTTTTTTATGCCAAGCTTCTTAACAGATGTTGGCGTGGTTTGGCAGGTACACTTTGCTGCAACCAAAGCTGCCCTTGCTGTGCATTTTGGTCACTGTGGAGAAATAGTGCGTGTTACATTGCTGGCTGATGTTGCCACTGGAAAGCCAAAAGGGTATGTCAAGATTTACCTTTTTACTCTTTGTCAATTGTCCAAAACTAATGAAATGAAATTGCAGATGCAAGCTAACGTGAAATGAGGATTACTTTTGACTTTTTTTTGTTGACTATGTCTCTGGAGTTCTTGCGAACATCATGACTGAGTCTTCTTGGAAATTCAGGATGCCACTTTTTGTATGGGCAGATTTTTATACTTATCTACACCCACTGTTGGCAGCTGATGAATTCAATGGGGATGGTAGGTAGTCAATGCTGTTTGTGGTGAAGGTGATGGTCTGATACTTTATTGAGTGGCACTTATAATGTTATGACCGCACACATTCTTGCCATGTTAGTTATGGTTTGGCCGGAACTGACTCAATGGTTACCTTCAAAGTGTTATTGGAGGTTTCTCTGCAATCATAGATATATTAGAAGTCATCTGCCTTGGCAATTTGGAAGTGCTTCTCTCACAGATCCTTTGTGATTCTCTTGCATTTGTTCTAAAGCTCCCTAGTGGGAGTGTCTTCAATTCTTTAAAGCAATTGGTCTCATCCCCTAGTAGCTTCAAAGTATGACCCATATCATCATCTCATGATAGTACAAATGATATCAGGTTGGATATCCTCAGACTCATCTTGTGATTTTAGATGTAACATTTTATCCCTTATGAGTCTCTGAACATGTCTGTGACTGCAGCAGTTGGTGAGCTGCTCCTCAGTTTTGTTTCTGTTTTCTCCAGTCTAGCTGGGGTTCCTTGTCTTTCTGTTTGCTGAAATGGTGACAGATCTGAAGTCTCTATTATCCTCGTTATCTATTCATCTCTCCATTCTATTCAGGCTGACTAAAATAGTAACTATGGAAAAGGCCTCAGTAGTTATGAAAACATTATGCCTCATGATTGCCCTAAGAAAGTCAAATGGATTTCTCCTTTACATTGCATATGTCTCATCTATCCAAACCCACCATAACAGTTATTGAATGCCAGTTATTGTATTGACATGTGGCAGGTCTGCCTATGTGGAGTTCTCTACTAAAGAGGCAGTGAAGAAGGCTCTAGCATTAAATGAATCCTCACTATTATCACGTACTCTGAAGGTACAGCAGGTTATTTGTAACCACCTTCCTTCAGTCAAGTTTTGCTCAGCTAACACTTCAGTTCCTATGTGCGGTATCCTCAAAAGATCATGCTCTTAGAGTCTTCCATCTTGGTTGGCTATTTGTCGTTTGTGTTTCTTGTTTTCTCTTCTTATGTTTCTCTTTCTCCTTGGTTTCCTTGGCCTTCTTCTATTTGGGTTTTACTGCTGGCCTTGTGACAAAGACTCAGTATGTTGCTTGATGTATGACATTGATCTCAACCTATTACAGGGAGATGATGAAGTTAGTCGGGATTTTATGTAGCTTGTCACCACCATACATGTTGCTGTTGAAGGTCTCTGAGCATGTGTATAACTGGCACTGTCAGTGAAACTGCTCCTTAGTCTTATTTGTGGTTCTGTTTTCCCTTCTTCAGGGTTGAGTGTCATCAGTATCATGTTTGCTGATATTTTACCAGATCTGAAGTCTCTATAACCTTAGTATCTCTATTTCCTGTTCAGGTTGACTTAAATTGTATGCATCAAGAAATTCACAGGAATCATGAAAAGATTTGTTTAATGATGAAATCTGGTTGTGTTATTGACCAGGTTGTACGCAAGGATGATGCAGCTGTTGAAATGATAACCCCACCTATTGTTCATGCTTCCATGCAACGGTCTCATCAACCAATTGCACATCCTTTCTCAAGGGATAGTGTCTTAAGAGGAAAATTGCACATGCTGCGGAGACCAGCTGGTATAAGAAAGCCCTTTTCTGGGACCTCACATCTGCAGTGGAAGCGAGAAGGGTCACTAACAGGAGCAAGTGCCAATGATGGTGTGGCAATGGCAACTGGGCAGAGGTTCAGTCATGGTCCTGTACGTCTACCACGATCTCTGTCCTATGTGCGAGTTGCACCGTATGCAACACACTAACAACTGGGTACAACATGGAGGCTTCACTGTGAATTTGGAATTTCTTTTGAGTGGAGGATTCAGATTTGAACTGTCAGGCCCAGAAATTTACCAGTTAGATGGCAGGAATTTGTCATAACTGTAAACAAGTGTAAAGAAGTGTTTTCTTGGTTACTTGGTGTGATGTCTTTGCTTACTGCATTAAGATGCTGCAGTCATTGTATTCAACATGAGATGCAGGCAGGAAAAGGTAGAGGCGCCTCAAACCTTTTCAAGTTAGTCAAGAACAAGGTTCGCAACTTTCCTACATATCAGTTCTCACTGTGAGTTTTCTTTTTCATAATGGAGCAAAGCAACATTTTGTAGGTTACTATGCATCACTATTGTTTGACTTGGAACTGAACTGATGATTGATTTTTGATGTGGAACTGCTGTAATTTTTTAAAGAATACCGCCCCCCTGGGGACAAAAAGCCTGCCCCTTTCACAGAGGAAGAATTCCACTTTATAATGTGCCTTTCAGCTACCCTAGAAATTTTCTGCCAGTGGTTCATGAATTATTTGATGGAGGAGATGCAAGTATCTCATATTTTCAGTGATAATGATTCATTGGAGCTGGTTTAGGAAGGACGATTTTAGGTTCAATAACACAGAGTCGTATGGTTCCAAACTGAAGCATGTTTAATGCATTCCCAAGTAAAGAGGCATGGAAAGATGTCTTTTTGGATTTGTGTTCTAAGGTTTCTTTTTTAATGATGTATTCACAAGCAAGTTTTCAATATCTTCTCCACCAATTTACATTCCATTTCTCTTCACTTGAATCTTAATCCAATCATTGAACTGAATTGAAATTGAATTCAGTTGATTTGAAATTTCATCCAACTAAATATAAATTCAATTCAAGGCGCACAAAATTTTATTTAATATTTTCGTTTGAATGGAAGTTAGTTTTCACATTATCAAATTTTTATCATCAATTAATTGGTTAATTGTCAGTGGTAGTGAGCAATGGGGCAAAGCTGAAGTCTAATAATAGCCTTGTGCTTCATTTGTCAATGAACACAACTAATTTACCAAGGTTCCAATTTGGTAACCTCCTATTTCCCTCTTACCTGAGCTAGGTAAACTAGCTATACCTAGTTAGCTATCTAAATGGATAATTATCATAGTAAGCACACAAGGAATATATTGGTTATTATGTAGGTAGGTAAGTAGGTAAGGCACTTGATGGCTATTAGGTAGGTAGATGCATGTGAATGGATAATATGCATGTGGTGGTGACTAGGAGGCATTACAGGAAGAGCACATGATTAGAACATTCGTTCTAATTTCTCACAAATGTTTGGAGTTGAGTCCAAATCCTACCCCACCTCCATCAACATGATTATGTTGTGCATGGGCCTTTGTTCACGTAGGGGAGTACGTTCGAGCAATACGTGCATTAACTCCGAGCACACCTACAGCCCCATCTAATGAGACCATGGGAATCCTTCGTCTTCTCCACCCACCTACTAAAGTTGATTTCCCCCCTTTTGTTAATGATGTCCATCCTAAGACAGAGGTTATTTTAAATTAGGAGCAATTTGTTTTTGCCTTGGCTCATTCACGTCTTTCTTCCGATGGCCCTTTCGAATATGGTGTATGAACTTTTATGAAATTGTTTTGTCCCAAATGATTTTGCGAATGGTTTTAACCTCTTTTTCGAGGTATGTGGGCACATTGTTCAAAATCATGTTCCACCTTTAGTATCACGTTTGTTTTTTGCATTTCGACTCTTAACATTGGAGAAGCAGTTTGGAAAAATACATCCCATCACGATTAGTGATGTGACCTATCGTTTAATTGTCCGCACTCTAGCTATTCAGTTTAGGAATATTCTTGCAGAACATTTTAATCCTCATCAATTTGGTGTAATGATTCATGGTGGGTGTGGGACAATGGTTCACAACATTCGAACGATGTTAAATTTGCACCCAAATTGGGTGGTGCTACAGGTGGATGTCCATAACACCTTCAATTCAATGTCATAATCAACCATTTTTCAAGAGTTATGGTCTTTGTTTGGTTTTTTGTATCAATTCTTCCCATTTGTTTGACAATTATATGCACACCCATCCTCACAATATTTTTCCCAAGTTTTTTTTCATGGGGATTTCATAGTCATTTTGTTAGAATTAAATACATAACAGCGTGACCTATTAGGAGGAACATTGTTTGTTCTAGCTCACCTTTGCACTCTTCGCCTTACAACAACAACCCACCCTACTTGTGTTTTCCCTTCCTTGGCGGATGATACACATATAGTAGGTCCTGCATTAGATGTGGTTCCTATGTTTTTACGATTACATGAATTATCAACATTAAGTCTTTCAGTGCAACCAATGAAATGTGTAATTTGGTCTCTTCAAGGGCTGGACCACTCTATATCATTTCCTTTTAACTTTCTTATTCCCGACACAAATTTTCATATTTTGGGTGCACTAGTGGGATCTACATCATTTATTGAATTGTTTATGGCCAAGGCTCGCCACAAGGATTTCAAGACAAAATCTAGTTTCCCTATGTTTACAAATCTTCATGTGGCTTTTGCAATGCTTTTGTTGTGTTATGCCCAACATTGGGGCTACTTGCTTTGTGTAATGTTCCCATCTCCTGATATTTTGCAACATTATGTTGAGTTTGATATTCGTACCATAATTACATTGAAGAAATTACTTGTTGCAAGATCTTTTGGTGGTTCTACCAGTCATTTAGTTTGTCATTAGGCCATTATTCCTAGTTTTTTGAACAAGCTTAGCCTCCCTTTTGTGGTTCGAACTACTACCCCCACATTCTTGGGGTGTTAAAACATTGATCGTTCCTACACTTGTCATTTGTTTCCAGCAGGATGATCACCCCATTCTTCTTGATATAATAACACATGTTGAAACTGGCACTTCCTTGTTCCGAATGGCACTACGAGATGTCTAAACCATGTTACCCCAAGGTGTACACCCTCATGTCCCACCTTTTGAGAACCTAGTGGTTCAATTTTACCCCCAATTGAAGGCTTCTTTAATGGATCACTTACACAAGTAGGAATTTGTTTCCCTTCTAGTAAACATTCCTTCGGATATCGTGTGAATACATCTCTATTCATGTGCAAGTCCAAGGGCAAGCACTTGATTATTAGCTCGTCCTTCCACACTAGCTTCCATTTATCATTGGTCCACTTTCTTACAGCACTACATACCCGTTTTGGCTTGCCACATCCTACAAATTGCACACCTTTCACGATGTCAATGTGGTCATACCATTGATGATCTAAATACCCATTTGTTTTGATGCCCCTGTGGGAATGAGCATATAGTAGCCCATGACGCACTTTAGGATACTATTATAGTTATTATTTTGGAGAGCGGAACACATGTTTAGAAGGAAGTTTCCCACCTTTTCCATCACCACACTTGATGACAAGTGGATATTCTTATTACTAGAAATGGCGTCCGTACTTTGATAGACATTGTTATTATTAATTTGACTTGCACAAATATGGTGTAGTGGACATGCAACGACAATTGTTGCTGAGGAGAAGACATGATCTTACGTTAAATGAGCACCAAACAATGATTTCATTCCCCTTGCTATTGAGACGTATGGGTATCTTCATTTTCGTTTTGATTCATTCCTAATTGCATGTGCACAAAACACTATCATGTGTCATCAACAGTTTTCTTTAATCCCCTTGATATTCATTTCCCACTATCGACAACGTGTGTCCATAGCCCTGCAATGTGCGCAAGCCATAACAATTTTTCAGTGGGCTACTACATTTGGTTAGGGTTCCTCGTCTCTTCCACACATCATAGTTAATGCACTTTCGTCATTAACCAATTTGTGGTAAATGATAACATTTTTGCCATGTTCATTTCACATGCCACAAACATAAGAAAATGGCAATGTTTAGCCATATAGTCCTACAAGAAAGAAAATGCATTATATATGAAATTTGGTAGATTTAAATACAATCAATGTTGATGCATGTTACATCCATGGGGGCAAATGACATGCATAATAGATAGTTGGCAATTTGTTGAATAGAAAGGGGGAAAGGATAAAGATTTTACTTGATGTAGTTGATTTCCCCTCAGGCACAATTAACAATGAAAACATTGGGATGCCATGATGGGTGAGTATTATGAATGCTTTCATTCAAAACATGCATCCATGGTGTTGAATCCTCTTGTTGACATCATGATGTGATGCATTATGTTATAGGAATGCCATTGTGCCATTGGTTAAACACCAGCATGGTATAAAGGGGGAACTACCACAATTCACAATAGAGATATGTTAGTTAAACATTGACAAGAAATGTAATGAATGATCTATTAACAATTTCAAATTTCTACATGTATTTTGTTTATGTATGTTCATTTGTTTTATTAATGTTTCAATAACATTAGATTACATATACACTAGTGTATTAGATCACGTGTGCATGTATTATGTATCGGACATAATGTATCACCTTTTTTTCATTTGTCCCAAAGGTTGCATCAACTCCAACACCTTCTTGGTGCCCATGTTCAATCATCATCTGCCTTTGCCATGGTGTTTGGATACCCAAAGTGAAAGGCATGTTTTGCCCAATGAGACCACCATCCACCTCTACCCTAGTTTCTTGATAGTAAAACATTGAGTTGGTGTTTTGTTGAACCCACATATGCACACTTTTTGCATCGTTCTTATGTAGTTGGTATGTTTCTTGAGCCAATTTCCTAAACAACACCTTGACATATTGCTCAGTGAGGAACATTTTTTTTTCAACTCACATGTCTTTAACATGACGTTCTTCACATGTTGCTTATGTTTTGCCATAGTTTGAGACACTGTGAGTCCAAGCCTTAATTATTTCATCACAAAATCCTCGATTTGTTTTGATAAATGTGTAACAAATGCATATCTATCACCCATATTCAAATCCCCATGGACATGTAGACCATCTTGATTAACATGCATTACAACAAAAGGTGTCCCTGTACGCCAAATGATTTCATTGGATTTTGAATGAATTCATTGGTTGTAATGAATAGGGACCAGTGAAGATGAATGAATTCACTGGTCTAATAAACAGGGACTCGTGAATTGCACCCACATTTTGTAGTAGTGATGATTTCATTGAATGAAACATAACTTTAATACATGTTTGAGCAAATATGATGTCTTAATGGTGAATTCGGTTCTACATCCTTTTTTTTATAGAACCACCCCATTTGTTCTTGAATCTTGTGTGCCTTTGCAGCCTATCCCTAATGGGATTACTTTTCCATTGATGTCCAATTGTTTTGGAGTTGCATTGTGGTTTTGTGTAATATTTTTCATAACATTTGTGAGATCATTGGGACCGTATTGACATTGGTACCTATAAACAACCAACCAACCAAATTTGTGCTACTTATGAACATATATTACATTATAAAACATACAATAAGTCACATATTTCATGTTTGCAAACTAGTAAAATTAATTCATTAGATGGTGAACATCACATCTAAACATGTATAATACGTATGCAAATCTTGGTGCATAAATGTAATAGAGGGCAAAATTTGAACCTTGAAAACTCGAAAGAATTATCTATTTGCAGTTGTTACAAATCATTGTCAAGGTGGATGATGCGTTTTTTGCAAAGTAAGTGACATTGTCCATCGTCTTTACCTTTTTCACCAACTATGAAATCTAACACTCAAATTGTGGGGATGAATGTAACTTCAACAAAACGAGGGCCTTGTTGCATCCCAGTGTGTCGAATGATAATTTCTCGCATCAAATTTTCATGATCAAAAGGCCCATCTAGTGGTGTTTGAATTACATTTTTTAATGCATGTAGTTCAACTTGATCGCCATGTTCATACAACGGCAAATTCCCCTCCATGCCTACAAAAACCATTGTAAAAGATATTAGTTTCTATGCACCTTACATTCAGATTGTGATAATCAACATACAATGAATTCAAAACATGGTAAATCTTTGACTTACATAGAATTAGGTCACAATGGCATGTGAAAAATTTGTAAAAATGTCAAAAGAATGTTTCAAAACACCCTTGGAATAACACAAGAAAATCATGTGAAGAGGAAGTTCATGTTAAGTTTGATATGCAAAAGCTTGAAAAATGTAACCCTAAACCTTAATATGCAAGTTGGAAGTTCAACATATATCTATAATAGATTAAAAATATCAACTATTTAAAATCAAAACATGGCGAGAAATGTGTAACATCTGTCAATTTTCCCATACATAGAGATTTTTTTCTCAAGTGTCAAATACCAATAATGCATTCAATGTATTATTCACACCACATGTTAGTAGCATAGTGATGCATTTTGGTTTAATTAATTATTTTTTTACATTACCCGTACACTTTGAAAAGTAGCAACCACTTGTCCACTTATTTTGGAAAAATTCCCGCCCTTTCTATGTTTAGACGGACTATAAATTTTTTAGTTTATCAATAGATCATTAATGTATCAACAAATCTTTAGTATGTTAATAGCACATGGTTAATAATAGTTAGTTATAATATAAAAACTAATGGTAAATGTGTACTAAGTGTCAAATTTTCATATGTAAAAGTTTATTTCTCAAGTGTGAAAATACGTTTATAATACATTCAATGTATTGTTCACACCACATCTTATTAATGGTGCATTTCAATTGAATTAATTATTTTTGATTTTATTTGTACACTTTGAAACATGGCAACCTATTGTCGATTTATTTTTTTAAAGTTGATGTTTTTTCTATGTTTAGATAAGTTGGAAAATCTTGAATGCATTAAAAAGTTTTAGTGTACCAATAGATCATTAATGTATTAATAAATCTTTAGTGTACTATCAGTGACATATGGTTAATAATAATTAATTATAATAAAAAATGATTGTAAATGTATATTAGGTGTCAAATGTTCATATGTAAGGTTTATTTTTCAAGTGTGAAAATATGTTTATGATACACTCAATGTTGCTCACATCACATCTTGAAAATAAATAAATTTTTTAAAACAAAATTAACAATTGTTTTGCCTTACTCATAAACTTGGAAATGTGACAACCTTTTGTCCATTTGTTTTTTTAAATTCTTGGTCTTTTTATGTTTAGAAGGGTTGAAAAAATCTTAGTGTATCAAAAGATCATTAGTGTATCAACACATCATTAATGTATCAATAAAATTTTAGTGTATTAATGACATATGGTTAATAATAATTAGTTATTATTGAAAATGAGTAAATGCATATTAGGTGTCAAATTTTCATATGTAAGGTTTATTTCTCAAGTGTGAAAATATGTTTATGATACATTCAATGTATTGCTCACATCACATTTTGATAATAGATTATGGGTTTTTTTACTAAATTAACAATTATTTTACTTGACCTATAAACTTGGAAATGTGGCCCACCTCTTGTCCTTCTATTTTGAAAAATTTCTTGTTTTTTTTCTATATTTAAATATGTTGAAAAATCCTTAATGTATTAATAAATCTTTGGTGCATAAAAAAAATGGTAAATTATAGTTATTTATGACAAAAAAATGTTGTTAAATGTATGTTAGGTGTCAAGTTTTCATATGTAATCATTTATTTTTCAAGTGTGAAATATTAATAATACATTCAATGTATTGTTCACATGTGTGTCAACAGTAAATTAATGGTTAGGTACTAAGTTAATAATTATTGTACCTTACCCATAAACTTAGAAATATTATAATATCTTATCCATATATTTTCAAAATTTAATGTACTAATATTTTTTGATACATTAACAATTACAGTATAGTAAACAAACATTTAGATGTTCATCTATAAAGTTTTTTTATGCATGTAGGCATTTAAAAAAAATTCCCACCCTTCCTTACACAATACATATGTACCATAGGATTTATGTTGATGATATAACATGATGCACGATGACATAATGCATGATGGAATATGATACATTGATAGATTACCATTTCGATACACAACGAAGTGAATTTTTTTTTACTAGTACTCCTTATGATATTTATTGCTTAAAATATTTCATCATGCAAAAATAAAATCTTCAAAAAAAATAATCCTCTAAAAGAAACCAAAATCCTTCAAGATGCATATTATAAACTCTATAATTATTAATCTCAAGTTTCAACACAAACCAAAATATATCATCTTTCATATAAAAATCCTCATATAAAAACAGACCTACTACTACTACTACCTAAGGGTCAAAATCCCTTAAGCTACTATATAGCCTATAATGAATCTAATCACAATATCCTTGCCTTGGTAGGCAAGGCCAACAAATTGGTCAAAGGAGGTAGAACAAGGGCTTTACACTCAACAAGGGCCTTGGGCGAGGGCACAATCAGAGTTTGAGCACCACCACCTCGGCAGCGAACGGCCGCCTCAGGCATTACCCTTATTCTGGGAACACCCTCGACCTTGGGCCTTTACCAAGTTTAACATTTAACCGAGGTTAAATGTTGCCCACTAGGAGGTCTCACTCAAGAAGGTGAGAGAAGGTACCAGCCAGCTGCCTGAGTCAGCCCAGCAGTGAAGAAACAGCCCGGTGTTGTTGTTGTTGTACGGGTATCCATACGGACACCAAAGCCCCCGCCGGTTATCAGGGAACATTCTAGAAGAGGCCTGTCCTTTGAGTGAGAGAGAGAGAGAGGGGGGACGGGTTTCCTATTATTTGGTCTCTTTTAAAAAAAATAAAAATAAAATTAAACGAGCGAACAAAGAACGGCCCAGAGAACCAGGGTTCGTGATTGAGAACCTCCGGTTCTTTGACAGCTTAGAAGGATTCTAGAACAGACTTGCCTTTGCGAAGGGGATTGTGTGAGACTTGTCTTGTTTTGAGTGGGTGTGGGGGGGGGTGGGCCGTCATTGAGAACCCCCGGTTCTTTGACTATTGTCAGAAGATTCTAGAAGTGATAATTTATTTTTGTTTCCTTCAGTTCTTTTGTTTGGGGGGGGGGCTGGGATGGAGTCTTGTTGCTCCCCTGGGCCAGGCAGCTTGTGGCTTGCTCTCCTCACATTACCACCATTTGAGCTCCTCACTGGCTTGCCTCTTCCCAATGCTGCTTCTTCTGTTGTTATGTTTTTCTTCTTACACTTGACTTCTTCTACCTTCAATTGTTCTTTTGCTGGTTGCTGAATTTGTTTTTTGTTTTTTTTTTTGGTTTGGTTTGGTTTTTCCTTTTTCTTTGTTTGTTTGTTTGTTTCTTTTTTTTGTTTCTTTTGTTCTTGGGTTTTGGTGGGATTTGGAGTGTTATAGTCTTGGTTTTGTTTTAGGGGATTTGTGTTTTTGCTTGTGCTGTTGTCACAACAACAACAGCTTTCCAGACGAAAATTCGCACTTCTTCTTCGTTTTGTTGCGCAGTTTGTAGGTTGTCTCTTTCTTCTTGTCCTCCTCTTACCTTGAAATTTTCTAGGCAGAATTTGGGAGTTCTGTTTGACTGTCTGTCTGTCTGGGGTTTTTCGGTAATACCCATATCAAGGTTGGTCTCGAATCTAGAAAGCCTTTCATCATCTCTAGCTCTTTTGTGTTTACTCTTTTTGTAAGTAAAGCATCGCAGGCTGCTTTTGTTAGATTTTGTCCGCTTGAATATTGGATACTGCCTTTGTCTGTGGTTCTTGCAGTTGAGATCTTTACCCATTTCCCTTTTTTTCTATTTTCCTTTCTTTCCATCCCTTCTCACAATTCCTCCCTATTGAATTTTCTTGTGGATTTGTTGTCTACCAACACTTAGCCGCCGCCGCCGCCGCCGCCGCCGCCGCCGAGTCTGTGAGCACAATGATTACAAGTAGCCGAAACATGTGAGAAACATGTGCACCTCCAAATCTTTCTCTCTCTCTCTTCATGGACTTTTCAAGACGCAAGGCCGCAATTTTCTTCTTGGGTAGCTAGCGCTTTTTCAAAGCATTTCCCTAGGACTCACGGTTTTGGCTCCTCAAAGAAGATCTCCTCTTGCAGTGCGGATGATTGCAAACTCCGCAGCAGCAGGTATAAAGCTCAGCACTAATTTTTTTCCGGAGTTCAGATCTTGCTTGCAAGTATGGTGAACTTGCATATGAATTGTGCAATCCCACTGTAAACTCTTGAGCTTTAATCTCATATGTTGCTGATTCATTCCTTTTCCAATTTAGGGTTTTACAGGGACTGAAGATGTTTTGGGGTTTTTTCCCCTCTTGAAAGGAGTCTTATGTGAACTGATCATCTCACTCATTGTGTATTCTACAGGATAATATTCTAAGCTTTTGCAGCATCTTTGTTGTTGACAACGCACTTCTGGGCAGTGGGTACATGATGGATTCTAAAACACCAGCCCAGATATTCATCCCAAGGTCTTCTGGTGTGTTACCCTAGTGCCCACACACACACATCCATTTTGTTGTGACTTGTCTTCTTTCTTCTGCAATTCACAAGATTGAGCTTGAGATTGAGCAGACACTCAACATCATGAAATCAAGCTTGCAAAAATACTGTGAAGAGTATTGATTTCCAGCAATTGAGTGTTTGTAGCAATTATGAATTGTACAATTTGGAGCTTTGATGGACAAGGTTTGTTACATCCGATTGCTCATAAATGGTTTGGTAGCAAAAGAGAATTGAGAGAGAAGATCACAAACCCTTCTGGAAGGAAATAAGGAAGACAGATAATTTACTTGTTTCTGTCTCTTCTCAGATGCAGGAATGATTATAACTCATGGGCGGCGCCAAATCAGGCCAATTGAGTCACCAGAGTTTGACGGGGATGCTGATGAGTCATTTACCCGGCGCAAGAAACGAGCACTTACTCGTGATTCAGACGATGGCAGGGATTCAAATATGGGAGAGATGGAGAAAATCGTTGCAAGCTTTGTTGGTCAGGAAGTACAGCAAGCTAACATTTTTGGTGTTCTTTTCCCCAATCGGAGCTACCCACTGGATGCCTCAAACTTCAGCCAAGTTGATAGCCACCATTGGCTCTTGGACATGGACATATTTGTTGGTAAGCTTCATGGACATGGACAGTATCATCCCTAAAGCTGAATGGCTTTCAAGTCTGTCACCTTTTCCAGCACTTGAGATGTGGGGAAATACATACCACTGATGCTCAAATCAAATTATTGTCTTTGCTTAATTCTTGGGTGCAAATTGGGTATCTTGTCCTTTTGGAATTCTGTCAGGTCTTCTGGAAATGTTGATATTGGTTTGGTTTAAAAGAGAGAATTTGGTTAGCAGAGAGAAATATCATGCTTTTGCATACTTCAAAGATGTGGCCCAGCTTTGTTAGTTGGGAAGCTGCACTCATTCAGATTTTGGGTGTTGGATACATGTTGTTATGCAGGTGAAGCTTATGATCAAGTTACAGAGATGTGTATATATCTGCTAAATGAGCTCTCAATTCCACCCCATAAGGCTGTAGCAGTGTACATCCAGTCGCCCTATTCTACTTTCCAGTTCCGGGGTGCTGTATATAGCTCCTGTCCATCTGCTGTTCTTTCACTGCTGTGGCCAAACAGCAGCCAAATGCACTTGACAGAGTCAGCATCCCCCCCTATCACAGCCAAAATTGGGCTGGCAATTGAAGATTTGGCAACTTTGCCCACCCTTAATGTGGGCCACTGCCGCAAAATTGAGGAAGTGGCAATGAATGTGGGTCAGAACCTGTTTAATTTCATGCAATCATCATGTAGTGTACAGGGAACTCAGCTTGCAGTTCCTCGAGGTCTGTTTGAGCAGTGGTTCAAAAGATTTGAGGAGCGATCCAAAAGGGATTCAGAGTATTTGAAGCATGTCCTAGTTTAGTACCATTTCTTGAGATGGTGTACAGTGTGTGACATCTCCTGAAATACATGACTGTTTAGATTCTCAAATCTGGAGTTTGTTGACCCTGACTTCAGACATGCAGAGGACTATGCTGCATCCCACATTGGAAAAACTGCCAGTAACACTGTGAACTGTGCATCTCTATGAATGCAGTACAGTGAACTGACACATCAATGTGGGTGGTGATGGCAGTAGATAAAAATCAGGGGAATGATAACCAGCATTGAAAATGGATGATTTGGGTATATTTTGTTTCAGTGAGCAAATGGAGGTGGGAGGAGGTATCTTAGCATTACAAGGGAAGTAATTCTTCTGGGTGAAGCATTTCATGTTTTGATCCTTGTTGCAGTGCAAAGGATGGTTTACACAAAAGGTGAGGCCCTGAAATGGGTGAACTTTGGCATTGCAGATTTCACACTTCCCAATTTCATACACATTTTACCACCAGGCTTTCAAGAAGGATGTGAATGAGCTATTTTGATTGACAGATTGTTTTGACATGTTTTCCTGGATACCAAGACTCAATTGGGTTGGTAATTCTATTTTTTGAGTGCCGCAATTGAAATCCAGGATTACGGATTTTGCTACACATCTGCTCTTTCTGATGATTTTTGCATTGAAGGCTCCCCTCTTTCATTTGTGCGAATTTTATAGACAGAGGGTGTCGGTGGTGGTACAATGCACGCAGGTGGTCTCTATTTTGAAACGTGCTGTTGTAGATGGTGAGGGTTCATCTAGGTTAGGCCTCTTTTCAAGAGGTCCTCCCCTTTCCTTATTTGATATGTTTCTTGCAACAGGAAGGGGTTAGTGAACTTGATGTTCCTCTTGTGGTCTGCCCTCTTAGATGGGGTTCATTTGTTTTCTTGGATGTGGGTCCTTCCATTTTGTTCCTTGTTTTACCCCTTTTTTGGGTGCTTTGGGTATTTTATGGTTGGCGGGGTTTGATCACATTTTTGAAGATAGTTGACAACTTGTGACAGCACAAAAATTGTTGCAGTTTTGCCTTTGTTATTTAGAGGACAGGGGAGGAGAAATAATTGGCACATTATTTTGAATGTGGGTGATATCTGTGAGTGCACAAGTTTATTGCTGTTGTATCATAGGAGCACATTATGACTTGAGGGTGCCTTACACAACACAATTTCCTTCTCCTTGGAGTAGGATCTTCTGTCTATGGCAAGGGCATAGAATGCAATCTGGACCATGGGTTGTTATACATGGCAGTGCCTTCCCGAATACATTACCCACCAACTCAACTCACCATGAAAGATGGATGGTGTGTGGATAGGAAAGGATTTTTGTTTCATTCCTGTCACATAGTTGATACAACCATCCACATACAATCTCCCTACCTAGTCTGTGCCAAGTTCCTCACCTTGCTACTTAAGAAAAGGTTAATTTGCTTGCCCATAATACATATCCACTTACATTAAGAACATCTCTCTAGCCGTGCTCCATCAAACAAAAACTTTGTGCAAAAATGTTAGGCCAAAATCATTTTGCTGAGCCAAAGGAACATGTTTTAATTTCATGTCATCCAATTTTCATTTGCAGGGTTGGGTTACGTAGTGAGCCGAAGAATGCAGATGAAGATTGTGGAGCTCAAGCTTGAACTCCTAAGAATATAGGAAATGAGAACACCATGCCTTTGCAAAACTTTAGTATGGCTCTTGCCCTCAAAGTGTCCCCTGACCTTGTATTTGCAAAAAAAAAAACCTTCAAATTTGGTAGGTTCTTTGTTCTATAAACTTCATATGCCTTTTTATCTATCCAAGAATTTTTAACATCATTGAAACATGATATTTTGATCAAATTTTCCAAAACTTGAAATTTTGAAGGTTGTCTAGATTTTTATAAAAGAAAACTTTCAATTGGGGCGATTTTCCATTTCTCAACCGATTTTGTTTTTTAATACCTTGAAATTCTACAACTCTAACGACTCAGATTTTTATTTTTTGGACATTTTACATGACTTTTGGGCACAATTGTAGGGGGGTTAGTTTGACTTTTGGATTGAGATTTTTTGGGTCAAATGTTAATTAAGGGTTAAAGTCTAAAGTGAAAAATTAAGTCATTTTTCTTGACCACATATATGACATGTTCTTCTTCTTATGATGATGATTGTACATTCATAATAGTAACCAAGATGTCTATGTTGAAGATGAATGTTTTTTTAAATAAATGAATTTGTCACCTTAGACTTGAATGCCATGGAATGGCCTTGCCCTTGCCCACTATGTTAGCTATATTTGTTGCCTAACTTGCCCTAATGGGCTTGCATGGTGCCTTATCCAACATAATGGGCAAGGATTTGACCAATCCATAATACATAAGTAGGTGCTAATGTAATGTGAATGAGGGTAATGTAAGATGGTTTACAAAACATGTTACCAAGGTGGGTAACCCATTGTTCATCCACAATTCGACCGTAGCACATTTCCAATGGATGTTGCAGTGACGACTATTGGGGTTATATAATTTGAAGTTGGAGTGAATTATCAAGTTGGTTACCCAACAGAAAATATGTAGCCTTCATAATAAGCAACCCCAAAGAAAGTGGATTGGAGTTGTGCTGAAGAACCTTCTTGAACTTCAAAATTTACTAATGTATTTCAAAAATCTTGTTGTGTTTTTTAATAGTGTCTATGAATTCGCTTGTAGTAACATATTTGGGTGCAATCACAAAATAATGATTCACACCCACCTCCTTACTACTTTTCTTTGAAATAATGGGTTAGCTAATCAAGATGTCGTAACAAAAATGAAATAAATTTTCAAAAAAAAATCTTATAATCATGATTTATGAGTCGACCCAAAAAAAATTATGATCCAAAAAATTGTTTGCACATCCATTAAAACCAACAATTTCATTATGAATTCAAATAATCATAATCTAACAGGTCGTTGAATAGTTAGCCTAAGAACTTTGGACATATATAATCTCGTGTAATGATTCCAAGGTTAAACACATTAGGTCAAATGTTTTTAATATGGGTGACCTCCCAAGATAAGGATGAACTCCAAATCAACATATAAAACCCATGCCCAAAAAAAGGTGGTATTGATAATGCAAGAAGAAAAACCCATTCGTGTTCATTTCAAATATTGTGAATTTAGTGTTGTGGTGGTGTCATATCTATAATTGATGTTATGTGATGCAAGCAATTTGAGTGAAAATGCATGTTATGAAGTAGTAATAAAAACATTTAACCATGATTTGAAAAGCTTGGAATATTAAATTTTTTTGGGTTAGTAAATAATAAAACCATTTAAATATGGGAAACATTTTCAAAAAGGCAAGCTATAATCACCCACTTTAAACATTAAATGGTTTTTCTTATAAGTTGTGTTTGGTATTCAAGTTTCCAATTTGATAAATGAATGCTATATTTCATTTGCTACTCAAATCACAATTTTTGGTAATTATCTAGGACTAGGGTCTTTTATAAACTAAGTCACTTGAATTCAATTGAAACAAAATGATTAATTATGCATTAAGGATTTCAATGGAAAGTTGCCATGACATCATTGGTTGTGGAATCAATAAAATGGTTCCAAGTCTTAATATATAGAAAGCAACAAACATTAAGAAAGACTCATAACACATTTTCATATAGTGAACTTTTCACTAACAAACAAAATGATAAATTCACACGATATTCATTTTTTAAGACTTTGGTGCCATTTTTGTGTAAAAGTGTTTGAGATGGCAAGATTTTGGGTTGTTAAAACTAGGTTAAAACTAGAATGGACATTATTTCCTTAGAAAATATATTTGTTTTTACAAAAGCTACAAATCTATGAAATAAATATCAACACACATACTTTCTATTTTGAGATTGATTACATTTTTTCCATCTTGAGTGGCATTGCATTATTAAAAAATGGTTTTCACACTATTAACATCATGATTAAACTGATTGTAAAATCAAAGCTATTAATTTTAAATGATTCAATGTGTTTGATTTTACTAACACTAAAACTAGGTACATCCATTATGACTAACAAACCTAACTATTTAATCAAATGATTATGCTACACATTTGGGGAATACCACACCCATTGTGAAGTTATTTGGCTTGATTAATGTGATAGTCATCTAAAGATGACACATTGTGATTATATAGTGTTAATTTTTATAATGTTGCAATACCTAAATTGAAAAATGTATTTTGATTATTATTATAATTGAATCACTAAAGTAAGGGTGCAAACATGTTATTAAAATAAATTGCATTGATTAATTTCATTAGATAATTAACTTATTATAATAAAAAAATTACACTAAGGTTTTGGAAAATATTTGTATGTTTTATTGCAATGTCTTTAAGATTTTAAAAATAAGACTAGAATTTTAATTACATATTTCTGATGTAAAATTCATTTCATTGTGAGTTTTTTTTAATCATAAAAATATTATACTTGAATTTATGGTGCAATTATATTTTGAATTAGTGTTTTTTTTTTGAAATTTTTAGTAAATTCGATGCATTTTAAAATTTTAAAATTAGATTTATAAGCCATATAATTTAATTTAAAACATCATGTTAATTTTAATTAAATATTAAAGAATAATATAATGTCTTTTCTACAATTTGAGATTTAAAAACATGAAAAATTTCAATGCAATTATCAAATAAATTTTTTAATTAATTAAAAATAAGTAAATTAAAAATGTTCATGTGTTTATTTATTTTGTGATAACCTTTTTTGTCACCATGTGAGGTGGTGGTTAAATGGTAAAGGTTCAAATCTCACTTTGAAC
>Ga0116229_10004422_pt1 | contig 23033 bp, 5 predicted proteins | sample S1TSphgellanicum_3_FD_87313 | JGI IMG/M metagenome (GOLD analysis project Ga0116229, IMG submission 87313) | Host-associated microbial communities from peat moss isolated from Minnesota, USA - S1T2_Fc - Sphagnum magellanicum MG | ecosystem: Host-associated > Plants > Peat moss > Unclassified...
ACTTGGATTCCTCCACTTGATTATCCATGTCAGGTATGTCAGAAAACGGACGATGCTAATCAGATGCTGCTTGTGACAACTGTAATGGTGGATACCATCTTTTTTGCCTCAAGTGAGAGCTCACTCAAGTTCCTGCCGGCAATTGGTACTGTTCATCATGTTCTCCTATAGCACCTTGATTCCTACTCAGACCATGCCATGCTTTTCCCGGCTCAAGTCTAGGGGGGGATACGTGAGAATTTCATCTCAGCTTCACTTGTGCATTGTATATATATGTGTGCATGTATATCTTTTTAATTGATTAGTTTATACCTTTGACTAGCTTTAATCTTTTTGTTTAGTAGAATTTACTATGTATTTACATCCTTATGACACTGTATGTCACAACACTACATGTCACGACATGGGAACTCAAAGATGTTTATTTATTACTATTGGTAAATTACCTTAATAGCTAGTTATTTGAAATAATTAGGATGAAAAAGTAGGATGTTAAAATCAAATAGATGGAATTTACAATGATCAAGCTCAAGAACCCCATCAAGATGTCCAAAATAGGGAAAAGGATGAGTCCTTCGATTCTATTAGTCATGAAGATTATCATCTTATTTGATTAAACCCTCTTAGTGTTTCATTGGGCATAAGAATTCTCATCTTAAATTCCATTGGAGAGCAAATCATTCTTGATTCTCATTGGTTCATTAAAGATGAAAAGGCCATTGATTGGAGGGAGGGATTTCCACAACTTCCATTGGACGAAAAAAACAAGTTCAAAGAGGGGTCATGGGAAACTTGAAAGAAAGGAGTTTTTTTTATTATCTTGTGTTTTTTTTGGAAGAGGAGGAAAATGAATGTGTGAAAGGAGAATTAATTTTTATGTGTGAAAAAATGTTGTTCATGAAAGAAAATGTGTGCAAACAAAACAGCAAAGAAGGAAGTTGTGAGTAGCAAATAGTCATAGTGAAGTTCATGATTTCCATGAACAAGCCTCTGGATTTTTTATTAAAATAATTGTTCCTCTTAGAGCCATCATTGGATTTGTCTCAAATTTAAGACAAATTCATTTTGGGAAATGTGAAACGTTCTTTCAAATTTCAACATCATCGGGGCTATTGTAAGGGAGCTACATTTGCCAATAGTAGCGAGGATTGAAGTTGTCTTTTTTTTTCCTCAAATATGGTCAAAACAACTTTTTGTTTTGAGGTATAACTTTTGATGTCAAAAATAAAAACTTATGAGATTTTATAACATTGTTTATTAGAGATTAGCTTTTTAACAACCCTATGCATGTTAAAATAGGAAATTGTATGAAGACATTATGAAGAATGGAATGAAAAGGGGTCAACTATCAAGTGTGAACATTGATTAAACATCAACACAATGTTTCTTCACATTTCATCATGGTGAATTTTGATTTTTCAAATTATCTTGGTATCTTCTAAGTGGACACACGCATTAAATTCTTTTGTGAATTTCATTACATTCTATTAAATCATTTTAACTTGTTAAAATACAATTACATAATAGTTCCACCCTTAAATGAGTTTTGTGAGTGCATATCTTCATATGGAAGGGTGTGTAAGAATTTCTCACAGTTTTTACTCTCGCCATGGAGTTAAATCTTCATGATTTTCGCACACATAAAGATGTGTTATATTGCACAAATGTTGTGACAGTGTACATGGTCTAGGCACACCTTCCAAGACCTTTCCACCCACTCCTTCCTCATTGGCATCCCATACATAGTGCCTTGTTACACTAAATCCTTGCATGTATTCAGTGCACAACCCTAGGGCCTCATAAAAATATAGCCTTCTGCCATGCTCTACTTTCTGGTTTAGCCACATTTTTAAAATAGTTCTTTAGGTCTTTCATTGCCCACTCAATCAGATATATCCAACATGAGTGTAAAGGGCCACACAAGTCTAATTCATCAATCAAATGAACAACCAAATGTATCATTAAATTGAAAAAACTTGGAGAAAAAGTTTTTTCAAGTAGGCATAATGAATATATGGTTGCACTTTTCAATTCTTGGTATGTTGTTGGGTCATATACCTTGTTACAAATAAGTTTAAAGATCCTATATATTCGCATGATGACCATTCAAGGCTCTTTAGTCATTATATACAACATGCATAAGGGGAAAATGGATTGCAATAAAACATGGTAATCATGGGACTTCATGGCCCTTAATTTACCCTTGATAATGTGCTTCTTGAACCCTGATGCATATCCTAATGCCAATTTTAAATTTACCATGGTGTCCAAAAACAAAAAGCGTTCTTCTTTCGACATTACCCATGGAACTGCCAGCATCACAATTTTAGCATTCTTTGAAAGATGAGGCTTCTACCAACATGTTTGACAAAGAGTCAAGGCTTGAAGGTCTTGCTACACTTTTTTGGTGTCCTTTTCACCAAGTATAGTCTTGAGTACGTTGATTGCAAAATTCTTCTCACAGTGCATCACATCAAATGTGTGTTGTACCTTAAGATCCCATAAAATCCACACATGTCCAAGCCATTACTTTCATATTGAAGCATGTGTACAAGGAGTTTGGCACAATGAAGAAAGCACAATTTGCCACAATTACAAGATAACCACCTATATATATTGTTGTTATTATGCACTAGTAGTAGTTTTACATCAATAATGGCTTTGCCACTAATTGTTCCACAATTAACCTCTTTCAAGTGCTTGTGTTTTAACACTCATGCCCAAAGGCCAAACAACACATCATAATTCAATCACATGTTATAAACCTAACATCATATGGGTCTAATAGTCATAAGTGAGGGGTTCATGACATCCTAAAATAAAATAATTGCTACACTACAAAATCAATCCACTTATAATTACTAGGTTTCATGATCCATTTGCTCCATGGGAGCACTAACCCATTTACTGCAGTTACTAAACCCATAGTTCCATTACCCATTATTGCCATCTTCTTCACCAATGGCACCAAGACTATTAAAAAATTAACATCATAAGGTATAACATTGCCATTAGTAATGTCATCATATCTTGAAATAGAATAACTACTATTGTTACAAAATTAGTCCATTTATAGCTATTGGTTCCTATGATCCATTTGCTTTACTAAAGCCATTAATTCATTTGTTGCAGCTATTGGACCCATAGATCTAATTGTTAATATTACCATCTTCTTCATCGACATCTACAATGTTAGAAAACTTACATCACAAGGTCTAGCATTGTCATTTACTATTACTGCCATCTTGTTCACCAACAACACCCATTAACACCATCTAACAAATAATTTAAAAAAACAAATTAGGACCAAAATATCATTAAGCAAACCTTCCAATAGGGCAAATTGAACAAAATAGATTTGTGCTTCACTCTAATATCATGAGATGGATTACCATCCTTCTAGCCATTTAACATCCATCTTTCATACAAGTTAGTAAGTTGCAACACCTCATTTCCTAACATAACCGTAGGAGCATACCTTCTTTCAATCTTGCCATCAAAGTCATGAGCATTGAACCTAAGTGGGTGGTTTGGTCTAAGCTACTTGTGATGGTGACAATAGATCATCTTCCCTAGCACTTTTGAATGGCCAAAACATGTGTTCAGGTCACATGTTGGACAACCTTTGTACCCTTTTGTCATTTGCCCAAACAATAATCCATGTGCCAACAAGTCATGGATTGACCATATCAAAATAATGCGCAAAGTGAACCTCTTAGACCCTTATGGATGAATCACGTCCCCAACATCCACCCCCTTCCAAAGCTCTTGCAACTTCTCAACCAATGGAGCCATGTAAATATTAATGTTGTTGTTTTTCACCGACTCTTTATTTGCAATCAATAAAAAAAGCATTAGGAAAAACTTTTTGGTGGTGAGCTATGGAGGTAAGTTATAATTAAGAGCAAACAATGGCCATGTAGACCATCAGGTTGATTGGTTTTCGAATGGGTTGACCCCATCCAATGCAAGACGAAGTCTCAAATTCCTTGGGTTTGCAACAAATTTTGGCCATGTTGAATCAATGTGAGCCCATGCTTTCGAATCAGTAGCATGTTAAACTAATCCATCTATACTTTTGTTGGATTTGTGCCACCTCATCAACTTTGAAAGGTTGGGAGCTCTAAACATCCTCTTTAAATTAAGGATCAAAGGAAAATGCCTCAACACCTTTCTAGGCACCTTGTTACGTCTTAACACATATAAGGATTAACTAAAAATAGGGCATTCAGTTACTTCATTGTACTGATTATAGAACAATACATAGCCTTTTCCACATGCATGAATGATGTTATACCCAAGATTTAGATTCTGAATTAAGTTCTTGGCCTCATAGTGTGACCAACACAAATGGTTAGGTTTTGGCAGAATGGAATTTTGTAGTAATGCCAACAACTCATCCACAAAACGATTGGTGACCCGATGTGTTGCACATGTATTTAACAACATCAAGGTGCCTATCAATTTACTAAGGTCACTCCTTCCATACAATGGCACCTTAGATTATGTTATTAATTTCAAGAAATGTGGATCATTTCTAATATAGGTTTAGGCATAACTTCTCTTTCTCCTTCACCTTGACCCCTGTCTAAGTCCATGTCAATCCCTAAATCAAAAATATCTTCTCTACCCTAATTGGCAATTTCCCTTATGGATTCATCTATAACTGCATCACACACCTGCCAAGTTTCATTTAGGGCCTTTGCCATCTAAACCCCCAATTCAATATCATCATTGTTGGCCCCAACTTGTATAGAGGGTAGTGGTGGTTCACAAAATGGAATTGTAGTAATACCTTGCCCATTAAACGCCCAGTCCTTAGTTGCAACATTTTGCAATGGTGGTTCATTATTTGGAATAGTAGGCCCCCACCAAGCACTTAGTCCTCATTAAACAAATCAGATGGTGCATCCTATACCGAGTGCATAGATAAATAGGTTAACTATCACTACACCAAAATGCGTTTTAGTTCACTCTGAGTTTCATTATTTTGAGTGAATTTGAACATTTTTACCATGGTGAGACTAGTCAAACCCCTAGTGAACGAGGACTATTGCTATAGATAGTGAATTGGTCCCTTAGTACCTCGTGAAATAAGGTTACTTTCAAATGAAATACAAATTTATCAAATCATTCCACTTGCTAAGTATTTAATTAGGGAGCATGGAAATCAATTAAATTTAAATTATTTAATATTTAATATTATTGATAGTTTCATAATTTCATAATTTTCATCCTATGAATTATTGACATGTGTCACTACTAATGCTAAGTTTAAAACCTAACTTAGGTACATAGGCCATGTAATCAACCTAAATAAGTATCTAGTCTAAAAAATTATATAGGAAAATATTTGATCAACTTACGATTATTAACCAAAAACACATTATTTGTGAGGTTTGATCCCTAAATCTCTAGGATGAAAGTAAACACCCCTACCATCAAGCCACCACACTTGTGATAATGTGTTACATTGCATTCTATTTATGAAATACTTTACTTTAAACATTACAAAAACATAAACTTTGAAAATTCATATCTTATTGAGATTTTATTCAAATGAAATGATTAAAGTTTAATTTTAAAGTTGTTTCAATAATGTACATAATCACATTTATTTCCTTTTGAAATTGTAAAATATTTGAACAATGTTTTTTTTTGAATATCACTATTCAATAACATTTCAATGACCATTCTTTTGGGAAAAAAAAAGGTTTAATAAATGGATAAGATTTTTACTAATATAATAATATTACATATGTTAGGTTACTTTCAACTATTCTAGGGCTACTTTTCATTATTTTAAACTATTTCATCTTAGGCTATTTTTGGCTATGTAAGATTATTATTGGTTATTGAAGGTTATTGAAGGTTATTTCACCTTATGTTATTATTGGCTATTTTAGGCTATATTACCATAGGTTATTTGTGGTAATTCTATTGGTGACTATTGTTGGTTATTCTATTAGTGGCTATTGGTTGTTATTTTAAGCTAAATTACCATAGGCTATTAATGGTTATAGGTGGATATTCTATTGGTGGTTATTTTTTATAAGTTATTATTGGATATTTTAAGTTATATTATCATAGGTTATTATTGGTTATTTTAGGTTATTTTACCATAGGTCATTATATTTTATTTTAGATTATTTTAAATTGTTATACTTATGATAAAATAACTTATAATAACTCAGGGTATAATTTAAAATAACTAAAATAGCCCAAGATAATATAAGATATATCATAAAATAACATAGGGTATTTAAAATAACAACATAAAAATAAACATGTTTATCACAATAAATTATAATAGTGAATTATGTTAATTAATAATGATAAATGATGTTTACATAATGATATTATAGTGAAATAACTTTAACCAAAGTGAAATCTTTAAAGTGTAGTGAACTTATTTCACTTTTAAAATCCCATAATGATTTAGGTTAATGAACTAGACTCCATTTTTGTGTTAGTGTATGACATACATAATTGAAGTGCTCCTTGAAGAATGTCCTAAGTTCATAATATAACTAAATTATTTAAACTAATATAAATATGGCCAACCATTTTCCTTTTACTTTAGGTCTAGATATACAAAATTGCCACCCCAGAACACAATAGGGTATAAAACATAATAGGGTACATAACACAATAGTTGCAGTACATAAATTTAATAAACTTGGGCATGTATTTCAAACTATGAACATAGTTTGTAGACATAGTTTGCCTCCAAGTGGAAAGAAAACAATTATAAGTCACAAGGTCCATCCTTCTATCCACTTAAGGATAGAGCCAAAAGGCTAAGTATTTTTCCCATGGTGGTGTACATGGCTAGTAACATTGTCCAAAACATGTATGTAATCCCACAACAAAGATGTGTTAATTCAACAAATCGAATTAGCTTGTGAATTAAAGGGTGATCATGCAAGTCTTATGCATCCACACTTGACACATCGCAAAGTAGGGTCACGTCCATAGGGGTTAAGGTGTCGACAAATCACCATCCTTAAATACGACTGGCCTCCATGGCAAAAATTACAATTGTAGGTCATCTTACAATGCCTCTTGGAGATGGCATATGCTTCTTCTTGTCACCAAAGCTTTTCATCTCTTACACACAATCGAGCTACATGGTTCACAAGGCCATTCACTTTAAATGAACTGAACCTAATAAGACTCATCTTCATTTGTGGTGGCATAATTCAAACAACATGAAATGTATGTCAAGAATCTTGTAGTGCTCTATTGTTAATAACACAATAGAGATCATGCACTATAGAATTGTACAATAGATATGCCAAAAGCCCACATAGCTTAATGGTTGAATTGTACACCCATTTTTCCACCATAATCCAATGCGCACACCTTATATATCCACCCTACTAAAGTTTTCTTTCATTGAAAAAAATAAATATTTTGTTGAAACAAAATAAAAACATTGTAAGACAAACATTCTTGCATTTTTATGAGGTGGAAAGTAGCCACTTATTGCATATTGATGATCATGATAGGCCAAGCGCATTCCTAGGCATCCAATTAATTATAGTTAAAACTCAATAAGAGACATAACTTGCAAATTGTTTTTCAATATTTGTAGAAAGGAACAACTTTGAAACAGGCCATCCTACCATAATAATTCCCAAAGTGAGCTCAACTACAAAGAAAACCAATTTAGAAGATGGATGTGTCCAATTGATTTTGATAAATCATAGTTTGGCTCCTATCGTGGTTCTTTAAAGGCATCCATTGGGACACAACAATTACAAACACAACATTGGTTTAATTGTAGTATTACTTACAAAATATTGACATACAAAAAGACCATATATACATTGATAGATAGATCCATTCACCAGTAAATGGGCTCATTAATTCAAGTGCATCCACCAAGTGTCAAATTGTTCTCCATTGAAATTGACCTACAAAAAGCCAAGGAAATCATTACAGCTCACCTTATAAACACTACCCATGATGACACATGACTTCACATGAGGACTATGACTAATGGTGGGTTTTTTTTCCAACATATGGTGTGTTTTCAAACCTACAAAAATTGTACATGAAATAGAAAGTAAGGTATAAGATGTTTAATATGTTCCTATATCTTCTAGTGGGGTCGGAACATGGTGCTTTCTATACCATAAATAATGAATTATAACAATTTACTGATGTCCATTATTTATAAGTAATGGGTGTTGATGCTAAGTAAACCTTGATTTCCTTAAAAAACTTTGAAAACCTAATTCACAAAGTCCAACATCATGAGTTTCAATTACATCTCCAAAAAGCAAAATGGAAGACTTAGTAATAATGTCCTAGTGTTTTAAGACCCATAACCTCTAAGAAGATGTCCACATGGTCCCCATTCAAGCCGCAACAACTTGAGGAACGTGTCCTTAATTGCATTTTTTCTTGTCCTCAATAAATAAAGTGAGCCACACATGCCTTACCTATCATGAACATAGAAACCTAGCCTAGTTTAAGGGTTTGCATAACCAAAAGCTATCCATTTGGGGCATCCGCAACTTGTGGTCTTATAATAGCATGCAACAAAAGTTGTAGTGTTGTTTGGCATTGTTATCATATTGATAAATCTCATCAAAATTTTACAAAATTGAATATGTTATTGTAGTAGTGTTTCAACTAGATCCTAATTAACTCAAGTATATGAGTGTGGTACATGCCATATGCATGCAAAAATGAAAAAATCCATGCACATGAAGAGATGCAAGAGATTGCATCCACATGTGTACTATTTAGGGAAAATTATTTTATAAGCAAATTGTAATCAAGATGAAGTCTAATATTTAAGTAGTTTATGACACCTCCATCTTGTGGTTTTTTTAGGGTTTTACTGGTATGCATTGGCAAAACCAAGAGGGGAGGTGGTGGTAGTGTGAAAAGCAACAACAAATCCTCCTTTTATCCCGCACAACAAATTCTGGACCATAAGCACCTTTAAAGCCTATGCGGAAGGTATATTGTGGGGAATGCACCCGCCTCTTTATAATGTAGTTGATACATTCACAATTCTGACACATGTGTCCACAATTAGTTGCATCTTCCAATGTGCATTCAATAATATGCTTACACCTTGCACACATGGCTAATATGCACCACCCATGAATTATTCTGACAATTTTTATTTGTTGTTCAATAATGAAATGTGTAATTATTTATAACCTTGAACAACAAGTATAACCCACACTAACTAAGTACATAACATCACCATATTTGAGTATGAACAACAAACCAGAATCACACTAACTAAGCACATAACATATCCATACTTTAATATGAACAACATTTCACATTGCATTTGTGCAAAGATGAAGTCTTGAACATAATCACTGATTGGCACAGTAAACCCTAAATTCATACAACTACGAGAATGAAAAAGAATGCATAGGAGTAATGAAGTTGAATTATGAGTTGTTGAAAAATTACAACTTGGGCAATGATGAATTACTTAACACCAACTTGAAATGGGTTCAAATGTTTGTGAAATTGGTGCATATAAGTTGTAACCACATTGTGCATTTTGCCTTTAAAAATATGGTGGGGGGATCTTGGCCTCCATGACATTGACAACCATTGACAATTAACAACCATTATCAGGAAATGTTCTTCTTTGCAATGTGCAATGCTTAGCATAAGGTGTTTATTATTATGCACCCTAGAGCTTGTGTGCCTTATGGTCAATTGCAACACAAGTTAACCAAACTTGGGATGGTCTAAGGTTACAATAAATTACAATATTAGTTCCAACAGAGGCCAAACTAACCTTAAAGATTATTTGTAACCCTAAATGATGGTTAAACTAACCCTAAAGGTTGTAAAATAATTGCGATTAAAGAAGTTAAGGGTCTTGACAAGCAAATCTCTGAAAGTGGATGTTATTCACTTGATGTCTTTGTTTAACTCAAGGACCCTCCTCCATGATTTATAGAATCTCCAATTCTTTTTTAGATCTCATGAACAATTCTATAGCCCACAAATTGCAGGGTATTTGCACAACAAAATCCCTAAATACCAACTAGTAGAAACACATTACTGGTGTTTAGCCTTCTAAGGTTACTAGATTGAATCAACCTTTTAGGTTGCCCATGTTCTTTCAAGTTTTAGGGCTAAGCATCTGAGGCTCCTTGGACTTCACATTAATTCCAATGTTAGAGATATGTTTAATTTGACCAAAATAGTATGTGATGTATTAATAAAAGAGAACTTGCACCTTTTTCCAGAATATGAACACATAAAATCATTAGTTTTTGTATTCATTGTCCATAGATAATTTCACCATTTTGTTCATCATTTTTTAACATTTTTGTGTATGATCCATAAATACACTAAAATTTGCCCATTGAAGCATTTTTTTATTATTTGCCAACTAGTAGTACATGTTCACTATGCAATTAATTATTTCATGCAATATTGCATTCAAGATTATGTGTAGTAATATCTAACAACTATAAATTAAAGAAATTTTAAATCTGATTTATGATCAGGATTGTTGGATGTGGATTAGGAGAAGATCACTGAATAACATCTTGAAGGACTCATAATATATTTATCTTGTGCATGAGTAATCCTAATAGAGGCTCCATGATAAGGTTGTAGAAAGTCCCAAAAGGTTTTCTTCTACCAATCCCACTCCAACCCCCTTCAATGGCTCCTTAAGTAATGACCACATAAGGCCTATGCAAATCATCACAAAATTGTTATTATCCTCCTAATTGCATTCACATGTTTTTTCTTTAAAAAATAAATTCAAGCATTGGACCAATCCTTGGACTGAACCATGGAAATGGAAAAACTTTACAGCTCTTTATGATTCATTGATCACAACATTTTTCTTACTTTTCTACATGTGAACAATGGCACTGGTTTTAAGTTTGTTGGTATTTGGGAGGGTGTGTAGAAATCAAGGAAGAGGCCATTGTGGAAGTTTTTCCAGTTGATCCATTGCCCAAGTTCATAGGCACATCATGCGACAATCAAAGACATTCAAACATGTGTCCCACACAATTCTATTAAAATAAGATCCATTCCTTACAATAAAGGCCAATTTTTGATAGCCTTTTTGTCAAGTTTGTTTTCAAAGTAAGTTGCATGGTCTTTGCAACTTGCTAAGTGACATTTTCATGGTCCCAAGGTTAAGGGCTTAAAGTAAACCCTATACCCTAAACATGCATATGCAACATTTCCACTTGAAGCAAAATGATGGGTACCTTTCTTTCCAATAAAATGGCAAGTTCAAGAAAAGAAAAACACCTTGGTGAGATTTCATGATTTCTTCCATGTCTTTTTTCTACATGGTGCTTAGTACATGGCACACATATATGTGCATTATCATATAAAAAATCACTTTCATCAAGACAAAAATATGTGATTACATTTGATGGAGAAATCTTGAATGAATGAAGGAGCAAAACATTCAAAACAAACCCACACAAGAAAGATTCTTGATCACATCAAGATGGAAAAGAAAAAGAATGTTAAATGGCTTGATGGATATATAGACCTAATTTCTGCATCTCTTCTCTTTCTTGGTTTTACTTGCACAAGATCCCCACCCACATAAGTTAAACAAAAAATGCATGCGAAATAGTTCTTACTTTCATGGCTATAAAGGTTTGCATCCGAACACCAAGGAGGTTCATACTTCTTCCCAATTCTTACATTAATCTTGTTTATAGCTATGAAACCCACAGGGTTCCTCCACATAGAAATCAAAATAAGCAGAGGTTTATCATGCAAAACACTTGTTTACTTACTTGGTTGCCATTAAAACTATTGATTTTCCCCAAGTGTGCAATCAGCATGTAATAGGGTGCAACACCATTTTTAGAATCTAATAATGGATTATGAGAAAGCGGGACTTTTTACACCAAAAAAATGAGAGATTCATTTTCCAAACAAAAGAAATCCCAAGAAAGGAAAGACAGACATGCAGCAAGTTTCTTCTCCAACATTTGACATTGTGACAAGCCTAGTGTTGTCAAAATGTTGTTTATGGGCATGAAGAAAAATATATTTTATAACACTCCAAGAGCAACAAATTGATCAAATGCATCCATAAAAAACCACTTTGAGATTTTGTTCCCAACTGCCATCATGCCATCATGAAACCTTAATATGGCAACAAACATGACCATTCATATGGACTACTAACATCAAATTTGATGTGTCAATTGTCAATGCAAGAAACAAATATTAAATTTAAAATGATTAATCATGTTTTAAGGTTGCACTTAGAAGAAGGTATCATAATGTTGCAAAAAGCTTAAATTTTGTATCCTTGTGATAATGATCAATAATAGAACTAGGAAAGTCTGGACACCAAAGCTATTGAAGGTAGTTTCCACTTATATATACTTGCTGCAAGCTGCACCCCCAAACAAAAAAACAACACAAACTTTTGAACTTTCATGAATTCATGTTCATGTTTAATAAGACTGCAAATTTCAGAATCCATATTTCCACCCATTATGAATCTTTTCGAGCATCCCTAATGGTGTTTAGTATGTGACCATACAAAAGTATTTTTCACATCCAAGTCTAGTTATTTACTTTTTTCCAACCCTACCCATAAAACTAAAACTGGGATTGCAAATAGGTGGGAGACTACTAATAGCAACCCACCTAGACAAATCAAATTATCTAACTAATCAATAGTAGGTGTTAGGCTTTGTTGTGCCTTTTAATAACCTTTGCATCTTGTGAAAATGCTAGGCCAAAACCATATTATTAAGCCAAACCAAGCATGTTTTGACTTTTCTTGATCCAACTATCTTTTGCAAGGCCACATACTAAGCATTGGTATAGTTGCTCCTAAAACAAACCTAATTTCTCCACATATAGGTAGCCCTAAAAAATTTATGTAGAGCTAGAACTTTGCATTGGAACTTTATTTGAATGACCAAAACTTTAGCAAGGAGGAGTATTTGGAAGGTACAAGTCTTATTGGGTTAAAGTTTAATTAGGTGAGAAAGAAAACTATTAGATTCTTTTGAGTGCACAAAAATCAAAACCACATTTTGAAGGGAATGTAATGCAACCTTTGCAATTGACATAACTTCATAATCTCATTCTAGTTGCGAAACAAGTTGTTTTTGGCTTCAAAAGATGCAATGACTCAAATCCTCCAACAAAAGGCTAACTTGTGGTTGTTGTTTCTATGCATGTGGAGACCCCTTGCCTTACCCCACCTTCCCACATCAAACATGACTCAAAAAAACAAATTGCATCACTCAAATGAAATATGTTCAATCCAACTTAAAAACAAGAATTGCATATACAACAAATGTCTACCATCATTTTAGAGAGAACAATAAGCAGTTAACATGGTGGTAGCCAATAAATACCTCAATACCCTACAACTTATTTCCACAAAGGGATAGTTCTTCAATTTTTGGAAGACACCCATTAAGGGCTTATACTTGCATACAAAAATTAAACATTAAATTAAGCAAGCTTAATGCTAAAAGGGCAAAAAAATTCAAAACATTAAACTCACATTAAGAACAAACACGATTGGCAAGAAGTGTCAAAAGATTCCCAAAAACAATAGATACAAGGAGTACTTTGAGAATTTTCCATTTTAGTATACGAAGGGGGGGAAGGGGGGGCATGCTATACATGTTTCCATTTCATGGCATAGTGGTTGAACATGAGTTGTCAAGTTTGAGAGCATTGACAACCCATCTTTCATGGTAATGATAATGTGATTGCTCCTAAGGTCAAGAAGCTTTAGAGCTAGTAACTCTTCACAAATGTGGCCAACTTCTTGCCATAAAAAGTAAAATTGCAAACACCAAAAATATATTGATGTTCAATCCTTTCATTCACTAACTACAATTGTTGTTGTTGTCATCTATCACAAGTCAATAGAAGTTTGTGCAAACAAACATTCTTGTGATCAAAACACATATGAATTAGTTTTTTTTTTCTCTTTGCATATCTCATTTGTTTATAGCGAAAGTCCTTGGGGAATTTTTTCTTTCTTGGGTGGGTGGGTTTATGTGAAAATTGTTGTCTCTCTTTATTGCCAGTCTAGGATGAGATTCCTTGTAAGATATAGATCAATAATGTCTGTAGAAACAACAACACAATAATATTCATAGTTATAGAAACCTTAATTTTGTTGTAGAAGATTACAACAATTTGGGTACTACTGAATCACTTCAAAAAACAAAAGAAAAAAAGCGGAAACATATGGGCATTTTGTATATTTCAATTATAGAAATTGCATTTTTGCTATAGAAGATTACAATTTGGGTATTACCTAATTGATCCAAGAAATATTTCGCTAGAAAGAAAAAGGAAACATATGAACATTTTGTGCATTTTGTGCAGGCAACAAACCATAGATACCATCATAACAAAAATTCCCAAAATCAATTTTGTTTTTGTCAAAGATAAAAATTAAATCTTTCATTTGCACAACAATAACAAAAAAAGAAGAGGAAGGAGGGGGGAGAAAGATATGAGAGGAAGAAGAAAGGTGATAGAAAGATATGGGGTTTATCTTTTTACTTGGAGCAGAAGATCGGATCTCGCTTAGTGCTCTTGCAAGACATACATTAGTAAATGCAAAAGTGGCAACTATGAGCATCTCTAGATGTGCTTGATGTTTTACCACCTAGTTACTACCAACGAGTTCAATTGCCACTCGCATCTGCTTGATGTAAAATTGGGATTACAAGTTTTGGATAACCAAAAAGGTCAAATTTCACACAAATTTGAATTCCATTTTGATGAAATTTTAATTTGGCTAAAGTCTTGCAAATCAAATAGATGTATTACTCCTAGTTTTTAGGTTTTGCAAAATTTTGTTGGCTTGGACTTGTCATGATAGAATGTTTGTATGCATGCCAGATTGTTCTTAAATACATTTTCTTGACAATTTTCTAGTTTGCCCCAAATTTCATGTGTGCTTTGCATCAAAGTCCATATTTAAAACAAATGAATGCGATTGTGATTGTCATCATAAGATTTGAACATGTTCATCTATTTCTAGTTGATTCCCTAAAGTCTAAATTTTTTTGTGGTAGTCCTATAAGTTTTGTTCAAAGCCCATGCATGTCCATGTTAAGGTCATAAAAGTTTGATCCTTACATGGCAATCATTAAGTATTCACTTTGTGTCCATGCATTTCCCAATTCTAATACCTACAAGTTTAGTTAGGTCATGGGAGTCTAATGAGTTCATGGTAGTCCTTAAAGAGTTGTGTATGTCCATGTATATGTTAATTGGGAACCTAGTCCATGTTAGTCATATAAATTTCTTCAATGATCAGGTAGTCCATATTGATTCCATACAACTTCATTTTGAATCTTCCAATGTTCATTCAAACTCATTATTGTCCATTCAAATGTAATGATAGGTTTTATTGAATCCCATGTGATCCAAGTATTTCCAAAAAGTTGATGAACATGCAATGACAAGTTTTTAAAGTAACATGTACAACAAATAATCCTAGAATAATTCATATTTGTCCAATGATATGTCCCTTTGAATTTCATTTGATCCATATAAAACTTTTTCTTGATTCTTGAAATGTGTTTTGTCAAGCAAATCCAATGTAAATTTCAATGTTCATCTCAAATCTTGACAAATGTCAGGTCCTTGTCAAGTCCAACACTATAAATCCATTAGTTGGAAACATAAAGCTTGCACTATTGCATGCATAAACATCAACAAACAATGAGGTTGTATCCCCCATTTGATAGCCACAATCAAAACACAAGGATGACATTGGATTTTAATGCCAATGACCCTTAAAACAATCTTCCTTTAACCATAAATTCAAAAGAAGGGTGAATTTTTTAAAAAAAACTAGTGGTGTTATTCAACTAAAATCAAAAGACCATATGACATTTTTAGGGGATGAAAACAATACTTGTACTTTTAGCAATTTCACGTTGTCAAGAAAATCATTTGTGGAGTATGTTATAGTTTTATCATCCTTGGAGGGCACTATAAGAAATCATGGTTTTTCAAAAGGTTCAATTTGATTAAAGGCATGGGGCATGATTTAACACATGATTCTTTTGGTTGGTTCTTTTGATTGAAGTGACCATTTTGACCAAATGTTAAGTCGTACATTTAATCAAAAAAGACAATTAAAAAAAATGTCCATAAAAATGCCCATGGTTTAATCAAATTGACCATATTAAATGGCCATGTTTAGTCAAGTTGGCCATACTAATTTGGTTAGCTAGCCTACTTGATATGCTTATTAGGTTATTTACCTACCTATTTAATTAAATATGTCCTACCTACCTACCTATTTACGTACCATCTACCTACCCATGTTTTATTTATTTACCTACTTACTTATTTACCTACCATCTACCAATTGATGTCCTACTTATTTACCTATCTATTCATCTACCTACCTACCTATTTATTTATCTATCTTCTTACCTATTATCTACCTTACCACCTACCTACTTATTTATTTATTTATCTACCCACCTATAATCTACCTACCATTATAAAAAATCACAATTTTTTTTATTAGGAATTTTGATAAAAAAAACCCCCCACATGGTTTTTTTGCCTTATGTCCAACTTGATCAAAATGTTATTTTGGACAAGTCGATTTAGACCTGACCATTTTGACTATGTCTTTTTAGTTGGTTTTTTTGATTGAAACACCGTGACGATAATGTAATTTGGCAATGACCAAAAATATATATTATTTAAAATTAATATGAAGATATTAATTAAATAATTACCCTACCTACCTACCAACTTAATTAATAAACCTAATAATTAATGTCAAATTTTTATTTATTTATTTACTTACCAACCCTATGTCCTAAACCTAAAGCTAGGCCACCTAACTTAACCACCTAGGTTAGACCAAACCATTTAGGCTAGGCCAAGCCCCCTAAGTTAAGCCCCTATGCTAGGTGGTCTAGTAGCTTTTGCAACCTAGGCTACCTAATTAAGTTACTTAAGTAGCCAATGTAGCCTAGGTTGCAAGTGTGGGGACTTGAATTCTTCACCTCCACATCAAAGAGTCAAGTCCCTAACCATTGCACCACCACCCCATAATGTGATTTTCTTTGATAACATATTTGTAACGAAAATTATTTTGGATCAACATATTGTACTCAACTTTTGTGAAATTTTTTTCATCCATATTACACTAAATTAGTGGGTACATGTGACCTTCGGACACTGTGAAGTCCCCCGGTTTCTTTAAACCATATTTATTTATTTAAAATCGGGAGCATGCCTTTCCCGGGCAAGACGGTTCCGGTGGACGTGCGGGTCCTCCAAAAGGGCCTCCTCTTCCTCTTCATTCATTGGTTTAATGAGGGTTGTTGTGTTGAAGGGGGGGAGATAGGTGAAGAGGTCCATTTTGTGGGAAAGGTAGCCAGGGAAGCAAAAGGGATCCCAAGTTCTAGTGTAAATAGGGAATTTTTTTTGTTTCCCTAGTGTAAAGTCAACTAATTTTCCTAGTATTTTTGAAATTTTCACCAAATTTTCGATATCAAAAATTTATAAATAAATTTATTTTAAAAAAATTATTTATAACAAAGAAAACCTGATCCCAATTCCCAACTTGGCAAAATTTAGTTTTATTGCAAGTCTTTACATGCTGTAAAAACTAAAAATTACTTAAGTATAAGGTAAGGTCCCTCCTCCTAGACCCCTTATTTTTGAAACCCACCCTACCCATGGGCCTTACTCCCCCCCCCCAATTGTAAAGCAGTAAACTATATCATAAACCTAAAAATATTCATTATGAAGGGCGTGCTAACCTTAACCCCCTTACCCCCAAGGAGGACGACCAGACGAACAGACCCCTAAAATATTATATATAAGGATGGATTTGAATTTTTTTTCACTATTTAAATAAATAGGTAGGTTATAGGTATGGTAGCCTAAGTAGGTAGGATGTACCTATTAATAAATGCATGTACCTAGGTGACATGTAGGTTATAGTCTATTAAGCCCTATAGGTACCTACTAATTTTATGTTTATACCTATCTAGTAAGTTATTTATGCCTATGCTATTTGGTGGGCTATGTAGGTACTTATTAACCTATTAATAGACCTAACTTAAACATATTAAGTAGGTAGCGTAACCTATTAGGTAGGTTTAAGCCTAGGCTACAAATTTAATAAACAAAGCTACCTACTTAGTAGGCCTAGGTAGCTTAGGTTAAGTTATTTACCTACCTAATAGGCCTAGGCGGCCTAGGCTACTAACATAGTTAGTAGTAGGATAAGTTATTTATAGGTAATTAATAAAAATAATTTAAAATGATTGATGAATTACTATAAATTATAAATAAAAATATCAATGAATAATAATTGAATATTTCCTATGAATTATTAAATATTAATGAATGATTATTTACTATTAATTAATAATTATTCAATATAAATGGCTGATTATTGAATGTTTCTTATGAAATATGAAATATGAAATAATAATAATTTAATTTTTAAAAATTACTGGTTATTGATTATTGATTAGTTATTGATTATTTATTAATAATTAATAATTGATATGAATTAATACTTATCAATTAATATACAAAAAATTATTATTAACTTAAAAAATTAATTAAAAATAATTGCATATCAATAATGATTTATTATTATATTGATTACTATTAATTATTATAAATTAATATTTAAATTTATAATTCAATACTAATAATTAATCAATTAACAAGTTGATGGATAAATTAATTACTGGTTAATAATTAAAATTTATTTGGTGATTAATTAATTATATAAAATATTAATCATAAATGATTGAGTATTAACTATTAATTATTAATTAATTAATGTATTAAATTTAAGTACCTACATGTACTTAAAGGTAGCATGTAAGTAGCCTATTAAATTTTATAAGTAGCTACTAGTTGTAATATGTTTAACCTAGAGTCTATTAGTTATGAATTTAGGTTTGGTATGTATCTTATGGAAAATAAACTTGTAGGTTAAATAACTAAATTAGTATGGTTCATTTGATTAAAAGTTAAATCAAAATGGCCAATTTGATTAATTGTAAATCAGAATGGCCATTAAGTATGGTCAATTTGATTAAGCCTTGGTCACTTTGATGGACTTTTGGTCTTTTTGACTAGATGTTTAGTTTTTCACATGGTTAAAAAGGTCACTTTAATAAAATGTTTTAGTGAAAAATAACTTGTCTTTTTCATGGCCCAGGTCTTTAATCAAAATGACCATCCTTTTTGGTCAATGTGGACATTTTAGACAAGTTGGACCTTCTAAAAAATCATGTGTTTTTGTAATGTACATACCCACCTATAGTTTACATAAGTAGGTATGTACATTTGAAAACATAGGTAGGCCAACATGTGTACTTATTTATCTATTTAGTTAGGTACCTACTAAGTTATTTATGAAAAAAATTGAAATTCAAATGTTGTTATACACCTTGACAAAAAATTTCATAGAAGTTCAAGGAAACATGCTAATCCATTTGGATCATATTGTTTTTCAAAATGGTGGGCCAAGACACCATTGATGGCCAAGACATTGGTGTGGAGCCAAGGAAACCAAGGTCCAATCCCCTTTATCAACATATACTATGTTGATATTTATGTGGGTTGTGGATAGGTAGGTAGCACTATTACATAACTTGTCCCTTTTGTAGTCCTTTTGCATTGTATTTTTTGTCAAAACGGACCTCAAACAATTTTGGGACAAGTTTAAAAAGACCAATCATTTAAGACATGTAAATGCTAATAAAACAAACAAATGTAACATGACTAAATAATAGCATAGTGCCACAGTGGCATGTTCGATATGATTAACTCTGTGACTAAATGCAATGATGTGGCATGTCCATTCTAACAAATTATGTGACCAAGTTGATGATGTGTCATGTTATTTTAACAAATTGTGTGATTAAATTGATGATGTAGCATGTCCATTTTGTTTAATTGTGTGAATGAATGTATGATATGGCATATTCATTGTGACTAAATATGTGATTAAATATTATTATTTTATAAAATAATTATAATCTAAATAATATTTTTAAAAATATTTTAATTTTTATTTCAAAAATATTTTGAATGTATCAATTCCCTTTTGGATTATATTCAAATCAAATATTTTTTTAATTTGATTTTTTTTTTCGAAAGTTAAACCTTACAATATGTTCAACCTAAAAAACTTGAACATTTTAAGATGTGACTTTGAGGGCTAAAACCCTTGGTTATATGCTTTTCAAAATGAGATTAATGACCAAACAATATGGGATATAATTTTTCAAGGAACAATTTGATCACATGAAGTTTTTAGTTTATAAAACCTATTAACAAACATTTAAGAATAAGATTTACAAATTTTAGTACGTTGCTCTATTGCTTCTAAAGCTTCAAAAATATTTTTTAATTCTCCACTTGGCACATCCAATGGTACAAAAAATGTTAAAATCGATGAAAGAATGAACAAGTTATGCCCTTTGAAAGTGAAGAGGGTGATTTGCAAAAACTGAACATAATAGTTTAGTTTAAACTCTTTGCATGTTGCTCCATTACTTTTGACATTCAAACAAACTTTGTAGTTCTTTTCTTGATGCATCCAATGGTAGAAAACATTGTTGAAATCAATGAAAATTTGAGCAAGTTATGCCCTTTGAAAGTGAAGAGGGTGATTTGCAAAAACTAAACATAACAATTCAGTTTGTGTTTTTGAGTTTAAACTTTTTATACATTGCTCCATTACCTTCAACATTCAATTTTTTTTATAATTTTCCCTTGGCACATTCAATATTATAAAAACTTCTCAATTTGATAAAGAAATGAGAAAGATGTGTTCATTAAAAGTGAAATGGGGTCATTTAAGTGCAAATTAACAACTTAAAATTTTAGTTCCCTTTTTGGAGCTTTAGTTCTTCATACATTGTTCCATTTTTTTTCATGTTTTGAATATTTTAAGAACATTTCCTCTTGAAAAATTCAAAGGTGAAAAAAACTCTTAATTTTGATAAAGGAATGAACAAGTTATGCCTATTAAAAGTGAAGGGGATGATTTACAAAAATTGACCACATGTTAGTCCAACTTGTGTTTTTGACTTTAAACTCTTTCTACATTTTTTTGGTTTGTTTTTGTACTTCAAACTTTTTTTGTGAAGCTTAAGATAATACATCGAGAGCTTTTTAAATTGTTGAAAATGGACAAGTAATGAGAAAAATATGAAACTTGAAAGTGAAGGGGGTCTATATGCTTGTTTTTTCTTTTGAGTGAAATCAACCTATGTTAATAATACATGTGTAATCAAAGTGATTGACTTCAGTGACATTTGTACATGTGTTAGATAAATGACTGATTTTAGTCATATATATCATTTTGATTACATTTGTAAATTAATTGACTAATTTTAGTCACATTGTTAGTACATTGATTAAACGTAACCACTACATAAAATCCACATATGAAGTTACAATGTTTGTTTTGATTAAAATGAAATTCAAATTAGTTATAATAGACAATGTTATTTTTGTGGTTTGTCAAAATGGACATGGTTAGTTATGTGGTTAAAAAAACTTGATTCTACAATCATGTTTGTTAAATTTTACTAGTGAAAAGGACATGGTTTTGTTGTAGTGTAAGAATTTATTTTTATTTATGTAAATTGAGCTATTTTTTAATTAATTTTTTTTGTTGCCCAATTTTTGTCCAATTTCATTAGTCAAAAAGACCATTTTATGGTTAGTAAAAACATCACAAGTTAAGTTGGACATGTTCAAATCAATTTGTCCATTTTGACTAAATGTCGAATTGACCAAATGTCAAAATGACTAGTTTTGATTTAGTTTTTTAGTCAATAAATCATGATTTCTTGTAACAAGGGTTAATTGTGTATTGTCGTGACGTGTAGTGTCGTGACATACCGTGTCGTAAGGATGTAAATACGTAGTAAATTCTATTAAACAAAAAGACTAAAGCTAGTCAAAGGTATAAATTAATCAACTAAAAAGAGATGCATGCACACATATATATAAAATGCACAAGGGAGGCTGAGATGAAATTCTCATGTATCCCCCCCTAGACCTGAGCTGGGAAAAATATGACATGGTTTGAGTAGGAATCAAGATGTTGTAGGAGAACATGATGAACAGTACTAATTGCCAGCGGGAACTTGAGTGAGCTTTGGCTTGAGGCAGAAGAGATGGTATCCACCATTACAGTTGTCACAAACACTAGAAGAAAAACATGTATTTTCGACTAAATTTTAGTCGCAAAAGACATTTTGCAACTAAAATCTTTTTAGTCGCCTAAGACAAGTCACATGTGAAAACTAATCGCAAATGACAAAAAATATTGTATGAAAGAAAAAGTCAACAAATACATTTCATCCTTTGACTCCATTGTATACATATTGTCACATGCGACTAATATGCAACTATTTTGGTCTCAATTGAAGGCAAATCATGTGCTGCCACGTGTTTTAATATATGATTATTTATATTATTATTATTATTATTATTATTATTATTATTTTGAAATAATTTAAAACGTTCAATTCAAAGATTTGGATGATCTTATATTATGGCACATGGCCCAATGTAAATATGCCAGGTGGCATTAAAAAATTAATTTAATAAAAATATTAATATTAGGTTGGTAGGTACCTAGGTAGGTACATAAATAGGTGCCTACAATCCTTACCTACCTACCTACCTACTAGGTAAAAAAGTAAAAGTAAATAGGTAGGTTCTACCTTCCTAGGCTAAATACCTACTCATATAGGTAAGTACTTAAGTAGGTAGGTACATAGGTTGACCTAGATGGGTAGGTCAAACTAGGTACCTACCTAGCTAGATAAATAAGTAGGTTAGGGAGGTATATACTTTAGAATTGTGCATTTTTTGTTTTTTTGTTTTGGGTTGAGCCTTTTGATTAGTTCATCCCATGTGCACAAACTTCTTAATGTGAAATTGCATAGGCACACCCTTTTGTTTATATAGTGTTCAAAATAGGAATGGAGAACAAACAATATGGGATAAGTTTTGAAGTTGCAACT
>Ga0116229_10004423_pt1 | contig 23032 bp, 16 predicted proteins | sample S1TSphgellanicum_3_FD_87313 | JGI IMG/M metagenome (GOLD analysis project Ga0116229, IMG submission 87313) | Host-associated microbial communities from peat moss isolated from Minnesota, USA - S1T2_Fc - Sphagnum magellanicum MG | ecosystem: Host-associated > Plants > Peat moss > Unclassified...
AGAAAAGAGATTGTGTTAATATTTTAGGTAATTGTATGGAGTTTAGGTGTGGTTGGGGGGGGGGGGGGGGGGGGGGGGGGGTTTAGGGCATGGAAACAAAATATAAATCTTTCTTTACTTCAAAAGAAGATTTTTTTTGAAAAAAAATGATTTTTTCCCCCCAAAACTAGGAAAATAATATATTGTGAGTGTTTGATACCTTGTTGTTTTCCATGTTTGGGAAAAGAATATTAAGTAGACATTCGATACTATTTTTGAGTTTTTAAATAATAATATTATTATTATTACTATTTGACATGAAGTAAATAATATTGAGTGTTTGTTTCACATTCTTTTCCTTGAAAATTTGAGGAAAAAAAATCTCAAATGACCAGATGTTAAATTATCCAAATTTAACTTATAGTGGTAGCCCACACAATACCCTCTTTGATGTACATAGTGAAAAATATAAACACATAATATTCCTTCCTTTCTTCATGAAGTCATACAATGATGTACCTTTTAACTACTCAATGTAAAGACAACAAAAATCATTCATAGTAGTTGGGTTCAAATTCTTATATGAACATGAACCAAGAGTGGAAATAAAACATACCTATCATAATCACTTGCAATTAGATGAGTTTTGTCCTTTTGAACATATTATATGACCAACTTTAAGCCTTTGAAATATGGGTCCAACATCATATTTAACATCTTATGATGAGTTTGTATTCCTAAAAGAATACTATAAATATTGAAAGAACTGGCTTTAAAATCATTATCACTTGCTTTTGCATTTGTTGTTTTCAAACTTCAAGTTTTGCATCAAAATTTTGGGTTTCCAAGGCATTAAGTATTGTATTTGCATTTGGATGAAAAAATAATTAATTGCAATATTAAATGTATTAGACATCAACTAGTAATTTCATGGTTAACAACACATTAGCTGACCATGAGCCAAATGATGTATCATACACAATTTGGGTTATAACCCAAACTTGTAGACTTAAGACACACCCTTGAGGGGCCATAAGTTATTGTCATTCATGACATCAATAAATAATGTTATTAAAATTTGATGTTTCTTTGTATAATTCAATGATTTTTGAAGTGAATCAAATTTTTGTGAGAATCATTAATTTGTTTGGACATATGATAGTATCCAAGCTTTTTGCCACTCTTGTCATCCTTTCCCACTCTTTTTGGTTCATGTGATCATTACAAACTTCTTGGGCCACAATTTGGCAATAGTAGTAGTGTGAAATTTGTTTTTCACAGCTTTGTATTATTTAAACATTGATGTCATGCATCTGAAAATGTATAAAACACATAAATAGGACAAAGGATCTTTATTTATATGTAGTAAAATATTACATTCTACTAATATGTGTTTCATATGTATTTTATATGCACAACATTCATGTTTAAACAATATGAACCTACCAAAAAAATAATGCCATAATTACAATTGCCTATTTTTTGTCCAAGTGATTTTTTTGGTGGTGATTTTTTCGAAAAATATATTGAATATTCCATTTTTAAAAAACCCCAAAAATAAAAATAAAATTCTAAAAAAATCGTGTTTTTACACATTGTTCAAGCAATTCAAATAAATAGCTAGGATATAAAAGAATTTTAATGAATTTCTACTTTTGTAGTTAGTCTATATCCGAACATGGCTAAATTTCTTTGTGGATGATTGCTAGTTTGGCAACATCACAAAATTGAAAAAAAATAAAAAATTAGGCCCAAGAAGTTTGTGATGATAGTTTTTGCAAAATAGATTGATATATTTTGATGGAAATTGATAGTTTGACAACACAAATTATGGTGTCATCTATTACATATTGGCAACATTTAAATATGGTGTGCCCCCAACAATTCCCTATAAATGGTGTTGTCAATCCCAACACTTCAAATAAAACAATAAAAGCTAGGGTAATTATCATGGTTGAAAAATAGTTACGTTCATCTTTAACATATGCAATAATCTTAACATTTAACCCACATGTTGTTAGCACTTCATTGACTTGTAAGGCCATGGTAGTTCAAAATGTGTTTAAAATCTTAAACAAGCTAATGGTTACATGGCTAGGCTCCCATCTATGGTTCAAAAAATGAACAATGGGAACCAAAGTGTCCATTCCTTTTGACATTGACAAATCAAAATTCAACATGAAAGTGTTGCAAGATTCAAGAACTTAAAAAATGAATTTCTTTTTTATATTTTTTAGTTAATTTTGAGAAATATTTTTTTTATGAATTAACATGTTGATGGAAAGTTGACACAAAGATTTTGCTTCAAAACTTGACTACAATGCAACCAACACAAGCTAATGTAATAACATAACCACAATAATTTAAGTCTCCCAAGTCTATTGATGCAATGGAAAAGTCAACCACATTATGAAATTGGGGTCTACTTTGTGGTGCACATTTTCCATTTCCTAAAAACCTACCAAAAATAACAAAAAAAATCACCAAAACAACATCAACATTTGATAAACAAAATACTTGGGGCAAAAATGAAAGATGAGAACAAACAAACAAAACGTAGAAAAATAAGAAGAGATAGCTTACTTGTCAAGGATGATGAGCCTTTGTTGTGTAATGGATGATGGACAAAGTGATTTACAAAAGCACAAAACATAAAAAGAAGGTAACAAAAAAAAAGAAGGAAAATATATACTAACTCTAGATACGAAATTTGATAACACTCAATCACATATAACAAATTCAAAATTACAATGAGCTTGTCAAAGTGGTGTAGTCCACTAAGTTACTATCCAAATCTCTAACCAACCTAGATTAAATATCTTTTACTATATGGGCCTTCAACAATCAGAAGTCTTTGATTTCTCTTTCAAATCGCCACTAATTGTTTTTATGGCATTTTCTTAGTCGCAAAATATTCCATCGCCACTTATACATTTGCAACAATAGATGAAAATTTCCCTTCCACATCAAAATTTAATTCAAAAATATGAATAAAGAGGAAGGCACAATCCGAAACACATCACAAACAAAGTCTATTTAATCACACCTTGATCTATTTACAACATTCCCACTTCTCCTTTAAAGCTCTCACCAAATTATAGGTTTTTGTTTTTGAAACATGAAATCCAAATGTGCCTCTTAGAAAGCCCAATTTGAGCCCAAACATAATAATAACAACCTACCATTCTAAGTGTTCACGAAGTCATATATTTTTTCATCCTCCTCCTTAAAATCTACTTTTAATCCTACATCCTACCCTCTAAAGCTCATGTGCAGTGGATTTACATAGCTTCAAAAAAAAGTTGAATCTTGGAAATAAGGCATTCTTTCCTAACCACACAACAAAGAAAACTACATCCTAACTCCTCCACTAGAATTTGATTGCAACCAAATCCATCAACAAAAAAAACAACAAAACATGAAAAGGAATTTAACTTTTTGATTTTTGCCCACTTGAATCTAGAACACCTTCACTTATATAACTCCCTTCAAAGTTCCATAATGCACATTGTCCAAACAACAACCCAACAAATCATCAACATAAAGAACAAGAAAACACTAATCGATGCTGAACATTGTTGAACCAAAAGTCACAATAATAAAACCTTCTCCTTTACTTTTTAAGACAACAAAAAGATCAAAATGTAAAGTTGCATGTCCACAAGAGCTTGTCACCCATCACCATCAATTGCCAAAAGTTTTATCACCTTCTGCTTTTAGTGGTTGATGGCACAGTTTCAACCATTTAGGGTTTTATCAACCCTAATTACAACTCATACATGAACAATAAAACGCAAAATCACATAACAAATAAAAATCTCACAAATATGTGTGGGGATGGATAAATCAAGATGAAAACAAATGAATGACAAACGATGTGATGTAGAAAAATAGACAATGTGACGGAGAAGAGCTATGAAGGTAGAAAGCACAAGGGTGATGGAGAAAATTTGCAAAGCACAAGACAATGGAAACTTACCTTAGAACACAAAACAATGCATAAAACTTGCAAAGTGCAAGGTGATAGAGAAAACCTTTGCACATTTAATCACCTAGTTGTATTGTGTTGAAGTAATCTTGTGTCTCATAAACATGAAATTCATTAAGGATGTCCTCATATAACAAATCTTTCTACATAATAATGACATCCAAAGCATATATTCCTTCAAACACACATTATGTAAAAACAAATCCACCTAGACCTAGTAAGTGAGCCTCTAACCACACCCCAAATAATGTGCAAACATGGACCAATATATAGCGAGGATCAATTAAATGCCACCATATGGGCCAATTATTATACTTACCCAAACAAAGTGAATCATAACTTGATTATTATCCCTGATTGTTGTATGTATTTACAGGTCCAAATGTCCAAACTCAATTTAAACCCTGAACTTCATCCAACTTAAGGTAGACCGGATCAATATTGCAAAAAGAGTTACCTGTTCAAAGACCCAACAAACTAGGTCATAGAAACACACAAGTTGGGTTCTCATCCAAAAGAAAAAATACCTTTGCTATCTGAAAATAAATGGAAGTGGACTAAAAAACTGTGAAAATTGTTGGGCACTGGGGAGTTGAGATTTCTAACTTATCACTATCAAAATCCATTTTCGTTTTTTTTTTGCCCCCCATATTTACATAAAATATTTTTTAATTTTTAAAAAAAGAATTGCACTAATACAGAAAAATATAAAAGATTGGATGGGGTTTTTTTTCTTCTTATGTTTTCTAGCTCATCACTTGGGATGATGACAATAAAGAAAGCTACAAGGGCAATGAATGACATAAGATATAACACAAATCCATTTAACTTATCCAAGCCACAAAGAAGTTGGGAATTAGATATTACATCCAAGCCCCAAGAAACATGGGATTACATTGTCAATGAAAGCACCTTGATTGGTGAAGGATTGGAAAATGGTGGTGTGTGGGTTAAAGTGGATCTTTGCAACCCACTTTAAAGTAAACCTTGTTGAAAAGAAAATAATTGTCACTTGGGGTCCTCCATCTAAGCCCATAAAACTAGCCCCTAAACCAAATTACAAAAAAATCATAGATTATTGATCAACAAAGCCAATCACAACCATTGAGCCATTCATCCATCTTCTTTTTTGGTGGGTCCAGTCTAGTGAGCCTCCATTGTGTATGGATCATCCTCCATGTAAAGTGCATCCTAGAAAGGAGGGTGCAAGGATTGGGCTATCCATAGTTGCACTTCATGTGCCATAACCCAAGGCTTTTTTTTTTCTTGTTGCTAGGCTACTATACACTTGGGCTTGTGCTTGTTGCTATCCTTTTCCTTTACCACTAGGCTAGTCTAGTAGTGTGTACCTTTTTATTCCTTTCTTAGCCACTATGGGAAACTCATATGATTATGCCTGGACCCCTCCCTCCCTCCCTTCCTCATGCTTTATTTAGCCTGAAATGCCTCATAATATTATTCTTTCAGTCAGCATAGGTATGAACATCATAGGTTATGAAGCCTGACTTGCATCCCTGCAATGCCAATCCAAAACCCTCAACTGGTCTTCAGGGGGGTGCACACACCAGTGAGGTTTAGATGAGTGTTGGTCTGGTATAGATGGAATGGCTTGGTATAAGCTCTACAAGCATTTCCAGTGGTGCTCAATATGTGACACTGCAAAAAGGTTTCTCACTGCAAAGTTTAGTCATTTACTTTTTTTCCAACCCCACCTATAAAACTAAAACTGGGGACTGCAAATACGGGAGAGGCTACTAATAGCAAACCACCTAGACCAATCATTATATTGTCAATTATTGAGCCTGGTGTTTTTTGCACACCAGAGAGGTTTAGATGAGTGTTGGTCCAGTATAGAGGGAATGGCTTGGTATGAGCTCTAATAGCAACTCCACCGGGGCTCAGTATGTCACTCTGGATAATAAAATTAAATGTCTAAGTTTAGCTTCTTTTTTTTTGGCAACCCCACGAATAAAACTGTAACTGGAACTGCACATACGTGGGAACTACTAATAGCAAACCACCTGGACCACTCATTATGATTAGCCAATAAGAAATACTGAGTCGCAATGAGGTCCAATTTATTACACTCTTTTTTGGAGGTGCACAACTGTGTTGCGCCTTTTACCAGCGGCGGCAAGCTGCACGAATTTGGTGCAGAAAAACCAATTTCCTGAGCGAAACCGGCACATTTTGACTTTTTCACAATAAATTTTACTGCTCTAACAGCATTTCCGGCGGTGGTCAATATGTGACCTTGAAAAAATATTTCCTCACAGCCAAGTGTAGTCAATTGCTTTTCTTTTCCAACCCCACCCATAAAACTAAAACTGGGACTGCAAATAGGTGGGAGACTACTAATAGCAAACCACCTAGACCAATCATTGTACTGTCGATTATAGTGTTGTTGAGCCTGATGATTTTTGCACTATTGTGAATGAATGCGAACCTTGCCTTCACATGTTGGATTTGCAAATTTCTAAATGTCATGTATGTTTCAAACAATCAAACTGATGGTATTCAATATTTGTATTTTTTTGGTTAATTTTTTGAAGGAAATTGCAGATGGGAGGATCATTTGGCTTGTTGCTCTAGCACATCTGGACCTTTTAAGTTAAAGATCTCCTTTCAATTTCTGAAGAAAGGAAAACCTTCAAAATTAGGTGGTACACCAAACATTATTGCAGCCTGCTGCTGAATACTGCTGATGAAAAATAAAATCCCAGCTAGAACAAAAAGCAACCTATTTGCATTTAGGAAGAGACTCATTTAAGCTTTTGTCCTTGGGTACAATCAGGTGCTTATTTCACATTGGGGCCTAATTCATGATGGGTACCTATACTTCTTCTTCCTCTTCCCAAATCAAATACTACACTTGATAATTTGAAAGTATGCATGGAAATCTTGGCTAACCCCATCCCCCATGTGCCTATTAGGGTGCTCATGTTGGGTTAGAGCATCTCCACTCATACCCTCTATTTTGGGCCTCGAACTTCTACCTCTGGTAAGAGCTGCCCCTTGGGGGTTCTGTTCCTGATTCCAATACCTAACTACCCAATAGTTAACACTGATCCATCCAAACTCAGTTTCATGCTACCTATTTAAAGGTTGGAATTCATCCAAAGTAGTGTGTACAGGTGGTTTCTACTACTACTACTTGTATAGTGTGCTACTGGTGAAGATGAGGGAACTTCAAATGGAGGAGAGAACTAGGAGGCAGCCTTCTGAAGCCCAGTTGCAAAATCAAAGTATGTAAGTAAGGACTAGTAGTAGAATGACAAAACTGTTCATAAATGACATCTGGCTAAACCTTGCCAAATATATATCACCTTGGCTTGAGATTGTGGTGGAGAGGAAAGCATGGGTGATACTTACATGCATTCAGATCCCTCTCCTCCACCACAGCATAGAAGGCACTTGGGTGTGCAGTTTTAGCTCCCTAATGTGCTTCATGGAATTACGATATTATTATATAAGTTAAGGATAACAGTTATCTTGAGGGAGGGAGGGAGTTCTATCTTCTTAAGATTGTTCACTTTAATGTCAAATAGGAAATAATAATCCAAAAAAAGATTGACGGCCAAAACCATCACAGGGGAGACAAAAAGGGAAGGCCAAAAGAAGAATAGCTCGCAGGAATTGAAATAAGGAGAGAGGTAGTCTACTCATGGTAGGAAGCTATTTCACCTATAGCCCTTCTAATGTTCCCTGCATGCAAATCGTGAGATCTAATAATAATGGGGTTTAGAACAAGCATCACCCCACAACACAATCTTCCTTTCTATAGTAGAGGTTAAAACACGTTGAAGAGTAATGCTAACATATTGCCTAAAAAATTGAATGCAAAAGACAAGGATAAATGACCTCTCGATCGTTTATTGTGGAAAAGATGGGCACATTCCTTGATGAAATGATCCGTATTGCACTTAGGTGCGTTGTGCACCTCCATGGTCATTAGAATAAAGTGATGCCCCTCATGAAACCCTCTATATTTACGAACTTTAGCAAGGGCACTAAGTTCCATAGTTGCACTTGCTAGTCAACTAATGACACTCGAAACCACCATCTCTTGCATTGGGTCTGTATCCACCACATCGGCAACAAAAACCTAGTCCTTTCGAGTCATGTAAAGATCAGTTTATAATGAAACTCTTGACGTAAGGGCATACCACCATTCTTTCCATACATCGTGTCCACTTTTTTGAACGAGGGCATCCATGATGTCTTAGATGGCATCATCTATGGCAATCCGTTGACCTCCAAATGGGCAACAAGTTAAGTGCGTGCTAATGCATCCAACCTATGTCCACACTCACATGTGAAAAAATTAAATGTCGAGGGCTAAATCAAATTGAAATGAAAACGCAATGTTAAGGTGAAAGTAGAGTGTGCGATGCGAAATGAATGGATAGATGGCCTAGCAACCAACCATAGCCCTGTCCCCTTGCCTAAACAAGAACAAATGGGGGCTCTGGATGTTGAGGAAATGGAGTCTTCCTCCAAGATAGACCTAAGGGATGTGTCGTGGTGGATGTCCATTAAAGATGCCTATAGATTTGAGGTACCAGTAATTGTTAGATTTTCAAAAAAAGGTGCATCTCCTTAGTTGTAAGAATAAGGCTATCTCGTGCTACACATAAGCATGATCGAAATAAGTGTGGGCCCCCCTCAACCTGATAAACATATTCTTCCAAAATGGGTCTATTGAAAATACGAAACCTAGAACACAAATATAGAACCACTAAAGCCCAATTCCCTAAAGAAGTAGATGGTGCACAATCTTCCATAGAGAGAAAGCTTATACCACTAAAAAATATTGGTAGTGGAGCATGATGCCTCACTAAGGGGCCTTGAAAAAACTCCCACAATCTTGAACCCATAATATCCCCACACACTTGCATAATTTTTTTGTCAAAACTTGCCAAAAGAGACAAGAAGGAATAAGGAGGTACTATCCATGTGAGATAAGAAGGTCAACAAAGTTACACATGAAAACAAAATGCCCAAAGCAACCTCGACGTTTTCCAAGAGAGGAAGATCATTGATATGCGCCACGTCTTGAAATAAAACCTCATTTAAAAAATGTGTGGTAAAATCTTAAGAACCCACTAGCACACTTAAAATGTGTAAGCCATTTGTGACCAAAGTGTAGCCTTAAAGAATTTCTATGGCATCATGGGTTGGAAATCTCGAGTAACATGATTGTATTCATCAATTCTCCTTAAAATTAAGCATCGACTAAAACGAATGAATGAAAAATCTTGCCATGAGGGGTGAGAATAGGGCACACATGAAGCATGACAAGACTTTTCATGAAGAAAAGACTAGTCGTTCGACATAAACTTCCTAAAGTGAGTAAAAACCTTTCAATGACTTGAATGACCTCCTTGAATATAGCGCAACCACCAACGTGGCAATAGGAGGAAAAAAAACCATGCCAACTCATCCATCAGGTTTTGAGCAATTCAGTCAAGGGGTAACTGAAAAGCTTACCTAACCTCATCTTGGATGGTTCAAAGGATCGTATGAAGCAAATGAGGGCATGTGAAATGAGACTCAAATAGCCCCAAAGTGGAGCTAAATTAAGCCCGAAGCTAACCCTAAGAAGCTAAAAGAATAGAACCAAGGAAAAGCACATGAGGGGAGGACATTTGCAAATATAAAATAGCTTAGCTAACCTAGGAAACAAGGCTAGTAAGAAGGTGAGCACCTTTGACATGCCTTGAAAGGCCACCTAAAGTGTAAAGGCCAGAATAATGAAGACAAGGGGTATTTCAAACCGACGGGGGATGCAAAGGAGCCATTCCAAAAGGAAAAACCAAAACAAAACCAAACTTTATTTTTTTTTAAAAAAAAGATGAAAACTTTTTTGTCCTTTTCCTATTGTTGTAGGAATTCGCCAATGATGGCAGGTTTGGTTGTTGCAAGAATGCAACAACAAAGACTATTTGCCAAGACTACTAAGAACATAGTTTGTTTATCGTAGGTGATGTTGGTTTTTTTGTTTTGTCTCCATCTCCATTGCTTTCTCTTCCTCCTCTTTTCCTTTCTTGCAAATTGTCATAGCTTTGTAGTTATCTACCATGTTCTTTTTGTTTTTGTTCATGTTGGTGGGGTTTTGGTAGTTTTGTTGTTTGCTCAGCCTTGGCTTTCTCTACAGTAGTCATGTGAGCACTAACTACCACTAACATAACTGTATCGCCTACCTCCTCTTCTTCTTCCTCTTCCTTAATTTTCTTTTGTTCTTGTGCTATCCCATTGTGTGATTTTTTATTGATAAAAAACTCATTTGTTAATAGTAATGGACTTTTGAAGTTGAAAAATATGAATTGGTCATTTTACTAGAACATCACAAAATGGAAAAAAAAAAATTTGATTCACAATGCAAATTTGTTATTGGGATTTAATATATGATGTAATACAAGATAATAAACTCATATGATAATTTTTTTTTTTGAAAATTTTAACCATTTAATAGTTAGGGAATTTTCAATTGTTAAAATTTGACCATATTTTCATAAGTTCATATGAGTTGCAATTTTTATTTTATTTTCTTTTTTTTCAATTTTTTTTGTCACAAGAACATATGTTTTTGAAAGTTTTACATAGGCTATTATTTTTATGGCCTTTGTGGGTTTTCCTTTTAGGAATTTCAAATTTTAAGATGATATTAGTTACTTTAAATACAAGCTTTCACATAGATTTGGGAAGGTTTATTGGTCATTAAACATGTATTATTCAAATATTAAAATATAATATATTTTAAAGTAACAACCATATCCATTTGAATCATTTAAAAAAATCTTGTATGAACTTATAGAGAGTGTAAATTTGTCGATATTGAACCACTTGATTGTGCATCCACCTTGATTGAAAGTTCAAAGATGGAAAACTCAGAGGTGAAAGAAAACTTGGTGGAGTTGAAAAATGTAAAAAGATTCGAAGGTGATGGAAAGTGACAAACCCCTAAACCCTAAGAACCAGAACCTAGTTAGAAAAGTTGATAATCGCCAATGGTGGTTTTAGGCAAAAAAAATTGGAAACACCAATTCTAGGGTTTTGGGTTCAAACCCAAGTCATGTAAAAATGTGAATCCTAGGTTAGGGTCTAGATCCAAATATTGAGGAAAGGGCTAGGTTAGGTTTTGGTTCTTGTTACCGTCACCTAGAATCTCTAGGTGTTACCTTGAATTCCAAAAAAATTGCCCAACATTGGTATAGAGTATAGACCTTTGCCCTTCATGATGTCTCTAACATATAATCCAATAGGTGCAACCTTTTGAATTTTTCCAACCTGAAAAATATGACTTTTGACACATATAAAGGAGTTTTTTGAATTTTTTTTCTTAATTTGTGAGATTTTGAGAAAATAATAATTAAAAATTTACCAAATCTCTACAATAGGTTCAAGTTGGTGTTTATTTTGGTGCAAAATTTCGCACTGTTGTGAGTTGTTTCTTTGAACAAAATGAGTATTTTGGGTCAGTTTCACTAGATGTCTACTCCTGGTTGCTGTAGGAATAAAAGGATTTTTTTTTCACATGTTCCACTAATAAGTTGCCATTTATTGCAAAATCCCCTTCTTGGGATGCTTGCTATTGACACTCCAGCAAAAAATTGAAAAAAAGAATAAAAAAAAGCCCTCATGCAAGCTTAACTTTGTCCTTGCTTAACTCTGTTCATCCCAGGGTAGTGGCAACAAACTCAAATGCCACAACTGCAGCATGGCTTCTTATTATACATGTACTTAACAACCTTCATTGATGGGACAATTGGGTCAAAAATTGTTTAGTCATCCATGGATTTCTTGTGTTAGTCTGAACAATTTTTTTTTTGGGGACTCTTTGATTACATCAACTTGATAATCTAGCATGAAATTTAACAATTTAATGAACATATATTTTAAATGTACACAATTGAGCAAGTTGGTGATTGTTTCTAACATCTCGACTTCATGGTCTTAGAGTCTATATGTGTGTGTGTGTGTGTGTGTGTGGCAATAGTTCAATTTATATGCATTCCATCATAAGGTTGCCATAAGCGTCGAATGTCTCTCAACTTGTAGTTAACTGAGTAGATGATGTTGGAATCTCATGATTTTGGATTTTCTTGTCATGGTTCTTGTATATGATGGCTGAGTCTATGAAGTTTTGTTGTGTGCATTTGATGAGAAGTCTAAGATACAAAATTGGTATGTGCTATCGGTGAAAAGGAAAACATATCATCAACATCATCAAAAGTTGTGAGGTCTAATTGCAAACTAAGAAATTACATATGTTTCAATGGAGTATTTGCTTATGCAACATTTCAAACTTAGAAAAAAGACATCCACTTGGGCTTTCATGTAGGCCAGCATTACAAACCCGGGTTTTCATGCCTCCCAATTAGACTAGAGAGTCCTTGCCATTAATAACATATATGTTTCAGTTTTGAACATTTCAAATTTTATTGACATGTGCTACTAGACGATGAGATGTCTTTGAATTGTTGAAGGATGAAACTTACCAAAATCCCAATATAAGAGCATTTGAAACGACTTGACTTGTCAATTCGGTATGGATGCTCCAAAGCCCTTTGCAATTGATAAAACTACCAAATGTTGTTGTTCAATTCAACATCAACACAACCCCTACATTCCATTTCTTAATGCTTCCAACCCAAGGTCACCTAACCAATGGGGCTTGCCAACCCCTTGTTGTAAGCATATGAACATCCCATGATTCATGTGTGGAAAGGTCCTTCAAGCCCACCCCATTGTCAACCTTGTCATTCCATCATCACATATGTAGGCCGATTGTTGATCAATATTGATTTCCACCTTCTTCGATATTTGACCTCCCCTTTTTCTTCCTCTTTTGATGTTCCATGCTATCCCTTTTTTCCAAGTTTTTAATTGCTGTGGAATCCTTCCCTTGAAACATTCATCAATTGGGCATTCATGTATAGCCCCCAATAGATTTTTTTTCTTTGATACTTGACCTTAGGATTTCTAATTTGAACCATCTTAAGATACTTGCATTTTGTGAAGCCTTCAATGAGATCTAGTAGGCTAATCCCGCAATGAAGGACTCTATCCTTCCGCATCCCCCACACATGTTCAAGCTTTGGTGCTCGTTCCGATTTTTAGGGTTTAGGTTGATATTTTCTGGTGATATATTGGGAGAGACTATGCATTGCTGTAGAATTTGAGCATAAAATTGTGGCTCAAACATGACCCAATGTATGAGTGACATCTAGAGTACTTAATATGTGTGCATATGATGGACGGGGCATGTTCCATAGAAGTGCATGCATCTAGATGAGAAGTTCTAGATCCAGTAAGGGAAGCCTTTGATTTCAAGCTCTCCTAAAGACTCATTACACAATGAGCTGCTTCTTTAGTTACTCGTTTTTCAGAGGGAAGAGACTGGTGTAGGATTTGGGCATCAAAATTTTGGTTCAAACTTGACCCAATGTGTGAGTTATATTAGGAATACTATGTGTGTGTTTAATGGCTGGGCATGTTCCAGAGGTCTCTGTGGAGACTTACATATATGGAATGTAAGAGTATCTCCTCGCACATCACTAGAACGAGCCTGTAGTACACACAGCTGCTGCCCTGTTCATTCAACAGACCTGGAAAAGCATTTTGGTGGCAGAAAGAGGTTGCATAGTCATGTCATGATGCCACCCAAAGAGAGAATTGTCTGCACAGCCCAGACCTACATATCTCATTTCCTCACATACCAATTTCTAATGAAAGGTGGCAGTGAATGTGAGGTCCATGGTAAATTTGATAACTTGGTTGTCAATATGCACTAAAAAAATTAACAGTTTTGTTTTGAACCTGGCCGGTATGAACATTGGAGAAGCTTCGCAGGCAACCCATGCTCTCATACTGTTTTGAGATCCACATTCAAAGCAGATCAACATTCAAAGCCTACAGAGATTAACCCAAATATCCTTCACTCCAGATATTTGTACTGCTGCTATTTGGCTGGATTGATTTGAAGTGTTGCAAAAAGGATTTTACCAGAATGTCAGTCGCACTTAATATTTCTGTAGATCCGTTGCACAAACAGAGATGAGCCAAGATAACCAACAGCACCTGCACATGGGGGCAATCTTTCTTAGAACTGAATTGTTGTACACACATGTTAAATGTCACAAAATCTTCTTCTCTGACAGTTGGATTAATTAAGATCTTGCCAAGAACCAGAAGATCACACCAAGTTTCTGAAATGGGTAACCTTTGAAGAAAGTGCTAATTGAGAAGAGTCAAAACTCAATTACAGTTTTCCTCACTCAAAATGATAAAAGAGTTCAGAACATCACCCAAATTACCCATACATGACTTCTGAGCCCCCTATTTGGTTAGTTGTTATGCCAATAAAAATATGGAAAAGGAAAAAATCCAAATTAAGGAAAAGAGAAAGGCAAAGGCGGCAGTGCTTACCACAAAGAATACCCAGACCAAGACAGAACATAAGAGTATAACCAAAGTAGAAACTCATTTGGAAAAAGCCAAACATCTTTGTCTTCATGAAGTAATAGTATATAGCATAAAGATACACATAACCTGTTGTTGATGCTGCTGAAAAGAAAGAAGTCCATTGCCAGTGATAATTCTCAGCATTTAATAAAAAGTATGTTCCCACAATGGTGATGCAGACTGTCACTATGGTAAGTATCAGAAATACAAGGAGCATGAACCCATACACATAATACACCTGCATCAAACCACAAAATCCCAAATTAGAGAGACACAGGGTTTCTCAAGTAAGTAGTTGGAAGATTTTTGCCTTCTCAGGCAAAACACTGAAGCAACTTAGGAGCAGCAAGAAGTTTTGGGGTAGATCACATGGATTGCTGTTGACATTCTTTCCTTACAGATATTTATGGAATGAGCATGTTGGGTGCCTGTTGGGTATTACACTCTAGTACACAAGCCAGTCTTATAAGCAAAGCACACACACAATACAGCCCTTTTCTCTTGATATGACCATAAAAAGAAAAATTAGGGTTTCACCTTGTAGTTCCAGAAGGAAGTGAAAACAAAGTACATCTCAATGAAGATGCTTCCAAAAGGAAGCAACCCACCCAAGAGGGCTATTACGGGTGGTGTCAGATACCACTGTTTCTTGGGAATTGGTCTGGGAATGGTCTTGACACGGCAAGGATTGTCAGGGACTCCACTCCAGTTGCGACCAACAATTGTTCCAAGAAGAGCCAAAGGGAAGGAAATGAAAGCCCAGATGACTAACATCACCACCTGATACATTTCACCCAAAAAAAAGCATCCGCATTAAGAAGCACTGAGATAATATTCTCCATGCTTAAGTCAACCTGATTAGAATTTGACAGACAACTGAGAAAGACTTTTGCATCTGATTACATTTCAGCAACACAGGAGAAAGAGGAATCCAACCCTAAAGAAGGACAAAGAAGAGAAACCTAAATTTGATTGCACGCAAGGCTTAAACTGTTGCTGTAACACAACACTTAGTAAGCACAATTTGTCATGTTGTATCATGTTCCCGAGAACTTGGGGATGATGTTGCTGATGCTCTTTTTTGGCAAAGAACTTCTTTCACTAGCAGGAAAGATGGGACATTTATGTGGCAAAACAAATTTCATCACTAACCATAGTGCCAAATGGGATCGCTGCCAATGAATGATAGAAGATGGCAACAACATTCAAAATGAAACCAATGCTGAAGCATATGAATGGAAACAAAGAAGCTGCAAGTAACATGGATTTGATCCAGTGTTTCCCTGCCCAAGCAAGTGCACACTTGATAAGTTAACTGGATTGTCAAATCAATGAGAAGAACATATGATCATCTTTTTCAAGCTCAGACAAATGATCAGAGGACTAGTTACCATCAAAAAAATGAATGTGGTATGAGCTACAAAGAGAACTAGAGGGGGTGTACAATTTTTTACCCTCATTGCGAGAATAAAAGCCTCCACTGACATATCCAGATATGAAGGCTGTGAGTGCATAACAAACAATGAATGTGGTCACAATAGCTCCTCGTCTGTGACCACCACAACATGCAACACTTTTTATCAATATGCTAAGATATCCAAAGAGAAATAAGGCATATCACCCCCGCTGTGAGATTGTTGTTTTAAGAAGCCCTTGAAGTCTGCCAATGGAATGGACAACATACCCAACATATAGCATCCCTACAATAGCAAGGAGGATGACAAGCAAAATAAGCATTGCTAGCTGAGCTCCTGTCCCCACCAAGGCTGACAAGAGCACTAGATTCCGTGGTGACCGGAACACATCACCATGAACCAGCTTCCAACCTGACTCTTCCCTCACATCCCTCTCCTGCAGATACCCAAATCCCATTTGCTCTGATGTGAAGATACATTTCAACAGAATGAGACATGGTGGATGAGATGCCTAAGAGAACCAACCATCCAGCAACAAACAGCCTACAGTTCCTCAATACAACCACAAATGAAAAATTCTGACAGCAGCTGAAAGAGGGAGCTTTTGGTTGCTGACCAGTGTTTCCAGATCATCCTCTTCACGAGCGTACTTGGCATAATCATTCCGGAGTGTTCTCATCAAGATCATTGAGACAAGACCCGTCAGGAATATCACCATCATGAACGAATTGAAAATGGAAAACCAGTGGATCTGTAGCAGCCAGTAGTGGGTGGTATCACATTAAGCTGGTTACACAATTCCGGATGCAAAGCAACATTGTGAAGTGTTTGGCAATTAGATCCACATTAACATTCTTGTTATTCAATTAGGTGAGATCATCACAGAGGGTTGAAACTGTAATCTTTTTCCACTGAATGCTGATGCAGAAAATTGGTCTTCTCTATATTAGTTGGAAGATGACAGTGTGAGGTTGATATAGCAGCTCAATCAATGTCTAGTGCAGTCAGAGTTTTATTGAACTAGGGTGATTGATACCTGATGCTCAAAGAAGGGGTAGTCCAAATAGACATCAAACCGTCTACCAAATGATGTGAGTGTCTCCACCCACTTGACTGCATACGTAAGCTCCACCCTATTTCCAGCTTTGATGGGCTGGAGATTCCCTTGTGTCAAGTTGACTTGAATGATCTGACATAGACACACTGATAAGGCTTATTATCACCTTGGATGATGATGATGCTTCTCCTACTAGTGCTGCATCAAGGCAAACACATGGAAAGTACAGATGGGGCCATTCATGTCTTGTGACATCCACAGAAGAGGTTTCTCTTCCCCACAATTTGGGAGTATATACCTGATCCTTATTGTACTGAATCACAAAATCAGTGTGTGTATGGATCAGATACTTTGCATCTTCATCAGACTTCTCTGGATGGTGCTCCCCTACAAACCCTGCATCCAAAGATTGTTAAGTCCTGCTGCATATCCATCACTTTCCATGCACATAATTAATTATCATGACTGTCTGCTAAATGATGGAGACCATGTGAGAGGATACCCTCCTGAGACTGTGACTACCAAAACACAGTGGGCATAAGAAACCCAGTTTTGCAGAGAAGCAAAGGGAGAGACTGAACTCCTCGTATGATGTTGCTTGCTTTTGAAGATGTGGCAGAGACTTTACTATTGGTTTGCACAGACAAAAGAGAGAGGAGAAGAGAGATCATTATGCACTCTTTAAAGAGATCAGAACCGTAACAAGATCGATGCTTATATCCACAACACTGGTGACATAATTTCACTGACACATTCTTCCACAGTCCATACATGGATGCCAGGCATCTGAAAATAACAACCAGAGGTAAGGAATGGAAATGCATACCCCAAAGTGGCAGATCGTCTGATAGTTGTGTGCCCATCAGAGTACACAATCCCACAGAAAGAGAAAAGTATGAGCCAAAAACTGTTGATCAATCAGAACTCAATGCCTGACCTCCTCACAACTGATTGCAGCTCAATCTTCAACCACAAAGTGTTTAGTCAAAGGATGCAAACATGCGCACATGGAAGATGTATAGAGAAACTACTCTTACCCATGAAAAATTCAAACCAGAACAGTTTGGCCACAGCATCCCTGAATATGATGGTCTTTTCTGCATCTAGCTCAAAGCTGCAGATTGTTTCCTTCTCAATTGTCTCTGGCAAGAACAAAATGCACTGTCGTTAACACAAAAAGGTGGTTCTGCAAGCTTAATCAGATAACAACACTACTTTTAGGGTGTAACACGTTGTACTAATAAGGACCTTTCAAGGCTTCCTTCCCTCTTTGATTTGTCAGAAATGCCATGCAAATGCAGATCAAACTACGTATTCTCTCATCATCATTGTTCACAAAATTGAGCAGCATCTCATGATCTGAATGCTGTGAATGCTAACAAGCTCAGGAGTTGGCAGCAGCACATACACAATTTTCTGAAGAAACAGATTGGAATTGCACCTTACTTTGAAACTTGATTTCAATCTGGCTGTCAATGAGCTCATTTCCTTGCAAAACTTCACCAAGTCCTCCCCATTTGTGATGAGTATCTGCTTTCCCAGGTTTGCAGTAAGGCAAGCTGTAGTAGTTGTAGGTTTCTTGGGGGTTATTGTAAGGTCCCACTTTGTTCACCCAAAGCATGACTGGATCCCCTACTGCATACTGCACAGAAAAAAAAACCCATATTTTGCAGAGAGAAGATCAAAGATCAGATTTTTTACACACAAGAAAGAAAGAAAGAAAGAGAGACTGACTTCATCAGACAACGTCAGACATGAAGAGTTTTTGCAGTCAATAAATGCCAGTGTTGTTGCATTGAACTGAGAAGGATTCAAACAAAGAAGAAGTCCCATCTCTTCCTTCTTCTTCTTTCAACAACAGGTAGAACAGGAACAGGAGGAAACAAACAGGAGAGCTTTGCTTTGCTTTGCTTCACCTTATGGTCATACTCAGTTGCACTGCACAGATGGAGTAAGAAGAGCAAGCAGGCTGTCCATAACAACAGCACCATCTGCATCTGCATCAGACTCTGCTGCTGCATTGTCAAGGGATTTCACTGGAGCTGCTCCTTCTTGTTCTTGTTCTTGCTTCTTGTTCGTCTTCCTCTTCTTAGGCTTGTTTTTCTTGTAATGTTCCTCCTGCTCCTTGATCACATAGGTCTGCTCCTGCTCCACATCAAATGGTACTGAATCTAAGCAGCAGGTCAAGCTCTCCCTCCATCTGCTGGGAAGACCCACATCTTCTAATGTTTGCAGATCCAGAGGATGGAGGAGGAGGGAAAAGCTTGTGTGTGGGTGATCTGAAGAGAGGATCTGAGTGACCCAATATGTGTTTGCTGCAAACCCACAAGAGGGAAGAAAGAAAGAAACCACCCACCTCCTCCCTCCCACAGACACACACACACACACACACCCAAAATGGCACACACCAACAACAACAAACAAACCACAGCGGTGCTCGTCGTCACACTGCCTTCTGGGCGATCACTGCACCCGTCACCGCTCCGTTGTTGTTCGGGTCACAGCAATTGCAACAGTGCACATGACAACAGCAGAGGAGGAGATGAAGGAGGAATGGTGTTTTGGTTCTTTGATGATCACCTTCCATTGTGGGAAAACAAAAGAATTACCGTATTGGGTTGTCCAAGTCTGCTTCCCACTGTGTGCACAGAGGAAGAAGAAGCTCTCAAGATTGGAAGGATTCCACACACATGACTACTGACTGCAGGGTTCCCAGTGTATGGGTGCTGCTGCACATACAAACAAGAAACAAGAAACAAGAAACAAGAACAAGAAGTCTAAAAGAAGCAGCAGCATGCATGAAGAAAAGTTTTGTTGGACCTTTTTTTCTCTCCAGCAAGTGTTTTCTTGAATGGTGGGATTGCAATGTAATAACATTACAAGTCTTTCTCGACTTCAATTTCAACAGGAGAATCTTCCATAATAAAAAAGAGTGCCATGGCTTTCCTCCTCCCTCCAAATATTTGCTGCATAGCTAAGCTCTGTCTCTTGTTCTTGAAGAATTTCTGTCCGTCCGTCCGTCCGTCCGTCTGTCTTCTTTGTTTTTCCCAAGTTTCAGTTTGTGTGTCTATTCAAGAGTTGAATTCCTTGGAATGATTTTGAAGTTGGGCAATTGCTTCAAACAAATCTGCACATCGTGGAATTCAAACGGATTGAGATTAGAGTTCAAAAGAAGAAGCCGTTTGATTGACGATGAGTGATCATTGCAGGAGGAGGAGGAGCTGCACCCATCAGATCAGATCAGATCAGAACGTTGATGTTGTTGTCGTCTTCAAACAGTAAGAAGAACGACTGTCAAGCTTCTTGTTGCAAGAAGAACCTGTCTTGAGCATGCATTTTCAGCTTCTTCTGAGGATGATCTATCAGCTCTCCTCTTCCTCCTCCTCCTCCTCCTCCTACTCTTCTTAGACCCTTTCAACTAGTACTAAAATCCTTCAGGAACCAGCACCAGCTGGAACACCCAATTCTCAATTTCAGTTTTCACAGAACCTTCAGATGTGGTACTACAAGATTGTGCAGATTGTGCAATCTTTTAGAACTCTGATCATGGTGGGCGTTGTTGTTGTTGCTCTTTTAGACCAAAGAAGAATATGAGATCAGATCCTCCTAAATCAAGCATGCTAGTTGAATTTTTTCCATCAGTTTTGCCAAAAAACACACACATACACACGTACACACTAGCCTCCCATGTTTCTTGGCAGGATAGATCTTCATACATGTCTGCCCAAGGATTCAGGAGTTCACACGATTCGAGGTTGCTTGCAATAATCTTTTTAGTTTGGCCGTTTCAGTACATCTTCTGCTTGTGTTTTCTGCAGCAAAACCCCTGAGATCATCACTCTCGAGTCTCTAGTATGTAAAAATTACGCTTCTTTCTCCCTGTTTAGCATCAGCGGGTGTCTCCACTTCTTCTTCTTCTTCTTCTTCCATGTTCAAGTCTTTTTTCTTTTTCTTTTTGTACCCCTTTAGTGCAAGTCTTGACATGATGATTCTGGCATGCTCCTGCAATAGAATTTCTCTGGGAAAGTTCTGGAGACCAGCTGTAGATCATAGAAGATTTTATGCATGATCTGTGAAACCCGTGAGCACATTATCAGCATGATCCACGAGTCAGAAGGATTCAGGAAGGCTGATCATGAGGATTCTTAACAAGACTTTCGTGGTGAACTCATGATGGAGCTTCTTCACACCACATGTGGGTTCAATATATGTGTTGCAGAAGAAACTTGACATGATGTCTTGATCATGTGTCTTTGAGAGGATCACATGAGTGCTGAAGGTCATGTGCCTGCAGGCACCAGCAGCATCTCTGCCGCGTGCACATCAATGATCTCATGATGCATGCATGAATCTCACGCAGACATCCATGGTTCTTCTGGACAATCCTTTTTTTGGCAATGATCTGCAATTGGGTTATCAGGGTCTGAGGATTAGGAATTCTGTTGAAGATCTCGAGTCTTCAGCTGATTTGTAGTAACTCTGGACATCTCTGGGGGAAAAGACGGGCAGCTGGAAGATTGGGTACTACCTACACAATGCTTCTTGCTGCAGAAGATCCTGTACTCTCCGACCTGTGTGTGCTTCTCATCTTGCTCTTGGCAATTTCTGCAACGGTAGACTGTGCAATCTGTCTGTTCTACTGCAGCAGCAGGTCCTCAGGTCACTGGAGATCATCATCACCAATTGATACAGAGTTCCAAACTGCTGCTGCTGCTGCTGATGATGAATACAGACTGGTTGAGATCCGAGATCTCAAGCTCGTAGACGATCTTAGGTGTTCACGTTGAAGAAACATAATCACATGTCCTAGCACAAACTGAGCTAGTAGTCCAGATCATGCAGCGGCAACAAGCTGTACACAAAATCTGAGGTTGAATCCACCCATCACACGTGAAGATCAAGTGCCTGAAGAAGATGACGTATTTGTTGATTGCGTTCGCATTCTCGGTGTTCGTCGAGGTCAAAGTGGTGCTTCTGGTGGCACTGCTTTTGCTGCTCCTCTTGGGTTACCTGTCTCGAGCATTCACCGATGAAGAAGATTCAGCAGCTTGATCATCAACGTCTTCCGGCCAGTGGCTCCTCCTGCTGCTGCTGTAGATCAAGAATATGCTTCAAAGACTCTCGGCCACTTTTCAAGAGGAGGAGGAGGAGGAGGAGGAAGAAGAAGAAGAAGAAGAAGAAGAAGAAGAAGAAGAAGAATCTGTGCTGAGTTCATCAAGGTGAGGACAATTGGAACACATCTGCAACAGTCCAAACTCAAGATGTTTACAACACAGATCCTGGAGATTTCAGGCACACATCAACTGAGAATCTCAGATCACCAGATCATCATGCAGGCCATGATGATGATGATCATCCCTGCTGCTGCTGCTGCTGCTGCTGCTCCTCCTCCTCCTTGACACCCACAAATCAATTTGCAGCAAAATTCTCATCCCAAGTTGTGATTTAAAAACTGCACAGAAATTTTCACAACAACCAACAATTCTACAGCAGCAGCTAATGGTTTTTTTTTTTACCAAATTGGCCAGTTCCTGGATTCAGAAGTTCCACCATTTTACAACCTTGAGAGATCTGAACATTGAACTTTGAGGAATGGGGAACTTTTGTTTTTTCTTTGGAAATTTTTCTTTTACCTCTAGAGTTTCATGACTGATTTCTGGACTTGGTGGAAGTTGATACAGTCTAGAAATGTACCTATATATATGTATGTATGTATGTACAGGTAGCTGATCATGTGGAGAAGATCATCAGATCATATGAACATTTATGAAAAGCTTATGTATATGTGGTTCAGCTGATCATGATCTGTGGTTGCTGCATGGTGATCATGTTGATGATGTGAAGGAGATCATCAGATCTTCTAGAATAGATTCTTCTTATATAAATTTTGATTACTGCTGCAAAATTGATCAGCCATTTTTGATTGATTCATGTGGTGACTTTGGAACGCAACTCACACTGCACAGTGCACACCCATTGGCATTAAATTAATTGGTCTAAACTCATCCCAAATTTTCACTCATCAACATCATCATCACCATCACACCATCATCAACGTCAACAATATCATCACCATTTAATCACCATCAATCATCATCATCATCATCATCATCACAACATCAACAA
>Ga0116229_10004424_pt1 | contig 23027 bp, 8 predicted proteins | sample S1TSphgellanicum_3_FD_87313 | JGI IMG/M metagenome (GOLD analysis project Ga0116229, IMG submission 87313) | Host-associated microbial communities from peat moss isolated from Minnesota, USA - S1T2_Fc - Sphagnum magellanicum MG | ecosystem: Host-associated > Plants > Peat moss > Unclassified...
GACTAGTATGGTTCAGGGTTATAAAAGGAGATAGTTTAGGGAACAACCCTTCAGCAGATCAACACCAGTTGATGGATCAATAAAGCTTGTCTTGTCTTGTAATTCTCCACTTGTTTGTAGTCGGTCCATAACAAGATTATGCTAAACTACCACCTACCTACATACCTACCTACATGCATTTTTACGACCTACTTAAACCTAGTTATTACCAACCTACCTACCCATTTACCTATCTACTACAAAAAAAATTTAATAAAAATTCAAAAATAAGTAAATTTGGGCAAAATTTTGACAAGTCAAATGGTTTATTATCCACTAATCAAAATCACTAGTCAAATGATTTGTTACTTAAGCATAAAAAAGACCACCCTAATCATGTTGGACATGTTAAAAACAACTTGTCCAAAATGATAAGATTGTCATTTTGACATCTATCCAGTTGGGGTTTTTTTTCGCTAGATTTTCTAATTAAATAAGCCATGTTTTCTACCGATGACCCCTTGTAGTTAAGGAGATGGATACTTACCAAAAATGTTTGCTAGGACATGCTAAGAAACCTAATGAATTGGGTTGCAATTTTTTTACAAAATTTGAATGACATTTTGAAGAATATTCACAATGAACAATACTGAAATAAAAAATTTGCACTAGCTCAAATCATAGAGATGATTCTTTGGTATTGGTTTCCAATCAAAGATCACCTTAAGACCTACCCAAACTCCCCCAAATTCAAGGATGAGGCTATAGAAAACATTGAAAATGAAAATATAAAAGAAAAATACCCCAAGTTTTTTGGCATTTGAGGAAGATGATATGCAAAATGCACAAAACTTTAAGACCCCCAAAAAAGAAGGTGAAAATTTTCTCACGCACTTCCTAAAGAATAAAAATTGAAATCATCATATAATCATGTGGTGTTTAGTTCACTAGAAGTAAAAGAAGAGAAACTAAAGAAAATATTTATAGAATCCAATAATGCAATCATAATTGAACTTCCCCAAAATCTTCACTAGAAGTGGTGGGTTTGGATCATAAGAAATTGTGGACTCAAAGCTTGGGTCTAATAGTTTATAAACCCCCAAGTTTGACTATTTTTTTATTGAGAGGTCCAAGACTCCAAATCAAGAAATAGATCTAATATGCTTTCATTTTGTAATACATTCCATATACAAGCAAATGGAAAAATAATCTTGCTTAGATCTTTTGTAGGGAAGACACCTCTAATGATAGGAACTTTAACAAGTTCCTCTCTTATTAACCCTACACCAATTTCCATTTTTCGAATTCTTGAACCTTCTACATCAATAGAAATAATAAATGACAAGTGCCTATTGAAAGAATTGATGCGTGGAGTAAAATATTTAGCCTACTATCTAAGGTATGCTCATTCGTATAACCAAACCATAGGCAAGTTGGTAGGTAGTTATGATTCAGGCAATCAAGGAAGAAGTAGAAGCTAAAGTTTGGTAAGGGTTAAATAATGAACTATCAATTTACCAAAAAACTACAAAAACATAACTCAAGGATGACACTAAATATGCCCATGTGTTGTAACTCCAACTAGAACTATCGAACCACCACATCATCAAAATGTAGGGGAAGCTATTTGGAGAGAATTCGTGATTTAACACTCAACTTGTTGAATATCAAAAGAATCAAATAAAGCTTGAAGATCAAGTCATCAAGCAACATGCAAAGATGAAAGTGTTATGCCAAATGAATGAAGAGCTTGAGCTTAGATTTGCCAGAATCTAGGGTGCATAAGATGATGCAAATGACATAATAATTGTTGAAACCAAAGCTACCACATTATAAAATAGATTTAAAGAGTTTCAATATTTGGTTCAAGAAATGGATTATAAAATTACTGAGGTAAAGACCAAATTTGACATGAAGTTGGATGTCTATTAACTTTGTCCTAGGCTTTTTTTTGGGAGGAGGATTGCATACTTTGGTGAGGTGTGGTAATTTTTGATGTTTTTTTTCTCAATGGTTTGAATTCTCGATAATAATCTTGAAGTTGTTTTTTTTTGGGGCACAAGAGAGCAACTTTGTTAATTGAAAAGCATATTTGAGCTTGGTTTATGGCACCCAATAAAGAGCACCTTTGGACTGGTACAAAGGAATTAATTTAAATAGAAAGCAACTTCTAGGAACACCTTTGAACATGCTTTGCAAAATGAACATTCTTTTGTGATTGTGCCTTTTTAGACCTTTATTTGTTTCGCTTGACATTAGAAAAAAAGTTGAAACAAAATATAAGGTTGATTTTGAAAACATGTTTCCTATGTGTTTTTGCAACAATATTCTCTTTGGAGTTCTCCTATCTTAAGAGCATTTTCTATATTCAATTATTTAAGAATGAAATAAAGGCATGATATGCATTTTGGAATGATTTTACAAAAGAATATGTGCTTCTAAATATAAATTAACAATGTTGTTAGTGATTAATGAATGGGAAAGCAAGCAATAGTGAAGAATGAAACAATATCACTTAATTAAATTGTCATTTATGTTAAGATTATTTTTCAAATTCAAATCATTTAGAGTAGGTGATCTTTCGAAATAAGGCGTGCTTGTAAATATGCATTAAGAACACTATTAGTGATTGATGAATGAGAGCAAACAACTATGAAAAAAGAAAAAGAATATTTAGCTAGTTGCTGGAAGCATGCAAAAAAGTAGAATAATCTAGCTCGAATGAATAATTACATGATGAAATGAACTAGAGCACCTTTGAACCAGCCTTGTAGTTTGAGAATTATTTTTAGTTGGTGCTTTTCTGCACCTCTCTAAATTTAGTTTCATTTGACATAAAACGAAACTAGACTTTGAAAGGACAACTCATTGGGTGTCTTGGTTGAACATGGTGAAATGGAAAAAAATGTTGATCTTAAAGAAAAAGTTATTGCACGAATGTTACAATTAAACCCATGTTTTCGAGTAGATGTGAAAATTGTCTTACAAGATCATTACAAAATGACCTTGTGATATATGGTCTGTATGCATCTCATGTCATTTTTTGGTTCCTCATTCTCAATGGTTGCCTATTGGGATGCATCAAAGCATGTTCGATAAACCATAAATTGTAAACCAGGTAACAATTGACCCTTTACAAGGCACAATGGACAGATCTTCTCAGGTCTACTTGTCCTAACCATTGTTCAAAATCCAAATGCCCATTGTGCAAATCACAAAAACCATTCTGTTAATGGAACATGCCAAGTGCAGGCCATTGTGCCTGTTTCACTGCCCATTTGGAAATTTTAGCTTGCACAAATTTCTCACAGGCATCTCACCAGGCACAGCAGCCTGTACTCAGCACATTCCATACTAAACAAATCTCTTTCCTCATAGAGAATAAAATGGCAGATGATGTTGTGATATGAATAATTGTGTTCTTTTGCAAATTGTTTTCACATAGTCAAAGCATATGCTGCATAGTGTGCATACATAGTTTTTCTAAAGTGAAGAGTTCGACAACTTTATTGTGTAAATGGGTCTATAAAATTAATCATCTGTAATGTCAAAAGTATCAATTGGCAATATCATTCTAGTCATGAATCTCCACTTCTGGTATCCCAAGATTCTGCGACTCTACTTTAATGTAATCCTACAATTTGTTTTCTGTCTTTTATTTACTCATTTGTTGCTAATTCTGACTACAGGTGGTACAAATCTTGGAAAAATTTGTCCATGGTTTTGAAGGGTGTATAACTAGAGCTCCTGTGTTCTCACTACAAAAATTCGTATTTCCCCAATTCTCCACTTCAATGGCTTTACATTTCGCGTGTGAGTAAAGTTTTACTTACAATTGTCCACAAAATCTCTTAAATCAACAGCAGCCATTTTCTTAAGGAAACGCACATCCATCATAACCTGCATATTACAACATCACAATATTAAGTCTGATCTCCAACAAGTGTATGTGATCTATCAGGCAGAAATTATATCAAAGATGAGCAGAAAAAAGTTGCCGATTGATATTAGGGACAGACTGCAAAAGATGAGAAAACTCTGAAACTGAACACACCAGGCACAACCACACATTGTAGAAGAATAAAGCTCATGGCATTGGCAGAAACATTGTCAATAAGCAAACCACACAATCCAAGAGCCAGCAAAGAAGCTCATGACATTGGTAGAAGAATGAAGCTCATGACATTGGTAGAAGAATGAAGCTCATCACATCGGCAGAAAAATGAAGCTTATCACATTGGCAGAAGAAATGAAGCTATCTGGAACACAAGAACACTAGATACAAACATCAGGAAACTCCTCGAGAAAATCAGAGCATTTGCAGAAGGAGAATTGATGCAGGATCACTTACTGGGATCCATGATGGAGATGATTCCCGTGTCACCGAAGTAGCAGTCCCAGTAGTTACCACCATTGAGCTGGTAGTAGGAGTTGAAGGCATAGGCGGCGTGCGAGGCAAGAGTGTTAGGCTCGTAGCATTGGTTGCCTGGTTGGATTGGAATGCAATTCGCAGCTCCTTGCCCACAAGCATAGTTGAGCGCATTGCTAAGATCCTGCACGTCAGCTCCAGGCTTCGCCACACACCAAGTCTTGCCGACGGGCGGCGTCTGGACTGTGGCAGCCGGAGGAGTTGTCCAAGGTCCGTAAACGGGAGCATTTGCAGTGGGAGCAGGAGGAGTCGGAGGTCCATAAGCGGGAGCATTTGGTGTTGTCGTTGTCCAAGGGGGCACAGTTGGAACCGTGGGAGCGAATGCAACTGGCGCGGGATAATCGTTAGGCACCGAGGGAGCCGGAGGAGGATAGAAGTAGACGGGAGTTGGTGGTGGCGCTGCGCCGACGGAGTAAGGAGGGTTGTAATATGGTGCAGACCATGCAGGCGCAATCGGCACTGCTGGTGGAGAAGAGTTCTCGATAGGGGGAGAAGAAGGAGAACCTGGGAAGACAGGAGCAGTTCCACCGGTTTCCACCAGGCCCACATCGTAGACGGCGATCTCGTCGGGATTGAAGAGACCGAAGTTGCGCTCGGTGGTCGGACCCGGTTTCAGATCTTCGTTGAAGAGAGCAAAGATGAAAGCATCGATGGAGGCACCGGGTCTCAAGGGAGTGCCGACATTGGAGTTGATGTGCTTGATGAGGTTGCCATTGTAAGTTTGCGCATTAGCGATTCCCCAACCGATTTCATCTGGGTCGCCGTTCGAAGGCCAACCCGTTTCCGAGATGGTGATGGGAATGTCGTGGTACCCCAGTCGCTCCATGGCTGAGAAGACGGAATCCAGTTGCGCGTCCAGCAGGTTCATGTACTGAAGTCCCGTGTTAATATCGGTGATGATCCCGGCGGCGGTGGCATTCAAGGGCTGCTGAAAGGTGGCGAAGTCGAGGGAGATTGCGATAGGGTTAGCGATGTAGGCGAAGTAGGGATACGCGTTCACCATGAAGGAAGAGTTTGTCTGGGAGAGGAAAGCGAGCACGGTTTGCATCGTCGTGCTCACATTGCTGTTGAATGTGCCCACAGATGGAGGGAAGGAGTTGGGCCCGAGGACTGCAAGATTGTGAGGAGTGGAGATTTTCAATTCTCCCGCGAGTTGCAGGTTGACAAGAGCTGTCTGGAGGTTGGTCATGGCGGGGACGAGAGAACTGCTGAGCTCCGGGGAGACTGTTAGCACCTCGTTTCCGACGATGATGTAGTTGAATTGCGTTGCAGGCATGTAAGCCACGACGTTGTTCTGGACCCAAGACTGGGCGCTCGTGACGTTGCTTGCCAGAAGCAAGATCTCCTCGTTGGGTACTCCTACCGCCACCTTCAAACCGGCGTGAGCGAAGGCCTGCAGGGTGGCTTGATCAGCAGTATAAAGCTTCACATTCCTCAGCGGTGTTGCCAACAGCATCTGCGCTACTTCTAGTGGCGATGGTAGATTGTTGGCCAGCATTCCATAGTTCACTCCCACATTGCCTGCCGCTGCAATTCACGCAATGTCCATCAAAAACCAAAAAAAGTCCGGACCCATCAAGCGTCTCCTCGAGGACTTCTCCACAGAGCATCCTCGATTCCAGTTGCACTACTCGATTATCAGCCGAAGAATCTGGTGCCACGAACTCTAGAAACTGATCAATTCGCACAAAGAGCGGTCGAAGTAGAGAACTCAGACAAAAAGGGACTGTGGAGGAGAGAGGGAACCTGTGAAAGAAACCGCGGAAGCAAAGCAAAGGAGGATAATAGGAAGTTCCACAACGGCGGGATGGACGACGCCGCGCCGCCGATGGAGCATTGCAGCTACGACTTCGTCAACGCGATTTCCTCCCTGATCCTTTTTCCCTCTGTTCTTTGTCGCTCCCAGCTGAAAATCCCACACTCGGCAAAAGGAGAAAAAATGACAGCAACTGGAGAGCTCGCTTCAAGCTTCTTCTCAAGTACTCTCAGCTCCTAAAACTCCTTGGCAATGGACAGAAGCTAAGCCTCTCTCTCGATCCCAGACAAAAGTTCAGCTGGATCCCCTGCTTCCCTAAACTCGAAACTCGACAAGTTCTCACACCTTCATCTAGTTCTCACATGAACCAGGCACCAGCAACAATAGGAAATAGAACAGGAGAGAACAGACTTGTTTGTTCACCATTCTCACAACACCCAGAAAAAAGAGAAACAGAAGCTCCAAGCTGCAAAACCCTTAGAAGAAAGTCACGCACAACAGCTACTGAGCCTCAGTACCAGTCATCATCACAAAGAGCTCAAACTTTCTTCCCTTGTCCCTTCGTGTCATTCCTCTTGCTGCAAACTCCTCCCCAATGAAAAAACACACAACAGCACAACTCCTCTCCCGGCAGAGAGAACGACAGCACACAAAAGAAAAACCAAAAAAAAAACGCACACACACACAAGACAAAAATGAGAAGCAGTTGTCGCAAATGAAAAGAAGACAAAAACAGAGGCAAGAAATGATCTACAGACGGAGCTCGTGAAGCACACGAAGAAGCAGAAGAAGAAGCAGCTCCTGTTTGCTTGCTGCAAGGGAGAGCATGGAAAAGAAGTGGGGGACTATGAGGGACAACAGGCAGCAATGAGAGAGAGAGAGAAGAATGGTGGTTGGCAAGCACTGCATCAGCTGCTGCAACTGCTGCAGTGTGAAGAGGAGTGAAAAGTGAGCAGACATGAAAGCTGACATTAATATGTGCCGGCGACCGTAAACAAAATGAATTAAGATTTTCTTTATAAAATATGCCATCAAAACTTAATAGCCTACATTTTTTATCGAAAACAAAAGAAAAGAAAAAAGGGGTGTGTCACATTGTGGGCTTGATATTTGCATTAAAAAGTATCTTTAGGCAAAAGAAGAATTATGAAAACTCAAATATTTCACCATGCAAAAACATAATCTTCAAAAAATCCTCTTAAAGAAACCAAAATCCTTCCACATATTGTAACTCTATAACTAACCTCAAGTTTCAACACAAGCCAACATATCATTTTTCATCATATAAAAATAGACCTATTATTATTACCTAGGGGCCCAAAATCCCTTAAGCTACTATACTCTATAATGAATCTAAACACAATATCCTTGCCTTGGTAGGCAAACGCCAATAAATAAGAATATTTTCACCACATAGCACTAAATGGCATGTACATCAATTTTTGGATGAAATTAGCCATCAAATAGTATAAAACCCCCTCTTGTGTTGTTGACAAATAAGTTAAGTTATGCTTGGGGATATTGTGACTATCAAGAGTGTCGCCCAAAAAAAACAAAACAAAACAAAACAAAAAGACTTTTTTATTGACAAATTTTTAACAATTGGATCACATAGTGAGATTTCAATAGTCTCTCACTTTATGCAATCCACAAAAACAAACCATTAGAGAAATGCTCTTCAAGAGAAAGCAAATACTAATTACATATTGCAACTGAGAATAAAATGAATTGAAAATTTTTTATTACCAAAAGTTAATAACTTCAATATATTTTGATCAAAAAGAAAAGAAGACGAAAAATTAAAAAACCGTAGAAATGTTCTTCATCAAAGGCTGAAGCCTGATAGAGAGAGAAAGAGGAAAAGTGCCAGGGACAAGAGCAGTTTGCACTGAAAGAGAGGAGGAGTGGAGAGAAAGCAGATATCACTAGATGAATGGAAAATTTAATTCAAACCTGCAATAGAAACTTTAGTACATTTATCTATCTATGAAGCAAGGTAGTTTGTTTTGTTTTGTTTGTCATGCTGAGATCTTCCAAATCACGACAACTGCACTTCATTATGTTGTTCTCTTGGTCTCTTCAGAAAGCTCTCAATGAGTGAGTAGGGGTGCACTGACTTGGTTTGAGATTGCTTGGAGCTACGGTGTGGAAGCTATTGATTATTGAATAATTTTCTCAATAAAAATTTAAATACAATTCAAACTGAAAATTGTATTGGAATCTGGGACGTTCTTGGCATTGTTGGAAAGCTCTTGATGAGTCAGATTTAATAAAGTTTATTTCACTATTTTCAGAGCTAAGGCATGGAGGATATTGACTTTTGAATGGATTTTGTTGCTGGAAATTCAAACAAATTGCCAAAAAAATTGGGTTTTAAAGGAAAAATCAGTTGAGCCCTCAATGTATTCACATTGCCGAATTTAGAAACTTTCAATTCTGTAAATGTGAAAAATAAAGAATGTGTTCACACTTGGACCAATGGCACAGGCTCCACTAGTTTGATTGAAAAGAAAAGAAGCATCCAAAAAACTAATTATAACCCAAATCGTGGATGGAAACAACTGTAGAAATGCTCTTCGTCAAAGGCTTAAGCCCGGCACAAAGAGAGAGAACAAGAATGGTGGCAGGCACAGCATCAGCTGCAGTGAGACAGGAGTGTCGAGGAAGTAGACTTTATAAATGCCACTCAAAAGAAAATCATTTTCTTAATGACATGAAGCCTGACACAGCTAAGAAGAAGAGAAGAGAGAGAGTGTACGTTGTGAAAATCTTCCCTATTTTCTGCAAAATGAAATGCTCATCTTTTCTTTGGCCCATTGTTTTCAATTAATTTCCATCACTCTCTTCAGCCTTTCTTTTAAAAAAAAGTTTGTTGTTATTCGCCATGATGTACATATTCACATATTACTCAGTCTTTCTTCAATGAGGAAAGAAAAATGGGGAGACTGCAAAAATGGGAGACTTTCTTCCTACTATTTCCCCAGTATTTTTGTGTCAGCTCTTTTCATAATACACAATGTGCACCAGTAATCCAAACCCTAAAACCACGATCCATGGTTGATTTGATGAGACCTAATTCTCTTTTCCATTTCAATTGTTAATGCAGTTTATCAAAATTTCAGATCCATCTGCCATTGATTGTATGGTGGGTTTTTGTGACCCCTGAGATCAACAAACCCCACAAAGAAAAAATAAAAAAATGTAACCTAGATTTCAAAATGTAACCCAAAAGATTTGGAAGGGGACGGACCCTCATCAACCATTATGCAAAATTTTGTGATACTTGCTCCGTTGGAGTGACAAGTAGTGCTACAAAAGCCAATGAGATCTCACAATCAATGCTATTAAAGGACAATTAAGGTCGTAAAAAAGATAATAGACATTTGAATTTCATCATGTCCACCGCACTTACCACCTACTACTACCACATCATATTCTAAGATGATGCATTCTAATGACTAGACAAACAGTTGCAGTAGGAATAGCTGGTCTATGTCACAAAATTAAAGATTGTTGAAGGGAATTGGAGGAAATGGTCCGCTAAATTTCCTGAAAAAGGGATGCAGCATAAGATTGCTGAGTATGAAAACATTTATGTTTAACAATGTGTTTTAGGCCTTTTATCAACCCAAAGAACTAAGAACTCATATAATTCCAGGCTTCGTATTAGGTCATCTGTGATGGTTTGGGTGTCACCAGTTCCACTCATGAGCATAAAGCACTCGTAACATAAATTTGCCTCTTTTTATGTCATTGTGCTTAAGAGCTTGAAATTCCAGAAAGGGGCTGTCAGGGTCAACACATTTCTGCACACACTCTCCTGACAGGCAGATGGGTTTTCACCACATGCTTTATGCTTGGTAAAGCACCCTAGTGCAGTGCTTTCCAAGTTCTTACAAGCTCAAAACTGTAAAGCACCTCTCTGGGGTGCTTTACATGTAACAACCTCACCAGAAAATTGCAGCTTTCCCAAAAACAATTTCCTATCCAAGTTGGAGCTGGTGCTAGAAGTTTCACATAATTTTAGAAAGTAGTTTGCTGCCAGGGGTTTTGCTGGGACGCAATCTCAATTAGGTATTCATTTGAATGCATCTCGGTCATACAAATGTTTCGCTCCTCAATTGTTACCATGAGAAAGGCCCTACTGTCACGGCGTATATGCCTTGGTTACACCTCAGTAAGGTTCAAGGCATAATGCCCTGACACCAAGGCCTTCTCCTATGCTTAAAATTTGTGTATTTGCTAGACGGCTTACAATGTGCAAGAACCCCACTAGGCTCACCAAGGCCTTACAGGTTTTGGGTCCTAGACAAACTGGCACCAAAATGTGATAAGATTTTAACTAGGAGAATTGACTCATCTTTAAGACCCTTCCACAGATTTCAGTGTTCCATAGTTCAGCTTGTTGGCCTTCAGACAAGAACCTCAAATACCACAAAGGCCTAGACACAGACCTTTTGTCTATAAGCAATATGAATATGTCGTTTGGGACATATCTCTAAGCTTAAAAATTTAAGCTTGTCCTTCCAATAGGGGCATAATCCTTATAATGCATGGGCTAAAAAATAAAACTTGTAGTCCTTCAAATGAAAGGGCAATAATACAATCAAAAATTTTCAATCTGGATGAATGGCACTTCAAAATAGAGCTCATATAAATGATTGTCTAGCTTGAAATCTTGTGCACAGATTTGTTTTGGTGACTTTTTGTAATTTCTAAAATTAGTCATATCCTTCAAGTTAATGGCAGGGTTGATGGGGGTGAACCCTAAACCCTAAACCCTAAACCCTTCAGCAGCTGGCAGCATCATTGCAGGTCAGTTATGGGCACACTTTTCTTTACAGTTAACTTACTCAACTGCTGGCATCCATGTTCAATTTCTGCAATGGTTTTGTCCCTTTTAGGTCTCACATTTTGCTGGGCACTGTAGGAAGTAACCAATGGATAGGGCCAGAGTGAACTAGCCACCATGATTGCACCAGTTGGCCGTTCTGTCCATAGGATGATGGATGGGCTGTGTTTTTCATCTGCCTCTTTACCCTATGTTAACCAACATTCTACCACACTCAATCTTTTTTGGCTGCTGACCTTTGACCTTTTATCTCCGTTGCTAATTTTTTTCTCAACCCTGACCTCCATACTACCCTACCACCTAGATACCCTACTGACCTACATTTTAGCCCTACCTACGACCTAACAACTAATCCTTTATCTACTTTTTATCTTTTGGCAAAACATATATTTATTTTGAGCTAAACTCTTTTTTTTTTTTGGTTAAACTTTTATCTTGTGACAAAATTCCTATTTCTTCTTGGTTAAACTTTTATTTTGTGGCAAAACTCTTATATCTTCTTGGCTAAATTTCTATCTCTTGACAAAACTCTCATTTTGCTTGGTTAAATTTCTAACTGTTGGCAAACTTTTATCTATTCTTGGCTAAACTTCTATCTCTTTGCAAAATTATTGGCTAAATTTATATCTCTTCTTGATAAAACTTTTATTTTTTATTGGTTAAACTTATATTTCTTGGCACAACCTATATTTCTTATTGTTTAAAACTTATATTTCTTGGCAAAACTTATATTTCTTATTGGTTAAACTTTTATGTCTCATTGGCTAAACTTTTCTTTTTTAGTAAAACTTTTTTTTTTTTGTTAAACTTTGATCTCTTCTTGGTTAAACTTCTTTTTTTTTTTGGCTAGTTAAACTTTTAGCTCTTAGCAAAACCTTTATCTCTTCTTGGCGAAACTTATATCTTTTGGCGAAACCTATATGTCTTATTAGTTAAACTTTTATCTCTTCTTGGTTAAATTTTAATCTCTTGGCAAAACTTCTATTTTTTTTTTGTTAAACTTTTATCTCTTGGCAAAACTTCTATTTCTTTTTGGTTAAACTTTTATCTCTTGGCAAAACCTATGTTTCTTCTTGGCTAAATTTTTATCTTTTGACTAAATTTATTTCTCCTTTTATAATTTGATTGTTTTTTTCTTGTTATGAAATATTTTATTCTTTTTTTTCAAAATCATGAGTCTATTTTTTTTTAATTATAAAAAAATCAAAATTGTCATTGTATTTTTTTAAATCATTAACGATGAATATTTTATGCACAACATTTGGGTATTGCCTAAAACATAATAAATTCAGCCAAGATTTTATGCTTCAAATGCAAATATTGCATAATTTTATTCCATTTTTTTTTCTTTTAAGTATTTTTCATCATAATGGCAAAATTATGGCTAAGGGTATTGCATACATTGGACTAATAATGATGTGATGAAACTTGAATGACAATGGACTAAATTTTCATAATACCCTCATGTTGAGATGGGGCACCTTTTACATAATTGAAATGTAAATAACCCAAGTCTTTGGAATTCCCATATCATTTTTGTTACTAATTATATTATAAATCATAAAAAGGTTGCAAGATGCAAATATTGCAAATATTTTTTCATTCGCCACCTATGTTAGGGCAACTAGAAAGTTTGGGAAATTACAATACTCACATTGTCAATATCTAATACAAATGTCCAAGTCTAGATCAACAAAATTCCTTACAATCAATTACATTAACCCTAAATTACGTAAACATTTGAATTAATGGAACCTTAACCCTCATATAGAAATTAAACAATTTAATACAAATGACCAAAAAACCTTTAACCTAATTTGCAAATTTTGTTTACATAAACCATAAATTATGTAAACATTACAATCTAATGGATGCATAGGTTTAAATTTGAAAAACTAAGTAGACCTTTACAAATTGAACCCTCAAATGTTGAATTGAAATCTATTTATGCAACAAAAAATCCCTACATTGACCCTCAATTAAATAAACACAAAAGAAAAATTTGGTTGCATAACTTTAATGCTAAAATTTAACAATTTTTTTACAACTAAATGTTAAAGTTAATTTTAGAATTATTTTTGCATAACCATGAATTATGTACAAATTATAAAAATTAGACATATAATTGTAATAAAAATATGAAACAATTTTATATAAGTACCAATAAAACTTGTGTTTTATAATTTGGGAGAAAAGTCCCAACCCAATAAAATGTAAACAAAACAAATGGGAAGGTTTATATCATTCATAACTTTGCCATTAAGTCACTTTCATTTTCTTTTCATTTAGAAGGTGCAAGAGAAAAAAAAATGAACTTCTTTATATATATGTGTATGTGAATACATAAATTCACCTTTAAAATATTCCATGAAAATAATATAAATGCTAGCAAAAGCATTACCTTAAACCCAATGTCACCCCAGTTTATTTGAAATAGATATTAAGTAAAAGTTTAAATGAGGGTAATGTAACATGAACATGGGTCAATTGACAATGTGGGTATTGCAATTTGAGGGGCCTTATGGAGAACTCAAACCATTGACAATAAAGATTAAGAGTTTACAATACCTGCATAGACAAATTGACCTATGCACCAAAGGGTCATTTCATGAAGGTAAACAATATAATCGTATAAAAGTATTAAAATACATTTTTTTGTTAATGTTATTATGTAGATGTTTCATGATAAGGATAATGAGAGTATTGCATAGTCTATCATTTTAATAATGACCTTCAACTTGCATTCATGAAGGTATTGCTTAAATGCTCTAATGTGGCCATAGAATATGTTAACCCTATTAGATGAAGCTATTGCTCATTTGGTTTATGGTAAATGCAATCCATTCATGATGGTGGGGGTATTGTGTGCAACATGGCATAAAGTGATCCCACAATTTACAAATCCCAAAATTAGATTTCAAAATACAGACCTTCATGGAAATGTGTTCTTGTCATTTAAGACCCTTGGGATGAGTAGATGGACACCCAAATCTGCCCAATTGCATCTAAAGGCCATGTGTTTGGTCCAAGTGTTTATGAGACAACCACTTGGTTGCGTAAGAAATAATCCATGCATTCATTTTACAACACCTTCTTGAACTTTCATGAACCCATTCATTATCTTCCATTGCATTTCCATGTTCATCTTGCATTAGAAAAGGAACCTCTTGAAGTGAAGGATCTGGGTTTGGAATTGAATCTACAAAAAATATCTAGCAAAAACATTAAGCAAGTTTAACAATAAGCATGATGAAGGTATTGCACCCCATCTTTTTGAAATGATGAGGATATTGCAAATCAAAACCTTTTTAGCAACATAAAGAAGATGACAACGAGTAGCACAACTACTCGTCATTGTCTTTTGTACTAGGGCAACACAAAGAGGAAGATGACAATAAACAATTGTTTCTCATTGTCTTTAGCAACACAATGCAAAGTGAAAGAAAAAAAATTGACAAAAGAGGGTAGGGTGCAAACTATACCTAGAGACATAAGGGATGGCGATGGCATGACGGAACTCATGTTAAAACAAACGATGACAATGGCACATTGGAGTTCACACTAGAATGAGCGATGGCGCTAGAGATGGAGTTGTGCATGTTGCTCCTAGAGACACTTGACACACTAAAGTGTTGGGCCCACCAAAAATGTAGGAAGGGGAAGAGGAAAAGGGGTTGCATGTCCTTGAATGGGGTTGATAGGTTTGTAAAATGGGTTTGGAAAAAAAAGGTAAAAAAAAAAAAGAGATTTTTATTTTTAAAACCCACCCAAAATGAATTGTTGTAGTGGTTGGCCAATCAAAAGTCAGTGGATGAATTGCCCTCCATCCAAAACAGGACTGGTGTATTCATGGGGGCTGGTTCACTCAAGCCAATGGATAGGATCTCCACTGCTATTTGATCAAAATGTTTTTATATGTAGGCACAACAATTGGCCACCCATCGTTGTTGAAGCGTTTGAGCATACCCGTTGGCCATCATCATCGTTGGAGCCTTTGAGCATACCCAACTGGTGCCCAACACACTAATGAAAATTAAAAAAGATAGAATAAAATCTGAAATGCACCTTGGTTGCAATTACAACTTGTATTTGATTGGGTCCAACCACTTGTTCTCCTTCATAAAACAAACAGATACCTATCAGAATAGTTGGAGCATTTTCCCAATATGATAATGAAAGAACTTTGAAATGGACCTTCCCAACGGCTACCTTAGATCAGTTCCAACTTCCAACTGCATATTTATCCTTCCTAGAAGTAAACTGGGAAAAACCTCTCTCCTGTGTGATGTTGGGGTTATGCATTTGGACATACCGGAAATGGCAACAGAAAAACTTTTTGAAACTTTTTAAATGGAGTCTCCCAATGGCTACTGGTAATGTGATCTGTTTCAACTGTTTTGTTATCCAAAGAAAAGATTGAAAAGAACTCCTCGGTTGCTAGCCTACATCGGATCAGCCAATAAACTTTTGTGGCACAATTTTGCATCTATACAACACTTTTTTTCTTGGGGACTGTTTGAGAGTCTTTCCTGATGCTTTTTAGTTTGCCACATTCTGAGAAGAAAAACATGGAAGTTGCCATATTTAAACACTACCATTCTTGGAGGTTGCCAAAACATTACAAGACACTAGAAAATCTTATACTGTCCTCTCTGACCTGTAGCCAAATTCGTATCTTTCTTTCCTCTTGTGAATGAATGGGTTGCCACTGAGGCTACATTACAAAACTGGAAAAACGAATCTGATACTGGGCAGTGATTTGTTGTGGTGAAAATATTTTGCTAGTTTGTGATTTTTTGTAAGAACTTGGAAAATATGCTTAATAATGGCAAATCTGTTTTTTCACAAAAGATTGTCACTTTTGAAAAAAAAAAAAAAACCTGTGAAAAAGTCATCAAAGCTGGGATAACATGGATGTGGTGTTAAATCCCAGGAGGAATGATTCTCTACACATGCTATCATATGGAATAATTTATCACGGTGTGCATATAACTCTTCCTATAGTCGTCAACCACTGCATTTCAGATTAGTTGATTTCTGCTTACAATCCAAGCTTACAATGCTCCTGTTTAGATACTAAACTTGAAAATGAACACGAAGGTTATTGTGTCACATGCTGTTTTGTTTTTGTGGCCCTGCTCTGTCTTGATTCAACGGCCAAGAGCTCAATTGTTGGGACCCATCAACCATGTCTGTTGTGCCATGTAGTTGTTGGTTTGATTTCACAGCTTTGGGAAGCGATGGAGAATTGTGCTGCTTCTCTTACAACGGTTATAAAGTGACCCCTGTTGAAAAGAGGCAATACTCAACTTGAGCTGTTCAGTCACACTTCGTTTGCAAAATAAGTGTCTCCACTTTTCCTTTCTGTCTCTTATTTCATTTGAAATTTCAAATTAATAAGCCTCATTTTTTTTCCATTTTAGACTGCATCCTTCAGGATTTTTTTTTTCAAATTAAATTTTTTTTTTCTCAAGTGTTGAATTTTTGCTAAGAAAATAATTTTACACTCTAGAAAATGCTTTTCCAAAAAAATTCCTACAAATTTTACAAAACAGAAAATATTTGCCACAAGCCAAATCACTGCATCCGCTATTCGAATGGGGGAGGGTGACATTAGGGAAAATAAAGACCCTACTACCCATTGGTAAAATTTTTTCGGTTACCCTATTTTCTACACCACCAAGTTGGAAAATATTTGAGACTTTACCTTGTTTCTTCACAACCTGGCTGGTATAAATTTGAGGTTTGTTTTCTACCCAGGTGCAATGTAATTTGTTCATTTTGCTTCCATGTAGTCCCACACTTTGTATTGCACTTGATTATGATTGAGTTGCACATTCTATAATACACTCAATTATGGTGACTAAATAAAAAATATTTTTGATTATTTATTTATTTATTTAGTGCATTGATTATCTTTAGAAAGATTGTTTACCATCTATTTTAGGCACCATTTTAGATTATGCTACCATTTGCCATTATAAAAATGCTATTTATTGTGAAAATTGTCAAAGGATTTTTTTAAACCTGGTCTAGTCCCTTGTGAAGTTTGTTGACCTATTTTCTCAGTTCCTGTGAAAGATGTTCTTAAGTCATGTTGGTGGCAGTGATTTTTTGGGTGTGGAGAATTTTTGCTAATATTTGAATTTTTAAGGGGAAAAACCTTGGAGAAATGCCTTCCGTTAGCAAAAATTCACCATTTTTGTGAAATTGAAAAATTAAACCAAAAAAGAGAGAAAAGAATAATGGTCGACTATGAAAGGGATCTACCTTGGCCAAACATCAGTTTTGAAATGTGATCATCATTTAAATATTGAGATTTTACAAATGAAAATATGACACTCAATTGAAAAAAAATCATAATTATGGCAAGCTATCGTACAAATTATCATTACTTATATGGCATTATCATAGTACAATATTCTAGATCATGAAAATATATATTAATTCTATGTCTAGAACAAACTTGATTTTTGAAGAAAATTTAACTACTTGTTTTGTCAATTTGGAAGCTGACCTTAAGTTCGGGCATATATCATAGTGAAAATTGATGAAGGGAGATTTGAACTTGTATCCCACATGAGTCATTGGGTTTTTATCCATGTTTGCCACCCTTTCATTATCTTTATATGGAACCTTTGATGAAACCTTTGTAAATTTTTTGTTGGCCTTGCCTACCAAGGCAAGGATATTATGTTTCGATTCATTATAGAGTATAGTAGCTTAAGGGATTTTGGCCTTTAGGTAATAGGTCTATTTTTATATGAGGATTTTTGAAAGATGATATCTTGGCTTGTGTTGGAACTTGAGATTAGTTATAGAGCTATGATATTTTGAAGGATTTTGGTTTTTTTTAAAGGATTTTTTCAAGATTATATTTTTGCATGGTGAAATATGTGAGTTTTCATAATCCTTTTTTTGCCTTAAGATACTTTTTAATGTAATTGGCAAGGCCATAGTGTGACACACCCCTTGTTATGCTTGTGTGTCAAAGGGTATGGTACCTTACTATGGTGTTGTTGGAAGTATTCTTTAAACTTCATGTGAAACCACAATTGGCATATGCCATAGTTTACCCTCCACTTACATTTTGAACATGAAAACACATGTTATGAAATCAGGCAAAAAGCCAATTTGGCAACTTTCATAAAGTGTAGTTCACATTTCATTACATTTTCAAATAGATTTTCTTCAAACTTGCAAAACACCTGTCCCATGTACATGGAAATGGCAATTCTACCCAATAATTTGCAATTAGAATATTATTTTAGGACACAAGTTGCAAAGATTTTGCATTGTTGAGAAAGAAATTGATGGTGATATTTTTAGTTTCATTTCATAGTTCACCCACTTGCTTCAAAATGTGTTGTAAATTCATCAAATGTCATATTGAATAATTATCATCATCAAGGGCATGAGTGAGAATGGTGGGAAATTCTTGCAACCATGAACCACATGCACAAGAGTACCATGAGCAAATGTATCCTCAATTGCCATGAAGATATGACAAATTATAACCAAAAAAATTTAAATATAAATTCTATTGGACTTAGAAACATGAACATGCATGATGATATGAAATATACAAAGATGTACTTAAACATAATTTTATTCATAACATGTGACACCTTTAAGTTTGTGGTATGAGTGGTAATGAATGTTTACTTAAACATAATTTCATTCTTGTTTTCCGATGGAATGCACCCCTAAATGGCATTCCCTAGCTCCCAACAAGAAAAAAAAACATGGGAACTTTGGTATGGACTAAGACAACCTATTAAATTAAACATATAGATGTGTTAAATTATAGAAATTAAACAGGAAATGGTTAGAACATTTTGGAATCAAAATGATGCATGGACAAACAATGGACTAACTTGGATTCACAACAATTATGATGACTTTGGACTTTGGAGAAAAAATCATCTTCCTCTTTATATTATACTTTTGCAATTCCTTGTGAAAGTTATATTAGATTAACAATTTTTCCCAAAACTTTTTAATGAAAGTTTTGAGATTGTGAAATTATAAGTCTCATAGCTTCAAAAGCTCATAACTTTTCTAGTTTCATCATTGAATTGAAAGCATTAAAAAAATAATTAATTTTTTTTGAAAAAAAACTCAATGAACATATACGTTACTCAATAAGTGGTGATTTGATTCCTCAAAATGTTATTTAAATGATAATGAATCACCTTGACAATTTGATTTCTAGCTTTTTAAATGGCCATAACAATTGCTATATAAATAATTGGTTTGAAAATATACCCAAGTGTGATCATCATTAGCCCTTTAAAGGATACAACTTTCTAAAGAACTTCTTTTAGGGTTTTAAAAATATGATTTAAAAAAAAATCATAATTATGAAAAAAATCAATTTTATAAATTTTAATTGAATTGTAATTGCAAAATAACTTTAAATTCAAGAACTTTTGCTTTGTTGGTCCAAAAATTGTTGGGGGGAGGTGGGTGGTGACACTAAATGTTAAATTTACATGACATGCATCAAAAAAGTTATTGTTTGGGGTATTTAATGGGGACACTAAATGTTAAGTTTACATGATTTGCATAAAAAAAAGTTATTGTTTGGGGTATTAAATGAAGGAATTTTTTCCTTCATTCTATTATTACCTAGTTTCTAAATATATACACATGTAAGCCACCATAACTTTAATTACATATTTTTTTGCATCAAATTTTGATATTTTATAAATATTTAATTTTTTTGTTCGAATACTTGATAAAAAATAAGGAACACATTATAATTTTCATTTTTGAATGGTTTAGATGATGTATTGAAAAATATACAACCATTTATTCCCTTGGATGGAAAAATTGTAATTCATGCCCCCGAAAAAATCATATAGATATGATGTTTTGAGCCAACAATCATTACATTTCATTTATTAAAAAAAAAGAAGACAAATTCAATGAACATATGATCTATTTTCTCAAAAATAAGTCATGCTTGGATTTCCTATAGTCAAGTTTTCTATGTAAATGACGATTGGTTCACTTCTTAATATTAGTTCATTAATTAGCCTATTAATTGAATTGAACTTATTAATATTAATTGCACTAATTACTCATACTAGTTCGCTTACTAACTTACAAATTGAATCTACTATAAATTAGAACATAAAATCTTTAATACATATGTTATATATTTTTAATTAAAAAAATATTGAGTATTAATGCATACCTTATATTGGATATAAATTTATTTTCAGAATAAAAATAACCTTATTATGAAACTAATTAAATCATAAATCAGAATCAACAATCACTATATAACATCCTGTTTTACTTGTTTATTTTATTAATTAAAAAATAATGTCTCCCAAAAAAATTGTTAATTGTCTAGCATGCACATCACCTCATCAGGGGCTTTCTCATAATACCAAAAGCACAACAAAAAGCTCCATGGTTTGGGAAGGTTAAAGTATGATCTCAAACAAAAGAAACACCTCTTTTGATTTATAGATTCATTTTAAACAATTAAATTACAGTTGGAAACATGCAGTTACTATTGTCCACACACAGGCTTAAAGTAAACGGACTGACAATGAATGCTGTAGCACTTTTAAATATTTCCATGTAGATCACCAATTTGAGAGAAAGAATCACCATTGCTTCACCATATTGGACTACACACAAGTAATTAATTGTAAGAGATCAAGACTATTACATTAGATTTTTGGAATGAACACAAGTTGTAAATCATTCATTTATACCATAATTGCACAAATATTTATCCTTGAAAAGACTTTCTTATTTATCTAATGTTTTGATGTGCCCATTCATTGCATTTTAAGTACATCAAGGGATGCATCCATCGGTATAATCGAACCTTCAAATGCAAATAAAGAGTCTGATGTGCAGTTTATGAGTTGTTGTCTCAATGATGTGTCTTTCACTGGACATCCACTCTCAAGTTATTTCACGCATCCAACTGCCTACTCACAGTTTCCACTTTATATCCATAACCTGCCAAGAATGTGGATAGAAAGGTACATTTCATCTGCATGCAGAAACCAAATTATTAGTAAAACTGGTAAAAGGAAGAAGGAGCCGTTCATCTCACTGACCCCAATTAACTGGTTATGACTGGTAACCAGATTGAGCTGACCAGTTACCGGGAATAGGCGCAGCACTACCACGCCTCAATTATTCCCAGTAACCAGCCAGCTCTTGCCAGTTACCTAGTCCATAGTTGTTGGTGTCCCCAAGCCAAGCTCAGTGGCAGAGGGCCAACAGGGCTTTCACTTGCACACAAGTGGGTTTGAACCCAGAACCTGTTTTGAGGTCTCAGGGTCCCAGATGGGCTGTACCACTAAGTCATCATCCCTCGAGCTCATCGCAATTTTGAACCTCCATTTCTGTGCTAATTGCAAAACACCAAGCATCATGCTGCACCTGAAGTGTATGCATAATGTGTTGCCAGGGTCTATCATCCTGGAGTCCCCATGGATATGTAAACCCTAAACCTCTCACCCAAAGGCTGCAATTCAGCTCCTTGGATGCCTCATGATCACAATCTGGCATCATCATTTCCTAGCAGTATTTCTATTTTGAATCCTCAAAATAGAAGCACCGCCCTTACCTAGTCCCTCCACCACTTTAGCTTAGTTGATATCTCCGACAACAATTCTTTTGTGAAGGTTCAACAGGAACTTGCACATACAGAGATAGGGAAAGAGACGAGGTGGTAAAGTTTGGTCTCACACAGTATTGCCAACTCTGTACTTGAATAACTTTCCTCAACACATATTACAACTGCATCTAGAACATCTGCCGAGCATGCACCTGTATACAGTGCAAATAAACAGTAAGTAAACATCCTACAGAATGCTACCACCCTATCCTAACATCCATAAGAATGCACAATTGTTGCAGGGCAACATACAGTTGAACTAACTAGTTTGCATTCTCCAACTCTGGAGTCGAACTCTGCTTGCTTGTACAGCTATTGTAGCTGCCATCAATATGACCATTGTGTACATTTGATTGTGCCATCCACACTTTTGTTGGATCAACCCCATTGTACCACATGTGCAGCTTGGTACAATTGCTCAAGAATAGCTTTTTGCAACAGATCATGTGGACAGAATCTCAGGAGCTAATATGATAGCCTAATATGTTTGCTACTACTCCAGAAGAAGTCAAAGTACCTTGCTCTTCTCAACTCACACACAAGCCTGAATGTCATTGTCATCATCACCCAAGTTGGCTAATCATGCCATGCCAACCCATCCATTCAGTTAGTTACAACTTTTTAGCTCATCAAATTACATGTCCATTGTCATGACTAAAAATCAGAGGAGACTTGCAAGATGGCACAGAGTTCACTGACTTAGAATTTTCAGTATTGCAAATATCAAGGAAGATGGATGCAAAAGAACTGGAGCAGTAAAGCTCCAGTACTAAGCTCAGGATTTCTCAAAATCATCAGCCAGCTATGAAATGTCAAGATGAAGTGCATCTGTTAGCAAAAGAACACAACTTATGAACTTACTGCAAACACCTTGGTGTCCTGAGAGATGTCAATGCATCACTATTGATGAACAAGGCCATACTGGAGTACTTCAATTCTGAACATAAAGACTTTGGATTCTCCTACTCAACTCAAAGATGATTAAAAATGGACACCAAGGATATTACGGGGTGATAACCTCCTGATATGAAAAAACCAAACAAACAACAATGTCGAATGGACTAAGTCCTGGAGACGACAAATATGTATGACTTTCAGAACCACAAAAATCAAAGTCTTGAAGCAGTTCTGAAATTACAGAAACTGCATAGCCATGATCCAGGAAGTGAAGCTGCTCTTCAGTTTAATGAAACTGGATCTTGCGATCCACACCATGCTCTCAAAACAAAGCCTGGTCCAAGATGTATTCCCGCAACTCCATCAATTGAACTACTTCTAGGGAGAACCTACATTAATGTTGACTATGCTGTAGAAACTGCCACCCCTAGCAGTGAAAGACATGGCCATGCCTCTGGAA
>Ga0116229_10004426_pt1 | contig 23021 bp, 9 predicted proteins | sample S1TSphgellanicum_3_FD_87313 | JGI IMG/M metagenome (GOLD analysis project Ga0116229, IMG submission 87313) | Host-associated microbial communities from peat moss isolated from Minnesota, USA - S1T2_Fc - Sphagnum magellanicum MG | ecosystem: Host-associated > Plants > Peat moss > Unclassified...
ATTTGACTTTATTTTTAGGTTTAACCATTTCATAAAGGTCAAGTTTTTTTCATTCACTCATCCCCAATGGCACTTAATATTTGGCTACTACATAACTATTGCTCCTACTTATATACTAAGCCAAATAGAATTCGAAACCAAAGGATATGGGTTAAAACATTGCATTGCAAACCTCATGAACCAACCTAGTTGCACATTAGATGCAACTATTGTATTAAATTATATTAGCCAAGGGAAGGTTCTGTTGTTTTTGGTGTGAAAAACAAACTTGAATCCTTCCTCTTGGCACATCTAACACACTAAGAATCATTGAAAACAAATTAGAAATGAGAAAGTTATGGCCCCCCAAAATAAAGGGGGTCAAAAACTCCAAAAAAAAACTATTAAACACTATAAAGGCCGGTTCTTAAACACCCAAAAAGTTTATTTTATGTTATTTTGTTGTTATTAGAGTTCCACTATGATTTTTAGGACTTCAGATGGCACTCCTATAGCATTTTAAATCGTTTAAAATGAACAAGAAATAAGAAAGTTATGAGGTTTGAAAGTAGGAGGGGTCCAAAGCAAAAAAATAAAACGTTTTGTAACTTGGAAAGCTTATTTTTCTTATTTTTCTTCTTGTTAGTTTTTATTACTCCTTTTCTTTTGCATTTCAAAGATGATTATAGGATATTTTAAATAATTATGATTACTTAATGAAAATATGATTTTAATATTATTATCTTGTTTAAATTATTAATTAGCTTAGGATGTTTGTATACTTGTAGGTTAATTAATGTAACCTATTTACATTAATATTTTAACATAAATAATAAAATTTAAATATATAATACCTATTGAGGATACATATTTTATATAATTGATTATCATGTAATTATAATAAACATTTAATTAATAATTATGATTATTTATAATAACATTTAATATTATCATATTAATTGATTTTGAAAAAAAATTAAATCAAATTTACATTTTCTGAATAAATATTCCAAAATAAAATAAAATAACATATTTAAACCATGGTTTAATTCAACTTAATTTAATTTAACATAATTTAGCCTAACTTAATTTAACAATTGTTAATTTTAGCCTAATTTGATTTAACCATACATATTTTAACCTAACTTAATTTAACCATATTTATTTTATCTTAATTTATTTTAGCCATAAATGTTATAGTTTAAATTAATTAAGCCATAATTAATTTGGCCTAATTTATTTTAGCCTATTTTAAATTTAACTTAATTTAATTTAGCCATAATCATTTTAGCTTAATAAATTTAGCCATGGTTAATTTTATCTTAATTTAATTTAACCATAATTATTTTAGCCTAACTTATTTTAACTATGGTTAGTTTAACCCAATTTAATTTAGTTTAATTTTGCTTAATTTAGCCATGCTTAATTTAACTTGATTTAATTTAGCTTAATTTAAATTAGCAATATTTAGTTTAGCCTGACTTAATTAACCATGGTTAGTTTAACTTTTTTGTTTATTTAACCTAAGTTAGTTTAGCCATGGTTATTTTAACCTAGGTTAGTTTAAGCTAGCCTAAGTTAGCATGGGGTTAACCTTAGTACTAAAGGTACATAACAGTATTATATATAACCTATGTAGATATATTAAGTATAATAATTTAAGTATGTATAAGTCTAGGCCATTATTTTTATGACACGTGTCCATGTTGTACACATTTAGTTGTAAGTTAGTTGCACAGACAACCATATGGCCCAAAAATTATACAATACCAAATTTGTAGTTGCAAACATGACCAAAATAGTTGCAAACGACAATCAGCTACATGCCAGTTGCATAGTGATTAGTTGCAAATGATAAGATTTTTAGTAGTGGATGTAACATGCATTCCAGACAAGGTATTGAAAAAAGGACAAGGTGTTTTATGTCTCACCTCTGAATTGGAAGGGTCGGGAGGCATTTAGGGATCAACATTCATCTTCTTGGAATCAACACTTGATCTTAGAAAATGAGAAATTTGAAAATTTTGTGTTTGTTAATCTTGACCTTAGGTTTTTGTTTAAACAAATGGTTTTTATTTGGGATGGTAATCACAAATTCCAAACATGGTTGCCACATATCAATTATGTGAACAATGATGAGCCTTCTTGGCACATCTTTGTGGATTCTATCATTCAAGACACCTCCTTTTAAACAAACTCAAAACTTTGGCCCCCATGAGCTTGTTGAATTGCTCACTACCATGACGGACCTAAACAAGTGAGTTTATATCGATTTTTCTATTTTCCTTCATAAAGCAAGCCTCAAAGATTTTTAATCCTTTAACTGCCTATCTTTATTTCTATAGGTATGTTGAGCTAAACCATGTGAAACCTAGCCTTGTTCATAAGTTTTTTCACATCTCTATTGAGATTATTTTATTGGAGTAGTTCAAGGATGTACTTCCAACAAATGTTTATAAGAAATGCAAAATCAAGTTGCACAAAACTTCACATTCCCTCTTCTTGGAAGCATTATTTGAATACATGTATATTATTTGAAGATTTCCAGATTCCCTTGAATTTTTATTATTTACATTTTTTATACTCTAGTTCTTGATGTTTACTTTGCATTGTTCTTGTAATGTAAAATCTTTGCAACTTGCGATCACTACAACAAATCATGGTTTAATTGACCATAAAATTTAATTAGAAAGTACCAAAATCTGACATTTGTCATCTTGACCAATCAATCACTTAGGACAAGTTGATTTTAACATTGACCAACTTAACTATTGGTTTATTTGATTGATGTTTATTTGATTAGTGGTTTTTCTATTAGTCTTGTTAACTAGAGAAATTGCTCAAATGTCATTTTGACTAATAGTCACACTAGCAATCAAAAAGACCACTTGAATGGACAACAATTTGAATACCACATGGTAAAATTTCCACCAACTACAGAATGACACATGTCAAAATGGTTACATCTTCTTGTTGCCACGTGTCACATTTTTAATTTGTCTTGAGTACATGTGTCATTATCCGAATGTTTTATCATCGTGGTTTTCAAATGTTGATAATGTGTTCCTATGATGATTATCATGTCTTAATTGATTATTATTGTCAACTATGTTAATGTGAAGACATGACATTTTTGATTGAATTTAGTATGGATTTGGATGATTTTTTTTACTTATATAATGCCTTGTGATGAAATTATAATATTATAATTCAAATGAACTACCTAGGAATTGAATGCCAAAGGAAATGGTTTATCACTAACGAAGCTATCAATAACCATATGTTCTTATTTCCACCAAATATTGATTACCACATGCCATATTTGAAGATCATTTCATATTCACACTTGTCATTAAGTTTGTACATTATTTACTAGCATGAATTTCAAATATTGATTATTTATCAATTACAATGACTTACTTGACCAAGATGAATCAAATATACACATGGCTTAATTGACTATTCATGGTATATTATGCACATTTGGCATCTGCCCTTTTGATTAAAGTTAGTAAAATACATGTTTTTAAAAATTGATCCTAGTGTTCAAACCCAATTTTTTCCTATTCATATTTACTACTCATAGTTTCAATGTTGTTGGTTTTCTTATTGCAAATTGTTTGTTTATGGTTATGATGCATGTGGCCACTCTAATTAAGATTGCTTTATAAGCATGCATATTTGCAGAGTGTTGTATGCCTACAAATGGTCATAAAATACTAAAGCAAGCTTTGCTTATTCAATTGGAATTAATAATTCATATTCAATTGAAATTCAACAACCACAAATGCATAATGTTTTTAAAGAGTAGTTTCAAATGATAGAAGTTATGTCATGCTCCTCAACACCTAAAACATTGTAATATATGTGAATAACTAACTTATTTTTCACTACCTTCTAGCATAACTTTCAACCATGCAACACCTACAAACAAGTTCTCATTTTTTGCCCTAGGCAAACTACAACTTGATGCACCACTTACATACGAGTATATCTTTTTCACGCCATAGGACAACTCCATTTGCCATGTCCTTCATCTTTGAAGTAGTTGAGTTTGGAAATGGTACTTTCATGGTCCCTTTTTAAAATATTCACACAACTACACTATAGACCCCATGTGCAATAGGGTTACCATGGAAGGTCATGCCTTTCACACCACAAATTTCACCCGAATCATATGGTAGTTCATTAAATTGGTCAAGTAGGTTTACCTTCATCCTTGGTTTTGAGATTTACATGTGTGTCACATTCAAGGCTTATCATGACTATGCCAACCATCCACCATGATGATAAAATGTAATTTTTTGCAAATCAACTATCTAGTGTATAAAATGAAAGAAATAGTGACGAATAGTACTTGTGGCTCTCCAGACCTTAATGATTTATAACTTGGGGATACATAAAGATTGTCCTTAAAGTTTTTAGCACCATGTCCCACCCCCAATGACAAGATCTATAATTGTATTGACATAATACAACAATCCCAAGATCATTGAACACAAACCTTGAATGTCACAAAGTGCAACCTAATTAATATTCAATGGGTAATCTCACCCATGGATAATGCTATATTGTAGGGCTAAGCCTCATAAATCCTATAGAAACAATGGTTGCCCCTAGCCCTTCAAATTAGATGGATGAAATGGCAAGTGAATTGATCACCCCAATGTAGATATTGGTTAAAGAAATATGACAATTTTTTTAGCATCTGATAACGAAAAAGGGGACATGATGAGCTCTAGCCATTAAACTTTGAAGGTGAATCATTTTAAAGTGGCAACCTATAATAGTCCATATTTTGCAACATTTCCATCATTGGTTTAACATTTTATGTAGTGTATATAGATAAGATGTGATACAATTTGTAAGCAATGCCCACCTAAACCTAATTATTTCTAAGCTATGAGATCTTGACATTAGATGTGACATAGGTGATGGATGATCATGTTTCATCCATGTGTTGGTTTGGACAAAAGGCATTCGAGATGAGGCTCTTCAAAGGACATGTGTAGTTTGTCTTAAAACAACAACTACTCCCCTTAGCTCTAGGTCATTTTCTTGCAACGCCAAGTTTCACTTTCTGCCTTAAACCTACAACCTAAAATTAGGATTTCATAACTTATTGTTTGAATTTTATAGGTTATTGTGGTTGTACCATACCCCTTTCTTTCATTTTTGGAAGATTAGTTTCTCGTTGTAATAATTTAATTACTAATTAGTTGGAGTAATGTGTATGTGTTTGGCCAAGGACTTCTAAGGCATCAACCAATGAGAAAAGTAATATGCAGCATGCCTAATATTCTTTGAGCAAGTGCTTTTAGGAATAGACCTTATGTTGGTGTATTAGCTACTGGACAAATCCTATAACTTACAACCATGATGGCCTGTATAATTTGGAGGATCATTCCAAAAATTATAAAACTCAAGGGTTGAAAAATAATTTTGGGTTTTGCAGTAATTTATCGTTCAATCACTACTACAAAAGTGGGGTGTAATTCACTAGCCTAAATCACTATGGGACTTTCAAAGTGAAACAAGTTCATTGTATTTTACTGATTTCACCCTGGTTAAAGTTATTGCATTATAATATCACTATGTAAACATTATGTTTCACTACTAATTGACATAATTCAGTATTATAATTTAATGTAGTAAATATGTTTATTTTAATGTTGTTTTAAATACCCTATATATGTTATTTTATGATATATTATATATTATTTAAGGCTACTTTAATTATTATAACTTGAACCTTACCTTATTATAAGTTATTATAAAATATTATACCCTTAACTATTATACGTTATTTTACCTTATGGCATTTTAGTTAGTTTATTATAAGTTTTTAAGTTATTTGAAAATAAAATTATTCAACTAACTTTAGGTTATACCTTAGGTTACTTAATTTTAAGTTAATATATGTAATTTCAAGTTATACTTTAAATTATTCAAGGTCATTATATTTTATGTTATTATAAGTTATTTTATCCTAAGTATAATAACTTAAAATAATTTAAAATATAATATAATGACCCAAGGTAAAATAACCTAAAATAGTTAATAATAGTTTATGAAAATTAACTTAGAATAACCTATAATAGAATAACTACCAATAGCCTATGATAAAATAACTTTAAATATCCAATAATAACTTATAATAAAATAACCATCAATAGTCATTAATAGAATAATCATCAATAACCACTAATACAATAACCACTAATAACCACTAATAAAATAACCATCAATAGTCACTAATAGAATAATCATCAATAACCATTAATAACCACTAATAAAATAACCACCAATAACATATGGTAATTTAACCACCCATAGCCACTAATATAATAATTATTAATAATCATTAATATCCACCAATAGCCATTAATATAATAGCCACCAATAGCCACCAATAGCCACTAATATAATAATCATTAATAATCACAAATATCCACCAATAAATATCCACCAATAGCATATGGTAATTTAACCACCCATAGCCACTAATATAATAACCAATAATAATCACTAATATCCACCAATAGCCATTAATATAATAGCCACCAACAGCCACTAATATAATAATCATTAATAATCACAAATATCCACCAATAAAATATCCACCAATAGCCATTAATATAATAGCTACCAATAGTCATTAATAAAATAGCCATTAATAATCACTAATATCCAACAATAGCCATTCATAGAATAACCACTAATAACCATGAATATAATAATAGTTAATAACCACCAATATCCACCAATAGCCATTAATAAAATAATCACTAATATAATAACCATTAATAACCACCAATATTCATTAATTAAATAATCACTAATAAGCATGAATATAATAGCCATTAACAACCACCAATATTCATTAATACAATATTCACCAATAGCCATTAGCAAAATAACCATTAATAATCACTAATATTCATTAATAGAATATCCATTAATAACCACCAATAACTATATATTATAATTACTTATAATTACCATAAATAACATTAAATAACCCAAAATAATTTACAATAACCAAAAATAGTTTAATGTGAAATAGGCTAAAATAACCAAAAGTAACATAAAATAGTTTAAAATAATTTAGGATAACCAAAAGTAGTATTGGCGAAGTAACAAAAAAATAAACCAAAAATAATTGAGAATAACCATAAATAATCATAAATAATGTAGGATGAAATATTTTAAATTAATGAAAAGTAGCCCTATAATAGTTGAAAATAACCTAACATAAGTAATATTATTATATTAACAAAAATCTTGTGCATTTATTTATTTTTTTAAAATTCAAAAGAATGATCATTGAAATGTTATTGAATAATGATATTATAAAAAAAATTGTTCAAACAATTTTACATTTTCAAAAGGAAATAAGTGTAATTATGTACATTATCATTATTTTTAAAAAGTAAACTCAAATGATTTCATTTGGATAAAATTTCAATAAGATATGAATTTTCAAATTTTATGTTTTTGTAATGTTTTAAATGAAATATTTGATAAATAAAATGTAATGTAACATATTATCACAACAAGTGGGGTGGCTTGATGGTAAGGATGTGTGCTTTCATTTTAAAGGTCAAGGGATCAAATCTCATAAATGGTGTGTGCGTGGTCAACAATGGTAAGTTGATCGAATATTCTTTTATTTAGTTCCTTAGAGTAGGTGTTTAAAATGATTACGTGACTTACGTACCTAGGTTAGATTTTTAAGCTAGCTTAGGTAATGACACGTGTCAATAATTCGTAGGTTGAAAATATGAAAATATCAATAATATTATATATTAAATAATTTAAATTTAATTAATTTTTATGATGTTTAGTTAATTAACTAACAAGTGAATGGGTTAGTAAATTTGTATTTCACTTAAGAGCAACCTTGTTTCGTTAGGTATTAATGAATCAATTCACTGTTCGTAACAATTGGTCTTCGTTCACTAGGGGGTTGACTAGTTTCACCATGGTAAAAATGTCCAAATTTATTCAAAATCTAATGAAACCCAAAGTGAACTAGGACACATTTTGGTGTAGTGAATGATCAAAACTTTAAATATGATCTAAGTTTGAATTTCAAGGTGTGGGATTTCTCATGGTCTAGAAATTAGGTCCAAAACAAAAAAATGTACTTGTTTTAGTTCCACCAAGCGATTTTCCATTTAATGGTTGACATAATCCTACTCAAAACCGATGATTCCATAATTTAAAGGTTGAAGCTAAAGAGGGCCTCATGAGGTAGAATCTAAATTTACTAATTAACCATTTGATTAGTGCATGTTATTTGTTGCATAACCACGTAGGGGCTATTTGATGGGCCACAATGTTTATTTTTCAATATCAATTTTACAAATTATATGCATACCTTTTGATTAATGTACACCATTTGTGTGCATCACATGCTTCCAAAGATGTGTTTACAATTTGAAAAATATTGTGCAAAAAAATGTCTATGTACTATCTTTGCTTCCTTTTAGGTGTGTCAACATTATATAGGTTTTTGCTTTAAGAAAATGTTGGATTAATTGTTGCTTATTGCATGAATGTAATATTGTATGTTTGGTTATAAAGGAATTTAGTACAAAAAATAAGTGCAAATTGAACCCTTTAAACTAAGTACTTATGGGCAACAGAAATATGAAAAATAAAACTTGAAAACCAACTACAACAATATGTTGCACAATGCATATATAATTATTCTAAAAAATGGCATCAAACTTGGAGGCCATTAAATTTGGGTGACCATCCAACGTTATGTTGCATATAAATTGTAAATTCTGAAAACCAACATGACAATAAAATTTGGAAGCCATCACATTTGGTAGACCATCTAAAAGGGTAGCCATTGAGTTTACGCATTAAATTTAGCCATTACTTTAAGTCATTAAGTTTAGGGATTGAGTTTACACACTATATTTAGCCATTACTTTAAGTCACTAAGTTTAGCCATTGAGTTTACGCACTAGATTTAGCCATTACTTTAAGTCACTAAGTTTAATCACTAAATTTAACCAATAGTTTAATTAACTCATTGAGTTTAGCCATTAAGTTTAGTCATTATTTTAAGTCACTAAGTTTAGCCATTAGGTTTAATCATTATTTTAAGTCACTAAGTTTAGTCATTATGTTTAGTCATTATTTCAAATCACTAAGTTTATCCACTAGTAGTCACCTAGGTTTAACCATTATGTTTAATGGGGTGAAATAAAAAACTTGATAAAATTTGATCACCTTTGATGGTGTAGTCCATTGGTAAGGACTTGATTTATCCTTGGGAAGGTTTGGGGATCAATTCCTTGTACTTATAACCTATGTGCATGTTGAGAAAACTAGGGTAGGTAGGTTAGACTAAGGTAGTTAATTTAGGTTAGGCAGGTAGGCCTAGGTAGGTTAGGTTAAGCTAGACTAACACCTACCTACTTAAGTGCCTTTTTCAACCTACCTAAACCTATTTATCACCTACCTACCTATTTTCCTACCTATTTATTGATTTGCAAATTAATTATTTAAAAAATGATTTAAATTTAGGTATAAAATTGACCCGGTCAAATGGTCCACTATCCACCAGTCAAATAGTTAGTCATTTTGTCTATCACTCTATCACTCAAAATGAGAAGGTCCAATTTGACTGCACAATTACGTTGGACGTGTACAAAACAAATCCAAATTAATAAGGTGGTTTTTTTTTACACCTGTCGTTTTTGGGTATTTTTCAATTATAAAACCTAATAAAAAAAACCATGAATTATAGTAATGTAATTATAGGGATTGATGTGTAATTTGTTTTTGTTTGAACCCTAATTACAAGGATTCATGTGTATTTTATCCTTGCTGGAACCTTCATTACTAGGATTCATGTATATTTTGTCCTTGTTATAATTCCAAATACATGGATTCATGTGTATTTTATCTTTGATGAAACCATAATTATAGGGATTGATGTATTGTATTATGTCCTTGAGCTAAAACCTTAATTATATAAGAATTGATGTGTAGTTTGCCTATTCTAATACCCTAATTACAAGGATTAATGAGTATTTTTTGGGCTAAACCCCAAATTACAAGTATTGATGTGTACTATGCCCCTTTTAAACCCTAATTATAGTGTCTAGATGTCTAAGCCATCATTTTTTTGGATTTTATAGTAGGCCAAACATAGCTCATAATGCAAGAAAGCCTTTACCTTCATGGGCTAATTGTATAAAATTAGTTGCTAATTTAATTTGGTAAGGATGTATCTTGTAATGGATGTAGGAAATATAAGGATGAGAAGGCACACATTGAGGATGCAAGGGTTGAATTTGGACATGCTTGGTTATCAAACCTTACTATAAAAGACCAACCTATCATTTTCCCACCATACCTACAAGAGATTGATGTGATGGCCAAGTGGGTGTTATTTTGGAGTGAACCAAAGTCACCATGGTGGAAGGTTGTGCTTGGGAGGGAACTTAGAAGTCATCGAGTTATTGCAAACACCTATGATGATTACATTGATGCACGTGATGTTAAGTTGGAAACTTTGTTAGAATTTTCAGATTTAGATAATACTAGTGTGCTAATAGGTGCAATAGAATTAAATAAAGAAGAAATTGTCCTAACTATTCAAACCTTATGGGTTAGCTTGGAAATGGACGATGTGGCATGATTTAGATTGTGAATATTTGCCCATTTCATTTTGAATTGCAATGAAATTTCTTTTATAGGCAAATGGGCCTTTTGTGGCTCCTTAATATGTGGCTTGTGGTTCTATCGAGTGTAAGATTCAACCATATAGTATTCAACTATTTATTAAACTTTCTTTTTTAATACATTTTGTCCAAATTTCAATTGGTAGATGTTTTGTTTTTTTTACACAAAATATTTTTAGGTCATGGCCTTGCCACACATTAAAGTTTGGAATTTTTTTTGCCATAGTGCATATATAATAGGTTGTGGACTTATTGGAGAATGTGCCAATGGGACATGTTTATTTGGTCATGTACAAAATTATGGTGATAATTCAAATGATTGGAATACCCATATTACTTGTTTAAAGGACCCATGTGGAATCTTTCCCCATGGGTATATATATGCATTTAGAAGACCCACAAATAAAAGTTCATAGAAGACCCATGGAAAATAACAAAATAGATCCATGGATATATACCTTGAATCTAATTAATATTTCAATATATATTGAACAATAATAGCAAATAGGGTAAAACCAAACAAATAGGAGACAATTTTTTTGTAACTAGTCCTTGGTTTTAATGTTCATACGTTTCATAAATTAAATTAATGTTGAAAGTGTTAACAAATAGGAGATCTATTCAAGTGCAAACATAAATCTTTATTGAAGGGAAACTACAACATGATGCTCACAACACGAAACATAACATCAAGAACTCTTCAAGGTTCTTGTCACATGAAATACACAAACTTGTGTAATGAAGAAAAGAGAACCAAACCATCAACACCAAGGTATTTAACTAAAAGACCAAACCACAAATTAAAAAACTAATATAAATTTTAAAAAATAATTCAACCTTGTGAAGGTAACTTAATTACTTTCCTACTCTAGTATCAAATGAAACCTAACTAGTTGAGCTTGAATTCTCAACAGAAAGTATATGTCATATTTATACGAAGACATTTACAATATATTAATTTAGCATTTAGATAAGTTTAAAAGTAGTTTAATAAGTATATAATACCTTTCAGCACTTTTTAAATCCCATCGTAACCAATGTTTTTCAATGCAAGGAAATAATGTAAAGTCACTATTTAAATGCCATTGTTTAACATTGTTTTAGGACTTTTCATCCAATTATTTGCTATCACATCATCTTTTCAAAACTAGTCGTAGTGATTCAGGAGATTGCCATTAACTCCTTTTTGCGCGTTTTTACCCAATATGTTATACATTTGGTTTATTTTTGTTTATACATGTGGTAGAATATACTATTGCAATTGCAAAATAAACCACTATAGTTATAGAAATGACTTAGTTATCATCCATCAATGAATGCCATGAAAATTGGATTATATATGCACATTTTCAACTAACATCTAAGCAATTGTATTTATAGTTGCATCTATAATTAAAAACTAATTTCACCCATGGTGTAATTGCATATGTGATTGCAAAGACTTGCTACTATGATGACACATAGGCTTGACAAATTATTAATCGCAAAACCAGTTGATATGAACACTAGTCACAATGTAATCACAAATGTAAAGTCGAAATAGACAAGATTTCTTCTAGTGTAAGTTAGGTTTTTTAATCCTATTTTATTTCAAATTTAACTTTCAAAGGTCAAAACTATTTGATTATCTCATCCCAAATTGCACCTAGTTTTTAATGTTCTTTGTGTATTTTCAATGTTCTAATGCATTTATTTATATAGTTTCAAAACTTGAAAACAAAAACAAAAGATATGAAATAAGTTTTTCGTTGTAATCTAGTTGCAATTTAGTCACATTTATTAACAACTATGTATTAATTAACTACTAATTAACTAACTATGTTAGGTTAGACGAAGTGAAGTTAAATACCTAGGTTAGGTTTAATTTAATTTACCTCCTAATTAAATCCATTATTATAATGAATAAATACTAAGATATAATAATAATAATAATATTATTATTATTAATGTAGTTGGTGGTTAAAGTATATAGTTATTTTATCATCATTATTATCACATTTGTTATAATTGTTTATAAATTATAATAATATATATTTAATATTATTAATATTAATTTAAAAACAAACATAATACTTTTAGTAGCTATAATAGCCCTTCAATAATAATTCGTGTCATAATATACAATATAATGTTAAATAAATAAAATTATATAATTTAATACACAAAATATTTGATAACAATAATAATAATTATTAAATTATTAATATAGCTAGTGGGTAGCTATTTTTTCATTATTAAAGTTTTCAATTATTTCATTTGTATTACTCTTATTACCAATTTTCAAAATTCAAATATCAAATTTCTGATTCAAATAAAACTTTTTAGGATTAAAATATAAAGTTTAAGTTCAAATACGTTTTTCAATTTCAAATAGTAATTTTAAAATTGACATATCCACTTTTAGATCCAAGTAAAAAAAATTAAAAATTTCTATATCCATTTTTAAACTCAATGAACCATTTTTGAACTTAAAATAATTATATTTTAGATTTGAACAAAATAATTTAGAATTGAAATATCACTTTACAAATTAAAATAAAAATCTCCAAATTCAAGTAATTTTCTAAGGATGTGAAATAACAATTTTCTGACTCAAATAAAAATTTCCAAATTCAAATAATATTTAGAGAATTAAAATAGAAAATTTCAGATTCAAATAACAATTATCAAAATTGAAATATCAATTTCCAGATTCAAATAACAGTTTTCAGATCACAAATATCAAATTGAGACAACAATTTTTAGAATTTAAACAACAATTTTTAGATTCAAATACCAATTATCAAAATTAAAATATTGATTTCAGATTCAACTAACAATTATTATAATTCAAATGTCAATTTTGAGATTCAAATAACAATTTTTGTAATTTAGATATGATTTTTTCAAATAATTTTATTAGAATTGAAATAAAAAATTTCAGTTTCAAATTTCAGTTTTCAGATCTTGAATATGAATTTTTAAATTCAAATAAAAATTTTCAAATAAAAAATATGAAAAAAAATCACACGGGTAATATATCTTTAAAACAATTCTAATACATACATAAAAATATACCCCTAAGTGATGATAGAATATTTCTAGGGGTGCAACTAATTGGTGACTATTGTGATTAATGGGACATATTAACCTATTCATGAATGAAAATAGATTTAAAAACCATCTATCCCATAGGATGAAGTTATCAATAGTTGTAACATAGTTGCAACAATGACCAAAATAGTTGAAATTCAATTTTATAATTGCAAATACTCCAAAACTAATCACAAACAACTACAAGTTGCATTTAGTCGTAAATGCATTGATTACATTGTAGTGGATTTATACTAGTGTCTCTTGAACTTTTTTAGGTAGTTAAAACCAAATATAAAACATTAATGGTGACATAATGGATGTTGAACTAGTGGGGGCTTGTTCATTAGCTCATGATTTAAATTGCACATTGCCATGCATTCCAAGTTTAAGGTGAACATAGGGATGGAGACAATTTGACCTATCAACTCAAGAAAGTCGAAACGATAATGGAAAACATCAAGATGCAACTTGACATTAATTGAATTCCTCCAACATATAGGAGTTTTAATCATGGAGAACATGAGAATGAAATCTACAAAAGAATTTGATAGATTGAAAGGAAAAATAAATAATTAGTTTAGTGGCACAACTTAAAGTCTGATTATGTTTACCATCTTGACCAATTGTGACTGTTATACCACAGTGTGAACCCATTGCTAACCAAAATTAATTATATATCAATATGATGTTTTCATTAATGAGCAAAAAAATGAAGATAATTTTGACATTGGGTCGTTTGAAAATATATTCACCACATAGCAATGCAAGTGCCAATAAAAAAAATTAGAATCTCAAAAGATATAAATACCCTATAAATAGGGTGAAGCAAAACATTTCATAGATGCAAAACATAATCGAAAATGCAGAGAGTGCTCCACAAAAGAAAAGAGGCAAACAAGGACGTAATTGGATGTTAACGAAAGTAAGAATACAAACAAGCATAATGGCAACAAGGAAGTTTTTAGGACTCCCTCTTAAGGTTCACAAATAGTAGGTGAAAGTCCTTTTGCTATATCAAATTTCAATTGTGGAATTTGTAGATGTAGAATATTGTGTGTGTTAATGCATCCACAATTGTTTATCTATGAAAAAAATTGAAGAGTTGGAGGGGAGAAGGCAAATTCATTTCTCCTAGGAAATGGAAGAATCGTGGAAAATCATTTATAAGGGAAGATGAGCAGGCAATTGTATTTGAATCATGGAATATGTCATGAATCCTAAATTACTAAATCAAATGTTTGTTTTGCACCTTAAGAAGTGGTGGAACGCTTTGGAAAGGGTCTTGAGGGCCACAACACATGCATAGAGTGAATGAACCTTCAATTCTTGGTATGATGAACGAAAAATTTTGGGGATTTTTTTTAGAACCTTTTTGTGTGTAGGAGTATCTAAGTGGTGCTTGTCCATAGAGGTAAATATCTTTGTGACTTGTTTTGTGTTGTGGAGGAAGAAGAAGGGGAGGAGAGTTGAAGAAGTTTGGAGGTTATTCAAGAGAAGACTTTGAAGCTCAAGGTATGCATTATTTATTTATTAGTTTTTTTTAAAAAAATTTCATGCTTCCTTTTTTTCCCTCCCACATTTGCCTTGCTTAGAACTTAGCTGATCCAAAAGATCTAAACTTGAGCTTGGATTTTTAGAATAAAAAAAGATCAAACTTGAAGTTGGCTATGCAAAAGATTGCAAGTTGAGTTTAAGCTTGACCTTTTTTTGGCCATTGCCAAGAGTTTCTCGACAATGGCACAAACAAAACTTAAGCTATAGTTCGAATTTCATGTGTTTGGCCATTGCTAATCAACTTTTGGTGCCGATAGTTACTTGATAATGGTGCAAAGAAAACTTGGTCTACACCTTAGGTTTTTTATTTTCCATCATTGAATTACTATCAATGTCGAGAATAATTTGATGATGGAAAAAAAAAATCCTAATATGTAAATTAGGTCCCAAAACTAAACTTAAGTTATAGCTTGGGTTTTTTTTTAGTCATCTGAACAACTTTTAATGCCAATAGTTGTTTGGCAATGGTGGAAATCAACCCAAGCATAAACTTAGGTCAAAACTTGGATCTAAACTCAAGCTCATATTTTTAAAAAATATTTATGGACTTGAGCTTCTCTTTGGGTTTCCCACGTTCACCAAGCTACTTTTAATGTCAAAAGTAGCTTGGCTATGTATTGTTTGATCTCGAACTTGAACTCAAGTTCACTTTTGGGTCCTAGTTCAAGCTTGAGTTTTAAAAAATAAAATTGGGACCCATGGTTGTGTTCGCACTATGGGAAAAAATGCTTTCTACAATTGGCCTTGCAACTCAATTCTTCAACTGCACTAACCATTTGCAACTCCTCGTGTTTATGCATTGTGAATGTTAATAGCCAAATTGCATGAATTGCAAAGTTGCAATTCACCATATATACGATGCAACTTTATCAAAACAACTCATTTTCAATTAATATGCAACTCATTAGAACAAAACCCATGATTTCATATTGACATCATTAATAATCATCCAGTTATTAAAATATGACATGTGGCATTATGAAAAAAATTGGACATAAAAATTATTTTGTTTCGAAATATTGATCTCCATTGTCCATTATGATTGTTAATGATGGTCTGAGATTGTGACATGTGGCATAATAAAAAATTACCACATGGCATATTAATTTTATTTTGAATAAAAATATATATCTATTTTAATAGCTAGGTAGGTTGTACATAACCATAGGTAGGTTGGTAGGTTTAAAAATTTATATACTTACATATTTATTTAAGACCTACCTATTTACCTACATAGGTAGGTAGAAAAATAAGACCTATTTATTTATTTAGGTAGGTAAGTAGGTAAGAAAACACAAGACTAAATTAACTTAAAAATAGCCATACAAATTTTTATTTTTTTAATTTTTTCTTTTAGGGTTAAGTTTTTTTTGAGTTCATCCCAAAATGGCATATGTGTTAGATTGTGAAAGCATAAAAGAACAAACCTTTTTTATAAAGTTTATAACATGGGATTCAAAGACAAAACATATAAGTTAAATATTTTAGTTGTTTCTTAGTTGCAAATTGAAGCCAATTGAGTTGCAATTATAGAAAGATTTTTCCACATGCTTTGTGTTGTTTTCCATTATGTAAGTTATACAATGAAATTAATGATTATATGATACTTAAATATGTGATTAATTATTTAGAGTAGTGATTTGAATTAATTATCTTAATTCATTAACCACTGAGCTAGTTATCTAAATTAATTAATATAATCCAAATAGTTTTTTAGTTCATAAAGATAATTAATATCAGATAATTAATTATTATATATAAATAAATAAAAATTTATTTGAATCAATCAATCAATCAAAAATTTATTTGTTAGTTATTTCAAATGACTAATTATTCGATTCTAGATAATTTATTATTAAAATATTAATTATCTAAATACATATAATTAATCACATTTCATTTAAAGTTTTGAAAAATAATTATTATTTTAATTAATTAATGAATTAATTATATGAATCAAAATTATTTATAATTCTCAATTATTAATTATCAGTCTAATTAATTAGTTCATAATTAAATAAGTTACATATTTATTAATAAGTAATAAATTATTTTTAAAAAATATTATTAAATATTAAACATTAAATACGAATTTGGGTAAAAATATGAAGATATAAATAACCATTATATAATATACACATTGCTTTTAGTTTCACATCTAAATTAATTATTTATATCCATATAATTAAATAATTAATGTTTTGCTAATTATTAATGAATTAATAATCATTCTAAATAATCAATCTTATATATTATGAAATATTGCCAAGTTGGATAAATATTTATTTGAAAAAAATCTAATAAGTATTTTAAAAAATTAATGTAAATCTAATTATATGAATTACATTGATTTATTCATATTAATAGTCAAATTATTAAAACAATAATTCATTAGAAAACATTACACATGAATATGTATCCTTATTAAGTTATAAGTGGTTATATTATAATCATAACATAATTGAACAATAATATTTTTGTAGTGGCACACTAAGGCCCATACTAATTTATCAATGGGAATCATAGTCGAAAAACAATTATAAATGTATCCCATAATGAATGGTGGAAATGTGGACATGTGACATGATCGCATGTATGTATATTCTACATTAATTACTACAAAGTTGTTGCTTTAATGGCACATTTATAAGAGTTTTAATATAGTTGTCACATGTAATTACAATGTATATAAATTATCATATAAAAAACTTATTTTAACTCACTTATAATTATAATATAATATAATATAATATAATAAAAATGTCAACACGATAATTTATTTATTAATACACTGTATTTTTAGGGGGATAATTACACAATAGTTGTAACCCTAAGGGATAGTTGCATAATAATTATATATGAGTTGTTTTTTGAGTTTTAGTTGCAAAATAATGTGATTTTGATGAACACAATTTCTCATGGTGTCAAGAATTGGTCTTCATCATACCTTTTCGGTTGTGTTGTTGCCTTAAGGATTGCACATCGGCTTTGGAAATCGCTTTTCATGAGATAAATGAACCTAGGTTCCAAGCTATGATGCAAGCCTTCACATTCTATTAAAGATGAATAGTTGAAAGAAAAATAAATTCCACATTTTGGATTTGCAAATCCACAACCTTTCCAAGTTTGCTTTTCATTTTCTTATTTAGGAAAATCAAAAAGAGTTTGTGCATCGTTCAACATGAATAGGAATGAAGTTGAAAAGTCACTACAATTTCTTCAGGAACATGAGATTTATTTTTTCAAGTTGCACTCAAAACGGTGGTGCTATTAGACTTTAAGGAGGGAATGACTTGCATTTTTTTCAAGAATTAAAATAACTAATAGAGCTAACACCACCTTCATCTACAATTCCTTTTGCACAAAATTCTTTACCAAGTTCCTCAAACTTTAGTTGTTCAATTATTGTGCCCAAACTTTTTTAAAAAAAGGATGTTTCATTATAATAGATTAATATATTCTTTAGAACCAAATAAACTAATATTCACACCCATAGAGGAGTCGTATACTCAATAGTTTTAAACAATCATTAGTTGGGTTAAAATGGGAGAAGTAAAAAAAATATGGCGTTTAAGTTAATATTGGTAGGATTGTTTGAAATTGATTGGTGAACACACCATGATATGTTAGTGGAGTTTTTCAACACCTAGCATGAGAAAAAGGGAAACAATTTATGTTAGGATAGGGGATAAGGTAATTGTTGTTGATAAACATGTCATCATAGACGTGTTTAAAATTTCCAACATTGGTTGGAGAGAGTAAAAACATGTAGATGATAGACTAATTTTGAAGCTATGCTTTAAGGCATTGCTTTGCCTTGGGCTTATATAAACACATGTCAATGGAGTGTTAGCAATATGAAACCACCCTATGATGTTCATTTTCATGTGCTTATTCAAATAGTCTACTAGAGAAATAAAACTTGTTATTTTAGTAACATGAATGGTATCTCCATGATGATGACATATAAGGAAAAATTTATAGATTGGGTAGATATTATGTTCAAATAATTACATAGAGAATTGGTTAGGTGGACAACATCTTAGACCAAGATGCTTAAAGGTACAATGAAAATTGATGTTAAAAAGGATGTATGCCATTTTCATTGGTCATAGAAGTGTTGATGCGATATTTTTTGCCAAAGAATAATCCACAAATACGAACAATGTTAGAGCTTGCTAAAACATAACAAGCTTTAACATCCAAGGCAAGTTGTTTTAAAATTAAAGGACAAATTTTAGGCGACCAAATGCTTTTTAAAATTGTCTAATAGATTTCCAAGGATGAATCCAAAATTTGAGAGGTGCACACAAAGAACATGGCATCAACCTATATTGGAGTCTAATGAGGAGGAAAATGAAAATATTCCTTTGACTTTAAAAGGAGATGATTGTAAAGGGGTGAAAATGTGGCTTTCAAACATTGATGTTTTCAGAAAGGTAATGCCAAGGGAATAAGTTCAACTTCTTCTTACGTCCAATAAAATTTATTCGTTTATTAACTTTACTACAATTATTGAAGTAATAATAAAGGAAGAAAGTAGGGTATGCTGTTTAGGGGCAAACCTACCATCTTAACTTTAGGTTGTTTTATTAATGTAAACAAAATAAAATATAAAAAACCAATAAAAAAGATAAGAAAAGTTGTACCTTTTAGATTTCTATAGTACCTTCAATACGTTAGAATGGTGTCCAATGGGTCTATAGGCCTTTCACAAATATTATCTAACCTTCATAGGGCTTGTAGACCTTTTAATGGTGCTACCTATCGTTTATAGTCCCCCAAAAATCCTTTTCAATGTTGTTTATCGTCTATAGCCACTATAGACCTTCATGGCTATTGCCTATTATCTACATCAGTCCCATTTGATTTGCAAGCTTCAACCTTCAAATATTTTCCTTTCCTATTGCCATATACTAACTTTTACCTTCCTATGGTAGTAAGAAACATCATGCTTCAAAGATTAAAAATAAAGTGTACATTATTACTACCATCGTAAAAGAAATGTAAAACTATTATATAAGATTTAAACAAACATTGCATAAATTTAAACTATATCACCTTCCTTCATATTATAGTAGAATAAATTCACACAAAACACATTAATATATTTCAACCATTTTTCCATTGAGTAACAAAAATACAATACAATTCCAAACTACTCTCCTTTCTTCAAATGTTACACACACATTTCTAAGAAAGATTTCATAACCTAAACTCTAAACAACAATTCATTGAATGCCATATAATCCCCCCAAATCCTCTTCAAATTCTCCTCCTCCTTCACAATACCACCCAAGGTTCACATTGACCCCATGAAGATAGGACCTTATCTCAATCTTTCCTAGATATCTCTTGGGCAATTGGGTGGATTATAACCAACCACTCATCAACATGAACTAATTAATCAACTAACTTCACCCCTTGGGGGTAAAGGATGGTAACTTTGCAACTAATAATTAGTTAGTTACTAAAATGCCATAGGAATGTTTTACCCTTTACAATGACACATGAGAGGAAAGCTCTACATTAAACTTTAGAAGTGATAACAACTTTCACATTTCCAAGGCAACCACAATTGCATGAATTAGTGTAAGGACCAAGGACACCAGAGCCTACTTTCAAGGCATAATTACATGCCAAACATGAGACCGACACTCCAAGCCTCAGTGAGCAATAGGCTTCATAGTCTAAGTTTCAAGTACAATCATAAAATAAATAGAGGAAACAACTTTACTAGGCGGTTCGCATTGAGATCACAATCTCCAGCACCACAAGAACAAGTACATCTTCAAACTATGCCTATTACATAATAGGATGACATGCCATCATTGTTGACAAGTTTCTATGAATCATGAACATAATATAGAACATATGGAAGTGTAGTGCTATTTGTTGAAACATTTAGAAGAGGTACTTATCATTGACTAGACAAACTAGCATGTTCATCATGACTTTGATGTGAGAATTAATATAGAAATGGCATGTCACATCATTTTTGACAACCTTGCACCATGGTTTTACTTTTGAGTTGAATATGTTAATCTATTGATTTCAAATGTACTATAATTGGCCTTCGACCATTTGTTTTTAAACTTATTGTGCAACACTATTCAATTTCAAGTTGCATGGCATTTATGTGTTCCATTCCATTAATAATCATTTTACTATTTTGGTTTAAAACCTTGGTGATCGTGGAAAAAAATTCTTTTACATTTAACACTTATGTTCCCATGTGTTATTAGTGTTGTTAGATAATTTACCTATATTGCTACAAATGGAATATCTAATATCAATGTCTTTTCATACATTTTAAAGGACTCCAAGTAATCATCCAAGATTATAATTGGTACTTCACCCCATTGTGTTCCATTTGTTGTAACTTGTTGTCCTCAAATTGCATGGTATTTGAAACATATTCATCTCCCGAAAGTTATTGAAACATTGAAGTTTGAGATGTAGTATAATCATTTGTGTGTTGTTCTTGTGGTGGAATGTAGAGCCCATCTCCTTAAGCTTGAACATCTTTCACATGTAGAGACATGTTTATTGTCCTTTTTCCTTCGAATAATTTGATTTCCTCATACAATTTTTTGTTTAGTTGTCTTAGAAGGTGATGTATGTTGCACTATTTGATTGTCAAATTTATAATAAAACATGCAATAATCGAAAGTTAGAGTTTGAGCCAATTCATTCATTTTTACACATTTTGTTGATGTGCATGATTTTTATTTTTGTGGTTTTCTGCAATTCATCAATGATTTTTTCCCATTTTTTGCGTTGAGAGCCTATAGATTGACAAATTTTTTACAAGCAATGTGATTTAGTTTCTTGCATTTGATGTGTAACAAGAGTTCAAAGTGATATCAAATACCTTGTTTTTGGTGTGAAGGTCCAACTACTCCAACATTTAATATTATTTTGACTTCTAATGATACAACTATTCTTTCTAATGCTATGGCTTTTCCTCTAATGCTACAAAACATGATGTTTGACATACTTGTCTTTTCCTCCTTCACTTTCCATTTTTGTTCATTTTGTTCTTGTCATTGTGAAAAATAATTATATTAATTTGTAATTTCCATGATAGAGTTGTCATGTGTCAAAGATGCGTTGAAACAAAATTGCACAACAAAAAAAAGGTTGATGCAACAAGCATAGATGTTTAACCTTGAGACATATAAAAGGGCAATGTTAAAGAGGTTGTAGATTAATAAATTATTAGCCTATAATCAAAATTGACAAACTATGGGTTGTAATATGAGTGATAATATTGTACATTTTTAGAAGTTTCTATTGATGCAACAATGATTTACCATTTCACACTTTCAATTGTTGGTAACTTAATGGCAACATGCCACATCACCATGACATGTCAACTATTTACCAAAAGAAGGACAACTTAAAATAAAATGAAATAGTTTCTATATCTATCTATGAATTGTTTTGTCATGTTGAGATCTCCAAAACCACCATATTTCATGTCACATTCTTGATATCTTCAAAAAGCTATTGATGAATAGGGGTGCACTGACTTGGTTTGAAATTGTTTGGAGCTATGGTGTGGAAGCTATTGATTATTGAATAAAATCAAAACTGAAAACTCCATTGAAATTTGGGGGTGTTCTTGGTGTTGTTGGAAAGCCCTCAGCAAGTCAGATATAAAAGAGTTTATTTCACAATTTTCAGAACTAATATGTGGAA
>Ga0116229_10004428_pt1 | contig 23013 bp, 16 predicted proteins | sample S1TSphgellanicum_3_FD_87313 | JGI IMG/M metagenome (GOLD analysis project Ga0116229, IMG submission 87313) | Host-associated microbial communities from peat moss isolated from Minnesota, USA - S1T2_Fc - Sphagnum magellanicum MG | ecosystem: Host-associated > Plants > Peat moss > Unclassified...
TGACTTATTAATGTATGTTGTGCCAATGTTGGTCATATTTTTTTCATTGATTTAATATTGATAAGATGTCAAATGTTTTAGTATTATATCAATGCCATTTCAAGACATGTTGTTACAATGTCATCTCAACATCAAATCAATGATTGTATCAACATTGAATGTTGAACATATTGTTAAGGTGTTGTAAAAACACTCATACAAAGAGGGGGCAAGTTTGTGATGAACAACTACAAATTTTCATGTTGTTCCACCAACATAATGATTGAAGTCATTGGAACAAAACCAATGCTTATGGTGCTTGAATGATCTGTTGTGATATTGTGCCCAAAAACCTGAGTAACATGGAGTAAGAATTCCATTTATAAATTTGTAAAAGTTGATCATTGTTTTGCATTTGAGCCCAATGGTTTTATGGAATGTAAAACATTGAATTGCAGAATTGGGTGGGCAACGTTCAATACGCCATTGGCCATCAACACAAATATTTTCCTTCAACTTTAGGCCACCTTAAGATACCAAAGGTAGCAAATTATTAAAACCAGAAGGTGGTTGTTACATGTGTACATCTTCCATATTATTGGGTACAATAGTAGGAATAGTTACTCGTGGACAGGAAAAATTCACATAGTCAAGATTGACAAACCCCCAAGCTCCTTGATAGACTCAAATGTGAATCTAAAGTGAAAATAACAGAAGGATAATGAGTTGGGGCACGTTCCTTGGTTCATAACATTTTTGGGGTAGAAAGGTATGCTAAAGCTTTGGGTTGGGGATTAAGAAGAGTGACAAATAATTCAATTACTCACACGAACTTGCATAAACTAAACAATAAGTTAATTAGTGCGTAATTGGAGCATTTTTGGTGCACAAACAAGTCATGGGTAAACATGGACTCACAAGACTCACCACAACTTGAACTTGGGGGAAGCCACCACCTTCCCCCTTATAGAATTCTCTATGCCTAGTCACGGGGCTAGCACCCAAATGTCATCTTGTCTCGAGACTCACAAGTTGGAGTCCCGAAATTCTTGAAATTAAGATTCTTGTGACTTTGGGGGCCCATAACTTTGTGTGAAGACCTCCAATTGAGGTGAGGTCTAAATCAAAGTTGTAGCCCTTGTCAAGATCTTTTCAACGGTATGTGTCACGTCATTTATACACAAGGAAATCCGGGTGATTCTTGACTTTTAGTGGTCGGAAGTCAAATTGGCAATTTGACTCCCGACCTTTCTTTTGGCCATAACTTATGTTTTAAATGCCCAAATGGGTCATGTGAGCCCATTTTAAACATCTGCGTTCCAACAGCTTTCCAGCGATATAAAAAACTCTTGAACTCAAAATGATTTTTGGCCCCTAAAATCATCGTTTGAAGATTCTGGAATCCTTTGGGACTCTAACTCCCAAAGTGGGAGCTCATTTGGGAGTGTGGGGGTTCATTTCTTCACACTTTCCTACACTCCTAGAAGCATGAAATGTGATTCCTAGGTTTCACTCTTGGCCTGCACCTTTGCCAACCTTTGCCTTGGTTGCAAGCCCAAGGATAAGGTTGCAACAAAAATGATGGGAATCATTTTTTGCGCCATGAGGACAATCAACAAGTTACTTAGCAAACCCAAAAACCTCTTTTCCCTTTAGATTTGATAGGTGATTTGTGAAGGATGGCTCAAACATGTAATTTTCCATAACTACCACAAGTCTAACAAGATCAGTAAACCCACATGCCCCCCTAAAAAATAATTCATTCCTATCATGACCATGACTAGGGGGACCACCTTTCAAATACTTTTTATATAATGTAGACTATTTGAAAACACAAACGTAGTCATTGGACGTTGTTGTGTATAAATAGATGCTGCATTTTCCTAATTACTATAACCAAATGTTATGCATAATTTTAGCCAAATTGTAAATGGGCATGTTGGCCCATTCTTCATCATTGAACTTTTGCAAATCAAAGGAAAGGAAAGATTAGCAAAATTTAAAATCTCACAATAGAAATGGAAGTAGAATGCAAATGGAACTCAATTACAAATGGATTTCTAATTTTGAATTAATTAAAGAGAAAAGGAGTCATAGGAAGTTTGTAGATAAATGTTAACATGGACCATGAAACCTCCCCATTGTTTAACATGAAAATGTTGAAAACTAAGCCAATGTGCAAGCTCATGCACACCTAACCCAAAAACAACCTTTGATGATAACCACCAACAACAAATTGTAGCATAGGGACCGCACGCCTCCACAAGGGATTTTGCATTCTTGTATTGATGGCAAAAAATGTTGTGTTGATTTTGCAATTTAGGTTTGATTAGCTATTTTGTGTGCATATCAAACAACTGAGTCCAATGGAATAAATAGGTGCACTCCTTATCAACCATCATAATAGAAAGGTTTCCAAATCCATAAACAATTATGATAGCGTTTTAATTGGCTTATGCACTATTAGCCATGAATCCTTTAAAATTTGATCTTGGAAATTCATGCTTTCATATCATCTCATTAAGCTTTGTCACATGATCTATTGAACTTTGATGTCCTCAAATTGCATGTCACAAATTGCAATGGTCATCACTTTACAATAAACAGGATCATACACATGACAAGCCATCATTGTCCAACCAACAACACATTTCACATGATCAAACATGATCCAAACATTCCATGAATCCCCTATAGGTTGCATTTGCATGACAAGGCTCGCTCCACTCCCCACACCATTTATCGACATCTTGAAAATGAAAACCTTTTGTCCTACAACTTGTTTTGGGAAGCAACACTCTTGGATATAATCATAGCAATTATTAGACTTCAATTCAAGGATGCTATCAATATAGCCATGCCTTGAATGATGCTTGAAAGAAGCAACCAAGTTACAAATGTTGAAGAATTCATTTCAAAAAACGTGTCTTGAATATGTTTTAATTGTTTTTCATTCAAAAGCTCCACAAGGCCATCACCACTATCATCGAACATATGCGTAGCCAAGAAGGTCATGCTAACACTTAGTGAAATCGCATATATCTTTGCATTAGGTGTGTGATCGACCTCCTTTATGATCAACCTTCTAGTCTTGTCCACATATTCCCTACACTTGTTATTCACCATAGGATGTTTGACCCCAAGATGAATCATTGCTCTTGAGATTGATTGGAATCTATGCACAACATAATAGATTTGTCCACTATAATCCACGACATGGAAAGGAGGAGCATGATAGAATTTGCACACAAGGGAGGAAGCAGAAGGAGACAATGTGATTTGACCTATGATTGGAGTGTGCATTCACCGCACCAAAAGATTTCATTGCAAGAGCGAATGCACACAAAGTTTTCATAGTCGTCTTGCACACACCGCAAGTGATCCAAGCAATGAGCCTTCTCAAAGTTAAGCCCAAAATTATTTTTTATATTAGTTGTGATCGCCTTGCACCAAACATGGCCATCATACTTTCTATCCATGCCTTGCAAATTTGCAAAGGCATGTGAGCAATTAGAACCACATGTGGCAATTTGAAAAGGACATCTCCATTGAAAGTAATCAACAAAAACTAAACTTTTTGAAGAGGTATCTTGTTATTTAATCCAAATTTCGCAACTTGTTGGAGGTATCTCTTAGTAACACCATAGCTCGGAGGTAAGAAACAATTAAATAAATATTGCCAATTAGACTAGAGGGTTGGTGGTGACTATGGAACAATAGATTGAGAAATTGTTATCGATGATCTCATTAAAGAAGTGTAGGGTGTCAAGTTGTCACTTGAGGAAAAATTGTGAAGGAGGAAGCCCAAAAATATGATCCAAGCAACGAGCGAGGCGAATATGAAATGGCACATAAGATGACGAATTGAACCACACATAAAGAAATCAAAGTGAGTACGTGGTGGGTGGATTTCTTTAATGACAAGTTAGCCTTGAATGGTAAAACTAGGGAAGATCAATGTTGCCATTGAATATGTTTTATGATGGAATGTGGTGCAAATTATAAAAATTAAAACATGGTGTTTAAATGGGTACCCAGAACATTGAGAACCCAAAGAATAATTTCAATAACTTGAGGATTATTATTTGAATTACATAAAGATGTTGGAAATGAGGCACAAGCAAAAAATTAAAGATATTATGTGGAGAGTTGTTTAAAAAGATGGGAACCAAAAATGGAATGGATTTGATTATGAAAAACCATATCAAACATAAAAGGAATTTATTGCCACCAACAAAAGATGGAAAAAAGCCTTTAAACACGAAACAAATTCAAAGGATATATATAATGTCCTTAATTGCAATAGATTAAATGTGCAAATTGTAATATCCATATTGAAATAGGTGGAAGAAGGCAATTAAACCAAAAGCTATTAGTAGAGTAGTTAAGCCACACGAAATCTATTAGATAAACGATGATTAATGCACTTTAGACGAATCATGTGAAATGATACTAAGGAGATGTCATTGAGGATAGAAAATACCACAAACAATAATGAAAAAGACACCAATATCATGTTGCCAACATTATATAATTATTAGATGTAAAATTAAAAGTTGTCAAATGCCAAGATTAATAGTTTTATTTTGCCCAAAATAACAAACATATTTTGAGGGAAGGAATAATGAATAATAAAACAAAATATCATACAAATATCAACAAGCAAGTTGAGTGTCATTAAAAAAAGATGGGGATGAAATTATATATTTGATTTAGTTAATATCAATAATTGTAATATAAAGGATCCTTTTTAGCAAGGGCAACTAAAGTAGAAAATAAATGCACCAACACCAAAAATATTTGGGAAAAGGTGGTAGCAAGCCATTTAGAATAGAGGAAATTTTTTGCAATTAGGTTAACATAAAATAGGTGGAAGAGAGTTTAGTACAAAAGGCATGGGCAATTTGTGGAAAAAAATAGTTAACATGATAACACAATAATGAATAACAAAATCATATATGGTACAAAATACATTGGGCATGTTGAGGGTTGTGAAAAAAGATGGGGAGGAAATTCTATTTGATTCGATAAACATTAGGACCCATAATATCAATGATATTGTTTTGATATAACAAATTAATTAAAAAGGAAATTTTCGCCACGTGAAATATGTGGAACAAGGTGGGCAAGACATAACTTCGATATTTGGTATGCATATCTTGTGGATACACTTATATGTGGTTTATACAAAATTAGAACATTTTTATACATGTTCTTCCAAGATGCACATTTGTGTGCACCATGTGTGAATATGGCATAAATGTCATAACTAGGTCATATGGATTGCCAAATATGTGTCTAAACCATCACAATGAATGTGCAATCATAATGTGTTAAACCTATGTACATCTTACATTAGCCATATTTGTGCTTTGTAAATAGATGTACCATATGTATAAAATGAGTTATATAACTCAATTTGTATGCTTAGTTATGTATATTATTTTTCATGTGATTGAAATGAAACTTGAATATGTACATATTAAAAAATAGCACATGTGTTAACACATATGTATATTTGTTTGGAAGTGGATCCTAGATTCATTGATATGTGAACCATTTGCAAATATGGCAAAAGAACACCTTATATAAACACAATATATACAATACGTACCATAGATACCATATGTACTAAATGTTGCATATGTATCATATGTACGATATGCATTTTTGCAATATATGTACCATATGGATATGAATGATCCATATCCCTTTACCATAAGTATTTGCAATATTGATGCAACATCTTAAGGTGCCACATGTATTTACATAATGTATTGGTGATTTAGATGGAAGAATAATACTCCACATATTCAAATACATGTGCAAGGGATAAGTATTTGAATTTCTATGCATTTTTGTGCACCATGTGTAAATTTCTCACAAACATCATTACTAGAACATATGGATAGCTAGATATGTGTACATACCATCCATATGAATGTGCCATTATAATGTATGAGATTCATGTACCACCTAGGCTGTCCATCTTTATTTAAACACCATATCTATGTTCTAGTAATTAAAAGTGTATCATATCATGCGTATGAACTCTGCATCTAGATTTGTATGTTCAGTTATGTCCATGTTCTATTGCATGTGATTGATATGAATACAAAACATGTGCATTGGAAATGTGTTTATATTTGGACCACATTTGTCAACACATGTTTATATTCATTTGGAAGTGCATCCTAGGTCCATTGATATGTGAATATGGCAAAAATGTACGATATATATTCACCATATGTCCCATACATACCATATGCAACATATGAACCATATGTACCATACGGAGTATATGTAACACATGTATCATATTCATACTATGTCTCATTTGTAACATATCTACAATATGTATATGAATGATGCATAAAACAATACCATAATTATTTGCAATATTGATGTGCCATATAAAGGTGTCACATGTATGTACATCATGTCTTGGGGATTTTGATGTAAGAATAGAATGTGTATTCCATAAATAGATAAATACCATACATATATGTGCATGTGATGTCATTATATTTGGGGCATGAAAAGTGCAAATACATAAAACGACCATGAGCAAATATAGCACCTATCTCAATACAATGTTATATTATTTTGGATGTACATCCCTAGCTCCATTTTCATGTGTAACATTTGTAAGTATGGAAAAATATTGAAAATTTGTGCGTTTGCAAATGCAAATATTTCAAACTTCCATAGAAATTAAATACCCATGGAATATATTCACAAAATGAAATCAAACCAACACTTTTGCATAGTGGAATATGGTTTTATGTTTAGGGTTTGAATTGGTCAATATATATTTGTTGTGTATCCAACATGTGCAATTGAGATATTTCAAAGCTTTTAGCTCACATCACATATTCAAATTGCTAGTTCTCCAGATGCAAAGTTCTAGTCTTGAGAGGAAGGAACTACAACAACATAGAAGAAGGTGTCGCCACAACTGGATGAGTTCAAAGTAGAGGAGGAAGCATCTATCATTGGCGGTGATTGAAAAAGAGGAGAGGGGTGAGGATTTCATGATGTGCAAACAAGAGGATAGTACACATCTCATAGACATGATGGGTCATGAGATGTGTCGTCCACACCTTTTTCAACTTCTTCTTTTGAAAGTATATCTAATATATTGAGTGGTTGATGATTGGCCTTCCTCTTTGTGAAATTCAAATCTAAGTCCATCTACATTGAAGGGGGAGGAGGTGGCACTAAAAGACACAAAGCTCCAAGAAAACAATCAAGAGTTAGAGGAGGAGAAGCAAGAGCTTGAAACACAAGTGGAGCTTTCTCCAAATTTCTCAACACTCGAATCTAGAAGGCAAAACCTCCTTGAGAAAGTAAGTTCACTGTCTTTTCATCTTTCCTTTTGTACATGGTCGAGTGAGCTCAAGTTTTTTTTTCTTATGCAGGTTTTTTGTTGAAAAAATTTCCATCGCTAAAAGTGAAATTTGGCTTGTCAAGTTTGTGAAAAAATGTTTATAGAAAAAATAACTTGCCAAGATTTTCTTGACGTCGAGAGTAGTTCGATGTGTTTTTTTTCTTGCAACATTATTCTTCTTTTTCTTCTTCCTCTCCCTTTTCTGCAACATTCTTTTTGAAGCACTTCCTCTTCCTCTTTTTCTTTTTCCTCTTCCTCAGTTGTTTTCATTACATGTGCACACCCGCCAAGTTTCCCTCGGCACCAAGAGAAGATTGGCAACATTCTTCTTCCTCCTTTTCCTTCTATGTTTGAACTGGTTGTAGGAAAAAAGCTTGTCGAGCTTCTCTTGGCACAAAAAGAAGCTGGACAAGTCATTTTTCCACCTTCATCTTCATCTTCTCATTCTTTTTCTTCTTCTACTACTACTACTACTTCTTCATCATCTTCTTATTCATGTTTTGTGTTTTAGGATGCAAAAAAATCTTGCTAAACTACTCTTTGACGTTGAGAGTAGCTCCTTGGGATTTTTTTAAGGAACATTCTTCTTCCCCTTCCTCTTCTTCTTCTTTCTCTTCCTCAATTGTTTTTTCTCAATGCAAGAGCATACCCACTGAACTTCTTTTGGTGCCAAGAGAAGTTCAATAGGGCCATTCTTCCACCTTCATCTTTTCATTCCTTTTCTTTGTCTTCTTCTTTTTCTTCTTCTTCTTCTTCATCTTATTTTTTCCTACAACATTTTTTTTATCCTTTTTCTTTTTCTTATTCTTTTTCTTCCTCTTCCTCTTTTTCTTCTTCCACTTCCTCTTCCTCAACTTCTGTTCTTGTAGCAGGAGAACACATGTCAAACTTCTCTTGGCACTGAGAGTAGCTCAACAAGGTTTTTATTCCTTCCTTTCCTTCTACTACTTCTTCTTCTTTTCTTTAGTTCAAGTTGAAAAGAGGAAGCCCATCGAGCTTCTCTCAATGCCAAGAGAAGTTCAACGAGCTTTTTTTCAACAATTTTCATTTTTTTCTACTTCTCTTTCTTCTACTTCATCTCCATCTTCTTCTACTCCTTTTTCTTCTACTTTTCTTCTCCTTCTTCTTCTTATATTTCATCTCCATCTTCTTCCTCTATTTCTTTGTGTTCTTCTTATTCATCTTTTTTTTTTATGGTGCTAGAAAAAATCAGGTCAAACTATTATTGATGATTTTTTTTCATATTTCCTTTCTTCATTTTCTTCCTTCATTTTTTTTTCCCCCAATTTGATATTGAGGTTGTGTTTGCATTAAAGAAACCCGCCAAGCTATTATTAGCATTGAGAGTAGTTTGGCGAGTTTTTTTTCTTGTAAACAATTTCATCTTAATTGACTTTTGTTTTTTCTCCACCTTTTTTATATTTTTTTTTAGTTTTTGTTTTAGGAAATTAACCCACAATAAACCCCAAATAAAAATTGGTTTCACATTTATCCTTCATAAATTTTATTTATTTTTCTTTTGGTAATTGCTGTGTTTTTTACTATAAAAGTTTTCAAACTTGACCACTCAAATGGAGGAGGATCAATTGTCATTCAACAAAAGAATTTGGGTAGTGTAAAACCAAACAAAGATCAACATAGGGGAAATTTTTTAAAAGTATAAGGTCACCCCAAAATGTAAGGCTCAAAGGCATGTTCCATTGTGCAAGATGGTTCCCATGCCCATGATCAAGCTTGTTCTCAAGATTGATATCTTGAAGATGGAACAAGGCTTTCACATGGGATATAGGGAAGGAGATGTGGTTTTTTATCTATCTTTAACAAACTAGAAGGGCGAGGAGGAGGATGTTGTTTTACACAATGACATGGGATGAACACTAGTTCTTTGAAAATGAACAATTTGAGAAGGTGCTACAAGACAACCCATACCTTATGTGCTTTTCCAACAAAATGTGTTTTGTATGGGAAATGAACCAACGCATCTAGGCCTAGATGCATTACATTAGCACATTGCATAATGATGATCCATCCTAACACATATTTGTTGATTTGATTTTAGTTGACACATCTCATGGGCTTGTGGAGTCGTTCACATGCATGATTAGCTTGAACAAATAAGTCTTCCTCCTTTTTGAACTTTTTATGAATCTAGTCTTGTTTTTCTGCTTGTCTCCAACGTCTCAATTTTTGAGTTAATGTGTAGGGGCATTAAATTCGATCATGTCAAGCCAAGCCTTGTGCATGAGTTCTTTCGCATTCAAAGGATCCAAGAATCATTCCCTTGAAGTAATTCAAGGATGTTTTGCCAGTAAACGTGTACAAGAAATGTGAAAACAAATTGAAGAAGATTTGACATTCCCTCACATCTAAAGGTCTTTTTTTATTATATGTACAAGGTGATATTTTATTTATTTTTCACATATTTTCATTTTGATCACATTTTTATTTCCTCGCACATGTTCATATTAACATTTCTTGAATTCTCGTGGTGCATGTAGAGGGAATTTGCATCCTTTGCAGATATGGTTGTCAAGCTCTATTATGAAGAAGTCCCCCATGAAGGTGATAGATTTGTTGCAAAGCTGCATGAATTGATAGAAAAGGTAATGGAACATGCACTACTCAGGCTTTTATAAACACCTCCTTGTTTGTGATTCTCATTTTGGGCCTGAATTTTTACATGAAATTCAAGCCCACTATGATAACCTAGAGCCTGAGATGTTCATTGAAAATTTTCAAATGCCCATGTATTCTTCTGTGAGCAAGGAGGAGAAAGTTACTTGGTTGAAGCAATGGAATGAGTCTAGAGTGTTGAGGGAAGCTAATAAGTTCCCAAAACATGGTTTCTTAAACACCTAGTTCGACAAATGGTTACATAAAACAACATTTTGGCACCAAATAATATTTCAAATCTTCTTGTATGACTTTCCATTTTCTGTCCACATCCACTTTCATTTGACTACTTTCAATTTTTGCAACTTGAAATTGAGCTTAGAGAAAGCCATAAACCTAACTTCCAAGAGAAGCTTGTTAGTTCGGGGGGTTTAGATATTCAATCAAGCAAAAAGAAATCGATTGCAAAAGGGAAAGGGAAAAAGACAACTCCCCTAAAAATTGTTGAAGTTCAAGATGATTTGACCATGGTGGATTATGAAATCACAACCTCAAAGTGGGATTTTGCTGATCTCCATGAGGGATCTAAAAGGAGACACTCTAGTAGATGCCTTGACCTTTCGCTAGAAAGTCGTCGACCATCGTCATTTCAACTAGATTTGTCTTTGGTTCCATCAAGGAGAACATTGGGATTCCATTGGCCAAAATGTTGTCGACCACCATCGTTTCAATGAGATTTGTCTTTGGCTCCATTAAGGAGGAGATTATGATTCCATGAGAAGGGATGCTTCTCTCATGGTCTTCCTTGGTGTCCTCACGGAAAAGAATTGGAAAGTGGCTTCTCAAGATGCCATTTTCATTGATTACCTATGTCAAATGAACACAACTCAATATCTCAATAGTTTTTTATCAACATCAGTTTCTTTTCATTCATTTTCCAATTTCAATGACTTAACAAAAATGTGTTTGTTAGGTGAATCCACCATGGTTTAACAGATCTTGTCATTGGAGATGTTATAGGAGGTGTTGGTGTTCCCATGGTGTTTTAGTCTAGAGTTGACATTCTAGAGTGGAATGCCAAGGTCCCCCACTGCATGGACTTTGTTTTCATTTTTGCTGACAAGTTCCTTTCCCATAGTGGTGCCATCTTCCTTTTCCACATAGATGATTTGCAAGTTCTCAAGTAGATTAGAAAATTCATGGACAATTGCTCCATGTCAATCCAAATGAAGTGGGCAGTGGTGAACAATCTTCCCTTAATTAACATTGAAGATATTGGGTTGAAGGTAATTTTTTTTCCCCATATCTTGTCGATCTTACTCTATTGTTGCTAGTTGTTTATTGTAATCCTCAATGCCCTTTTTTCTTCTTACAACCTCTACTTAACCAGGCCACAGTTTTGGTGAAAACCCCCCAGACTTTTAAGTTTTAAGCACTCATTGTTCGCATATTGGAGTAAAGGATTAAGGTTGCGGAGGAAAAATGTTCTCTACAACTAGACTAATAATAGCACTATGACATTTTCAAGTTTTGGGAAACCATTCCATGTGGCCAAGGAGATGCATCTTCTCACACCTGAAGCATTGATGGGAGCTTGCTCAAAGCTTAGATCCTTTGTTGTTGATTTCACAACATCAATTGGTATGTATTGTTTCAATCCTTCTATTGTTGCATTGGATATTCATTCTAAAATGTCTTTTAACATTTTATTCCTTGCAAGTAATAGTGTGTTGGCATGTTGGAATTTTGGTCGACACATATTAGCACTTGATGGAGATTAAGATGTATTTGACAAGGTTCTTCATCCTCTTTTTCAAGACAAAGGATCCTAGGGCAAAGAATTGCCAAAATGCTCCCCAAATCCTAAATCCCCTATCCATAAACACTCTAATATTGATTTGGATTGTAAATAAGTTTGAACTTCTCATGAAATCTATTTTATATTTTTCTAGATTAAATTTGGATGGATTAATGACTCATCTTCCCGTGTGGTGCAGAGGTGTGTTTCACTCTTTGACACCCATCCCTTTTTTTGTATGTGATGATTTCTTTCCAAGCCCACCTTTAAGCCACTAGCTACCTTCATATGTTAAAGCCTATGTTCAGATATTGGCAGCTTGCCCTTCTCCTTCCCCTTTGATTTTGCCCCAATTTTACGACAAATTTGTTATGCGCTTTATAAATTTTGAAGCAGTTGAAAAATAGACTCAATTGCTTCAAAATCTATAAAGTGCATAACATATGTGACTTGTATTTTCCTTAATTTTACTACAAGATTTGGATTTGGATTTCATTGTTTTCAAAAAAAATTTATTGTAAATTATGTATTCAGTGGATACATTGCCATTGAAAAATTCTCATTCAATGTATGTGTTTTGCACCCAACTTGAATAAAATGTTTTCCCTCTCTTCTTTCTTTGGCAAATTCATTGTTTCTAAAAGAATTATTATTGGCCACAAAGAACCAATGACCATTGTTGCACCATCCACTACATGCCTATTATTATTTAAGGGTGGATGAACCTCTATTTTGTTAATATTTTATTTCACTTTGGTAGCCAATTTTGTAAGTATATGGTTTATATAATAAGATTTCTTTTCTCACACTATTTAACCCTAATGCCCCATGCCTTGGGTCCCCACCACTCTACATTCAATTTTTTTTTTTTTCACATGCAGGGAATTGAATTCAAGAAATTATCCTCTATTAGAGATATTTGTGCTATCAACCGAACTAATTCTTGCTAACCCTAAACCAAATTAATTTTTAAAAACTTTAATCTTAACTGTTAACTCAAGTTTAGAGGCAACAAGTTTTCTTTAATTACTTTTATGGTTACTTTAAAACCTCCATTCTTTTGTTCAAAAAACAATTTCCATATATTTACAAATTAAGCATCTTGAAACACTTTGGTGTTTGCATCCTTGGCTTTCAATGTTCAATTTACATTAAATACTCACTAAACCTAATTCTATAAGTTTTTAAAATTTTTATTTCTAATCAATTAAATTATTTGTCCAATTGGAGTTCTTCACAATTGATTCAAGTGTCTTAGTTCTATTTCTTCTGAATATCAATTATATCGTTCGTCTTTGTGTTGAACAAATTGAACATAACCATTTTCTTTTGATGTGTTGTTCATATCATTGGAACCCATTTCTAATCTTGGTGTCGCCGATTTTGTGGCTTCTTCTTCCTTCTCCAAATCCTTTGTGGTATCTTTTAGCACCTTGTTTTTTTCTTTGTCATCCAACCCTAGAATGTCCTCCTCATCCACTTCACTACTAACTATGTTGGCCACCACTGGTTGGTCCATTTCCTTGTTGTAAGCAAGTGCATGTGTTTGGTATGGATCATCCTTTACATCTATATCATTTTTTGATCATTTTTTTAAAGGATTGAGTTGCTTATTTTTTTAGATGCTTGAAATTCCAATAGGTAAATTGCATTGTCACTAAAATCATGTTTTGAATTTTTGTTTGTTGAGTTTATTGGCCATGGATTGTTTGTTTCTAGGTGGTTATGGCAAACTACTAAGAAACTATGGGATGAACATTTTGATCATTGTCCCATATATCTTGTAATCCTACAATTGATTAATAGAAGTTTAATATCCAACCTCTGCATGGAGCTCTACATTTACATTTTTTAGTTTTTTTTAACTACAAGTGGGTACAAATCCAAATCTGGTGGTGTTATGTAAGAGTGCCATGGATATGGATATAGTGACATGATGCAAATGAAGAAACTTTGTCCTAAAATTCTTTGATGCAACCCTTTTACCTCAAAATAAACTCAACTAAATGCACAACATAGTACACATTTGGGAACATGTCTATTTGATGACATATTTGTAGTTGTCTCGTAAAATTTTACATTTAAATTTGGCATCACAACCATTGGTTTTGATTGGACCATCTAGTTGGTATTAGTGAATTTGGAAGAATTGTATATGCTATAATCACTCAAAATGGAATAACACCTACATGTGTTTCAATAGCCACAACATCATGTATTTGCTTAGCATTTATTGCTTTGATATGATATTTTCATTAACTATTTTTCTCAATAGTCATTATGAATTTGTTCAACAAGGAACCACATTGTTCAAATTCAGCCATAATTTTATTTTGTTTACTCATAACTAAATATTTCCTTTTGAGATCACATACTTTGAATAAACATTCATGTTCACACGTCTATTGCACTATATTCAATGTAAAGAATGGGATTTTGGTTTTTTTATTCAATTTCCAATTCATTGTTTTTTAAAAACTATCATACACATTTCGTGGTTGGCCCTATCATCCAATGATTTAACTGGTTGTTTTAACACTTTGTTCTTCAATTCTTGTGGCACCTAGGTTTGCCCACCTAGAGTTGCATAGAATTGTTGTCAAGGTTTCGTGAATTATGTGGATAGCAAGTTTTCAAGTGTCACTTAATCCTTTATCGACACTAGAAGAAAAACATGTATTTTCGACTATTCTTTGCGACTAAATTTTATTTGCAAGAAACATTTTGCAACTAAAATCCTTTTAGTCACCTAAGACAAGTTGCATGTGATAAATTAGTCGCAAATGACAAAGGGTATTGTATGAGAGAAAAAGTCAACAAATACATTTCATCCATTGACTCCATTGTATATGTATTATCACATGCGACTAAGATGCAACTATTTTGGTGACAATTGAAGGCAAATCATGTGCTGCCACATGTCTTAATATTTGATTATTTAAAAATAATAATAATAATTATTTAAAAATAATCTAGGACGTTCAATTCAAATACTTGGATGATTTTATATTATGACACGTGGCCCAATGTAAATATGCCACGTGGCATTAAAATAATTTAATAAAAATATTAATATTAAGTTGGTAGGTACCTAGGTAGGTACATAAGTAGGTGCTTAAAATCCTTACCTACCTACCTACTTAGATAAAAAAGTAAGTAGGTAGGTTTTACCTTCCTAGGCTAAATACCTACTCATATAGGTAGGTACTTAGGTAGGTAGGTACAAAGGCCGACCTAGATGGGTAGGTGAAACTAGATACCTACCTAGCTAGATGGATAAATGGGTTGGGGAGGTAAGTATTTAAAAATTGTGCATTATTTGTTTTTTTGTTTTGGGTTGAGCCTTTTGATTAGTTTCTCCCATGTGCATAAATTTTTTAATGTGAAACTCGATGGCCACACCCCTCTTGTTTATATAGTGTTCAAAATAGGAATGAAAAATAAACAATATGGGATAAATTTTGAAGTTGCAACTTCCTTACAAACTAAGTTGTAATTCCAAAACTTTCTTCATGCCTTACTTTCATAGTTTTTAAATTTTTAAACAATTCAAGTACTAAATAATTAGATAATCATTTAATTAATAATGATTAAATTTACATATATTTAAATTACAAACTATACACTACAAATATTCAGTATTCATTATCAATTACTTAAATGAGCAATAACTTCTTAATATTTAACAAACTAACAATCTAGTTATTCACAAGTTATTAATACACAATTCATAAATAAATAAATAAAATATTTAAAAATATATTCTTACTTTTTATAATCTGATAGAATTATGTATAATATAATTAATGTAAAAATAATTTAATGACTATAACTTTAAAATTATATATTTAAAATATTTATTTTAAAGTTATAAATAATGAATTAAATTTTTTTATTAGAAAGTTAATTCTCACACGAATTTTTTAAAAATATTATTCAATTAATTATATTACTAAATGTATAATTACATTTATTGTTGTAAACATTATTACATGTAAAGTAATTTTTTTCTCTTGGTAATTATTGATTATAAATACAATAATTTGTTAAACATAACATTAATTTTCATAATTACTGTAAAACTAGTAAAAAATATATATCATGGAATTTTTAAAGATAATATAATAATTCTTCAAATTAAATTCAGTAACATAATTATTTAAACTACATTATAAATTTTCCAAATTTTTAATTCAGTTTTGAATGTTAAATTAAAAAGTGTGAATAATTATGTTCAATTAGAAAATATTTCTGCACATACTAATTAATTCTTATCTGAAGTAATTACAATGATTTTAAAGTAATGTCACATTAATTTAATTAATTAATTTCTTTTAATATAAGAATATAAATTATATAATATACAAGTCTATGTTATACCAATAATTATTTAGTGTCACTTAGACTTAATAAACATAAATCGTGTATAATTATTTATAAAAGTAATTTATTATGGATAACACTAGTAGAATAAAACCCTTGAAACTCAATCAATAATTTTTAAAATTAAAATATGAATTGAAAATTCCAAAATAGTAATTCAGAATTCAAATATCAATTTTTAGATCAAATAAATTTTTTGAAGTTAAATAACAAATTTCAGAATTGAAATGTCAATTTTCAGATTCAAATATTAATATTCAAAATTAAAATGTCCATTTTAAGACTCAATTAATAATTTTCTGAATTGAAATATTAAATTCGAAAATCCAAAATAATAATTTGGAATTCAATTTTCAACTTTCAAGTCAAACAATTCCTTAAAATTTAAATTTTAAACTTCAGAATTCAAATATCAAATTTCAAGTTCAAATAAAAATATTTAAAATCAAGTTGCCGATTTTTACACTCAATAATTTTTAGATTTGAAAATAGTAATTTAGAATTCAAATATCAATTTCGAGATCAAATAAGTTTTTTGAATTTAAATAACAATTTTCAGAACTGAAATGTCAATTTTCATATTCAAATAATAATATTCAAAATTGACATGTCCATTTTTAGATTCAATTACTAATTTTCAGACTTGAAGTATCAATTATGAGAATCCAAAATAATAATTTGGAATTTAAATTTCAGGTTCGAATCAGATGATTATTTAAAATTTAAATGAAAATTTTTCAGAGTTGAAATATAAATTTTTATATTCATATAAAAATATTCAAAATTAAAATATTGATTTATATGATCAATTAATAATTTTCTGAATTGAAATACTAATTTTTGGATTATAAAATATTAATTTAGAACTCAAAATCAATTTTAGATCAAATAAGTCGTTTTGAATTTAAATTGAAAATATCATATTCAAATGAAAATTTTGAAATTCAAATATCAGGTTTCAAATTCTAATATATTCTTAAAAAATTAAAATAACAGTTTTCATAAATGAAATATCAATTTTCAGATTTGAATAAAATAATTCAAAATTCAAATATTAATTTTGAGATTCATTATATGAACAATATACATATGTATGCATATTATACATATAATTTTAGTACATACATTAAAATACACCCATGTGTCATTGTAGAATACCTTTAGGATGCAACTAATTTGGTGACTATTGCGACTAATGGGATATATCAACTTATTAATGGATGAAAATAAATGTAAATTTGATGCAACCAATAGGATGAAATTTCTAATAATTGTATCATAGTTGTGAAAATGACCAAAATAGTTGAAAGTTGGTTTTGTAGTTGCAAATATTCACAAATCTAGTCGCAAATGACTACAAGTCGCATGTAATCGTAAATGGAATGGTTACATTTTGGTTGATTTTTACCAGTGTGACAAATTGTTTAGTAAGCTTTTGAAAAAATGCTCTAGAATCAATTTTTTTAAACTTGCACATTCTTTGAAGAAGTCCATTGCATGTGTAAACATAACCAAATTGTAGTCCTCCATATCCTCCTTGGAAATGTTTATAATTTTTTTGAATATGGAAAGACTTACTTTATCTATCTTTGCATTTGCCCCTTGTCATGCCACCCATCACCTATTTTATCTATTACCCTTTTCCATTCTAGTTATGTGCCACTGATTTAATTTCAAAATTTATATGGTTTGAATGCTACAAAGCTGAAGATACTTGGTATTAACGAATAAGAAGTAGTAATTGAAATATGACTTGAGCATTTCATGTGATGAACTTTTCAAAATAAACCAACATAAATTTTTTCCATCTTGTTTCTTTTGATTAGTTTTCACAAAAAAAATTTGTTGCCAATGTTCATGAAAAAATTCATTTGTTGTCATTTTTCATCTACATTTTCATCCATAAATATCATTCATCCATGAACATATGGTAGAATATTCCTCCGCGTCACCAAATATGTTGTCATAGGTGTCAAAAAACATTCTTCAAATATTCCATTGATGTGGGAAAAATATTAAAAAAAATATTCACTTTTGTTCTCTTATTCATTTTCACCTACTCACGCTCATGTTGCAGGCTCATGAAATAACATCCTTGCAAAAAAATTAGATCATCATTAATTATGCCATATGCAAGTGGGGGCACTTGCACAATTCAATGATTATGGTCAGCCTTCAGTTTCATGCATATGGTAATGGCAACATTCAAAGCATAAGAAAAGAGCCATTAGCCTTTTGTTTGATTTAAAACACTTTATTTGACAACTAGCTTTAAATATCCACCATAATTAGTGCAATGGCCCAAATTAATCCACTATGCATTCTTGTTTGCAAGTGCAAATATTACTTGTAGTAATAAATGTTAATTGCATATGCATATTACAAAGTCTTTTGGAAAAGGACAATTCTACTTGCAAACCATGTTTTCACTTAAGTTTTCAACTTCCTTGCATGCAATTACCTAGCTTTAATGCAAGGCCTATCCTACTATTACTAACCTTTTCCAAACTTTTAAATCCAAGTTATAGTCTTTTGTAAAGCTTGTTGGGCATTCTTCAAAGACACTTCTTTCATGCCAATGCAAAGCTTAACATCATTGGTGGCATATTGATAAGCTTTGGACATTGCATGTCCAAAACAAATCCTTGCAAATGGTGTTTCTAATTGTAGTGTGGTTCACAAGAAATAATGATAGAAAAGGAAACAACTAATGTGTTTAAGTTGGAGCTTTCATCCTTCACATATGTGATATTTTTCTTTGTGAGTTTGAATTTGGCAAGTAAGGGTTTTACAATTTCTACTAAAGCAACACCAATAATGTTGGGTGCTTAAAAAGACCAACAATAACATGTTTAGAAACCTATGCATCATCAATGAAGTTCATGACCAAAGCAAAAATGCCAAATCCACTTCAATTCATCTACAAATCAAAAGTAACACTAGTTATAACACAACTAGATAGTTCATGAAGTACATATGTATCCATAGTCTTTCGCAACATGGAAGGAATTTGTTTTTTCACTAACTGTTTTCAACTTGGAAATCAAATTTTGTTAACCTTACACATTATAAGATAGTGGAGCCATGGTGACTCAACATTAAACACGGCTTCATCGCCCTTGGCAATGTACAAAATGAAATTTTCAACGAACTTTTAGTTGTGCATGATCACCTTTTTTGTAGTTAGTGCCTCCTTTAAAGAAATCAATTGTTGTTAATGGTGTGATGGTCTTCCTCTTCTTACATTTCTGTCAACCTCCACCATCCCCATCTTCAACGTCTTTCATATATGCCTTGTAATTTTGTTAGTTCAACAATATGTTCATGCACTAAATGTTTATTCATATTGGTGTAACCATGAGGATTGTATTGAATAATTTAGTTTTTATTATGGGTGGTACTACCATGGGAACTTTATGTAGAACCATCACATTGACTAGTGCTTGACTCAAGGTGGTAGATGATGCACCTCAACATTTGGATTGTAGCCATGTTAGGCAACACGTTCCTTTGTTGCAACAAAAAGAAAGCCCAAATTACACATTTTTTATAATAGAGTACCTAATACCTTTGATTGTCCTTTAATGCATACAACAACACTATCCAAATGGCTTATGCTTTAGTAGTTAGCACCTCCTTTAAGGTTTCAATAATGTCAAACACTTTGTTTTTCCATTTAGCACTTTGTCTTGCTCCTATTGCAACTCAAAGGTATCACCTATCTCCCCCCCTTCACACACCAAACATGGTTCATGATCAAAGAACCCATTTCCTTCCATGACCCTTAAACCCTAAAACAAATATCACAATAGTGCAAAAGACAGCATAACCTCCCCAATTTCCAATGTAATTATTCTTCCTTGAATTTAACAATTTCTATCACCAACCTTATGTCTTCTAAAGGTTTTTTCTCTAGACAAAGGATTAAACTTCTAGTGGGATGAAAACCACAAAAACAAAGTTGCAACAATGAAAAAAATGGCGACATGTAGAGATAATTTTAATTCCTCTTATTGTAGCTACTTGACTGGAAGCATAAGGGGCTGAATGCAGTACCATAATCCAACATCTTGAAACAATGATACAATCCTATCGAATAATTATAAGTTAATATCCTTCCTCCTCCCTTTCATTCTTAATTATACAAGAGCACAAAAGGCAACATTGGTTGTGTTTTCTATGGAACAAATCCTAGATGACCAATTTATTTGCATAGTCAATACAAATATTCCACATATAATTTTCATGTTTGTGTTTATGAAAATGCAAGCTACAACAAGGAATTGACAGAATCACAGATGGCTAGATGGTTGTTGAAGACCTATTAATCTTTTTAATCATCAACAATCATATTGATGTAATTATTAGTTGTAAAAGTTTTTTTTTGGACTATTTTAAAAGTTTTAGTCAACATCATCATTCATGATCAAGTTTTCTTCCTATTGCTTATAGAGATACAACAAAATAAATAAATATATAACATTCTACCCAAATTTCTAGCTAGATTGTCATTTATTTTGTCGCCTCCACATTTCCATGTCACTGCCCCTTTCTCATTATTTAAACCTAAAGTGGCATACCCAAGATTCATGATTTCAACACATACAAGTAACCCTAATTTGCTAGATTTTGAATTTTTTTCTTAATTCAAGATTTCTGGAACAAGTTCCAATGTGTAGCCAAAATATAAAAGGATCACTAAATTTTCCACTTTCATATCTAGTCTATGGCAAAATTTGGCAAAATTTTCTTGTGAATGATCATCAGTTTGGTTACATCATAAAATCGAAACAAAAATTCTACTGCCCACCTTATGACCAAACACCAAACCCATAACAACCCGTTGTAAGTCCACTTCAAATTACAAATGACTAGTTTGAACCCTGTGCTTAATGCACATGTGTGTGTGTATTTGACAATACATATTACAAAATTACAATTACAAAATACATTTCCAAAACTTCTTTATATACGACATTTCGCATGTATCCATTGGGACTTTGGCCGTTGAAAATCTTGATGTTTGCATTACTTATGACCTGTGAAATAACAACATATAGCTGACCATGGGAATAAACCAAAAACAACAAATATACCCTAATGTTGTTTAATGTCTGACCTTGACTCTTATTGATTATGATCGCAAATGCCATTCGAACAAGAAATTGACGATGACGTAAAACAAATGGCCAATTAGTCTCGGAGGGGACATGATGATACAAGGTATGAACACATGTTTGCTGACATTGTTCCCTGTGATGATTTCCGTTTCAATGACACGCTCACCCAATCTCTTGACAATCAACCTCGTACCATTACACAATCCTATTGACTGATTGAGATTGCACAACAAAAGGATTGGCACACCCACTTTGAGTTCCAACTTATGATTTGTGATACCACTGAATTGCAAAGTGTTCAGAAATTCCACAGGATATAATGAATCCATTGAAACTCTTGTAGCAACACTTGCACCTTCTTCTGTCGGAGTCAAAGAATTTATGTTCAGGTACATGTGCAATTCTTCAAATAATGATTTCAGAATTACATTGTTGACTTCATCAACATCAGTTTTTTCGGGGGGCAGAATGTTGCGTTGCATAAGATACATGGCATCTCCAAAGTGGCATTGGTGATCTAGATAGATGGTTCAAATTAATCTTCTTAAACTGCAATCTTCTGCTGGCAACTTCATATGGGACGAAATTTTGATCCAATCTGGATCGACACCTTCTTCTTCTGTAATGGCAAGAAGATTGCCATCTCCAACATTCAACACCCATTTGGCAAACTTTCGTTGTTTTTCAAAATTGGCTACCATGATTTGCATGTTGATATGAAGACAAAGAATTGTAACATGCTACCAAAGATGCAATCAAGGCAATGAAGCATTGACAATGTCTTTTCGTCCTCCCTTGGGAAGATTAGGTAGGATCTGTCGAAAATCCCCACCACGGACCACAGTTTTCCCACCAAAGATCTTTTCGATTGCATGTGCATCATCTAATTGCATCAAATCACGCAGGGTTTGATCAACAGCTTCAAAAGCTTGGCAATGCATCATCGGTGCTTCATCCCAAATGATCATATCAGCTTTATGCACCAACTTGGCCACTTTCATTTGTTGTGTGATGTTGCAAGTCGACTCACTGTGCAAATCAATTGAAATCTTGAATCTTGAATGGGTGGTTCTATTGCCCAGAAGTAATAAAGATGCAATTCCTGATGAGGCAATTGCAAGCACGATTTTGCCTTGCCCTCGTAGACGAGACATAAACGTTCTCCAAACAAATGTTTTACCGGTTCCACGATTGCCATACATAAATAACAATTTGCCCTATTTATTTGTCATGACATTCAAAATAGTTTCGTATGCGCTGCGTTAATCATCATTGAGCCTATCTTCTTACTATGTTATCATCTCTAGAGAAAATTTTTGCTTCTTCAAGCTTGCTTGCTAGCTAGTTAGTTTTAGAGAATGGAAGCGGAAAAAGAAACTTCAGATATCAACTACAGACACTACACCCTCTCATTTGTATGTTGTTCCACTTTTGTCGAGTGTTTCATCTCCAATCTTCGCTTTTGTCGCAAGCTTCTTCTCCTAGCCAAAACACATATACCTTTATAACGAATACATTTAGATTTTTTAAAGATAATTTTATGCCACATTTTGTCTTGTCATAATATGTTATTTTTATGTTTTTGGCTAAAATATTCTTGAACCATGTATAGACAGAAGTTTGACTTTTTCCTTATTCTAGAAAATTTCTGGCTATTGAAAATATTTATGTATGGCTAATTATTCATGTGGATCATCACCACTTTGGTTGCATTACAAAATTGACCGAAA
>Ga0116229_10004430_pt1 | contig 23011 bp, 26 predicted proteins | sample S1TSphgellanicum_3_FD_87313 | JGI IMG/M metagenome (GOLD analysis project Ga0116229, IMG submission 87313) | Host-associated microbial communities from peat moss isolated from Minnesota, USA - S1T2_Fc - Sphagnum magellanicum MG | ecosystem: Host-associated > Plants > Peat moss > Unclassified...
ATATCAACCTATTAATGGATGAAAATAAATGTAAAATTGATGTAACCAATAGGATGAAATTTTCTAATAGTTGCATCATAGTTGTGAAAATGACCAAAATAGTTGAAAGTTGGTCTTGTAGTTACAAATATTCTCAAATCTAGTCGCAAACGACTATAAGTTGCATGTAGTCGTAAATTGACTGGTTACATTTTGGCTGATTTCTACTAGTGTCTAGACTTTGCAACTTCACATCTTTAGTGTGCATCTCCTTATTGAAATTTTGTTTTTTCACATGAAATTTTCCACGTAGTTCGTTATAAGACCTTTAAGGTCGTTCCATTATTTCTTCAAGATCTTTATTTTTTGTCTTTTGTGTTAATTATCTCCTGGAGCATTTTGATTACCTCATAGATTTTTTATCTTTCTTCTTTGAAGTTCTGAAATTCCTAATTACGATATGCAATCTCAGTAACTACTTTGTTATGATTTCCAATTAAACTTCCTTTGTCCTTTGCTTCTTTACTTCTATTAGTCCTTTTGAATCTTTTTTTTGAATCTTTTACTACTTTCTGCATTTCCTCAGAATGCTTGTTCACTTCCATAATCTTTTATTGCAGCTCCAAAATTTTCTTCTCTATTGCCTTCAATGACCCTTCTATCTTTTGACGGATTCTATTTTGATGCAAATTGATTTCATCCTAAACACGTCAATCTTCTATTTCTTTCTTAAGCTCTTTGATTTGTTTCTTCATCTTCATGTTTTCCTCCCATTGTTGGTTATACCTTTTCTGTTGTTGGTTTTCCCGGCCTCGAATTGTCTTTACTACTACCAGATTTCGATCTACAACATCTTCCCATTCTTTTCCCACTCCTGACATTGCCATAACAATGACTAGGGACATTTGACTTTCATCAACTTGACCTGGTTTGTCAATTTCCTTCCCTACCATCTTGATGCAAATCACTTTGCCCTTCTCTATTTCTTTTTCTGGTTGTTTTATTCCTATAACAACCACTTCCTCCTTGGTTTACTCCTCATTGGTACTCACTTATATTACTAGAACATTTTTTTCTGCTCTCTCAACTAGTATGTCGATCTTCTCCAAACTAGTTATGGTAACTTTTAGAGATTTTGCTTATACTTCCATTGCTGCTTCCACCACTTCTTCTTCTTCTTCAAAAATCCTTGGATTTACCACACCCTTTTCAATATTATTGTCTTTTCTAGTAGTTTCAATTTCTAGCTCCAATGACGCTGATTCCTCTTATATGTCAAGAAAAGGATTATCGATATGCCCCTCTTGCATTGGCAATACCTTTGAATTCTATATGGTTTGGTTTGTTCATTCTACTACTCATTTTCTACCTTGGTTCAGGCATTACTACATGCACATTTACAACATCCCTACTATCATTAAACCAAAATCTTCTTCCTACTGTCATAGGTCTCTCTGGATTTCCAACAAAATGATCCAGATGGTATGTTCCTATGATGGTAAGGGTTAGTTCGATTAAGGTATTTCTTGGTCTACCTATCTTCCTTTACACAGCTAGAATATCATTTTGTAACTTTTATGTAAACCACAATGCCCTTCTTCTATAGCTTGGATAACAACAACAAGTGTTCCAAGAGCATATTTGTTTCCTTATCTAAGAGTGAGAATTTCTATTAAGGGTTCAAGTTTCAAACCTTCAATGGTCCATTGGCTTTGCTGATCACATAGCTAGAACAAAGGGTGTAATGTCTTCTTCTCCTCCTATAAAATACTTGGCTATGATTGTGCTTCCCTCTTGCTACAATCTTAATATAAGGCAACTTGAAAACCTTAGCAATGCCTTCAATGGTCAAATCGACTTCCTTATTTCTCAAGTTTGTGGCCTCCTCTATGATTCAGTAATTACAAATCATCTCCGTAATCATAAGCAAATTGACATGTGTCTAGTTGAACTTGCGCATATGAATGAGCCTTGCTTTCTCCACCCACTGCACTTCTCACTTCCCCATCGCCCATATTATGTCATGCATGCAACTGATGAAATTAATCATTTCAAGATCTTTCCATTCAATTGGCTTCTCCAATGCCTTCACTTGTCAACACTTTGAAGTAGTAGGAGTGTTAGCCTTCTTGAAAGTTTGCTTCATCTCAATATTTTGTGTCTTAAACAAATTATACTCCTTGTTCTAGGGGACTATAAACAAGTGTTAATATGGTGGTTTAGTATGTTCTTGATACAAACCAACAAAGAAAAACTCTAACCTAGTCTACAACACTCTATTATCCAATTTACAATGTTTTTATTATGAATATTGATGCAATTTCCCTATTTATTGGGCTTTCAAAAACTCCTTCACTCTTAAATGACTTTTTTATAGTTCATAATCATAGTATGCTCGCTCTCCTTCCTTAAACAATTTGAAACTTCCTTATGGTATAATGACTTTTCGACTTTGAAGTTTTTCTCTTCTATCTCTTAGAGTCAGCTTTGAATGATACAAGTTGTAAAAATTGTCAACATTAGAACTCTTGGAATCACTGTGTTTAGACTCCTCACCCCTATTTTCTTCATTAATTTCATAACAAACGCGACGATTTTCTACAACTACCATTCATAATGCGTGCCTTTTTCTTGCATATTTCTCTGCAAATTCCTTTCCATTCAAACTTCCTCCCCACAGCGTATTCTGATGTTTAATTATTTTTAAACTCCTTATTTTTCTTTCATGCTCCTCTCTTGCTCTAGAATTCCACTCTACAACACTATTATTATCTCTCTTTGAAAAATGCTTCCAAAGGTTGTACCTATGTTTTATAGCCCATAACTCTTCTCTCTTTCTAGGGTCTAGTAGATGTGCTAAAGGCCAAAAGGATGGTTGCTCATTCATTGGCATTGTAAATAGTTCACCATTAAATAGTTTTTCCCCATTTTTCTTTCTTGTAGCAACCATATTTCCTTCATATTTTCTTCCCACATTTTTAGGAATAATGGCTATTGACACATATTTATGAAAGTTCAGTTGCTCAATAGTTCTTGATTTGTTGTAACGCTTCTTTCTTGAATTTATCCTACATTTTCTTAGCATGTTCTCCTAAAATCTTGGCTAACCACTTGGTAGCCATTTGATTTCATCAATAAAATCATTATTGGTCCATAACAATGAATTAGGTTCATTTGGTTTTGGTTTGGAGTCCGTCCAAGGCAATCCTTTAAGTTTAGCATTGTGGTTGGCATTATGGTCAGAATCCCATTTTGACTTGGATTTCTTTTGTACATTAATTACATTTATCAAAACGACTACTAGTGTGTCATTATGTCGATATTCCTTTAATTTGTTAATATTAACTTTTTCCATATCATCATTACTTAAGGTGGACACACTAGTAGAAAAATTGTCTTTTGCAACTTGTCTTATGCAACTATTTTGCTACTGCACATGTTGCATGCAACATTTTTTAGTTGCATAAGACAAGTTGCAAAAGACAATTTTTCTTCTAATGACAATTCAACCGTGTTATTATTGAATTTTTTTTGCACTTTAGAAGGACCTTTCCACTATAACCTAAACTTTTCGCCTTTTATTCACATAGTTGTAGGCATCCATAATACCAATTCTCCTACACTTAGTCACGAACCCAATGTTAGGGTTATGACAATGGATTTCAAAATATTTAATAAGGTAACCAAAAAAAATCCTTATGTTTTACCATTTTTTGATGAAGTATTGATCATTGTAGCATGGTATGAAGCACACTCATTTCTAGATGGATATTTAGGTTACCATCATATTTCTATAACCCCTAAAGATAGATCCAAAATAACTTTTGTAACAGATTGGGGAGCTTTTGTTTGCATGGTGATGCCATTTGGTGTAAAAAAAGGGCCACCAAATTTCCAAAAAGTAGTTAGCAAAGCCTTCAAAAAGTATTTAAACCAATTCATGACGATATTTTTGGATGACTTTAGAGTTTATAGTGATATGGAGAATCATTTGATGAAGTTCAGACTTTGCTTTCAAAAGTGCGAAAAATATAAAATCAGTCTTAACCCAGAGAAATGTGCCTTTATGGTATTTTTAGGATTGACTTTAGGGTTCATAATTTCCAAGGAAGGAAAAATACCAAACCCTAAGAAGGTTCAGGCGATAGCGAACGTGCTAGTACCTACCAATCCACAACAAATTTAGGTTTTTAATGGTATGGCTCAGTTTTATAGATGTTTCATTAATAATTTTTCTTTTATCATGGCACACAAATTACTAAGTTTGACGCACCCCCAAACTCCTCGTAAAATTCAAAGGTGAAATGCGAGTCCAAAGGTGAAAATAATGGAAAGAGTGGGGATACGTTCCTTAGCTCGCAACATTTCGAAGGTACAAAGGCGTGCTAAAACTTTGAGATGGGGACTAGGAAAAATGACAAGTAGGTCAATTATTCACACGGACCTACACAAACCAAACAACAAGTTAATTAATGCATAATTAGAGCACTTTTGGTGCATGGACAAGCCATGGGTACACATGAACTCATAAGACTCATCACAATCCGAACTTGAGGGAAGCCATCACCTTCCCCCTTATAGTATTCTCTATGATTAACCATGAGGGCTACATCCAAATGTCACTTTGTCCTGGGACTCCCAAGTTGGGAGTCTCGAAATTCCCGAAATTGGGACTCTTGGCACTTTGGAAAGCCATAATTTCTTGTGAAGACCTTTGATTCAAGTAAGGTCTAAAGCAAAGTTGTAGCCCTTGTCAAATTATTTCCAAAGATATGTGGCATGCCACCTACACGCAACTAAGTCAGGACAATTCCCAACTTTTAGTAGTCAAAAGTCAAATTAATAGTTTAATTCCTAGCCCTTTTTTTGGCCATAACTTGTGTTTTAAGTACTCAAATGGGTCATGCCAGCCCATTTTAGATATTTACATTTCAATAGATTTCCAATGGTATAAGGAACTTTTCAATCCAATGAGTTTTGGTCCCTAAAATCACTCTTCGAAAATTCAGGAGTCCACTAGAACTTTAACTCCCAAAGTGGGAGCCCATTTGGGAGTGTTTGGGTTCATTCCCTCACATTCTCCTACACTCCTGTGAGCATGAAATGTGACTCTTGAACTTCACTCTCGGCCCACACCATTGTAAACATTTGCCTTGGTCGCGAGCCCAAAATTAAGGTCGTGACAAAGTTGATGAGGAAAACAAAACCTTTTATTTGGACCACAAAATGTTAAGAAGCTTGGGATCAAATCAAACAATAGTACATGGAAACATTAATTCTAGTACCTCCAAATTGGTAATTAAAATTTCATGTGCACATAGATGCATCATTGTTGGCAATAGATGCAATGTTGGCACATAACCCAATTGGTAAATATGACCAGCCTATAGTATATGCTTTTAGATTACTTAATAAGGCAAAACAAAATTACACTATTATAAAAAGAGAAGCCTTAGTAATGGTTTATGCTTTGCATAAGTTCAAACATTTTCTTATTGGGAAACAATTTTTTTTATGTAGACCATATGGTTCTGGTGTACTTGGTCAACAAACCATAGGTGTCAAAAAGGATAGCAAGATGGTTATTATTCTTGGAATATGAATTCACAATAGTTTACAAACCTAGTAAAACACATGTAGTTGTGTGTTTTATCTAGATTGTTAGATAGTTCAGAACCATTGGGTGTCCCAGATCAAATTGTGGATGCATCATTATTTTTTGTAGAACCTATATAGATGTAGGAAGTAAAAACCTATTTAAAAATAGGTCAAATGCCAAAAACTCTGAACCAAACTTAGAAACAAACATTAGCCAAAAAGGTAAAACCTTTTATTTTGAAAGAGGGAATTATGTACAGAGTGGGACAAGACAATAGAATACATAGATGTTTGACCACCTCAAAAACATAAATTATTCTAAAGGAGCTACATGAAAAAGTGGCTGGAACACATTTTGTTATAGATAGTATTGCAAAGAAAATTTTGGATGCAAGATATCGGTGGCCAATTTTATTGAAGGATATTCATGAGTTTTGCAAAAGCTATGATAATTGTTAGAAAATTAGAAGATTCAAAATAAAAAGTTTGGCCAAGTGAGTAACAACATTTCCAAAGGAACCTTTTATGAAATGGGGTTTAGATTTTATAGGTCCAATCAAACCAACAAGAAGACTAACAAGAAAAAAATACATTTTAGTAGTTACGAATTATGCAACCAAATGGGTAGAGGCAAGGACACTCAGAATTAATATTGTAATAGTTATAGCCAAATTTCTATATGAATATATTTTGACCAAATTTGGATGTCCATTGACCATAATTACAAATCAGGGAATACATTTCATCAATGACACTATAAAACATTTAACAAAATAGATTTTGTTAAAAGATGTTAGTTCTACTACATATTATCCACAAGGAAATGGACAAGTAGAGTTTACTAATAAAGTCATTGGTAGACTATTGATCAAATTAGTTAATGGGAAAAGAACAAGTGGGATGAACATATGTCTACAATTTTGTTTTCATATAGGACTACTTACAAGGTGGCAACATGTTATGCACCCTATTAGTTAGTATATGGTTTACATCCTCTAATGTTAACAAAATATGTTCTACTAACTACTGGTGGGGACCACAAAGATGTAAAACCAACCAGAGTGCTAATAGCCAGAATTACATAATTGGAAAAGTTACAGGAGAATAAATTGGAAGCTCAAAATAATGTGGGAACCAACTAGTGGAGCAAATTTTTATGGAGTCAACTAAAAAATACTAAGAAGAAGTTCCAATTTGGAGATTATGTCTTATGTTTCCCAAAGGAAAAAAAAAACATCTAGGCAAATTCAAGAAAAGATGGTTTGGTCCATTCAGGGTATAATATTGTTTACCCGATAATATTGTTCTTCTTGTTTCTATTAACAATTTTGAACCAAACCCATTATTGGTCAATGTTAATAAGTTGAAACCATACACATATGTGGATCAAACGTTGAAGGGGATTCAGAGTTCAAACAATCAAAAACGTTACAATCCAAAAATAAAAACCACATGGAAAAAAACATTTAATGAAAATCCAAAAGATCAAAACAAATAGAGACCATTGAGACTAATCAAATAATAGTATCAGAAAAAGCCCTAGTAAATATGAGAAGTTTGTAGGTTATGAATAAATACCCATACCATGGTTATACAATTTCACAGTTATTAGATTGTGGGGTAGACAATTCATTGATGTTAGAATAATATTTTGTTGATCTAATGACTTAGCATAGGCCAGAGAACATTTGTAGTGTAGACTATACTAGGTCATTAAATTCAGGAATGTCATCAAAATTATTTAGTGCCATGTCCACAAAAAAATTTAATCGACAAGTGTTAATTGTAGCCCATGTTGATGTTAGTATGAATTTAAGTAGCAGGTGACAAATGTCAAACAATCTAAAAAAAATACAAATCACTAAATGTTGGCCCTAAAATGAAATGTGAAATGTCACTTCATGAAATGAAATGATATTGTTTGAGAAGGTAGCAAACATTAGAGCAACTCCTTGTTTTCATTTTCTATAAGCAGGTTTCAATTATTTTTTGTCTCCAAAATGAGTGATGAAGAAAGTCTTATGGAGAAATGACAAAAATAGTCTAGAAAGAAGTTACAAATGTTGAAAGAAGAGTAAGAAACATTAAGATAGTAGCAGAAATTTGCAAACATTTCACCTCTACAATCTAGGTTTCCAAAAGAGGTTCACCTTTTCTTTTTCCAATTTTTTTTTTTTCTCTCAAAAATCCTCTCCAATATCCAAATTTGAAAGAGATTTTGAAGTAATCAGAAAAAACGAGAAAGATTGTAAAGAAACATTGAGGATATATAGCTTCAAAAAGCCTAAAACATAAGCAAGTCCTAATGAATAAGTTGGTCCCATTTATATTTCAAATTCTGAGGAAGATAAACAAAAGGACAATTTGCAACAATAATAGCAATCACCATTACATCAAGAGAGTATACTTAGGAGCAAATTTTAGAGAAAGTTCATATTCCCAATAAGAAGTGCATGAAAAGAACAAGTTGGCAAGCAATGGCTACAAATTTGCATGGGAAGAAAGTGCATATTTATCAGGATGGTGAGATTAGGTATGTCTTTACTCCAATAGAGTAGAGTTACAATAGCAATTTGAAAAACATTTTTCTTTGGACAAGCTTTGGAGAGGAAGGAGCCTAGGCAAACAAAGTTGGATTAGTAGGCCTATTTGAGATTGAGTGGAAGACACCTCACCACAACATTTTGGTTGAATTTCTGAACAATTGCAAGTTGGATCTTGAACATAACAAAATCAAGGTTATGTTGGGGGATGATCAAAGAGTAATAGATAAACATGTCTTGGCAAAAGTTTGTAGAATTTGCCATACATGAGAGACATAAATAGACCAAGCAAAAATGTTTGATGCCAGAATAACATTGGCAAATATAGCAAATAGAGTCCCTAACACTTACAACACTAATGAAAGGTGGGTTGTAAAAAAGATGAAGTCAAAGTATGCTAATAAAATTGTTGCCATTCTACCAATTATTTACCAAAAGGATAAGGTGCAGTATTTTAACAATAACTTTTCTATGATGATCTTTAGAGCAAATCATGGAGAGTTTATTAATTAGGTTGCAATCATGTATTCTTAATTGGTCAAGGAATTGATTAGATGAGAGAAGTGTCAAAAAAATATGATTGAGGGAAGAACCAAAAGAAAACAAAAAACAAGATGTATGCCATTATGCCATAGTCCTAAAAGTTTTGTTTTAAAAGTGGTTTTCATTAGAAAGAGAAGAAGAAATAAGCAGACTAGCCTCAAAAGGACAAAAGAAGAAGAGACAATATGAAGGAGAGGTTCATTAAGAAAAAAAGACCCTTGAACCCTACACACGTCTCTCCTAAAAAGGAGAAACAACTAAAGATTAGGACAACCAGAAGAGCAATTCTAATGTCTAAGTCTAATGATGATGAGGAGAGAGAAACTCTATAGAAGAAGTAGAGAAGATAGGAGGATATTATAGTGAGAGGCAATATTGATCCACAACAAGCAGCAAAATTGTTGAAGAAGCAACAACAGCAAAATTAAAGACAGAAAGAGAAATGCAAATCTATTAAATCTGATCCTAGACTACCCATTTCTCCCAAGCAGGAACAAAGGTCAAATGGGTAGGAATATTAGAGATGGCCCAAGAAAGAGCCAGAGTCTCAATATCAATAGTTAATAGAAGAACAGATACAAGATTTTGACCATGATCCACTAAAAGTATAATAATTTGTTCCATCACCATAGAATAATGAAGGTATGTTGCCTTCAAGACCAATTTTTGCAAGAAGAATGAATGTATTTCAAGAAGTTTGGATTGCACACAAGAGTCTAGGTTTATCAAGTATAATTTCTAGGGGTCAGACTCCTAGGTTTCATACAGCAGGTTTTGTGCAAGGGATAGAACCAGAATTTGATGAGCATAAAAAAACTACTACTATGTTTCAACAAGCAACAGAATAAAGTGTACACATGACAAATATTTTGTTTAGACTTTTTAATTTGGAGATCAAGAACAAAAAAATTATAAAGGAGAAGGATAGATTTGTTCAAAATCTACAGGGAGTTTTGGAGAAGGAATATAAGCTCAAAATAGAGTTGTAGGATAGGAACAATGACAATAGTCAAGTATTGGCTAAATTCCAAGTAGCCAAACAAAAGATAAATAACATGGACAAGCAGAGCAAGTGTCGCAACCCTACTTTGAGAGAGTGTGAGGATGAAACTCACACTCCCGAAGTGGGGACCTGGGAGTCCTCCAGGACTCCCGAAACTTCAGAGTTCGATTGTAAAGGTCAAAACACCTTGCATTGGGTTGTTATTTATATCATTAGAAAGCTATTGAAGTGTAGATGTCAAAAATGGGCTCGCATGGGCCATTTAGACATCTGCAACACGTTATGGCAAAAAGAAGGGCCGGGAGTCAGACTAGTAGTTTGACTCTCGACCATTGAAAGTCGAGAATCGACCCAACCCCATATGCCCATTCAAAATGTTGGAAAAGAAGCTTTTCGACACTTACAAATTAGAACTATCGAAAAATCTTAAAATTCACCCCACATTTCATGTTTTTCTTTTGAAGCCGATCGCCCGATGCTTCAAGGCCTAATCAAAAGCACAACTCAAGGCCCCCACTAGACTTGGTTCATAATGAACCAGAATTTGAAGTGGAGGCTGTGTTCAAGTCAAGGCAACTAAGAGGACGAGAGCAGGAATACTTAGTTAAGTGGAAAGGATACCATCCAATAGAGGCATCTTGGGTGAATGAATCCGATATGGAACATGCCCAAGAAGCCATAGAGGAATTCCACACTAGACCAGCAAAGAAGATACGTAGAACGTGATGAGGACATCACCTTTCTTTTAGTGGGGCAGGGAGTCACATAAAATGTACCACATCAAGTTGCAAGTGAAATAAAGACTAAAAAAAACTTCCAAGAGATTATATCACAAAAATAATGTATAAGTACAAATAGGGTTATCAAGTTGACATTGGACAAATGGAACTCCCTTGCGTAGGCCCAAATCAAAATCGGACTCCTACCTTAGGGTTAAGAGAAACCTTGACCCCAAAAGAGGAGGCAAGCAAGGTGAGCTTGCGGGGACATGCACAAGCTTTAAGTGCATCCCAAAGGGTTGGTTGGTAGTGGCGGCCAACGCAAGAAGTCATGACCCCCGTCCATGTACTTTAATCGTGTAGTTTAAGACTTGGGTTTTTACAAAACCCAAATGTCACTTCTCGTACCTTGATAAACAAACCTTTTAGTTAAGGTTTGATTGTTGTGATCAAGGTGCAAGGTGGGGAAAGGAGTCATGTCAAGTAACTTAAGTCAAAATTAGACTTGGCTTTGAGTTCTTCATGAGGGGAAGGTTGAAATAATGGCCTCCCAAATGAAGGCTTCGTCAATTAGGCTAGTTTAGGTCTTTTGACGAAACAAAGGTTAAGGGTTTTTATGAGATACCCTTGGACTTGCCAAAAAAATGTTGGAAACTTGGGGACGCCTAAGTTAGCTTGAGGCAAGGTCTTGGCGTAGAAGTCAGCAAATGATGGCCAAGGATCCAAAAGAAAGTAATTGCAATTCATGAAAGAAATTCTAAATGTTAATGAGGACATTGACCTTTTCTTCTAGTGGGGGAGAATGTCGCAACCCTACTTTGAGAGAATGTGAGGATGAAACTCACACTCCCGAAGTGGGGACCTGGGAGTCCTCCGGGACTCTCGGAACTTCAGAGTTCGATTGTAGAGGTCAAAACACCTCGCATTGGGGTGTTCTTTATATCATTGGAAAGCTATCGAAGTGTAGATGTCGAAAATGGGCTTGCATGGGCCATTTGGACATCTGCAGCATGTTATGGCAAAAAGAAAGGCTGAGAATCAAACTAGCAATTTGACTCCCAACCACTAAAATTCAAGAATCGACCTGACCTCGGTGCATGTAGGTGGAGTGCAATACACCATTGTAAATCTTTCAAGGAGAGCTACAAGTTTTCTTTAGACCTCATCCCAATCGGAGCTTTGAGCAAAGAGTTATGACCTCGCAAAGTCCCGGGAGTCCAAATCGGGACAATTTTGGGACTCCTCCTTGGGAGTCTCGAGACAAAAAGCCATTCGGATGTAGGTGCCGCGAAGAGACACAGAGAATACTATATGGGGGAAGGTGGTGGCTTCCCCTGAGTCTGGGCCGTGGTGAGTCTTGTGAGTCCAGAGTCGCCCGTGGCTTGTCCTAACACTAAAAGGGCTCTAAAAAGTGATCTAACCAACTTATTGGTTGGTCTGATACAGGTTCGAGTAGGTAACTAAAGCTTGTCACTTTCCCTAGTCCCATCGCAGAACTTCAGCACGCCCCTCTACCCCTTTTAGTGCTAAGAATTGGGAGCGTGCCCCGAGTTCCTCATAATTCCACTATTTGAATAACTTAGGCCCATCTTGGGTCTAATTAGGAACTTGTAAGTGCGTCAGTAAGGATTTGGACAACATCAAAATAAAAAAGGATTCCTTGTAAGCAACTTTAAAACAAACATATGCCAATTACTAGGGTTTAAAAGTAAAGAAGGATACTCAAAGTATAGAGCACAACAAACTTTAAAGAGACTGCAAGAACATGGAGGAAACTCTTTTGAATCAATAGATGGAGGAAACTCTTTTGAAATAATAGAAGGAGGTGGACAAGTTGAGAGTGGACAATGCCAGTGCATATCAATTTAAGAATGAGATACAAAGGCAAGTTGATCATAGGTATGCACATGTGGGCAAAAATTTGTAGAAGTAGATGGCCTTTAATGAAAAGTTAAACAAACTTCTCAAAGATATTCAAAAGGAAAAACCCTTCAATTATGATATTGTTTTTGGAGAAAATAGTGAATTCAAGAAGCAAAATACTTTGCTTCAGGTAAAGCTCAAAGCACTATCAATGGAAGAAAAAGATGCAGACTTGTGGTGGGATGTAGTTTAGGACATTGTTTAGAAGGATATTGGGAAGGTCTACAAAAAGTATGAGAAGAATGAAAGGTTGTACATACACAAGATTTTTCAAATGGAAAAAAGTTATGCCATCATTTGAGTATGAACCTTTTGTTTTGTCTCCAAAACCAAAGATTTCAAATGAGGAAGAAGAAAGAGGGAATAAAGATGGGGCAAGACCATCAAATAAAAAAGTAACAGAAGAGCTAAAAAACCTCAGAGGAGGAAAGGATAGCCCTAAGAAGGAGGCTGTTGAATAAACTCTAAAACAAGAAAAATCTATTTTGCACGAAGTTAATTATCAGAACTATGCATCTGTAACCACAAAAATAGGGAGAAAATTCAACTTGAAGAACATATAATTCAGGAAAACTAACAAGGTCGGATTGAGTTTGTGTCAAAGCTATAGCAATAGGATCAAATTCATATTACATCAAATTTGTATCCAAATCAACAATTATAAGTTGTATCAAAGTTACAACAACATGGTCAAAATCAGATCACATCATATTTGTTGTTATAACAACAGATATAAGTGACAACATTGTTATAGTCACAAGAGCATAAAACAACTTATCAATAAATAATTATACAGTTATCAATAGATGCATCAAAAAAACAACAACAAACTATGTATATAATAGAGAATCAGACAATGCTTCAATGTGAAATATAAGGAGAGTAAATAGTAGATTGTTATATAGACAAATCACATTTTTGAATCACAAGATCAGAAACAACAAAACATTTAGCTTTAAACACATTTTTGAGTAATTCAAACTGCGGGTGGGGTAATGTTAAAGGAATAGTTGTGGTAATTATTAGTTAACATTTTTTTTTAACCTACTTACTATTTTAGGAATTACTAGCTAAATTACATAATTTTTATCACCATTAGAATTTGAATAGAACATAGGACTTTTTTTTAAAGGAATATCTTAGGAGGAGAGGAAGAGATGAAAACCATTGTATCATTGTAGAACATGGAGCTTTAATGGAGTATGAAAGAAACATACTTCGATTTTTGGAAAGCAATGTTTTTCGTAGCCAGAATTTATTGTTTTGATGTTTTAAAAAATCATACTCTGATTACTGGATTTTAATTTTGAAACTAGTTCTAAGTAAATTTGAATGATCAAATTTTGTTAGTATTAATTTTATTGCATTTCAATCCAAATTTTAGACCAAAATATAAAATAAAAAATTCTATATTCACTAGTTTTTGTTCCCATAAGGAAGACATGTTAGAAAGGATTGTCCTATATGGAAGAAAATTCTAGAGGATGAAGCTAAGAACTCCACACCAAAGGTGGGAGTTAATGTGTAGCTATGGTTGATTAGGATCAACTAGTATTACATGTATTTGTGACCACCAGGGGTTAGAAGGCTAGGATGCCAAAAAAAAAAAAAAAACCTCGAAGGAGGGAAGTGAGTCCTACAAGAGGATGGCGAACCAAATGGGAGAAAGAAAAATTGGTTCATCAAGATGTAGTTAGGGGACTACAAAGGGTTCAAGAGTTTGAAGACCAACTATTGGAGATGGGGAAATATGTTGACGTAGAGTCATAGAAGTATCATTCAAAGGGATTGGAAGAAGAATTACCATTGGAAACGACTTATTCTGAAGTTGGTTTGCCAAATGTTATGAGTAACAATGAAGACAAAATAATAAATAATGACAAACCAACAAAGGTTGGAAAGTCAATAATATAGAAAACAAGTCGACAAGACAAGTCAACATAATATATTCTGGCATATCGACATGGCCAATGGACATGATAAGGAGTGTCAAGTTGAGAATGGAAGTTGATGTGAGTGGGGATGGCCAATCGACTACGAAAGTTGATATGATGGGAAGTCATATACCAACAACATATGTGGATATAATAGGAGAAGGCATAACAACAAATAAAGTTGAAGATAACAGTTTGTTAAAAGGTGATGATGTATTACTAAAATGATGATGACTTTGAAATTAGAAGTCAAATTGGGACAACTTCTTAGAATTTGTCCACAACTAATGAAGATGATGGAGAAGTCTTTGATGAAGACGAAAGCAAATCAAGTGACAAATGTGTGTAAAGTCAACATAGTAAAGGTTGAAGATTTTGATGAGGCTATATCAGTAGTTCAAGTTTGAGTTGGCAAGTTTGAAGTCAAAGATGTGTTGTTGGATGGAGGATTCGATGTAAACATCAACTCACAGAGTTTAAGAAAGAAACTTGGGTTGAGGAAGCCTCAATTGGCTTCATTTGTAATATCATGATTGATCAACAGAAGGTTCAAGCTATGGGGTTAATTCAAAATTTGAAAATTGATTTGGTAGGTTGTGTATACAAATTTTTTGTTATTGTATTGAAGATGGAAAATGGAGTTGAAACATACTCTATGCTTCTTGGAAGGCCATGGTTAAAACAAACAAAGGTTCGTCATAATTGGGGTGATAGTGCCCTTACAATCATTTTAGAAAACATAATAGTTACACTTAATATGATTAAACATGTGAATATTAAATCATCACAATGACCCAAGAATTTGGGTAATGAATTCAATTGGGAAGAAAGGCTCTTTGAACAAGAAGAAGAACAATTATACAAAGTTATACTAGAGTTATGGCCTATAGGAGAAGTGGTACCATGATAACTACATGTCTTACATGAGATTGATTGTATGATACAAACAAAGGAGGAAAATGATCATCCTCTACATTTTTACAAACATGAAACAGGAGAGACATTAATATTTGATGAAATTGTAAACATAACGATCAAAGATCAAAAAATTGTTGGATGAACTATAACAAATGAACAACTTGTAAAATTGAATTTGGGAATTCAAGTGGAACCCTAAGATGTTTTAGTTAGTGCAACTTTACCCATTGCATTTCAATTACAAGTGAAGAACTTGTTAACTGCTTATGAAGATGTTTTGCATGGAATTATAAGGAATTGAAAGGAATTCCTAAAAAGATTTGTGAACACAAAAGTTCAACTTATAGCAGATGCCCAACCAATTAAATAGAGACAATATATAATGAACCCAAATTATGCATTAAAAATGAAGGAAAATTTAGATAAATTACTTGATGTTGGATTTATCTATCCTATTAGGACTACACAATGGTTATTTCCTTTAGTTGTTGTTCCTAAGAAAAATGGAAAATTATGAATATGTCTAGATTATCACAAGTTAAATGCTCAAACCAAGAAGGATCCATTTCCATTACCATTATTAGGTTTAGTTTTAAATTTTATGGTTGGACATGAAATGTACTATTTTATGGGTGGTTATAGCAACTATAACCAAGTTAAAATGGTTGAAAAAGATAAGGAAAAAACAACATTCATTTTAGAATGCTAGGGTGCATATGCATATAATGTTCTGCCTTTTGGGTTATGTAATGCCCCTGTTACCTTTCAAAAAGTAGTAACCAATACATTTAAACCTTATTTAAATAAATTCATGTAAGTATTTTTGGATGATTTTAGTGTCTATGGAGATTAAAAAAATCCTTTGGAATAATTACATAAATGCTTAGAAGAATGTATCTAAATGGAATTAGCCTTAACCCTACAAAATGTGCATTCTGTGTAAATTTGGGAGTATTACTTGGACACATAGCGTGTCATGACAATTTATCGATATATCCAAGAAAGATTACAACAATTACCGTTATGCTAGTACCTACCAACCAATAGAAATTAAATGATTTTTGGGAATGACAAGTGTCTATCAATGTTATTTTCAAATTTTTGCTAATAAAACAACACCAATGTGCAAATTATTGAAGAAAAAAAAAAGAATTCAAATGGATGGATGCTTGTGCCAAATCATGGGAATGGATGAAGGCATCAATGACACGTTTGCCAATTTTAATTGTACCTAATTGGAATTCCAAATCCCATGTATATATTGATGGTTCAAATTTTGCTATAGGAATTATGTTAGGACAAAATTTGGATAACACCATTGACAAACCAATTTATTATGCTAGCAAATTAATGAACAATGTTGAGAAAAATTACACTACAACAGAGAAGGAAGCATTGGCAATGATTTATGTTGTAAAGAAATTTAGGCATTATCTATTTGGCGACAATTTTGTGTTTTATGTTGATCATCAAACACTATTGTATTTGGTCAATAAGCTAGTGGTAATATGCCAAATTGCTAGATGGCTTTTACTTCTACAAGAATTTGATTTTAAAGTGGGTTATAAACTAGGTCAAATCCACTTTGTACTAGACCATTTATCTCGAATTGGTCATGGTGAACCAACTACAAGAGTAGAAGATCAATAACCAGATGTAGCTCTGTTTGTTGTACAAATCAATTGGTATGCACCAATAATAGAATATCTCTAGAAAGGATATCTTGAGGATGACATGCCAAAAGAATATAAGAGTCGCATTACTATTAAATCTAGACCTTGTAGTTTGTATGAAGGGTAATTATATAAATTAAAACCAAATAATATATTATGGCAATGTTTGACATTTGAAGAAGCGGCTAAAATATTAGCCAATTTCCATGAAGGACTTGCTAAAAGACATTTCGGCATTAATACTACTGTCAGAAAAGTTTTGTTCAAGTTTGGATTTTGGCAATTACATCTTCTTGCAAACTTCAAGTCACATTCTATTTTAAACATGATTTAATCTAAAATGGTATTGCCATGTGTTTAATCATTTATATAATTTTGCATTGGAATCGCAAGCCAATGAAGACATGACTTTGTTGGGTCAACATCACAAACTTTGTGGGCCTCAATTTGGCAATAATAGTTGTAATTTGTATTTTTGATAGGTTTGTACTCTTTGGAGATAAATGTTGTGTGCGTAAAACATTGACAAAACACATATAAATAAAATGAAAAAAAATTATTGACAATAAAATCTTGCATCTTATTTACACATGCTTCACACATGTTTTAAACACATGGCACATATTTCTAAACAATATGAACTTATGAAAAATAAAATTTGTGTGATTACTATTATCTAATTGTGATCCAAGAAGTTTGTGATCAAAAGTCTAGATAAAATATTTATCCACATTAGTGTTATTGTAATTTAACATATATTTAAAAAAATTCAATAGCTTCTCAAACCAAGGAAACTACCATGATGGTCAACAATAATGTTTCCAATTGAATCAAATAATTTTTCTTTGAGTTTAATGGAATTTAAACCATTAATAAAAGACTTTCACAAACTTGTCCATTTTAATCCTAACATTCATGGTGCATGAAATGCCCTTACAATACTTTTCCTAGAAGACATGAAGGTTTGGTTGAACAAATTTTGTTGTCATTAAACATTTTTTATAATTATATGAAATTTGATGTCTACTAATGATTTTGTTTTTCTGCACCTTATTATTATCTAGTTTTTTAATCTGCACATATTTCAGCCACTTTATATTTAATTTAAAAAAATTGTATGTAATTTCTATATTTTATATGAATTTAAATCTTTAGTTTTAGTAAACTTAGACTTGGAAAATAAATCAAGATTTTTTTTTCAAATGTGGATTAATTGCACAATGAACCATGACATGCAAAAGTAGTTACTTTAACACCTTCCAACAATTTGTTTCAAAACAAGTTCAATAGCAAATTTTGTGAATCAATGTAATTTTTATTATAGGTTAGAAATGAAATTTTGTGATTAAACAATAAAAATCTTGTAGTTTGAGATAATAATATTGGCTAATGCAAGTTCAATCTTCAACTAGTTGCTTCAATACACAAAAGAACAATGAACTCAAAATAAGAAATTTAACTTGACAACAATTCATTCTTATAGCCTTGCAATTAACATGTTTAGCACCTAACATGGTCATAATAAAGTGTAAACTAATTACTTCTAACCCATTATCGATGGGCTTGACATTTTTATTATGGTGCTCTTAACTTTGCACATCTTGTTGATGTTGTAAATGATTCCTTGTGACCCAATACAACTATCTTGTATCTTATGAAATAGTACTCAAAGATATATGACTTGATAGTCGATTGTTCAATATGTTGAATAATAAATCATATTTAGTAAGTTATGAATGAAAGATTGAAACGAAAGAGGGAGGCACATGAATCAAAGTACAATTATCATATTAGGACAAGGTTGAACAAATTTGATTTCTAAAAGAATAATCATCAATTAGACAAGACTTCCATTGATAATTAGCAAACGGTGTAAGATTTAATAGACAAATGAAAAGCAATACAATTTTTTTTGAATTAAGATCTCTTAATGTACTAATTGAACCTACCAACAATGAATACTAATTAAAATGTTTAGTTCATATGTTTATTTATTTATTTATTTGAATATTTTGGATTAACATATTATGCCCTATATTAATTATATTTTGGTTTTTAGAATAAACATAACCTTATCATAGAAATAATTAAATTATTATTTTTACTCAATATCCAATATATGGGACCTTATATTTTTACTCATGTATTTTGTAAATTCAAAGAAGAGTCCCCACCTAAATAAACCATTATGAATCCCATAATGCATGTTGTATGGTTTTAATTTGTTTATTAAGAAAAAAAAAGTATATTAAAACCATTATGGTTAAGAAAAATCATAATTTAGTGTAAAAATAACATTGTCCTTTTAAATGTTTTGAAACATGGTTTGGAACATTATCAAATTTTGGAATCAAAAGGAATAACAATTTATTTTTGCAACTTTCTTTATATATTAACCATAGATAGAAAAACATGTGTCCTATGTGATCACATAAAACTTAAATAATATATAGCATTAATTTTCATTAAAATCATACTAGAACCTTGAAAATTTTAGGTTTTGGGGCTACAAAGAAAAAGACATTTATATTAGTTTTTTAAAAAATTCAACTAGTTTCTAAAGGTTTGGTAAGAAGTCCAACACACATGTGCATACAAAAAGAATCATTATTTGAATTTTTGGATAATCTTTCAGCATTTAAAAAGCCACACCACTAGATTGGGAGTGTCTTGGAATCTTGGAGTTCTTAAGTAGACTTGTCATATTTATAAAAGGGATTTAGATATGTAAAAACTCTTCAAATAATCTTGACCACCCATTGTAACACATATCAACCATAGGAATAATTACAAAACATCTCCATTGTTCACCAAAAAAGTTGTGTCTACATGGGTTACCATGAGATTAAAAAAATGAAAGGATTGACTAACTGTATTTCAATGTGTTCCTATTGTAGTACCCTAACTATAAACTTATCGATTTTTTCATACTAATACATGACATTTCACCAATTTCCCCAAGGCCTTTCAATATGTATGCATTTCACAACAATTGAATAGGTTTGCAAATTCTATTCAATTGATGTAGATCCCAAGGCATAACCATGTGATGAATCTTGAATTAATTTTGTTCAAACTTTGCAATGATTCATAAACATTTTAATAAATAGGTATTGTCATATGCTTTCATTTGGTGTTTGAGTTTCTAATGAATTACATATTTTCATCTTGAATTTTATTGAATAACAATAATATGTTATCAATAACTCCATATTCATCTAACATTGATTACTTGAACTTAAACTAATTGAATTGTGACATGTTCACCCATTTGTACTTTAGGTTTGTTATGTCATACAAATTTGATTCTAGAAGAAATCATGTCCATTCCAATGTTATGTTTATTGTTAGGAAAAGGAAATTTCTTATTTAACAAATCAATATGTAATAGACAAAGTGATTTGACAAGACTAGACATTACTATAAATCAATTTGACAGATTGCAAAGCAACTTGACAAAACAATAAGTAATGTAGACAAATCAAAATGTAGCAACATAGCGAGTAGTAGAAATCGACTTACCAAAGTCGAAATGTCAAGGGCAATTAGATGGTTAGAATTGTCAATTAAATTATAAAAAGGAGAAAACAATAATGTTTGGGGTTGTTCTTGATACTTTTGCAAGTGAGGACTTTGGATAGAAACCCATGTTTTTATGTACTTGGGAGGTAATGAATAATAAAAATTTGCTTTTTCTACAAACTTGTTTCTTCTTTCTTTCCATGGTGTGATGATAATTTGCTATTGTCCAAGTTGCTGTATTTACATGGTATCTACTACAATGTGATAGTACAAGACCCCAACCATGATATTGTATTTTAATTTAATTAGAATATACTTAAAGAGAAGGGACAAAAAATATTCCTTACATTTTTGGTCTTATTAACTAGTGTACAATTATTGTCCAAATCAATTCATTTTGTGACTACACATGTAGTAAACCATAGTTGCAAATGTTAGTAATTGCATACGCAATAACATTATGATGGATCCAAGTTTTGTCCTATAGGCAATTATAATTTGGTATTACCACAAGTTTATATGAAAATATTGATATAAAGTGAACATATGTCATTCATTATTGGAGGCCTCCTTTGATGGTTGTCAACCAAGTTGTTTTTATAATTATATTTACAACTATACATAAATGATTAGATGATAGGTGACATATTTGTTATTGCAATTGCTTATCAAAGTGTATAAAACATGTATTAGTTAGTAGGTAGGTTAAAGTAGGTAGATTAGGTTAAATTTAGTACACTAGCCATGTAAATTAAGTTAGGTAGGATAAGGTAGGTTAGACCTACCTTATTAAGCACAAACATAGGGTAGATTAGCATATTTAACCTACCTTAGATGTATGTGACTAATAGGTAGGTTGGGTATGCTAGGTAAGGTTAGGTTAAATAAGCTTAATAGGTTATTAAGCTAGGTTAGGCTAGACACATATTACATACCTACACCTATTATTATACTTAGGTAGATAAGTATGTTAAATTAGGCTAAATAGTTAGAACACTTAACATTGTGTGACTATTTGAATATTAATTACAAAAGTAGTCACAAGTCATACTTGTAAATTAATATATTTGCAAAGTGAAGATCCACGTAAGCTACATGTGTGTTTTTATGTTAAAAGGTTCCACCCAAGACCTTTTCAAAGGATTTTTAAAAAGATTTTAAAGAGTCGTATTGAACTTTAACAGGGTACAGGGTAGAGAATTAAAACTGATGTATATGTTGAAAATAATGTTTTTTAAAAGTGTTGTAGTGCGAAATTAGGTCGCCGCACAAAGCTAAACGCTAGCTGATTTTGAATTTTAGATTGCCTGATTAGCCGTCATCTTATTACGGCACCCCATTAACTATTGCATGGAGTTTCATGGCTTGCTTGGTGTGTGCTGAGTGGTCCAAGAAGATTGGCAGCTGGAAATTATGAGGAGGGATGGAGTCGAATTGATGTAGAGGAGCAAGCAATGGCGGCTAATGGTGGGAGCTGGATGGAACGGAGTGGTAGGAGGTTCGAGAGGCTTCAGGAGGAAGCTAACGGAAGTTTGAAGAGCTTTTGGGGTAGCTTAATTACTAGGAAGAAGAGGATTTGAGAGGAGGATGATCAGCTGATTTGGAGATGAGTAGGAGACAAAAGAAGCGATCTTTGTAGGGAAAGCAAGGAGAAGCTCGGTCAGCGAGCATAGCTTGGCTGAATGCTAGAACTTTCCGTTGCGCCTGGTAGTCGGTCAAGCTAGTGCAGAGGAATTGGAGAGAGAGAGACTAGACAACACTGGGAATCTGGTGTTTTTGTGAACATTTGATGGAAAAGTGAGTTTGTGCTTTCGGGGAATGTACATAGTCTGTAATGTAATGAAAGAGTTTCCCTCATTGGCATTTGTGTGAATGGGCGAGGCAGGAGATTGATACTGTAAAACCTGTTTTGTTGTTGTGTGGAATGCAAGACACTTGTACGTCTTTGATCTTGTGATGTTCGTCTGCAAGTGTCAGTCGGAAGTTAGTATGTTGTGTGAGATCGAAGGTCTGAACTGTGTGGAGTAGATCAGTAGAACATGGACGCCTAGGTTCGTTGAAGGCAGGCAATGTGCTGTGTGTTTTCGGACCCTCTCTTTTTGGTATCAGAGCATGGTTCCGTGTTTCCAACCTTGGTAGAACCTGTAGATGTTTAGATAGAATGATAGTTGAAAATCATGTCTTCGTCTAGTGACGAGGGAGTTCCTATGGAGCAGATGATTCAGGAGATTCGTGAGCAACAGCTTGTTGGTAGATTTGATTTCCTTACTGTTTAGAACGGACCACAGAGAGGAGCAGTGATTTTGTGCTTTCTAGGCTTTGGAGTGGTGAGACTTGTAAGGATAGATCCCAACGAAGCTCAAGTAGGAGACATTGCTGTAGAAGTAGTTCATAGTGGTTTCTACACTCGTGCACGAGTGTGGTTAAAGGTAATCGATGGAGCAAGGGGTTGGGCATCGACCTCAAACTTACAGACCAATTTTTACTTCACCTCCTATCTTGCATAGAGTTGCTCCTGCATATGCTCAGAGATAGCGTGCACTACCGAGGCTAGGGGATATTTGGATTCCTAAGTCGGCGGTGTCACCTAACCATTTTGTGAGGTTGTACATCCCTGGTGTGGAGGATTTATTTCAGGAGGGAGATCGCTTGCTTC
>Ga0116229_10004431_pt1 | contig 23005 bp, 14 predicted proteins | sample S1TSphgellanicum_3_FD_87313 | JGI IMG/M metagenome (GOLD analysis project Ga0116229, IMG submission 87313) | Host-associated microbial communities from peat moss isolated from Minnesota, USA - S1T2_Fc - Sphagnum magellanicum MG | ecosystem: Host-associated > Plants > Peat moss > Unclassified...
AGTAAACCTAGGTCACTTAGAATACATACCTAAAAGGCTTACACTACCTAGTTATAAGCTATTTAGTAATCCTAGGTTACATTTTAGGTAACCTATTAGATAGGCTTAGGTTAGGCTACTTAGGTAGGCTATTAACTAGGTTATTACCGAACAAGTAGCCTATTAGTCTTTGAAAGAAATATTGACAAGAGCAAAATGGAAGTGGGAGCTAGAATGGAACATTTTCTCTCTAAGGTTTTTAACAACTTTTACATTGTAATTTGGTCTTGTATGAGGATGTGCTAGAAATCTTTCCATGTTCATTCTTCAAAATTTCTTGGAGCAATTTGTTTTCATTTGGGGACATAAACAATGCTCCAAGATGTTTGTTGAAATTTCATCTAGGTCCCATTATTATTTGAAACAAGTGTATTATGCTTGCCATGGACAACCTTATGGGAAAGAGAATCAAACATTATTGATTGATAATGAACCCAATAAGGCACATTAGAATCCGAAGTGGAATGGTCTTTCTCTTCAAAATCATTCAAGGGATAGATGTTGTCAAAGAACAAGGTGCAATGGTTGGACCTCACATCATGTTTGTGGCCGCCCTTGCTTGAATTGCCATTGGCTGAGACAAATTGAATTCATTATGACTTTATGGTCAAATATTCTAAGCCCTGCTTGAGTTCCTTTTCAAAAAATTATTATTGGTTTGTCTAGTATATGGATAATGATAATGACGATGTTCATAATAACTAGCCCCTTTTAGGTATGTAGTCTAAATCATTTCCTTTTGCAAGTCATATTTTTGTTGTAACTTTTTTACATTGGTGTTAATTTTTATTTCCTTTGTTTTATAGTATTGACTTTTGTTAATAGTTGGTTTGAACCATTGTTCGCAAACTTCGCAACATTGTTTACAACTCTGAAAGGGAGAAAACCACGTTGGCCATTCAATTTTTTATTTCGAAATGGTGTTGATGTTGTTGCATATTTGACCATGGACAAGAAGTTTTCTAAAATTACAAGGATTTGACATTATCTTTCAATTTATCTTTCAAATATAGAATGTTTAAGCTTTTTAGGGATTTTAAGATAATCAAAAGTCTTCAAAAAAATCAATATTATTCATTTTTTCAACCTATTGGCTGCCAAATTTAATTCTTATTTATAAATTTTCTTAATAAGTTTGTTTTACCTACTAATTTTTTTGTGTGATCTATGTAAATTTTCTCTTAAAAAGTTTGCCATGGTGTCCTTAAAGTTTAATTTGTAAAAATTACATGTAAATTATATTTTTTTAGAGCTTTTCCTTATGGTCTTGGTGATCACAAGGTCATTTATAATTGAAAGTTTGAAAAACTTTAACATTGTAAAATTATTGTTTGGATTTTCAAACTTTTGTAAAGTCCTAAATTAATTAAATATGTGTTATAAATTCAGAATTAATAATTTACATTTGTTAATCACTTAAAAAAATATGTTCAAATATAACCCATATGTTTTGTCCTCTAATCCCATCTTGGAAACTATATAAGAAAGGTGCATTATCTTATGTTTACACATTAAAAAACATGTGCCATTGGGGATGAACTCAAAAAAGTTTAACCCAAAAATAAAACATAAAATGAAATAACAATATTTACTTGTTTATTTTTTAGCCAACCTACTTATATAAGTTTTAATTATTTATGTAAATAGGTAAGTAGGTATGTCCTACCTACCTACCTACCTACCTACATAGGACTATGTACCTACCTATTTATTCAAATAAATATTCATTTGATTATTTTCCAAAATATAATTAATTTATTTTTTATTGTATTCTTATTGAAAATTGAAATAAATATTGATATTTTGAGATTGCAAGATTTATATATTTTTTGGTGGATAATTTTACATCTGATATTTTTGTGAAAATTTTCTTATTTCACATATAAATGGATGACATATATTTGATGAGGTACATGTTTATGCAATTTGTTTTCATTTTATTAAAATGGAAGTCATAAATCATATGGAATTGTTGTAAATGGTAAGTAACAGTTGAGAAAGTTAATAGGTGTCTTCAAGCAAAATGAAGGGATGACAATAACTATGGAAGGCTTGCAAATCCCATTTGATTTTGTGTGTTGCAAGTACTATAAACTTATGGAGGATACCTACCTTTTAATTTTCTAGTATTTTATTTATTTACTGTTGATGGTTCCATCTTTTTTTACCATTATAGTAGTTTGTAGGCGAGAAGGTACCCTACCATATTTTTTTTCTCTTTGCATGAACATTTTATGGTTACTTGAGTAGTTGTAGTAAAGTTAGCAAATGAAGGTAACTCTTTTCAAAAGAAAAAAAAAAAAAGTGGATTTTGTTCCCTTGACATCATTACCTTGGGGATGGTAATGGTTGGGGGCTACATTTCCACCCTTTCACCCCCTCATCACCTACAAACACTTCATATACTATATACACAAACAAACCTTCATCATTAACCTCCGACACAACACCATTGCAACAAAATAGACTTTTGACTAATGGTCACCACCTCTAACAATCCAACCTATGTCAATTTTGTATTAAAAAGAAAACCAAAACTAACTAATTTAAACCAAGCACCAAATTAAGCAAACTGATGCAAGAATCCTTATCCCCTATAGGGGCATGGCTTAAAAACATAATGAAGAATTGATTTTTTAATGATTTGTAAATTATTGTAACAATTGACACATGTAACAAATTACAATTTAAACTCCGAAAATCCAAGGAATAAAAATATCAAATGTATTAAAAAGTAAGGCTCTTGAACCATGGCATATCATATGTTTCAAGATTTTCAAGCACAAGGAGATATGCTAATGACCTATTTGAACACTAATGCATAGATTACAACATATTCACAAAGTCATTGGTAGGACAAGAGAAGTTCAATCAATTTTGGAGCATGTTGGGTCTTGTTAAGTAATCATAAGAGTAGAAAAAAATGATAAGCAATTTGAATGTCATTAAGTTTTAGCTTCATTGTTTTATCATTCACATAGGGAGGGGGAGTGTTGAAAGTTACTAAACACCCTATATACAATGAATACAAATCACATAGTAGATTTTTAAAAAGATTTTTGAATTGCATGCATATTCTTACCTTGTACACCTCTAGTTAGGATCATTTTCTTTTTTTTTTTGTTTTAAGTCTTTTTTGTACTTTTTGTTCTTCTATTTTGTGTGCATCTAACATAGTGCTTGTATCACCATTTCATTTTCAAGAATATACATCATGTTCTACATGAAGATTGCAAAAGTATCTTGTTCATCTTCATGATGTTTCAAGTATCTTAAGACATGTTTAATTTTTCCTTTCAACATCAATGACCAGGGGTGCACTGACTTGATGTGGGATTATTGAACCAATTTCTCAATGAAAAATTGAAACTGAAAACTGTATTGGAGTTTGGGGGCATTCTTGGTGTCTTTGGAAAGCCCTCAGCAAGTCAGATTTAATATAATCTATTTCACAATTTTCAGAGCTAAATTGTGGAAGATATTGATTTTTGAGTGAAATTTGTTGCTAAAAATTCAAACAAATTGCAAAAATTGGGTTTGGGAGAAAATCAGTTGAGCCCTCAATGTGTTCACATTGCCAATTTTAGAAATTTTCAATTTTGAAAATGTGGAAAAAATAAAGAATGTGTTCACACTTGGGCCAATGGCACAAGCAACACTAGTTTTTATTAAAGTTGTTAAAACTAGTTGCCCATTTCTAAATTTAAAAAATAAAATCCTTCAAATCAAAAGTTAAAAGACCAACAGCCAAATGCAACCCATAATGTAATCATCCTAGTCCTTCTAAATTAAAATATAAATTATCAGATAATACCTTCAATGCAAATAAAGTTGGCATTGATTTCAGATGGATGTGAAATCATCCAAATCACCAAGTGAAGGATTCTGAAACTGCATTATCTGTAAAATTTCCAAAGAAGCTGTACACGCTGTTTTTTCAACAATTTTGAGGGATGTGAAAAACGCATGTAACAATGCAATATCCCATCTGACATTCCACTTCTTTTGTCCTTAAGATTTCCATTGTTGACATAATTTTCTGAGAAAATAGTCACAAAATCCCTTTTTTTCCCATGATTTTGCAACAAAGTCATGTGACACTCTCTTTAACATTACATGTATTGTTGGTTGCGACGTCAGAAGTAATTTTACCATATAATTTTTGGATTTTCCTTGCAAAAACAGTTTGTAAGTTTCTCACATTTCATTCAATCATGATGGGTTCCTATCACATTACAAGGTTGTTTTACACAATGTAAGTTAAAAATATATGGAGATAATGACTGTATCTCACCTCCGAATTTGATGTAAGATACATCCCATCTTGTTGATATGATGCAATTGCCAATTTGAAAATATATATTATCACTTCAACATGTTCATTTCAAGAAATTGTTATTTTATGTATGTTTATTGGCAATATCTTCAACAATGGTTCACAAATTAAAACACTATTAACATGTTTTTATCATGTCTTGAACATCAATGTGGAACAGGTTGGATTGAGTCAAAAACATTATGCAAACCTATCAAGCAAAAGCACAATATTGTGTTAGTGCTAAGAGTACAATACTTTTTCTGGATCTAATCCTCAAGGTCCAATTTCACATGTTGTATATCCTCTTGAACCAGGACATGTATACAACTCCCAAATGCACCTATACACAGTCTTCAACATATGACAAATGTAGGCACATTGATTTTTTTCATGTTTAGTGCCTCTATGCAGAGGTCCAAGAGACTTTCACAAGCATGTATAGGAATTGGGATAAAATTAGGTTCCAATCTAGGGAGACAATTTGCACTTGAGCCACAACGAGAAAGCTAATTACACTCTTGGAATGTGACACAAGCGAAGCTTACATATTGGTGTAGTGGTCAACAATTGAAATTAACATTATCAAATCCAAATAAAACAAAGTAAATTTCAATGAAAATAAACTAATAAATAATCCTTGAAAAAAAGGTAGCATCAATTTTTTGGTCATCATTACTTTTGCTGACATGTCCATTGAAAATTGAAATCCTAAATTTTGTGAGTCCCACAATTTACATCATTACAATTTACATGCCCTATCTTTATTTTTGTTTTTGATACAATTTATAGTTTTGAAATATCAAATTCTTCAGATTCCATGTAGTGATATATTAGGTGACTTTAATATAGATATCGTGAAATAGCATGCTATGAAGGCACGTAATTTTCTGACTCCAGACATCAATAAGACATGAAAGTTGAATTTCATCAAAGTCTAGATAGAATTATAAACAAACTCATTGTGCCTCAAGGATTCCTTAACCATGCCACTTTTCCATTATCTATTAGGGTTTTCTTTTTGTTTGAACCTGACATGACATTGGCTTCCCAGAGCCCGTATGCATTGAGCTATTTGTTGGGCTTATTTCCATATAAAGCCCCATTGATTGAACACAAACTACCACCTCTTAGTTCACAAGGAGGCAGATACTACTTCTACTCATCCAGGCCTTCTTTGAGCATTAATGTTGAAATGATGCTGCTGAGTTCGAGTTCCATTTAAAGCTTTAAACGCAATGTAACAACCTTCATGATTAGGAGAGACACCAAACAGTTAATTTCGGCCATAATCTGCACATGCTTTAAACAGTTCTATCAACCCCACATATGATTTGAATAATTCATTTTCCAGCCTAAAAATCAATCGGCCTTTGAAGTATCTAGACTCCATTGATATGTTGAATAAATGCGTCAAAAAATGAAAAATATATTTCAAATATGTCATCTATTGTCCACAGTGCACAACTTGAGATTTGAAGATATGGAAATACCAACTTCAAGAAAATACCATTTTACACATATATGTGCTTCCATCTAGGTCTATTACTTGGAAGGTAGAACTTTGTTTATTTTGTTTTGTTTATCATTGAGTTGAGATCTCCCCAACCATGATGCTTTCTGTTGTGCTCTTCTTACCCATGAATTGCCCTTGATGAGTATTCACCAAGGTGGTTTGGTAGTGTTTAGACATCCGGTGCAAGAATTACAGAATATTACTGAACAATTTTGGCAAAGATAATTCAACTAAATCAAAACTAAATATTTTAGTGAAACTCGGGAGAGCTCTTGGTACTGCTGAAAAGCCTTTGATGAGTGGAATTTCTTGGAGGCGATTCCTAATTTTTAGGCATAAGGTGAGGGAGATATTGAATTCCAAGTAATTTTTGTCACTGGAAATTAATTTAAAATATAAAATAACTTTTTCAACGTTGAGCTCTATTGTCAATGTCCTGTTCACACTTGGGCCACAGGCACAGGCACAGGCCATACTAAGATGGTTGATTTTATGTTTGTAGCACTACAGCACTTTGTCCTCTACGTTCAGAGAATATAATGATAAATCTTGTGGCCATTTATGCCTCTTTGAAGTCCCCTATTACAGGGCAGAATGGACAGGTCAGGACTATGGAGTCTACCAGACCTACATTGGGCAGGTGCCAAGACCTATTATCTACAAGACCATTGTGCAAAATCTACAACCAGTATGCATGTCCACATGACTACTCTGCAAATCCACACATGAACATTATGCAGATTCACATGCGAAACCCATAACTTAAAATGGAGCGTGTTGGGTAGTGTGCATTCAGAGAACATAATGGTTTTCATGTGGCCTTTTCTATCTCCTTTTAGTACCCTTACAAGACAGAATGGAGGGGTCCTATGGGTCTAACAGAACTTAACTTAGGCAGGTGCCGAGGCCCAAGACATTCTGCAGAATCTAGACCACCATTATGCAAATCCATATGACCACTCTGCCAGTCCACATGAACACTAAATGACCATTATGCAAATCCACAAAAAAACCGTTATGATGAGAGTGCTGGGCAGTGGGAAGTGCACTTTCAGGGAATGTAATGGTTTTCACATGTGGCCTTTTGGGCGTCTTTTCAGTCCCATTACAAGGCAGATGGAGGAGTCCTGTGGAGTGCACCAGACCTAACTTGGCCAGATGCAGAGATGTACAAATTTCATTGTTTTTCTAATAAAAACATTATAATCATTATTTCGAAAGTAAATTTTTATTTAAATAAATTTAAGTAATAATTAGATATTTTGAAATCGAAAATTTCCCAAAACTTTCAGCTTTGACAACAGTTGAATTTATTTTACACTAAAAAAGAAAATTCCCAAAAAACTTATTGCCAGGTGGCCAAAATTCGCTCCAAAACAAACTGACGCCTACAATAGATCTCTACATGACCATTATGCAGAACCACATGACTACTCTGCAAATCCACATGAAAACCACGAAATAATGCAGTATGATTTGTATTGCGCTTTTGAGAGAACGGTAGTATTCTTAAGGCCAATGCAGGTCTCAAGAGTCTAAGTCATCCAAAGAAAACACAGTTGTTCCAGTTTCAGAGTACGAGCTGCACTAGAGAGTTGCAGATAAGGACTGATTCAACGACGTTGTAGTAGTCGTTTGAACTTGCCCGTTTCCATGTTCCATACTGTATTGACCAGTTCATATGTTCATGTACACAAGTCTTGAGCTTCTAGAAGCTGCAGATCATCACTAGTTTAGCGACCTCTTGTACGTACTATATTAATGTTTCCGTGATGTAGTTTTCTCAGTGGCGGAGTAGAATATGCTGGAACCGTTAGGTAATTCTAAGAACAGTGTCAACATCCAGCGTAAAACAATGGCTTAGTTGAGGGTGTTCTTTATGTGAATAGATCTAGCAGCTGGGTGTTGCTGAGGGACCTCTGGATATAATGCTAGGAACAGTTGCAATATCCAAAGTTAGAAGAAATCATGGATAATTGGTTTCCATATCTCTCAGCTCAATACTCTCATGACGCGAGTTCTTGATCCCAGCTCACTTCTAGCACTCACTGCAATATGCCGAGCCACATCCTCAATACTGTTTAGCTGCACAAGGGTCCAGCAGTTTGACCTATTTTTTGTTGAAGGATTTAATCCTTGAAGCTAGCACAATTGTAAGTACCGTTTTTGGGGACAAACTGTGGAATTGCTGGCTTGCACCCTATATTGCTGTCTATGGACAGGCTAACTTCCAGAGCCTGAATAAACCCATGAAGGTTTTTCATTTGCTTCCAACTTTGATATAAAATTTAGGTCATTCAATATATGTCTTAAGAACATATATATGACATAAGTATTTTTCAGCTGCTTTTCAACCATGTTAGGGTTATTTTTTAATGATTTTTCTGTTACTTGCATCGATAGAGTTAATTTCCTTTTATCAACTTAATTCAATAATTACCTGTTTACAAAAATTTAAAAGAAATCTTAAATTAAAAATTAATTTTCAACAGTCGATTAGAAGATCTATGACAATTATGTATTGAGGGTCCAGCGAATGCGGAGGTGCCTATGGCCAAAAATTCCTAAATTTAGCATAAATGTTCGAGAAAAATAATAAACCAAATTACTTATCCAGTATGAATTAACGGCTGGCTGAGTGGCCAAATGTCAATGTTCATCCCTGCAAATATTCAGTATAATACAGATCTACATTTCTTCAGCCTTAAGTGCTTAGAATGAGTAGATATCTGAACATGGATTCAAGTGTTCACATGGACAATGGCGACCACCTACGAAGCTGTTGCAAAATTGAAATAGAAAAATAATCAATAAAAATAAATAAATTTAGTGTCAGTGAATTATCTGTAAGCTAGAGTTTATCTTTCACACAGTTAGGCACCGTGCAGCTGGCAATTAGAAAAGCATAGGATGGGAGTTTGAAGCCCAAATATCCAACCAATTTATTTTTTACCTGACAACTCAGACTCGCATCTAATTAAGGAGGCCAAGAGAAGTATATAAGTGGTCCATGAAATAACTTGGCCATCGACCATTTGGCACTAAGTCTCGCCAAATCTTGATGCTTAAATCCCACAGCCCCAACTTTACATTTAATTAAATTCTACTTGCTTAAAATCAGTAAATGTACACTACATTTCAATGTATTTTTTGAGACACAAGCTATGTGTCAATCTTGAATGAATCTACGTACTCAAGTTGTACAGTCATATGTATGACCTTGCCCGGTTACTAACTTGATGTTGGAGGCTGGAGCCTGGGGCCCGCTCTTTCTTTGAACTACACTTCACCTACACTAGTTAAGAGATATAGTTAGGGTCATCTCATCTGAGGAGAGATTAAAATTAGCATGCATGAACTTGATTAAATAAATAACCCAAAGTTATCAGATGAATAATTAAACCTTTTCTTACAGCTGGGAAAACTGACCTTTACAGGAGGCAAAATCCTCAATGGCAACGATGGGCACATTTTTTCCAGAGGTCCATCCATTAGTTAGTATACCACCTAAGAGGACATCTCTAATTACTGCTTATCAAATTATGGACTCATCCAGTAAATAGGTTCAAGTATGAAATCTGCACTGAATAGGTGGTCCATTTTACACTCATAGATATGAAGTCACCTTAATAAATATTAGCCACTGGATCACATTCTCCAAGTTCCTTATTCTAATACATGTTTTTTTAATCTTCTGGCTCAATCTGTGGACCCCAGTATAAATTGGGATAAATTACTCCATTAAGCCCTCCAAAGTTGATAAATCACATTAGGAACAATATTGTGGTGCAATTGTTCGATATTTTACATCGTGTTGTGGCAAAATGTTTGGGTTAGGCTTTAGCTATCTGTGTAAGGGGGAATATCTTGGATCAGTGAATCATTGTTCAGATAGCTCCATGATGTTGCACACCACAAGTTCAATTTTAATAGATGTAAAGCAAAAGAGAAGTAAATGCCATACCGGAAATATGTGTTGTCTCTTTAGACTGACGATGTACATGTACAAACTTGTGAAGTTAAAATAATATCTTAAACTGTAGTTGGTTATAATCCTGTATTTGCTACTAAGATTATTGGTGCCCTGGGCCCCCAACTTCATAAGGAATACACGTATTCCAACTAGCCATCCCAGATCCCTGATGGCAGTTCAAAATTCTTTAAGCCATATATAACTAATGTTAAAATCTTACATTGGCTGGGGCTTGCTTCCCCTGCTTTGGCAATTACCTCCATCAAGGGAATGAATTAGCCACTACAGTAGCTAAGACCTTACTCTTACCAAAACTTGAAACAGCGTGAATGCAAATACCCAGCTAATTGCATTCATCTAACGTATCGCTGGAAATTAGCTGTGTCCCAATTCTTATCATTGAACAGGATGTGCAAACTTTGGTAGGTGGTTACATTCATGGACCATTCATAATTCATTAATATCTCTAGATAAAACAGATATATTACTCATCATGAACCCTAACGAATCCTGATATGTAAAACTCTCTTTTTCTACTGTAAAAACCTCTAGACTTCACACTTAATATTAAAACAAAAGGATGAACTCCTGGAAGCTTCTAGGCTTCCCCTTTAACTACAAAACAAAAAGAAGTTCCTCCATATATACCCAAAATGTCCCTGGTGCCAATACTCTAATTTTTTTGTACCTGAATATTATGGGGGGTGTGAACGTTCTAATTTTTATTGTACCTGAATATTATGGGGGTGTGAATTCTGTTTTGTCACATGTGACCCAGCGAGAGTTCTCAATAAGACGAATATATTTGTGAACATATTTCAATAATTGCAAAGTCTGAGTGGAGAATGTAAATTAAGCATGTGAAAATTAGGGCATATTATTTGGGCCCATTGCAGGTCATTTAGCCTCCTTTGTACCGAGTTAATGGTAAGCAACATTTTGGATGTCAACAACTATATCTCCAGATCACCAAGGAGTAGTGAGCAATAGCATTATTAAGACGTCAAGCTGCTGCTCCACCAGGTAGACATCAACCCATAAATGTCTTAATATTACAGCCGTTTTAAGAAATAGTCTTGTCGTTTACTGCTGTCAATGGGTACACTTATCAGGATGTAACTTGTCCTCTTATTAGCGTTTTCAAAACGGCGTTTCATTACCACACTAATTAGCATGTAACTTGTCCTGTTATGGTAATAGTAAAAACAGCTTCTTATTAGGTCACCGTAGAAATTCGGAGGTAACTTGTCCTCTTATTACCGTAGCAAAAAACGGCTTTCCATTGCCTGCTGTCAATGCGTAGTAGTTCGAAATTGAAGGACAGGACGTCGATGGAGTTAACGCATACTCCAAACCAGCTTCAAATCATGAGATTAACACGAGTTAATCACGTGAAAAACCATCGAGTACTTACCCAAAGGTTATTGCAACTTCAGAATTATCATACGATTAACACTTTCACATGAGAGCTCGACTATGAGACCTTGTACCATTGAAGCGTATAAATTAACTCTAAGCGTATTATTTAATTGTAACCTAACGTATGTATATAGTTAGTACTAATCAAGTTGTATGTATGATTGCACACATTCGATCAGGACTCATCAACATTAATTATCCAAGTACACGTATTAATGACCCTGTGGGACCCATGAGCTGTGTATTTCTCCAACTTCTCTTTCAAGTTCCTCAAAAATTTCTTTTTGCTTGCATACGCTAGGCATGTTTGGAAGAGAAAAAATTGTATATGAAAAGGAGATACCAAGAGACTTGCTACCGGCCAGCGCAGGTGCTTGAACCCGGTACAATGAAAAACATTCTTCTGGTTATTACTAGTTAGAATTAGTTCAGGAAACAGGGACTACACAAGTCATCTGCAACCGGTTCATCAAGTTCGAAGTTTATACAAGGGACTGCAGAAGTGCAATTAGGGTCTTCAAGGGAGGCATTAACTTGGTACTCATGAAGAGTGGAAAGTTACACTATACATTTACAGTGGCAAACTTTGAACTACAGCTACTAGTGTCTTTTCAAGTGTCTCACTATAAACCCTCCTCATGATTAATTTCCTATTGTTGGTTGCAAAATGTGTATTATAGGCCACCCAAGGCGGCGGAAGGTGGCTCATAACCTCCCTACACCATGCGCCTACCCTTTGGGATCAGAAGGTGGTTTATACTCATGGCCCTCTGTACACCATGCCCACACCCTTTGGAATCTTAAGAATTTCTCAGCCACTTTACTTCTGCTCCAAATAATTTTCTGACTGAGACTTAAAGTCGATTTCTCTTCAATATTTATTCAACACGCAGCAGATGCTCTAAATACATAATTATTGGCTAAACTTATTAACCAAATTTAATCTATGTTATAATGAGTTGTCCATCTCCAAAAAATGATATTAGGGGAGTAATTCCAGGGGCTTCCCATAACAGCTCTAAAAGAAATAGGTACATTCTCATCAGGACGACTCCAATAATCTTGTTCATTAAAGTGTGTCCATACTACAACTTGAATACATACGTGGGACCCTTCCAAAGTATATCCACCGTATAGGTTGTGATTAAAGCATGTTCATTCTCAGCAGCATTAGCTAGTTGGAGGTAGTAAACAGCTAATGGCAGGAACCATCATATATTGATCTTGTGGAGTTATACATGTGACGCTTCTAACTAGAAAGCAAGAATAATTGAGGGAAGATAATTAGTCGGGGGACTTGGAAACTTATGCCTAACGTATAGCTGGTTATGACCAGAATCTTTATTTTGTAGAAGGCAAGTTACAAGAGAGAAGAGTGACTGACCCACATTCACCAATCTGAATAGGTAACAAAAAATTTGAAATATAGAAACCTAGAAGCCAAAGAAAAAAGGACAATTTCACAAATAAATTGAAATGGAATTTAAAATATTTCACTGGGCCATCATGTATGCCTTACGAAGCAAGCCATGTAAATAAAATTAAATGGTAACTAGTCTTGGATGAAAATAGAAATTGAGTTGACATCTCAAAAAAATTTGCAAAACTATACCAAATTTGTAAAGGTAAATTGAAAGTTCTATACATGCTCACATGAAGTATCCATGCATCTGTCTACCGCCACAACTTCCATTGTTCCCTTCACTAGACAAGGTATATCTATAATTAAATGAACATTTCAAACTTTAAAAACTTGTTAAAGAAAAATATAAAATCAACTCTCAATTTTCCACCCACCAATAACGTGCCCTTCTCAAAAATAAAGAGTAGTTTCATGTAATTAATTTGTAATCATTTGCATTGATGGGGTCTTGAGTTGGTCATTAGGAAGGCAGCCCTGAAACTAGGTTTTGGGGTTTTCTATTCTTGTTCTTGAAATTGCATGTTAATCCAAACTTGAGAAATACAATCTCTGAAAGGTTTTATTCTCTTTAAGCATCTGAGTTTTTCATGGGTTAGCAAAACTATCAGGCAGCCCACCAACCTGCAACAACTACATTCCTGAAGTAATTCTTTCAAGGATGTGCACCCAGGTGTTCCAAACTTCCCGACTTTGGCACATGCTAAAAAATCCACAAGAGTTATTTACATTAATATCTGATAGGTTGAAACTCAAATAAACATATGAACTCCCTTTCAGACTAGGGATAAAAAGATACCATACACAAATACATTTCCAATATACTGTAATTAGCTTATCAAGGTCAAAACTCAAAACCAATTGAACTTGAAAGTTGATTGCACATCCAGGCATCAAATTAATCCACCTAGCTAACTTCAAAAGTTAAACAAGACCATTTTTCCAATTTTCTCCAAACATGCTCCAGAAAGCTCTTCCAAATTCCTCTTCAAATAATGGTGGGTAGATAGCATCAGAATTACCTGCTGCTTTCTATTATGCCTTCTATATTTTTCAGCAACTTGGTGAGTTCATCTGCTACAAGCCTATACCTATCTCCAATTTTATTGGTGTCCCATTTTTTCCTCTGGCTAGACATTATATGAAGCTCTTAAGTTCTACAGATTTACGAACTGGGTGTAGAGATATGTTACAGAAAGTTTCCATCTAATAGAGATACCGTACGTACTCTGGGCGGCTTAATTTCTAGGCGGCAGAGGAATACGTACGTACCCAGCTCACATGCGACAAGATGCAAAATGCCAGAGTTCTGAAGAAGCTGTTGGAGAGTACTGCATTCACAGCTTCATGATCAGCTTCAGTACTACGAGCACTTGCACAGCTGCTCCAGCTAGTCGATCACCATGTCAACTTTCCAAAGTCCAATTGTAGTCTACCCTGATCGTCGAGGACTCCTGGCAGTCTTCGTTCTAATTTCCTCTCCACGATTTACTAGAGAATATCAGCAACTTCTGCAACCATTCGATATTATACATTGGTATACGGTAGAGTGGACACCGGCTAATTACGCTATACATCAAAATGAGAACACAAAAAATGCACAACAATAGGCTCATGGCTTAATGGCTCTGCCTCTTATGCTCTTATGGCAAGTTTAAACCAGCAGTTCAATTAAAATATACTTATTAATGCAGTTGCAAACGAATGAACTCAAAGTTCACATTAACACCAGATGAACATTCCTCAAAATGTGGGACCAAATGAAAACTGCATAGTTTTGTAGGCTCTCCTGTACATGGACAACCCATAAACTTGGGCCACATGCCTTTGGGCTGCACATTCAATTGGGTCTATATAACATATTAGTGCCAGAAGTAGCTTGCACCCTATAGATAAAGATCTCAAATGAAACATGCAATATTAAACATGTATATATATAAAATCCAATTCCATATGTTATAACTTGCTTAAATAATTTGGACTTAAAGTTTTAGAAGTAGGCTAGAGGATTTGATAAATGGTAGGTTCATATGATTTGATAATTCCACAAATATAAATCAAAAGATCTCTATTCAATGTTTCTTTTTCAATAAGTTGTGATGTAGCCAAAGTGGCAATGATTCATGTGAAAACCAAATTTGTCTACAAGCTAAGTATGAAATTAGAATTTTCAAAACAAGTTCCTTATATTTATTTTTGGATACATACTAGGATTATATGTATAAAAATATGGTGATTTTTCTTAAATCTTGGTCGAATTTTATCTATTGAAATTTTTTTAAAACATTTCATTTTAACATTTTAAATTTTTGATATAACATTTTAACTATATATAATCAGATAAAAATAAAATGATTCCACTTAATATGTTTTAAGGCAAGACCTGCTCCCAAAGGCCGTAGTAATATATTTGCTCATAGTTGTTAATGCAGCGAGTACAAGAGTACTGCTACAAAAAATTTGCCCAGTCTGGAATTAGCCTCATTTTTTCTCCTTGTCATAGTTTGCACACATATAACCTCTCATTTTAGGAGTACCAAGGGGAAGGTAACATGCGAGATAACATGTTACAAACCCCCTAGCACCCCTAACATGCCCAAAACATGTATAACATGGACCCAAAATGTGTTTGAAAACACCAAGGTGAAAAACAATGAGTCAAATGCCAGGCAAGGGAAGAACATTGTAGCAGTATTCTTGTACTGACTGCACTAACAACCATGGGCAAATAGAATGTGAGGCCACCCCCAACTAAGCTCGGGGCCCTGCCTGGAGGGGTTAGCCCAAGGGAATAAGTCCAAAAATTAAAGGAAGGCTTGTTGGAGAAGGCCTTCCCAAGAGAGTAATAGGCCTGAAATTTGAGGGAGGTCCGCTACAGCAAGCCTTCTCAACCAGTGTTTTTTTTTTCAAATTCATCAAGTAGGTGCACTGGCTAGGAGCATTAATTAATTAGTAGTAAATGGTGACTGTCTTGGTGAACTAGTAGATTGTTTTTGGAATCCCCTAGTTCTGGCAACCTACAGGAACACACTGTCTAAATCTGGTGACTTCTAAGTTTTTTTGGTCAAGATATGCTGAATTGTTTTTAAAAAATCTCAAAATCCCTTTGTTGTATTCTCCAGCTTTTTATTTGTGGTCAGGTTGCGAAAATTCGCCCAAAAAAAAACCACTGTTCCCAACATAAAGTGCAAAAGGTTTTTTATTTGAATTGCAGAACGTTTTGTATGTGAAATGTTAAAGTAAATTTCAATTGACTGAAGCTACATTGTCTGTGAGAGGAAGTGCTATCAAATACAAAGAAAAAAAAAACCTTGGAGTCCATTGGAAGATTAATTAATCTCTACCTGTGGAAGGTTGGGGGCTCTTATGAGAGGTAAAGCTTATGGGTGTAATTATTTTGCTGGAGAGAAGTTACTAATTAAGTTAATTAAATGTACTTTTTACACAATCCCCAGTCTAGATCTCAATGTTATTTTTATTTTTCCCATTTTGAAATACAGAAGAAAAACCATTGGGAGTAAGGCTTTTTTTTCAATTTTTCTATATAGTAACTTTGGCAATTTTTTCCAAAAAATAAGCAAAATTAGTTGGATTTACCCTAGGAAAAAACAGTTTTCCCCAAAAGATTCCCAATTTGTTTTTAAAAAAAGTGACAAAAATTGTTGGAAAAAATCACTGGTTGGGAGGGTGGAAAACTTAAGAGTAGTTTCTGGGTATCCAACGTCTCACAAGGAATCATGAAAAGGATATTCCTTTGGAATCCTGCACGGCAGTAATTAACTCTAGGTTAAGGCCAGGTTTAAACAGGGTTTAGCTTTAGTCTTTTGGTGATTATTTCTCATTACCACGGGTTGAAGGTTGGAAGTCTCATGGCTGTGGCTGAAGGTAGTTGAAGCTTTAGTCGCGGAGGTGTGAAGCTCTCCCTCCGGTTGTTCGTTCTCCTCGAGTCTGGGTACTGCCTCGCACTAGGCGGGGGCTTCTTCTGTGATGTCGAGACAGCGATAAGCTCTCTGCCTTAGCGATTAGATCTGCCTCAGCTACTATAAAGAAAGAAAGCTTGACACCAATCTCTTGTGTGTCACTCCCATCTCTCGTGAGCTTTGTATTCTTTCGTCGTTGCAAGCTGTGTACGAACGTAGTCTTCTTGCTTTGCTTCCGTGCAAACTTGTGCTTGCTTTCCTCTTGTTCTTTGCTCTCTGTTAGAGATCTTGTGGAAATTATCGAAGGAGAACGCGCGCATACTGCTCCTATCTAACCGTGCAAAGACGCGCTCGCACATATACTGCTGCACCTGCTCGCCTAGTTGTTGATTAAGTTGTGGGTTTTCTTTGCTAGTTTTGTTTATGATTTGCTCAGCCCGAGATTAGGATTAGGATTATATCAACCGAGATCGTAGTTTAAGGTTTTGTTTGCAATTGCTTTCTATTTCTGACCTATTGCATTGCCGGAGAGCTTTATAGTTTATCCGTTAACCATACCCCCATTCCCATCTCATCTCATCGTCAGATCTCCAATATGGATTCACCAGACATCATAGACGATCTTACGCAAAGAACTCCTTATTTTATAAGCTGGCCAGCTGCTGATATTTTGGATATTCGACATGAAGCAGCTCATTATCCCCCATCTTCTGGCTGCACTTCCTCAGAAATAAGCGCGGACTTCTCGTAAGCTCTTTTGGATTTTCTCCGTGACTAAGCCAGTTCTGGTCTTCGCCTTGCTTTCTGCAATAGACCGGTGAATTTCCAAGAGAAAAGTTTCTGAGTTTTAAATCATATGTTGTTTACCTAGGTTTGTAAACTCATGGATCCGGTCTGCATAATTGGGATTGGAATCGTTGTGGGTAATTCTAGATACACTTTCATGGGAATTATAACGGAAGAATTGCCCGACGCTCCCATCCCTTCCACTGGAATCATGTCTCAGACTGCACTGGAAGGGGTAATGGACGAATTGCCCAACACTACCATGCCGTTGGCACCGTCCACAGGCATAATGTCTCAGGCTGCACTGGAAGGGTTAATGGACGATTTGCCCAACACTTCCATGCCCTTGGCGTCGTGCACCAGGATCATGTCTAGTACTCCCCCACAGCTAGAAGGGGTAACTGACGACGAGGTTCTTGAGAAGACGGAGAAGGACGTCATGCCTGATGATGATCAGCACAATGTCCACAGATCTTCCTCCTCCTCCATGGTTGTTTTCAAGAACGCAAGACCCAGCAGTTGGAAGGAGTCGGTGGCCAGAGGGAAACGTCGTCTTGTAGTGCGCGAAGGTTCCCAGAGTCATCTCATGCAAGAGACCGGCAGCTTTTGTCTTGGGGGAAGAGCCTTACCAAATGAGATCGTCTTCAAGATCATGGGGTTCCTCCCCATGATGAGTCTCTACCGATTCCTATTCCTTAGCAAAGATTGGATGTTTAGGATCATGAGGCTCTTCTACACGTATCGCCTGGATTCTCCTCTACCTATGCCGCTGCTTCCTCTAGTGAACAGATTCCCGATCTTCCTCTCTGTTGATGCGCGCACGCGAATGAATTTTACCTTCGACCTAGTCCTCAAGAGGTTGGTAATACCAGCTGCTCGACCCCATTTTTTTTCTTCCAGTTCCAGTTGCACATGTATGTAGTATTCTACAATCACCTGAACTCGTGGCCGAGTCGATAGTTTACATATCTCTGCAATTGCAATAGTTCTAAAACGTTCGTTGCACATGTATAATGGCAGATGGGATGAGTTCTGGATCACACCAAACCCGCATGCGCTCCCTCCATACGCCAGTATCCCTGTAGCCTCGGCTGGAGGTCTGATCTGCTACGCGTCATGGCATCACCCTGGGCGTTACTGGATTGTGAACCCTATGACAGGTTCCAGTGAGGAACTGATGTTGGATTACACCGTCCAATGCTTCATGGAAATGGGTCGGCTGCACGCACTGCTGATCGACCAGGATTCACCAGAGACTTACATGCTGGTAGTTGTGGGTATCTTCAAGTACGGCACCCTTGACGATGGGGTGCAGATGGACGGTTACGGCACAGTGGTTTACCGATCTGCAACGGGGATATGGGAATCCTACAGAGGCCCGCACCTCAAACACTGCTTCTGGCGACGTCCCGAGGGCGAGTCACCCGCAAACTTCAAAGAGTATGGACCTTCACTGGACACTACAGTGTGTGGCAAGTTCTGGTACATTGTAGCCATGGGCGATAAGTTCGTCCATGCCTTTGACTATACCACTTGTACCTGGTACATGACGTTCAAGGTCGATGTTTCATGTGATCTTTGTGCCCCACAGCTTGTCAGTTACCGTAGACGAGTCTTCAGGATATCATGCTTAACACCGGACACCATGACGATTTTTCAGCTGAGGCTCGATCGTTTCTTTCAGCATGGTGTTCGTCTCATTTGGATGGAATCGGATGTTCACACAGATCCACGCTTTGAGGATTTCCTGATAGACATGGATGGAGCAAGTTCCTCCAACGGCCCCAACCTCAATAATGACTGGGACCCTCCCGCGAGGTTCAGCTGCTTCGTGCACGAGGATATTCTCTTTATCGTTGGCAAATACGGGAGGCACATATGTCAGTACCACTTCTTGAACAAGACTTGGGATTGGCTCCCGCCCTTCCCTGTCGCTCGAGTGCCTGGACAGCGCCAAGTTGAAGTGCGAGGCTTCCCTTTCTACGCCAGCTTTGCCAACAAAGTTGGAGTCGCGCCAAACCAAACACGGAGTGTCTTCACTGAACAAGAATTGCAGGCATATGAACAAGATATCACTATGATAGGAGCTTCAGATGTAGAGTGACACACTTGATCCAATTGCAAAATTTGCGAGTCAGTTAATTTCTGCAAACTTTATGGACATCAAGAAGACTTGTTCTTGAATTGCTAATTGCTTGTCAGTTAGTATTTTTTTTTGCTGGTGTTTGATGTTGAAGACTTGATCAAACTGCTAGTAATTGCTTGTCTGACGTTTTTCTGCTAAACTACTTTTGATATTGTCTTGACAGACCTGTGTTCAAACTGCTAATTTGCTTGTCAGTGATATTTTCTGCTAGTGTTGTTGTTGTTGTTGAAGACTTGATAATGTTGACCACACCAGAATGCTGGATGATACACATGAGGCAACATGCAGCTGCCTCATGAGACAGAGTCTCATCAGGGGGATGTAGTAGTGATGGTTGGTAACTTGGGTTAAGAGGCATTCAACTCTCTCTCTCTCTCTCTCTATATATATATATATATGTTTTATCCATGCTTGTGTAGGATGCATGATCGATGCATGTACCCCATGGTATCTGCAGGTGTGATTTATTGTATTAGAGATGAGATATGAACAGTCTACCAATATTGTGGGTTGCAAATGTTGCTCATAATTTGAGACTCTAGAGAGATCCTTTTGGCTCTAGAGACTGTGAGGATCTAAGACTATACATGCACCAGTGTCTAGAAGCAAAAAGACTCTTCAGATCTATCTAATCTCTGCTGTGTCAAAATACTCAGGAAGAACTTTGTCTTTGGTAATCCATGTAGCATCTTGCAATCTTTCAAATTCACCCATCATCTGTAATTTGAGGATGCATTGCTAAAACTAATTCTAGCACAACTATCAACCAGAAACCTGTTTCATTCTGCACAATATTTCCACCCATGCTAACTATCACACATGCTAAAGATTTGAACAATTTCAAAGTTTGTTAATGAGAAGCAGTTTCCAAAGACGCCCACAAGATGCATGAACCCAGGTTAAGATTCGGTTTTACAAGAACTTCTTCCTTTCATCAATATCTAGCATGATATTCCAAAATCGATAATCAAAAGAGTAGCTGGGGAAGACTTAGCGCATAATTACATCCCCTTCATGTCTGGAAAACCCTTGAATCCTCGAACCGCTAGTTCATGAAAACCCTATGTGTCCAACCTAACTTGCCAAACCACATTCAATATCTGCAAAATGATCTATGAGCTTGGAATGAACGATTTTCAAGCACAAATGAACTGCTTATCATTCCTCTGTTCTTCCTCTGGTCTATTTGGCCTCCAGGAGGCAGATTGTTGCTCATTGGTTATGGCCCATGGAACAACACTGGCATCAAAAGCATGTGTGACCAGAAATGAGGGGACTGAAATTTAGTGAAATTTGGTGAAACTTGGTTACTGTTTGGCAAATGGAGATTAGAGTTTTGAGTGTCACACCAACGTTTGGGCAAAGCTGTAAGTGGTGACATCAAACTTTCTGGAAGGTTCTAGAAATTTTTGGTTCTAGTGAAGTGGAAAGCTTTGGCAGGTGATGTTTTGTCATTTTGTCAAGTATTGTGATATACTTGCTGTTTTTGGGGCTGCTGAGTGTGGGAGATGGCGATGAAGTTAATGCTGATCTTGGTGCTGTGCATGAGCTTTGTGTGGCGTTGGTGTGCTGCAGTGAAGACTAAATGCTAGAAGTGGAACTTCTAGCAAGGGCATCTTCAATAGAAGGGAACCATTCTAGCTTTTGGTTTTAAGTTCTTTTAGATAGAATGTTTATGTAGTAACATTGTCTAGGTTGTTGTTGAGCTTTTGTTTTCTACTACGCAAGTCTGCAGATGACCTGCAACGTAACTAGCAATAAAAAGGCAGTTAGTGAGGAAGAGGATGACAAACTCTAGGAAATGTCACAGTGCCAGTAAGGTTTGGATTTTGTGAGAAAATGGGAAAAGGGATTGCTCGGAGGGAGAGAGGCATACTTGGACTTCGGATGCTTTATGTGTGTGATCTATCAGCTTCCTGTGGTGATTTATCTGTAGGGTTTCTGATCGACTGAAGCTTTGGAATGAAACAGAACGAGAGTTATGTTTTGTTTGAATCTGATGGTATACTGTAACCCATAAAGGACCTTTAGGATTCTTGGGAAGAAAGATGTCACGCTGGATTATTTTCATGGGAAGTTGAGTTGAAATGTCTGTTTGTGAAGCTGCTGGATTGCCTGAAGACGTGATTTCATTACTGTTATTTTGCCATCAAGTCCAAGATTCAAGGGAAGTCAAAGAAATTTCTGTAAAAAGGCTTGAAGGCAGTCATGTGTTGGAGTGTGTTAAGGGAGCTGAGTTCATGTGTTCATGTGTGCATTGTAGAGATCTGTTTTTGCATGGATACCCTAAAAATAAAGTTGCTGTATTTGATGATTGTATGCAATAGAGTTGCATGTGTATAGATTAGTTGTGTTACCCTTCTTTTTTGTTACACACTTTGTTTAACAACAGCAACATGTATGATGTGTGGTAATTGACCAGCTACCAAAACCTTTCCACAGGAGACTTCATGAGCTCCCAGAAGTGGGCAGACAAGCAAGAAAATCCAAATGACATTTGAATTTTGGCTGTTTACCAAGCAAATAATTGACACACATACATATTGTTGCAAAGAGATCTTTGCTCAGCAAAAGAACTCAATGTGCATTGGACATATTCACAGTACTACACACATGTGGTTCTGTCTTTCTTCCTGAATTTACCTGCAGGGTGATTCATCAAGCAATGAAAACTCATACACTGAATTCACTATGGCATGTTATGCTCTTCATAAATTGCTCCTGCTTTTACAGAACCAACCAACATGGAAGTTGTAATTTCTTTCTGATTATGGCTTCACTTCCAAGTGTCAACTCCAAACATTTTATCTTCTCCAATCAGTCTAGACAATCCAAGAACCTTAAGAGTTCAACCTGATTTTGGCTGAAATTTGTGCACCCAAGACTCAAAATTTCAACCTGGCAAGATTACTAATAAGTCTGCTTGGTCCATCAATTACTTCCAATGTCATCTCCAACAAGCACTTTTTTTACAATACTTTTTTAAGGTGCACATCAAGCTTTAGCTCCATCTCTTTTGCAATCCCAGTTTCACCATGTGCTTCAATGAAAATGTATCAAGATAAAAATTTGCACATTTTATGTCCTTGTGTGTATGAAATTCTTGTGTGGGAATTTTTCCTCCACTCAAATCTAGGCTTTACAAATTCATAGATAACTTGTTCAGTAGAGTTCTTCATGTGGAACCATAAGGTTGGTGTCTTATTCCTCACTCCAAATCTATAAAAGGAGTCGTGTCGATCACCATCTAGATATATTTCAAAGGAATTATGGCACTCTATGTTGATGTTCGCAAGGTTTCCAATTGCTTGTTTCCCTTTAAACAAACCTTGGGGGTTAACTTCCATTCTTTTCCAAATGTTATGAAAAAAAAAAAAAAAGGTGTAACTAATTCATTAAAAAAAAAATTTTAAAATTTATTAAAATATAATTAAATTTTTTAAAATTTATTTTTTAAATATAATATTTTTA
>Ga0116229_10004433_pt1 | contig 23002 bp, 20 predicted proteins | sample S1TSphgellanicum_3_FD_87313 | JGI IMG/M metagenome (GOLD analysis project Ga0116229, IMG submission 87313) | Host-associated microbial communities from peat moss isolated from Minnesota, USA - S1T2_Fc - Sphagnum magellanicum MG | ecosystem: Host-associated > Plants > Peat moss > Unclassified...
ACAAAACAAAACAAAACAAAACAAACTACCTTGCTTCATAAATAAATGGGCAAGATGTCTTTCGGCATTACGTGGTTGAGGGTTCTACCAGGGCCAAGGGCCAATTTCAAAGCGTAACTGATGTTCTCACCATTGATTCACATAAGCATAGTAGTTATCAGACAAACCTTACTGTTCAACAAACTACCTTGACTTTGAACATCATCCATTGGATAGCCATTATTACTCAATTGTGGATGAATCTCCACTGAGTTAATGCCCGGGCTCCTCTAGCCCTGGTAATAGGACTTGAACCAGATGCGAATCCATCAATCTGAATTACTTGCCTAGTGGTAGAAACTCTAGGTGTCACACTAGCCTCTTGTGCTGCGACATAAGAAGGGCAAAAAGAAATAGCAAATTATGGTGTGAAACTAAAATTGTGTGCACTAAAAAAAACATACTCCCCAACCATTTGGTTTCACCTTGATAACCAATTCTGTAAGAAATAGGTCTCATACATAGGTAGGTAAAAAAATAATAACTATTAGATAAATAGATGGTTTATACATATGTAAAGACTGTTTTTATTACCTACCTACTAACAACCTGCTTGTGAGTTGTTAATAGGTAGGTAGGTAGGGAAAAAAAAATAACTGAGCTAATCACCATGGTTACCTAAGGAATTGAAACCCAACAGAAAATTGTTCATCCTTCGTGGGGCACAACTTGCTTTGTTTTTTTTTGTAAAATACAAGAAAATATGTCCATTTGCACCTTCAATTTGGACCTCAATCAATATTTGTCACATCTAAAATATAAATAAAATCTTCTTTACCTTTTCCACCCATAACCAAGAAAACTTAAACAATATGAAGTGAGAAATAATTTAAATCTCGTCACTTGGGGCCAATTATTATGGTTGGCCAATTTAAAATAGTGAACAATACTCATTTTTAAAAAATTGTTATGGTCTTTTAATTTTACCATTTGGACCAATCATTATGATTGTCGATTAGAAATAGTGAATAACAATCATTTTTTATTAATTGTGTTTTTTTTAAGTCTTTTCCAAGGCCCAAGAATATGTACATTTTTTTCAAGCTTAAAACAGCTTTTCAAGGAACCCATGAAATTTGACTCTTATATTAAAGTTATCCATAAAGTCATGCCATGTTAGGCTTGAGTTGCAACACCCCATTTGATGTTTCATCCTCTCCTAATTGTTGTTTGCAAAGTCATGAAATTTTATTAAATAAGAGTATGAAATATTGAGACTTAGGATTAGAAATTCCAGGAGTCATGGAATTTTGAATACTTTCAACTTGAAAATTCAATAAAAGTAAAATTCTTATTGAATTTTGAGTAATTTTTCTCGTTGGAAATATCAAAAAATCAATTTATTTTTATTTTAATTTTTTTTGGTTGGGATTTCCCAAAAGCCATAGGGCCCATGGCCTGTGTTATTACTACAATTATAACACCTCAATGACTTTGGGTGCAATGAGGTGATTTCATAAAATTTCAGACATCTGTTTCAGGCCAATGCTTTCTCTTTTTTTGGGGTGACACTTTGAAACTTAGTGAATTTTTTTTCAGAATATGAAAAAAAAAGAAAATTTTATGATTTTAAGAACTTTTTGCCATTTTTTGAAATTAAAAAAAAATTAAATTAGCCATATCTAGACTTAGGCACTTCCAAGGTTGCCACTTGTAATAGCACTTTTGTAAAAATGTTCCAACCCACCTAGGATAGTTTTCAGTTATTGCTAATTAATGCTAAGGATACTTGCCAATGGACCTACTTGAGAAATTTGGAAAGAAATAAAAACCTTGGCGCAAGTCTTATTGAAAATTTTGAATATTTTTTTGTCATTAAAAATTCCATAAAATTAAATTTCTATTTTTTAAAAGGAAATTGGATTTCACACAAATGGAAGGTAATATATGTGTTTCAATAGCACAAAAGAATATCCAATTTAAGTTTTTTTAGTAAGTAAAGAAGAATGTCATAGCCTTCAATGTGAAGGATTCAATGCCACTATTTGATTTGAAACATTGGGTATTTGATTTTTTAAATAATAATCTTTGGTTCCAAATTTTTTTTTAATTTCGTAAAACAATGAGGAGAAAATTTGTAGTGTATTTGGAGGGCACCTTATATCCATCAATTTCTCTCTCAGAAAATGGGAAGGATATTATGCCTACTCCTCAATAATGTGGGAGGGTTCCTTACACCTATAAGTAGGCATAATTTCCCTCCCACTATTGAAGAGTAAGCACGATATTCCTCCCACTCCTACACCTTGTGATCTACGTAGGTTTGGTTCATGATAAATTTTGCCAATGCTATATGATAGGTAAAGCCCATGGGTGGGGGATATTCTCAAAATGTGGGGCCAAAAAGACTCAACTATCAGCTTGTTGTAGGCCCTTTATTTTGAGAATGCCTTCACCCTAGGGCCTTTACCCTACACAAAATCCAAGAACCTTGAGGGGTGGTTTTTTTTTAAGCACAACAATAGTGTGGACTTGACAAGTTGACACCTCAAATCAAGCTTGTCAACAAAGGGCCAACGTGAATTTCATTTGCACACCATTAGGTTTGAACCAATGTTGGGTGGGTATGTTTATTTTAACATACAAGTTGGGTATATGTATGTAGATTCATTCGATGTGTACATTGGCTATGAATATGAATGTTTTTTTTTTGTTCAGGGTTTATATATCGAGTGGGTATGAATAATGATTGGCATGTTTTAATGAGATCTTGGGTATGAGTATGAATGTTCAAGAACATGATACCTATTGGTATCATATATGCACTTAATAAATATATTACTAAGAGCCAAAATATTCAAATTCATTCCATTCTAACAACATCAACTATGGTAACAATCCATCTAGATTGAAAACTACTAAGAACCAATGTTGTAGCTTGAAAGAAAGTTTAAAACATTTGAAGCAACACAAGGCACATTTTTAAAAGCTAACTACATAAATCACTCAAACTTGTTCAAATAAAAATAATAATTAAAAGACTCATATTATGGAAACTCACCATGCATCTCATAATATTTTGTAGCAACCAACAATTGTTCATTATAATCCAAGAGAACATCTTCAATTGCAAAAGAAACGAGACAAATCCTTTCATTGTTTTGCAATTTAATCTCGCATCATTGGGCCAATTTTGGTAAATGAGCAACAAGTTTTCCATATTTTCTATCCTCAATGGACATCTTTTCAAACTAATAAGGATACTTGCCATGCAAAATATCCTTTCCATTTCTATTTGAAGACTTAAAACACCAAAAAACCCAACATATGAGAATTTTGGTTCAAGAGTTTTCCACCATGAAAATGGACTTGCATCTCAACACAATTGAAAGATGTACAACAAAAAAACAAAAGTTTAGGTGCCAACAAACTTTCACTTGCTTATTCAATTGTGGTAGTTGCACCAAAAAATGGGTCTTCTAATGAGGCTACTCCTCGTGGAAGGGTATGTGGCCTTTCAAGATGCAACTATTTGTAGGCTTTAGTCAAGAGAGGAAACACAACCTTTTGATCATACTCATCCACCATCTTTAGAGCCATGTCTAAGTTATTGAGATACTTGGTCATAATCTACAACCCTTTCAACCTTGGATTAAGCATTAAATTAAATAAACATGTTGGGTGTGCCACCAACAACAAAAAAAGGCCCAACCTTCTTATAGTTTTGTTTTCCTGTTACATTTTGATCCCCATCAAAATTAATGAATAAAAAAATGTCAAATATTTCATAAGTACCATATTTTAAACCATTACAATTCTAGATTCCATCATAATCAGCCATAAATGTGTGTTTACATATTAGAAAAGGACTAAGTTAAAATTACAAAATAGGGAGACATTATGTCACGAGTTTGGTAGACCTTAAAAATTTGGACTTTATTGTGTGTTTCTTTCGTGAAAAGTGGTCACAAATGAAAGGAAGGGTTGTACTTTTAATACTTCAATAGCCATGTGACAATACAATATGGTCAATTCTTGCTCAAATGTACCACATTGCAATGGTGGATGTATGGCATTTCTTGCGGCACACTCCTTTCCCATGCACACAATTATTATCATTGTAACCTCTAATGTATTTGATAGAAGCTAATACCCCCTTGTTTGGTTCATGATGCATTGATGAACAATAGGAATAAAACACTCACAAACAATCCTTACCACAGCCCAAGTCTACCCACTTGAATCTTAGCTTGTAAACCTTGAATTTGACATGAGTAACATATGTATTTGTGCCTCCTAAAACAACAAAACCTTGGATGCAAATCTAATTTTCACGAGAGTTTTCAATTTTTTCTTTAACAAAAAAGCTTCCACACATGCCTTCTGCCACTCTAGCAACCCCTTCCTTAATTTTTTTGGTCAATGTTATAGTTGATTGAAAAAAGGATTACACACCCTTAAAACTAAGCTCATGCATCCAATTATAATCTTGGTCCTGGTTAAAGGCATATTGACATGCCTTTGACAAAGCAAATCCTAGGATAAGGTATGTCAAGTTGCAATGAATCACAACTCACAACTAAAATCAAAGTTGCAACTAAAGTAATTAAATCCTTCCTTCATCTTTTGCATATGCAATAAAATTGTTTGTGAGATTAAACTCAACTAACAATAACTTTACTTGGATGGTTAAAATAGCACCTAATGTATCTCTAGCTTCTAAAAATGCAATATTAACATAGCAAAGGACCCATTGGTCATCAATGAACTTTATGATTAATGCAAAAGTATCACATCTAGATCTAGACATCCATAGATTAGAGGAGGCTATAGTTGTGGCACATTTTGCAATATACCTATCCATCATCTTTGAAAACATTACCAACAAATGTTCATTCATTAATTGTTTCAACAATGGAAAATCACATTTACAATCACAATGCAAAAACAAACATCATAGGAGTGGCTTTTCCACAATAAATAAAGGCATGTATCCCTTTTTACCATTTAAAAAAAAATCCTTTAGAAATTTTCACTATGAAGAATTGTGTCCGTGGTAATTAGATTACCCTACACTAGAGCTCCAAAACAACTAATATACAACTGCATTGCAACTATCCCATGGAAATGACAAATTAATAAATAAAATGTCACGTTAGAAAATCAAGGAGTTGTATTGTAGTTACAAATTAGTTGCAAGATGTATATTTATATAATACAATGTACACATAATATATATGATTGTAGTCAATCATGTTTGACTTTGTTAAAAAATTGCACTTTAGTCACATGTAACAATTACATCACAACTAGGATAAGTTTAGTTACTAATCAACAATTATTTTGCAACAAATGTACATCCTTGAATAACACATATGATCATGCCACATGTATACATTTCCATTGTTTAATATATATGACATTTCAACTTGTTTGCAACTAGTATGCAATTGTATTTTAACTTAAATTTTGAAATTTAAAGATTTGAAATTAAGATGGGAAACCCTTAAGCAAATTACACATGGAATTATATCAATAGATTTACCCCCATGCATTAACGACCTTCATGCGCTTATGTTTATTGTCAAGAAATTCCAAATGATTTTTTTTTAAAAATCTTTCTATTCAAACATTTTGTGTATTTCCTAATCTTTTAGTGATGCATTTTTCATATCATGTGTTATAACTAAGATTATTATTGTTTATTTAATTTAGAATTAAACTAAAAGGTTGTTATAAATTATATTATTTATTTAAATAACTTGGAAATTAAAGGCTATTTTTTTAATTTTGGAAGTTGAAGGTTCTTGTTCACACTTTTCGATGTTGAAGCTACTTTTACTTTTTGATGTTAAAGGTTATTGCTTTTACTTTTGGATGTTCAAAGTTTTTACTTTTGGTTTTAGATGTTGAAAGTTCTTGTTTTTACTCTTGGATATTAAAGGTTCTTACTTTTATTTTTGGATGTTGAAGGTTTTTGCTCTAACTTTTAAATGTTAAAGGTTTTGCTTTCGGATGTACATCAAAATTATGTATACAAGGTAAGATTTTTTCAAAAGTACCTAAAATTTTAATTCAATTTACTTGATTGTAAACACAATATTTGATTTTATTTACAAATGTACAAATTATAATTTAGTTTATATCAATGTTCTATACATTGCATTTTAATGACAAATAAATTGCATGTTAGTGGTGGTATAATTGTAAATTAGTTTTAATCAAGTTGCAACGATTATATACATATTTTTGACATTACAATGTTCTGATATGCTACTGATTTCATTTCATATGTGGAATTAAATGTCATAACATGGTAGATTTCCACTTCTAACACGCGATAATTAGTTTAGTACGAAATGCACTTTTCATGGTTTATAAATTACTTTGAAATTAAATTTAGTTTGAGGAGGTAGGGGAGGGGAATAAATAAATAAATAAGGCAAGGTAGAGAGAAGTCTTTACAAAACAACCTAGGACAATGACACTTATGTACTCAGACTCGTGAATATTCACTACATTCTTATTCTCACGATCATGAGGGTGTTTTCTATATGAATGTTCCATTTTCTTACAATGTTTATTAACAATAGTTGCCTTGATTCATTTCTCTATTATTCCCCTCCCCTACCTCCTCAAACCTTCAGATCATTATGCCTACGTCGTTCCAACAAGTCCCTAAATTCAACATGTTTGTAATGTATTATTCAACATGGAATGTAAATGTATTTAAAGTTTCAAATCCATTTCATGTTTATAAATAATGATGTTTAATGCAATTCAACATTATCTATTATAATTAGGACAACATAATAATGGTTGTGTGAAATCTAGATAATTGCATTGTAAGTTGCAATTTAGTTGTTTAGTACTACTAAAATCAACTACCATACAATTGCTTTGAAACCCAAATTTAAACACCTAGTTACAAATTAGTCACTAAATCCTTTATTTTCATTTTATCTTTAGTTGTAAAGTAGTTGCAAAGGATAGGAACAAAATTCATTGCTCGAATGGATGAATGTTTTGTTTTGAGCTTTCAAGAATTGTTGTGCATGAAACAGGACAACGAATGTTTCTGGTTTACCATAACAAGGCGTTTGCTGAAGGGAGAAGCTTCAACTCTACCTTCAATGGAGCAGGTTCTGTTGTTGTTGCTGCTGAGCATCACCCTTTTCTAGATCTTGTATGAAATCGAGAAATTTTTCGAAAGCTCATAATGCGTATGGAGGCGCAAGCTCTACACACTCGTGAATGAAAGCACGTGATGTGTAGTGCGCGACAATAGCAATAGACGATGACAACATCGCCACAACAACGCAATAATAACGCACTTGTCAAATCCCAAGTGTCATCTCTCTACTATTTTTCCCCCAAAGTTTTCTTTGGCTTTGTCAAACTCTTGGTCAAAACCTCAATCAGGACCTAGATCAGGACCTCGGAGTCTATACGTCCTCCATACATATAGGTTAGGTACCTAATTCTTTCTACCAAGGAATTGGGCTCTCAAATGATGCCACATCACCATGGATAAAGAAAACCATGGTGTGGAATTTCCAGCTTTTAGTTTTCATTCATCCTCTCTTGCTCTTCTCTCTTCTCTTTTCTTCTATTCTCTAAACCCTAAACCTCTTCTCTTTTGTTTTTTTCTCTTTCTCTTCTGTTTTTTTTTGTTCTCTAAACCTTAAACCTCTTCTCTTTTGTTTTTTTCTCTTTCTCTTCTTTTCCTTGAACCTTAAACCTCATTTCTTCTCTTCTCCAAAGCTCTTCTCTTCTTTTCTTCTTTAAACCTTAGACCTCATTTCTTTTCTTTCTTTTCTTTTCTTTAAACCTTAAACCTGTTTTCATTTTTTTCTTTCACTTCTTTAAACCATAAAGCACTGCCTGGATTTTTCCTTTTATATTTTCAGCAATGTATCAGCCAGGCTCTACCAGGATTTTTTAACTGTAGACCTTTTTTTTTTTTTTTAAAGATTTGAAAAACTTCACAATGGCGCTCAATGTCGCATTGCCGCTGCTGTGTCCTTTCACTGTCACGTCGAACATTTTCACGTTGAAGAAGGACACATCCGAAACACATTACAACAACACTGGGATCAACATCTTAGACAATGCACCCCTGACGGTCTACGAAGTAACCCTAGCTGAGCACTAGCTAGTCATGGGCCTCAAGATCGACAATTCACCTGTTGACACGCGACTATCTAAAATGGAGGCAGCCATCAAGAACATTGCATCTCTTGCGGCCGTTGGTAAGCTTGCGGTCAACCAGCTAATCGAATGCAAGGTGGCTACGATTGTCACAACCAAGGCTGCGTCTATAGAGAAGCCCAAGTGGACAACGGTGATGGCCAAGAATGTGCGTTAGTTGGTCAGCCGAGCTATGGAGACCTTAGCCGATGCGCCCAAATAAAAGGAGCCCAAACTCAACTTGCGCTTCACGAATTTTGAGGCCAAAGAAGGTGAGACCGAAAAGGAGCTGGTGCAGCGGTTCAACATAAAGCTCTTGCAGGGCTAAATGAGGCTACACGTCAAGGTCGTCGCCACCACACGGTAGTGGCCTACGACTTTACGGGCCTCCACCTCGGCAATAGGAGTGCGCCTTAGCATGGTGCTGTTCAAGTTTGTAACAAACGAGGATTGTTAGGCCGCGTTATGAGGGTGCAAGGGCCTAGCAGGGACCAAGTTGGGCTTGGACAAATACCTCACGCCCACACAACAAGTGCGCAAGTCAGAGCTATGGTCGTTGTTCAAAGAGGCCAAGGTGGCACGTAAACATGTCTTATGGCACGCAAATGCACCTTTTGGCGCGCAGTCAAGCTCTTTGTCAATGGCACTCATATTTGCCCGCGCTCTTCTATCTAGGGGCGCGGGCACCAGAGAGACCTATGCGTGGTATTATGGAACATGCACAAGGGTGGTGTAAATAAACTAAAAACAGGGGTGCAAATATTAGAATTGTTTCAAGTTGCTGACCTTGTCTTACTAACCGAAACTTGGCACTTCCCAGGCCAACATTTGCCACATGTTGAAGGGTTTGACTCACTTGCGATAGCACACACTGTGTAGCTCGAAAAAACAAAAACGATAAAACATAGTGGGGGGGTTGCTGTTTACTTTCGTAGCCACCTTAACCCAAACCTATCATAGTGGAAGGAAAGAAGCCACAATTCTTACCTATGGCTACGAGTTAGCAAGGGTGCTACCTTTGACTTATTTGTCTGCATGGTGTACACTGTCCCTATTAGCTCCAAACACGAAAGAAAATCCATGTTCCAAAACCTAGTAGTAGATATTGCTAAAGTTCAAACTTTAGGGGCATAGTACTATTGGGAGGGGATTTTAATGCGCGTACTATAGTGCTACTAGACACCATTGACACTAACAACTTTTGTGAACTGTTACAGCCACCTGAGCTCACTAAGATCAAGCAACAAAGTGTTGTGGCTAAGCGACATAACCGTGACGCCAATGTTGGCAGCTAGGGCCACGAGCTCCTAGACCTATGCTGTGATGCTAGGTTGCTCATCCTTAATGGTCGAACACCTGGTGACGAATTAAGGGAATTCACTTGCTTGGTAAATGGGGGGTGCAACACTATCAATTATATTGTTGGTTCACCTACAGTTTGGCAAGTTGCTACACACCTCGAGGTGATAATAGATGACACCCGCTATCGCACGATGGGGGGAGACTCTGACCACAGGCCGTTGCGCCTACGGTTGAGCATTGATTGTAGCTTTGTTAAACCACAACATACGGTTATAACAAAAAAATTCTTACCTAGGTTCAAATATGATAAATCAAAAGTTAAAAAGTATCAGCTTGCCCTAATAGCGAATCTTGAAAACCTATGGGTTATTGATTCGATTGGGCATTTGGGGGCAAACAAGTTAGCTGACCCATTGTAGTAATGCGTGGGTGCTGTAACAAAGTTTACTTTTGGTCGCAAGCAATCCGGAAGGAGCTGCAAAAAGAGATACTACCATAAACCCTGGTTTGACGCTGACTACCGTATAACGAAACGTGAGTTGAAGCTCTGGCTGAAAGCCAACCTTGATTCACACGCTGCTAAACATCAAGAAAGTAAACATAAAACTTTATTAAAAGGAAAATAATTTTGTGGGAAATTGTAAGAGCTCAACATATGTGTGCACTTGCTAAGGAGGATGCGTTTTTGTTTTAGAAAAAATATCGACCAAGGGCACCCGTTGTGGATAAAATCAGTGTAGCTATGCTTTTGGAAGGCTTTCGTGGGCTAGTTGGCCAGTCTCTACCACCCATACGATTACGAACTCATTCAGTTCAGGTGACCGAACTTCCACCTAGCCACACCCTAAACACATATATCACACTTGTTGAACTAACTTAGGCACTGAAAAAGCTACAAAGGAACAAGGTTGCCAGTTTGGATGGTATGAAAGTTGAGTTCATTTTGGATGCAGGAGAGCTGCTACACATGCCACTATTGACAACATTCAATTGCTTCCTAGCGGCAGGCTTTCCAGAAGCCTTTTCCACTAGGGTGGTCCACACGTTCTTTAAAGGGGGCGATGCCTTTGAATTTGACAACTACAGGGGGATAATGGTTGGGCCTATCCTAATAAAGTTGTTCGCTATGATCCTTGATAAAAGGCTGAACGAATGAGCTAAACAACATGGGCTACGTGCCAAGGGTTTCACAAATATTATCGCACTACTGACCAACTTTTCATATTGCGAACTCTGATAGAATAGAACAAAACAAAAAAGAAGCATAAAGGACAGGGAATCTTGCATCAATTATTATTTTGGAGGAGGAATTATTTGGTTTCACACTGGATGGGACAAGTTCTTTCTGATGTCATTTTGTTTTTGGTTTGGAAATCTGCAGTGAGGTTGGGAGGGTTTTCATTTGCCGCCTTTGTGAATTTTCGAACACCTGCCAAAAAGCTTTGGAGATATGTGATATGTAGTTTGTTGTTGCAACACATAATTGGGTGTTTGAATTTCAGAGCTTGCTGAAGCAATTTTGTTCATGTAGAGAAGCTACATTGTTTAGTCCTTCCACTAAAGGTATTACGTTGCCCTAGATGGAGGTGAAGGATTTGGATTCTTCGGATGCCACAAAGAAGCTCAACTCCCCCCACTTCCACCATTGGAAGGTTCTTCAGTAAAGCCTACAAAAGCATTCGGTTATGCAATGCTAGGTGGGTCCATCAGAAGGTGGATAGAACTCAAGCTCTAGCAGAGGAGGAAAAGTGTCGACAGGAGGAGGAGAGCGTCCAGCATCACATAGGGGAAAGGGAGCTTGGGACCATCTACAAAGAAGAAGAAAGTAGTGTTGTAGCCGACCAAAATTGGCTATGGCCAAGTGAAACGTCCCGTGTAGTTCTTGTGCAATCACTTTGCCGTTAAACTAACCAACATGACCGATGTCTGCCCAAGTTCACAAACCATCATCCATTCATGGTTGTGTGTTCATGGGTGTTGGTTCACTATGGCCAGAAAAATGGCCATCATTTCTAGAACACTTTTGGATTTCTCTTTATTTTATCATAAATATTGGAATTGTAGTAATACATTTTTATTGAATTTGAAACTCATGTGATGATGTAATAATCATCTTAATATTTCCAACACATTAAGGCTTCTAAATAATGTCAAGAGGGGTTTTTCTAAGGTTACTATGACAAAAGTAGGATAACTAATTTATTTTTTGGTTTTAAGATCAAGAGTGTGAAATTTTATGAAACATGTGCATAATTATTAGGAAAATAAAATTTGTCACTTAAAAAAAAAATTATTTTTCATGTTTGGTGAATCGGTTTTGGTATCATCATGTACACATATATGCATTACAGTTTTTTGGTAGTCACATGTATAACATGTAAGCATTTTTATACACATATTATGTAGATTTGGGGATTTTGGGTACCTATGTTTGAAGGATTATGTTTATAATCTCACCTATGTGGCAAAACTAACAAGGAATAAAATTTTAAATTGGTCATTTTTTCAAGTTGGAAATATCAAGATGTCACAAATCATAATTAATTTTTAACCATTGGACGGACTATTGTGAAATGTAAAGCGTAATATATTTTGAAAATATGATTATATACTTGTGTTTAATTATGATTTAAATCAGAGGGTTGAAATCATTTGGTGCTAAGTTATCACATAAAAGTAAATGTTTTTGATTTGTTATTTGAAACAACGTAACATACGTAAGACTAAGTGCAAATGCATTTCATACCTTTATAATACCTTTGTTTGAAATAATAGCTCCTTGAGCTTTATGACCAAAAATAACATAACCTAATATAATAGGAAATGTGGCTTACTAAAAATTATTTTCAAATGTATATTTTCTTTTGTAATTATCTCAAAATCCTTTGTTTAGATTTTAATAGTTATATTTGATATTTTTTACTATCATCAAAATTTATGAATGTAACAATTGCCATTGCTCCATTTACTACTCCCTTTGACATATCAATGTTTTTAGTTATGAGAACCAAAGCTCCAACTACAACTTTTTTTATATGTTCAAAATGGGGATCTTCAATCCATTGTTGCATATGTGCAAATTTTGAAGCATTCATACTTAATAAAACATCAAATGTTTTATTTGATGTAAATAATTTTTGAAGTACTAAATTATTGTAGTTTTTCACATCTATACAATGGATACAAAGAATTGTTGTTTTGTCATCTATGTTTGAAAGTAATTCATTTTCTAAAATTACACATTGCAATAAAACATCATTGATTTTAGTTTGACTTGGTTGTCTACATCAAATGATATTTAAAAACTGTAAATATATTAGATCACTTGTATGTTCATCAAGGAATTAAAATGATGGTGAGTTGCATTTAACCAAGATGGTGTTGTAGATCCATGACAACTCTTACAACATTTTTCTACATCAAAATATGAATGTTTACATATTGTTGGTAATTGTGATAAATCATTAACTAGTAGAATTAAAATAGAATCAAAAGGGTCCACATCATTTTGAAATTATTGTTTTAAACGTTGTTCAATTATGCATAAAATAGTATTTGTCATCATAGACATTTCATTAATCACAATTAAATTTGTTTGTTTAATGACTCTAATGTTGAACTTGGTTCTATGATTATAGTTAAATATCCTCTTATAGGTATTTAAAACATTGAATGCACTATATATGCATGTGGTGATAACCATAAAGCTACAACTCTTACTGTAGTTAAAAACAATACCTTTTTGCCTTGTAGTTGAAGTTGATGAGTTAAATATCTCACCAAAAATGTCTTCCCACTTCAGGGGGACCTTGAAGTGTATGGAATCCTTTATTGGTAGAAGTTAATAATTCAAAAATGTGTTTTTGTTCCTTGTTTAATGTTGATGTTTTAAAAACATCACTGAAAATTAATAAAAGTGTTTTGATTTTGGAAATTCAAACTAATGGAGCTTGATAAATTTGAGGTTTGGTTACATTGCAAGTCTAAACATGGGTGCAATTCTAACATCTTATATATTAAATAATTGTGTTTTTTTTTCATCTTCAATATTTTGTGTTGCATATTGGTGAAGAAAGTTTTGTAAAGATTCAAGATTTGGTAGTAAATGTCAAATTTGACATTCATGTACATATGATCGATGGATGTTTTGTTTTGAAAGTAATTTTTTTTCATCACAAAAAGATATCTTTTGTAATAACATATTGTAAAAAAAACCTTCGCTATTGTGAACATGATGAAAATTTGTGAATCTTACCAATTTTTCATTTTTATAAACTATAAATGACAGACTATCTTTTCCATATTTTTCAAAGGAAGGATGTATCATTTTGTTTAATTCATAAATCTGGAAATATTCATAAAATCATATTTTCAAAATTAGATGGTTTACATTTATAAATGTCAATAGGATGGAATCCAAGAAATCTTAATTTTGATAATAATTTAGTTCAAAGATGTGGTGGTTTACTATCAATATATTTCATTCCTATATTTTTTCTGTACAATTGGGATATGTAAAGATGTTAATGCATCTTCTCTTGGTGATATAAATTTGGACATAATTAATGTGGAAATGAGTTTCAATTGTAACGATGAAACATTTTGTAGCCCTAAATGAACTACATTATTAACATTTAATTCTATACAACCATGAGGTTCACATTTTATTGAATATTTCAATAAATAATATGACCAATATGATGATGTAATTTGTAGCATGTTCATATGTGCACCCCACAACAATAATAACGTAGGATGATAAGCAACGACGTTACAATCTACATATCGAGGTCTGTAGTATTCCCATATATTTGAATAATTTTTTATTGTTGGTTTTTGTGAAATATGTTCTAAATAAGGAAATCCAAATTTGCATTTATCATTAGTTCTTTTTTGCATAAATCTATTGTGACAACTATGTAATTGTTTGCATATTACCAATTTGTATAATAATTTTTGCATGTTATCAATGGGTTCTATGAATCTACTAGTATTTTCATAAGATGGTGCAAGTACAAATGCAATAATTTCATTGGAAATTCTTTCAATATCTTCTTTTCAAAGCCACAAAATCAATAACATGAGCATGAATGGAACCATGGTGTTGTAATTCATAATTGAATAACATGTTCTTTGCTGATAACATCTTTATTAGAGAGAATAATTTTTTGAATAATTTTTTCAAATTTACTATGAAATAAAGTTGCACATTCAATTGGACAATCTTTCCATGTCATGTTGATATGAACATTTTTTATTAATTCTTTTAATTGGTCAAATTTTGTCCATCTTAATGATGACAGTTCATTTGATGTAAAAGTTTTTTTAAAAATGCAATATACCAAACTTTGATGTGTACCATTGTTAATAAGTCTTGCAAATGTGATTTGTGCCATTTGGGCAAACCTTGTAATTTAGATGGCAAAATGAAACTTGGTTATATGATTAATTATGTCTACTTCTAACATTGTTGGATTTTGTAAATTAATATTTTTCACATCTTTTTCAAGACATGTTTTTGAACTATGTTGTAAAATTTGAATTGATTGACATAAATCATACATAAATAATAAGTAAGGTTTAAATAGAGCAAAAGGAGAAAATAACATACTCATGCGATATTTAAGATAATCATGTAACGAAATTCTTCCATCATATGCACCTTCACCTCGAGGAAATTGTTTTTGGAAAAAGAGCATTCTCCAAAGTTAGGAAAGGAATATTATTTTGTAAGCCTTCAATACGTATCTTACGTTGTTCATGAATTGTAGTTGAGTATGTGACATTTCTTCTTGACAAATTTCCAAATATAAAAAAATCCTTCTTTGGAGGTGGTGATGAAATTCCTTGTATAATAAATAATAATGACAAACTTTGAATTTTTTCATTTATGTGCATGGATTGAAAATCTTTGTGGGTACTATGATTTTCAAGAATGTTCTTAACAACATATGATGACAATATACACATAATATTTGTTTTATTTGTTTGTTCAAATATTGTAAGATATTATTTGGATAATGGATTGGTATTAATATGTTCTACATACATTGGCATTATAATATTCATCATTTCATTTCAACTAATTTTTTTTTTTAATATACCATCCCAATTTCGTAAAGGGCTATTTAAAAGATTTTTTTCACTCATTTGTCTTATACTAAAACCATAATGTTTTTCTTGAATGTGTAAACCTATGTCAATTAATGATAACAATTGTACATATATAGGATGAAAACATAACATTGAATTCATGTAATTTGGAGAATGAAGAACTATATATGAAGTTTTGTATAAATTGTACTCTTGTTTATCACATTTTGTGCAAATATACATATATTCTCCATTTTCATTTGTAGTATATTTAGCCATTGCAAAATAAGCAATTTCATATGGTGTACATCCCATTAAAGGAGAAATTTGATCATTGTAGGTATTTGTTTTCCTTTTGAAATATTGATTGTGATGACTTAATTTTACAAAACCACACAATGCACAACATTTCATTTTTGGAAAAACATTGGATATCAAACTTGTCCAATCATTGAAAAGTTCATTTCTTGAATGCCAACTATGATCATATGGTTGATATTTTTTAGCATGTCTTTTAGCTACAGAATCATAAAAATGTTGTTTATATTTCATATTGATTGTGTTCTTCAAATGTTCCAAATCTACACAAAACCACAAAATCAATGTATACTAAAATAAATAAATCAAAATTTGAAATTATAAATAAATAAATAATAATATTATTATTATTAAATAAAAGTAGATGACAAAAAAAGTAAGCACCTTATTGCTGAAATAATCCAAGTAGTAGAATACTCAATCAACAAAAACCATAAAAATATATGAAAATTGAAAGGGAAAAACCACCTTCTGCAACCCAATTGCAAAATCAATTTCATTGATCTTCAAGAGAAGATGATCATGCAATAACTATTTCATCTTATTATATACAATAACTACTACAATACCAACTGCTTCAACACCAACTATTTATTTTTGGATTTGTTGAAAATTCCCAAAAAAAATATTGTTATGCTAAAAATTGAAAGTCCCTTAATCTTCTAGAGAAGATAATCACACAACACATATATTGTTCTTTCCATTGAGCTAATTGTTAGGTGTGTACAAAACTTGATCAATAGCACCCAACTTCTATAAAAAAAACCTCTATTTGGTGAAAACACAAACATGTGTATAAAAAACTTCTTCACCAACACCCAAAGTTTTCCAAAGAACTACTAATGAACAATAACACTTGAGAAAGTGGATAGATGGGCCCACTAATATTTCAAACATGTATAAAGAAAACTTCATCACCAACATCCAAGTTCCTTGGAAGAAGTGCATAGATGGGTTGGCTGATTTTTAGACATGTTTGTAAGAAAACTTTGTCACTAGCACCCAAGATAAACATGTACACAAATGGATTTTGCTGAAAAAAATTTGAAAACAAGCAAAGCAAGAACATGAAGTTTTGTGGATTTTCTAACACCATAAAACCAACACAAAAGTGTTCAAAAATGTAACAACACATATCATGGAAATGATCCCATGCATTTATAAGTCACCAATGTTTTTTCAAATCTATACAACACATCACAAATTTGTGCTTGTTTAGCATTGCATGATGAAATTATTCGTCAATGAATGCAAATAGTCCCATGCATTCTATAAATCAATAATGCTTTCATGGATTAATTGTCAAATCTTCAAATTACTATAACAAAAACTAGGAAACAATTATATTTCCACATTTTTCAACTTTGCACAACACATCACAAGTTCATGCTTATGTAACATTGCATGATGAAACTATTCATCAACGAATGTGGATAATCACATGCATTTTATAAAGACTAATGATGTTTTCCTAAATTGACCACCAAATCTTCAAGTTGATATAATTAAGAATTTTTAAACCACTATAGTTGCACACCCTCCAACTTTCTACAACACATCACAACTTTATATTATTCAACACCACATGTCATCATGGGCACAATTGCATGCATTCTATAACTCATTGATATTTTCTCGAATCAACTAACAAATCTTCAAGTTACTATAATTAAAAAAATTGGAACCATTATAGTTGCACATTTTTCAACTTTGTATAACACATCACAACTTCATACTTGTATTCCCACTCCATGGCCATGAATTTCCTGACCACTACAATTACACACTCTTCCACTTTTTACAACACATCACAAGTCCATGTACCTAATATATTTCTAAATTTATACACTTAATACATGTTAGTCATGAATCGATGATAATTTTCTTGCATGTTCTTTTGAAAATCACAACAAGCATTTGAAAACCACAAAGACCAATGTACATACGAATACTATTAGATATGCACCTTGATGTAATGTCGCATGTTCAATCTTTTTGGGTTGTTTGATGTTTAAGTTCACAATTTTTTGGATTCTTTAGTTGAAAGTGTAATACCATCATCAAGATGTAAAAGACAAGTCTAACATTCCAAATATTTCATTTTAATGGTTGAAAAAAGAAAAAAAATTTCCTCATAATTTTTTTGCTGAAGGCATGTTACATTTCTTTGCCTCCATTTTGCAACAATGAAAACTTCTTCTAACCCTTTTAAATTTTTTAAAAAGTGAGTTATGCTTTTGATCCATTCAGCTTAAGCAACAAATCATTTAACTTAGACAAGTAAAACTTCTTCATCCTTAACCATTTGTATGTAATATATTGTACATTTTGAGTTATACACAATAAATAAATAATGGTTGTTGACATATGACATTTGGTTTTGTCCAATTGATTTGGTTTGTTTAAATTGTTCATAAATTTCAATTGCCAAAGAATTCAAGTTATCTTATTAAATGGCAACACTTTGAGCCACATTCCCACAACTATGTTTTTATTTACTTGTAATATTCTTACAAGCTTTTTGTATTTCTACAAATATTCATATAAAATTGTATGCATGCAATGACTATGTATTATTGTTATTATTCTTGTAAATTTAGATTCATGTAAAATGCTTGTCTTTTGCTTATAAAAAAATTCGATAATTGATACGATTTCAAATGCATATTGTAGGTCCACATTAAGCATGCAAGATCCACCATCATGTCGACCACAAATTTTTCTACATTATTTTTGAAGTTGTGAAAAGAATTGCCTATAGAGAAAACAAAGAAGAAACTTGATCCACATATTAAAATTATTATAACTGCATGACAAAAAAACCTTCTAATGTATGCTGGTTTCAAGGATTACAATAATCCTCTTGAATTTTCAACCTTTGAAGATTGCAATGAATTTGTCAACAAATGGGTAACTAGACATCAAGATTTCAAGTTCAAACATGGAGTTGACCCAATCAATGGTAATTCTTTCTTTTTCATTCATTATGGAATTTTTATTCTCATCATTCATTGAAATTGTAAGTGGAATTACAATCATATTTTCTCATCTCACTAATATATATCGTATATGCAAGTCAATATTTGATTCTTGTGCAAGCTATGAAAGTTGATGGTGGAGATGTGAAAATTTGATTGATTAGAAAGCAAAATAGCTTTTGAAGAATGCAATAGTACTTGGAACTCTTACACCATTCCAAATGAACATGTTATACTTCATGTATGGCATCACAGATCCAAGCCTTTGGTGGGACCAAACATATGAATCAACAAGCTAACTATTGACAAGCACGAAAGACAAAGCTACAAAATAATCAGAAAGTGATGAAAAAAATGTTCAACCTCAGTGTTGTTAGGTACCGTTTAAAGTTTAAACGAAAAAACATTTTTTTGTCGTTTAAACGGTGTTTAAACGTTCTCCTTCGGTACCAAAAAAAATGCCCATATAAAAAAATGGTGCAGTGCCTTGCTGTAGTGCCAGTTGCACTGCGGAGTGCGGATCATTGGCGTCGCCCCGAACGTCGTTGTGCATATAAAAAAACGGTGGAGTGCCTTGCTGCAGTGCCAGTTGCACTCAGCACTATGGTTCGTTGCGCTAAATGATGCGTCGCTCATTTGTGTCGTTTGTTGATGAGTGTGAACACCGATAAGCATGGAACTAGGCGCAAGCCTTGCGATGCGCATCAGCACTTTATCTAAACTGATCGCATGGCCAACAAGACGCAACGTTTTGTTTGCTGCGTCCATTGCACTGATGCGTTCGAGAAAGGTGTTCCTAGTGCTCGTGAGGCCGTCGATGTGCGAGGGGAAAAAAACGCCATGGAGTCACACCTGCGTCAGTACAAGTTCTACGAAGTGCAAGACATGCAGATGTTTAATCCGGAGCCCAGCACCTCTCAAGCTCAACATCCCGGGGTTGGGCTGCCGACTTTGTCATGGACGTCGACCAACCACAACAGCTCCAAGCAAGCACACCAACAGCTAATCCTCAAGTATTGTCCGGCTCCTATTCCAAATGAGGAGAAGATCGAATTTCATAGCCTCTTGTTGGAGTTCCAGGCCAAAGCCAACCTTCCCGAGTCGTTTGTCAGCCGGCAGAGCTTTCGGCGCCTCATCAAGTTTTGCAATGTGGAAGCCGCAAAAGCGCTACCTACCTGCCAATTTCTGGGAGGCCCAATCTTGAACAAGTGTGCGGACAAGGTGGCAGCACCACCTGGTTCGGGAAAGCGTGTCAATTTCCTGTCCGATGCCTAGGAAAATATCGCAAAAATGCACATTCTCGATGTCATTCTATCATTGGCGGGCCTCTGCGTCACGTTCGGCACATTCACTTGTGGAAGTCGACATGAAGGCCTGGCCATCGCCGAACGTCTTGAGAGCATCCTGCTATTGATGATCGCCCAGGGTTGGGATGTTGGTGCCATCGTCACTGACAACACCGGCAATTGTGCCCGAGCTTGACTCATCCTGGCATTACACTGGCCCAAGATCATATTCCTGTTCTGTTATGCGCACCAAATCAATTTGTTGGTCAAGGATGTCATCGCCACCGGCTAGCAAATTACGATCTTTCAGGCGCACGCCATTGTCTCGACATTGAACAAGTCAAGTACGAAGTGGCTGCCTTGTTTGCGCGACGTCATGAAGGCGACATATGGGTACACTTTGGCTCTTGTCCAAATGGCCAACACGCGATGGAACTTAGTTCAAGGGATACTAGCGTCATTGTTGTAGGTGAGATCGGCCTGCAAGATGTTCGTCCTGTGCTGGAACTCACACGTCGACTTCCTTGGTGATTTGTATGCATTCGGTAGTAACACGTTCTGGAAAGAGTGCGAGGACGTCGAGGCCCTGATCAAGCCATTGATGGTAGTGTCTTTCCGTCTACAGCATGATCAAAACACCATGGCAAACGTCATGATGAACTATGGCGCCATCTTCTTGGCCTTCTATAATCATCCAGAAAACGCTTTGCTCATGCCGTGTATTGAGAATCGTTGGCATGATTGTGAACAACCTCTGTTCATTTTGGCATTCTTCCTGCACCCACGACTTCATTCAATGTTCAAGAAGATTGTCAACAAAACACCCTTGACCTCGCTTGGTCAATTGCGCAAGTTTGCGATCTTTTATTACACGCCCTTCATCGACGAGGACATCGGCCAGCTCCGCGACAAGGTGTTACAGTGGTGGGAGACGGGCTCACCGGCCTATGGCGTTGCGGATCTGGAGGAGCTGGCAGGTCCCCTTCATTTGTGGGACTTCATCAAGTTCGTATTCAAGGGCTCACACTTGGCTCGCTTGGCTTTGGTCATTCTGTCCATCATCACCAATACGACAACTTGTGAGCACTTATTCTCCGAATTAGTGCAGATTCACACCGCAAGGCGCAACCGCCTCAAGCCAGACAAGGTCAAGAAATTGAGCATCGTCCGCTAGGCCGTCCGTAAAAAGAATGCGATCGAGCTGCAGAATCAAGAAGTGAGCGCGAATACGCCTGGACGCATCATCGAGGCCAAGGAACGCAAGATTGTGGGTGCTGTTGACAACTGTGACCAAGAGAATGCGGTGGACGTCCGGATGGAGGAGGAGGGCGTTGAGCAAAAGGAGGATGATCAGGAGCAGGATAGTGAGGAGGAAAAGGAAGAAGAACATGTGGAAGAGCCGATCGACCATGTCCTGTTTGAGTGGAGCAGCATCCTGGGTCTAGGCATGGGTGAAGCGAACGCGAATGACAATGAGGGGCTTGACGTCGTTGAAGAAGGACAAGTACGTCCGTTGTGGCCGACGGGAACATCCCAAACTGGCCACAAGAGCCCACCCTCGCCAAGCTCACTAGCTTGCATGGCACGAAAGTGCCTTTTGGGGTCCTATTTGAAGGTGTAGACCTTCCTAACTCATACTAAATGGAAAAAATTACGTTTAAACGTAAAGAAACCGTTTAAACGTCATTTAAACGTTTACTAAATATGTGACAATCATTTTTAACAACACAGTCAACCTCATGCAGCTACTTCTACATCAACCAGCCCCAAACCATCCAAAAATGCAAGGAAAGTGTAAACATGTTTACACAATCACTTGTAAAGAGAGTGGAAGGATTTATGTGAGTCAAAGTGCAAATCCCCAAAAAAGATTCAAACATCATGCATTGAAACCACCCAAAAAAATGTTTATTGATGTAAATAATTACAAACCCTTTGTGGATTGTTTTGAGTTGAATGTTGTTTTTTCTTCATATAGAAAGTACTTATGTGATCGTAAAAAAAGGCGGTTGATTTCAGATCTAAAAACTACTCAAATATCATGTGGGTACAACATTTTGAAAGGCCACTCCACTTCCGATAGTCAATATTGAAGGCTTTATAGGAAGAAATTAATATGAAACCATTTTCTCATGTAAATTGTATAGTTGTTTAGTAAATATAGTATCATAATTATTTTTTTCTAATTACTTCATGTTTTTTACTTTCTCACATTTTAAAGTTTTGACTTAGAATGAAGGAAACTTGCCGTATCATTCAGAATAATTTCAACTTGTAATTTCGTCCATCAAAATCGTAAAGAAAGGAGGTTGATTTTAGATCTAAAAATTACTTAAATATCAAGTGGGTATAACATTTTGAAAGGCCACCGACTTTTGACAGTCGATATTGAAACCTTTATAGGAGGAAATCGTTTTTTCATGTAAATTGTGTAGTTGTTTAATAAATATATTATCATGATATATATTTTGAATTACTGCATTTTTTTTTATTTTCGCACATTTTAATGTTTTGACATTTTGACTTAGAGCGAAGGAAACTTGCAATCTACATATATAAAAGAATCGATGTGTGTCCGTCCGTCCGTCCGATATCCTATTGGCTGGAACTCAGTCCGATATCCTATTGGCTGGAAAACTCAGGGTAATGGGTATCACTCAGTGTGATGGGTATCACTCAGTGTCAGGAAAAATCACTCAGTGTGATGGGTATCACTGATTGTGAGGAAAACAGGGTCCCTCAGTGCAATGGGTAAACTCTTGGGTGGGTTGTGAGAACTTTCGGTGACAGGAAAAGTCACTCAGGGTATCGGTATCACTCAGTGTAATGGGTATCACTTAGTGTCAGGGTGTCACT
>Ga0116229_10004435_pt1 | contig 23001 bp, 13 predicted proteins | sample S1TSphgellanicum_3_FD_87313 | JGI IMG/M metagenome (GOLD analysis project Ga0116229, IMG submission 87313) | Host-associated microbial communities from peat moss isolated from Minnesota, USA - S1T2_Fc - Sphagnum magellanicum MG | ecosystem: Host-associated > Plants > Peat moss > Unclassified...
CGAGATCGCCAAGGTGCTGTCCGCGGCTTTGGGCCGCAAGCTGATTCGCCTGCAGTGCCACGAAGGCCTGGATATCTCCGCGGCGGCGTATGAATGGAACTACCTGCGGCAGATGCTGGAGTTGCGGCTTGCGGAGGCCGCCGGGGAGACCCGGTCGCGCGACGAACTCACGGCCGACGTTTTCGCGCCGCGCTTCTTGATCAAGCGCGCGCTGTTGCTGGCGCTGGAACCGCATTCCGAAGGCGCTCCGGTGCTGCTGATCGACGAAATCGACCGCGCCGACGCGCCGTTCGAGGCGCTGCTGCTGGAATTGCTGTCGGACTTCCAGATGACCGTGCCGGAACTCGGCACCTTGCGCGCCGCAGTCAAACCGATCGTGATCATCACGTCGAACCGCACGCGGGAAATTCACGACGCGCTGAAGCGCCGTTGCCTGTATCACTGGCTCGACTATCCGGATGCTGAACGCGAGGCGCAAATTCTCGCGCAGCGCGCACCGCAGGTGAATGCACAGTTGGCGCGCCAGCTCGTTGCGTACGTTCGGGATCTGCGCGGCCGAAAACTGTTCAAGCCGCCGGGCGTCGCTGAAACACTCGATTGGGCGCAGGCCATCTTGGCGCTCGGCGCACATGCGTTGAGCGATGCCGTGCTCGCCGATACTTTGGGAGTGCTGCTCAAGTACGAGGAGGATGTCGCCGCCGTCCGCGAATCCTTGGGTGCCGAAATCAGCGCCGTCGCTCCTGCGCCCCGCTCGCTATCGCGGTGACCCCCACCGCCGTCGGAGCCGGCAGAGACCTGGTGGCGCTGGTGGCGGCGTTGCGCGGCGGCGGCGCGCGCATCGGCTCGGCGGCGCTTCTCGACGCCAACGCGGCGCTCGTCGCGGTGGGTCCCACGCGCCGCGACGAGGTATGTGCCGCGCTGCGCGCTACCCTGATTCGGGATGCTGCCGACCTCGAACTATTCCAACGGGTATTCGATCATCTTTTTCCGCCGGCGCCGGGGCCGGCGGGTGGAGCGCTGCGCTTGCCTGCCGCGGCATCCCACATCCCGCCCGCGGCACGGCGCCTCACCGACGGGTTGCACGGTCGACCGGACCCGCCCGTTGCGGGTGATGAACATCGCGTGGATTTCGATGCAGCGGCCACCCACTCGGCCCGCGAACGCCTGATGTCCAGGGACTTCGAACAAATGAGCGCGGCGGAAATGGCCGAGGCGCGCCGAGCGATCGCCGCCACGGTGCCGCAAGCGGCGCAGCGGCGCTCACGCCGGCGAACCCCTGCGCTGGGCGCCGGGCAGCTCGACCTGCGCAGGATGATGCGTAAATGCAGGCTCGAACGGCCGCTCTTTCAAACGGCGGTGTTGGAGCCCCGCGATTGCGTGCTGCTCATCGACATCTCCGGATCGATGAGCGTGTATTCACGCCAGTTCCTGCATTTCGCGCACGCTCTGCGCCGTCGCAAAGGCCGCCTCGAGGCCTTCGTGTTCGCGACCCGCTTGTCACGGATCACGCGCGAACTGGCGCATCGCGATCCGGATCTGGCCGTGGCCGCCGCCGCGGGCACGGCGCCCGATTGGGACGGCGGGACACGCTTGGGCGAGTGCCTCGCCGCGTTTAACCAAATTTGGAGCCGCCGCGTCCTCGGCCGGGGCGCGCGGGTGGTGCTGCTGAGCGACGGCCTGGAACGCGAGGGCATCGACACGCTCGAGCGAGAGGCCGTTCGCCTCGCCCGCGCCGCACATGAATTAATCTGGCTCAATCCGTTGCTGCGCCATCCGGGCTATCAACCCCTTGCGCAAGGCGCCGCCGTATTGTCGGCGGCCGCGCACCGCCTGTGCCCGGCACATAACTTGCTGTCGCTGCGGGCGCTCTCCAGTCTGCTCGCTTAAGGTCGAGGCATGGGCCGCGCCGTTCGCTCCGCCGCTTGCGAAATTACATCTATTTCGATATATAGTGGCCAACATACATCGAAATCGATGAATAGAGAGAAGCGCTGCGAACGCTTTTCCACGCGTCATCGGAGGGGCACTTGGCTACCATCACCGTCACCGGATTCAAGGACGCGCAAGCCGCACTGTCGCTGCCGGACTTGAAACAAGCTCTCTACGATGAGGGTGCCGCGCTCATGGACCGCGTCCTGGTGACCCTCGACGGCCACGAGCACCGCCGTCGGCGATTGATGGAAATGAAGATCTTCAAGAAGGATTTCTTCGCCTTCTACGAGCAAGAAGTGTTCCCGCCCGTGGTTCGAGAGACCCTCGAACCATTCGTTGCCCGGGGCACCGCGGACCTGGTCGAAGTCGGCTATCACTGCATGATTGGCCTCACCGCCGACTTCGCCGGCATCGACCGGCCGCTGCGCACCGCGGTGGAAACCGCGGATCTCGTTCGGCTGCTGCGCGTATTCGGCATCGCCGCCACGGTGGGCCAGTTCACCGGCTCACGCGAGGAGGCCGAGGATCTGAAGTCGAAGGTCGCGGCCGGCATGCGCGACTTCGAACGCAACTACTTCGATCCCTCCGTGGCGCGGCGTGAGGCATTGCTGCGCCGCTGGCGGGCGGGCGAGATTTCCGAAGACCAATTGCCTCGCGACATACTCACCTTGCTCCTCAAGAACGAGGATCAGATCGATCTGCCGCGCGACATGGTGTTGCGCGAGACCGCATTCTATTTCCTGGCGGGTGCGCACACCTCGGTGCACTCGTTGTCCCACGCCATGCACGAGATCTTCATGCTGTGCCGGCGCGATCCGGCCGAGCGCGCCCACCTCGTGGCGGACGCGCTATTCTTGCAGCGCTGCGTCCATGAGAGCTTCCGTCTACATCCGGCGAGTCCGATATCCAAGCGCCGGCCCCTCTGTCCGGTGCAACTGCCGCACGGTGTCGGCGCCGGCCCCGAGGACACCGTGGTGGTCGATCTGTATCAGGCGAACCGGCAGACGGAGTTCTTCGGCGCTGATGCTCGCGAATTCAATGCCTATCGCGCCAAGACGCCGCCCCACATGCCGTACGGTTTGACATTCGGCGTCGGCGTGCACAGCTGTCTCGGCAAGAATCTGGCGGCCGGCGAGTTGCCGCGAGGAGGAACCGATGCGGCCACACACCAGTACGGCACGGTGGCAAAACTCGCCGGCGAACTCCTGAAACGCGGTGCGGAGCCCGATCCGTCGCGCCCAGCACAGCAGGACCTGACGACGGAACGCGAAACCTGGATCACTTACCCCATCGTGTTCGCCGCACAGCGGCCCTCGGCGCCGGACCATGCGTGAACTGGACGGCCAATCGGTGCTCATCAGCGGCGGCGGATCCGGTTTGGGCGCCGGAGCCGCGCACTATCTGGCGGCCCGCGGCGCGCGCGTCACCATTTGTGGACGGCGGCTACAGTCTTTGCAAGGCGTCGCCGCCGAGATCGGCGAGTCCTGCCGGCCGATACAGGGAGACATCACTCGAGCCGCCGATCGGGCTCGCATCGTCGCGGGCGCGGTGGCGCACGGTGGCGGACTGCATGCCCTGATCAACAACGCCGGCAATATGTACCGCGGGCCCATCACTGAACTCGACGAGCAACGCCTGCTCGACATTTTCAACTCGAACGTCGTGGCCGGAATGCTCATGACCGGACTCAGCGTGCCGCACCTGGCGAAGACCCAAGGCGCCGTCATCTTCGTCGGCAGCGTGCATACGCGCCGCGCATTCCCCGGAGCGTCGCCCTACGCGGCCACCAAGGGTGCGATCGAAGTGCTCACCCGGGTGCTCGCCGCCGAACTCGGTGCACAGCGCATCAGAGTCAATTGCGTCGTGCCGGGCGGTGTGTTCACCGAACTCAATCAGCGCGCCGGCATATTCGACGATGCGACGGCGCGCAAACGCCTCGAGGGGATGACCGCTTTGCAGGCTCTCGCGCGTATTGGCACCGCGGAAGAAGTCGCGGAAGCCATCGCCTATTTGATGGCGGCGGAATGGACGACGGGCGCGGTGCTCGACGTCGACGGCGGCTTGGGACTCGGATTGACCGCGGCCTGAGCGCAATGACTCGATCGATTTGTTTTGAGTTGGCCGGGTTGGCCGGCCGGCGCGGCGTGGAAGGTCATAATAAAGGGGGTTGGCTATGAAAGCATGGATTCGGCGCGGATCGTGGCGCTTTACCGTGGGTATTATTTGCGCGCTGCTCTGGCTCGCCGCGGAGGGCCCGGCGCCCGCGCTGGCCGCGGATGCGCAGTCCGCGACCGCGGTGGACACCGGTGACAACCTGGAGACCATCGTCGTGACGGCTCGCCGCCGCGATGAGAGCATCGAGAAGGTGCCGGTGTCGATCAGCGCGTTCAACGCCCAGCAAATCGACGACCATCAATTGCACACCGAGGCGGATTTGCAATCCGCGACGCCCGGCCTGACCATCCGGCAGACCAGCAGCCAGAACCAATTCAACTACTCGCTGCGCGGCCAGTCGGTGGACGCGTTTTCCGGTTCATCCCCCGGTGTGCTGCCGTACGTCGATGACTTGCAGGTGTCGGCCGGTACCGCGACCGCCTTTTTCGACCTGCAAAGCGTTCAAGTGCTGAAGGGTCCCCAAGGCACGCTGTTCGGCCGCAACGCCACCGGTGGCGCCGTGCTGTATGAGTCCCGGAAACCCACCGACGACTTCGGCGGATACGTGGCGGCGCGATTCGGCAATTTCGATACTCGAGAATACGAGGGTGCGTTGAACCTGCCGCTCGTCAGCGACAAGGTGTTGCTGCGCATTTCGGGCCTGACGGACGACAGCCGCGGTTACGTCCACAACCTCTACGACGGCGGTTGGCTCGGCGGCGACGCCAAGTCCGTGGGTCGCATCTCGTTGACGCTGAAGCCGATCGACGGCCTCACCAGCATCACCACCTATCAGGATGGGCACTTCGGCGGCACGAACGTGCCGGCGGAGCTGTACTCGGCGAACGCCTGCGGCTCGACCAACAACGGCATCCCGCTGCTGTCGGCGGTCTCCTGCCTGTACAACCCGGCGTTTCCGGGCTTCGCGGCGTTCTTGGCGGCGCACCCCAAGGCGTATCCGGGCGGGGTGAGTGCGTTCGTCACCTATCAGCACAATCTCGGTCCCTGGAATGCGAACATCGATTCACCACAGGAGCATAGCGCCAACGCCGAATACTTCGTCAACAACACCGAATACGATGTCGCGCCGGATCTGAAACTGAAGAACATCGCCGGCTTCACGCGATCGCACACCTCCGAGCAGGTCGACTTCGACGGTACGAATTACCCGATCTTTGCGGAAGGCTCGCCAACTGATCCGAATGCCGAGGTATCGCGCACCAACCAGGCGTCCGACGAGCTTCAAATGCAGGGCAAGCTGCTAGATGACCGGCTCGATTACATCGTCGGCGGCTATACCTCCTATGAGCGCGACGAGAGCGATTATCCTTTGTACGCCTTCGATCTCGAGCCGGTTGTTCCACCGACTTTCTTCCATTATCACTGGCGGATCCTGGATCTGTCGCACGCGGTCTTTACGCAGGAGACGATGAACCTGGGTGCCGGCTGGAGCGTGACCGCGGGCGTGCGCGAAACTTGGGAGATCACCAGCATCGAGCAGCTCGCCAATTCTATCTTTCAGGGCGCGCCCTCGGAGCGGCAGGAGGCCAACAAGCCGAGCTGGACGCTGAGTCTCGAATATCAAGCGACGCCGGGCTTGCTGTTTTACGCGGCGACCCGCGGCAGCTGGCGCACCGGCGGCTTCAACGGCACGGCCGTTGCGCTCGACGCCTACGCGGCGGGCGGCGGCAATAAGTTCAAGCCCGAGACCGCCAAGGATGTGGAGCTCGGTATGAAATTCTCGGACTCTGTCGCGGGCGTGCCGGTGCGCTTGAACATCGCCGCCTACAACCAATGGGTTGACGAGATCCAACGCACCGCGTACTTGATCTTGGACGGCAATCCGCTCGCGATCACGGTGAACGTGCCGCAAGCGCGGATCACCGGCTTCGAGAGCGACGGGGAAATCCGGCCGCTCTCTTGGTTGTCGCTCGGCGGCTCGCTGGCGTATGCGGATGCGCGCTACACGGACTCCGCCGTGACCTACTTCGCCAACAATCTCACCTTCGGTCCGTATGCCGATACGCCGCGCTGGACCGGCACCGTGTTCGGGTCCGCGCATGAGGCCCTGCCCAACGACCTGGGCGAACTCTCGTTGCGCACGGATTATTATCTACAAAGTTCGCAGTATTTCTCGAACCTCGCCGCGACCATCAATCCGGGCACGTTGTTGCCCTCTTACGGGCTGCTCAACATGTTTCTCACCTGGGACAAAGTGGCGGGCAGCGGTTTGCAGGCCAGCCTCTACGCCCGCAATCTGCTGAACAAGGAATACTACGTCGGCGGCATTCCCCAGGGCGCTGATCTCGGCTTGAATCAGGCCTCGCCGGGTCGCCCGCGGATGTACGGCCTGGAACTGAGGTACAAATTTTGATGGGGTGCCCGCGGTGACCAGCGGAGAGGTGGTGCGGTCATTTCTCGCCGCTTGGAACGCGAACGACCTCGACCGGGTGGTGTCGTGCTTGCACGAGGACGTGTGCTACCACAATATTCCGCTCGAGCCCATCCACGGCCGCGCGGCGGTCGATACGTACTTGCGCAGCCAGGGGGGCTTCGATTGGGTCGATTGGAAGTTGCTGGCGTTCGCCGAGAATGGCGCCGTGGTGCTCACCGAACGCATCGATGAATTCGGGCGCGGCGGCCGATCGATCAGTTTGCCGGTGATGGGCGCATTTGAAATCGAGGGCGGTGTGATCAAGGCATGGCGAGACTATTTCGATTTGGATTCTTACCGCAGGCAGCTCGGCGCTCCCGTGCAGCGCGCCTTTAGAGCAGCGGATTGATGCCGATCGAAAACGCCAGGACGATCGACATCCATGCGCACGCCGTGCTCGAGCGGACGTTCGGCGCGGCGGGGGTTCATGGACCCGAATTGTATGCCGGAGAGGACGGCCAGCCGGTTTTCCGCGTCGGCAACTACCAATTGCGGGGAGTCCGCTACCGCGGCAGCGCCTTCATGGACCCGGAGTTGCGCATCGCCGCCATGGACCGCGCGGGCATCGATTTTCAGGTGCTCTCGCCGAATCCGCTCAGCTATTTTCACTTCGTCCCGTCCGACGCCGCCGCGGAATATTGTCGTCGCCACAACGATGAACTCGCCGCGATGGTGCGCCGTTATCCGGACCGCCTGGCGGGATTGGCGGCGCTCCCGATGCAGTCGCCCGACGATGCCCAAGTGGAACTGACGCGATCGGTCGAGGAACTGGGGCTATGGGGCGCTTGCGTCGGAACCGAATTCGGTCTCGGTCTCGACGCCGCCGCGCTCGATCCCCTGTATCGCCGTTTCGTGGCGCTCGACGTGCCACTTTTCCTGCACCCGGCCCCTTCGGGTATCGATGGGCCCGCGGGCGTGCCGGCCACGGACCGTTACGATTTGGATTTGCTCATCGGATTCGCCGCCCAGGAAACCATCGCGGTGGGCACGCTGATCTTTGGCGGAGTGCTCGAGCGGCATCCCAGGCTCGACATTTGCATCAGCCACGGCGGCGGCGCCATTGCCTTGTTGAGCGGGCGGTTTGCTCAAGCCGCGCAGAAGCGGCCGTGGTCCAAGGGTGCGCTGCGCGAGCCGGGAGGCTTTGAAGCCCAGCTGCGGCGACTGTGGTTCGACAATCATGTGCACAGCGAGGCGGCGCTGGCGATGCTCATCGACACTGTCGGCCACGAGCGAGTGGTGCTCGGCACCAATTTTGCGGGTTGGGACCAGCCGGCCGGTGGCGGCAAAATCCATGCGTCTCCAGGCCTGGCCGACAATGCCCGCCGGCTGCTGCGCAAATGACCGGCGAGTCGACCACGCCCGGCCAGGCTGCCGCCCCCGCCGCGACCGGCGCCGCGACGTTGATCGTGAACGGGCGCGTCATCGACGGTACCGGCGCGCCGGCGCGCGTCCAATCGGTGTTGATCGAGGGTGAGCGCATCGCCGCAGTGGGATCGAGCGCGGATGCGGCGGCCGCCGCCCGGCCAAACCTGCGGCGGATCGACGCGCAGGGCCGCACCGTCATGCCTGGGCTCATCGATGGCCATACACACATCAGCTTCGACGAGGTCAACTCCAACGACGAACTCTTCTTTCACCGCCGTCACGGCTTGGCCGCCATCATCGCCGCGCGCAACGCCCGCAAGGTCCTTCAGGCCGGAGTCACCGGCATCATGGATGCCGACTCGCTGTTCGAAATCGGCATCGATCTTCGCGATGCGATTGAAGCCGGCGTCGTCGAAGGTCCGCGAATCTCATCCGGTGCCTACGCGCTGTGGACCAGCGTCGGCGGAACCGCCGGCCGCCTCATCCCGGACAGCGGTATCCGGGGTTATGGCATCGTCGTATCCGGCACTCAGGAAATCGTCGCCGAGGTGAGGCGCCAGATCAAGAACGGTGCGGATTGGGTCAAGGTTCACGTCACCGGCGTGGTGCCCCGCCATCCGCTGCGCGGCGAGGTGAAGAGTTGGACCTTCGATGAACTCAAATTGGTCTGCGATACCGCGCATGAACTCGGCATTCCCGTGCTCGGGCATTGCCGCGGCGCCAATTCCATCATCGACTGCGTGCGGGCGGGCATGGATTTGATCCTGCACGCGACGCTCATGGACGAGGCCGCATTGGACGTCGTCGTGGCGGCCAAGACCCCCATCATGCCGGTGTTCACGTTCCAGGCCAATCTGATGGACTATGGCGCGGCGATCGGCGCCGATCCGGTGGTGCGCGAGATGTTCCGGCGCGAAATCAGCGACAGCGCGAAAATGCTGAAGCGGGCCTACGATGCCGGCGTGCCTTTGCTCTGCGGCAGCGAGTCCGGATTTTCGATCACCCCGTACGGGGATTGGCATTACCGGGAGATGGAAGTGTTCGTACGCGCCCTCGGCCTCACTCCATTGCAGGCGATTCAATGCGCCACCCAGGCGAATGCATTCGCGCTGCGCCTCGGGGGCCGCGTCGGCGAAGTGGCGCCCGGCATGCTGGCCGACCTCCTCGTGATCGACGGCGACCCTTCGCAGGACATCGCTCTGCTCGGTGATCGGCAGCGCCTGAAACATGTGTTCTTGGCGGGTCGAGACGTCGATCTGACGCCGGCGCCGCCGCGGCGCGACCCGCCGGGCTGGCGCGTCAGCACCTACGGAGGCCGGCTGACCGCGGCTGTCGCGCGCGGCGGCGCGCCGCCGCAGGCCGATCCAACGCCGACCGACGAACCTTAAAGACCAGTCCGGAGAATCCCCGTGAGCACCGTCATTCTGAATCGAATTCCCGATGCGCTGGCCGCCCTGCGCAATGAACATCTGGCGCAGTCCTTGTACGATGAAGGCAAGGTCATCATGGACGGCACCCTGCTCACCTTGCACGGTGCCGAGCACCGCAACCGGCGGCTGTTGGAATTTCGGGTATTTCGCCGCAGCTTTTTCCGCTACTACGAAACCGAGGTGTTCCCCCGCGCGCTCGCCGAGGTCATGGGCGACGTGGTCGGCGGCGGGGGCTGCGATCTGGTGCAATTCGGCTGCCGAATGACCATGAATCTGACCGCCGATTTCGCAGGTGTGGATCGGCCCGAGCGCTCGGCGCGCGAAACCGCGGCGCTGCTCGCGTTGGTCAGGACCTTCAGCGAAGGAGCGACCATGGTCCATTCGACGCGCGACAAGGCGGAGCTGCGTGAGGAAGTGCGCGCGGCGCTGCGCGAATTCGAGGCCGGTTTCTTGAAGCAATCGATCGAGCGCCGGGTCGCGCTCTTGGCTCAGCACGCGCGCGGCGAGATCGAGGAGACGGCGCTGCCGCGCGATGTGCTCACGGTGCTCTTGCGCAATGAGGATCAATTGGAACTGCCGCCTGATCTTTTGTGCCGGGAAATCGCTTTCTACCTTCAAGCCGGATCCCATAGTACGGCCAATTCCACCGTACACGCCATGCACGACATCTTCATGTGGCTACAGTCCCATCCGCAGGACCGGCAGCGCATGTTGGATGATCCGTTGTTCCTGCAGCGCTGTGTGCACGAGAGCCTGCGACTGCATCCGGCGAGTCCCGTGGCGTGGCGCAAACCCGTCTGTCCCGTAACCCTGTCCGGTGGTCAAGCCGTCGGCGTGGAAGACCGCGTGGAGATCGATCTGTGGGGCGTGAATCGGTCCAAGGAAGCGTTCGGCGAGGATGCGGACATATTCAATCCTCACCGCAAAGTCGCTCCCGGCAATGAGCCCTTCGGCCTGACGTTCGGCACCGGGGTTCACACCTGCCTCGGTCGCGATCTCGATGGCGGCATCGTACCCAAGGGAGCCGTCGATCCGGCACAGCACCAATACGGCATCATCGCCTTGTTGGCCAAGGCCATGTTGGAAGCGGGCGCCGTTCCCGATCCGGACAGGCCGGCAGTTCCCGCCACCCATACCGCGCGTCCGAACTGGGGCAGCTACCCGGTGGTGTTTCGATCCGGCGGGGTCGCCGACGGCGTGCTGCAACAGCTACCACGCAGCGTGGACTGAGCGGTCGAATGCCGGGTGCGATCGTCTTCACCGGCGGCGTTGGGCACCCGTTCGAGTTCTCGGCTCCGGCGCTCGGGGAGATTCTCCGCGAAGTCGGATTTGAGCCACGAATCAGCGTCGACATTGGCGACATCGTGAAGTGGATGCGGGCCGACGCACAGGCGTTGCTCGTGGTGTATGCGCTGCGCTGGAGCATGAGCCAGCACGAAAAATATGCCCCGCTTCGTAGCGAATGGGCATTCACCTTGCCCGACGACGCGCGCCGCCTCATCAAGGACCGCGTCGCGGCGGGCACCGGCCTGCTCGCCGTGCACACCGCGAGCATTTGCTTCGATGACTGGAGCGAGTGGGCCCGCTTGGTCGGTGGCAGCTGGGATTGGGGCAAGTCGCATCACCCGCCAATCGGGCCCATCGTCGCGACCGTCGACACCCAGCATTTCCTGACGGGCGGCCTGTCCGACTTCGCGCTCAATGATGAACTGTACTCGGAACAGCGCTTGTCGCCCGACATCAGCGTCTGCGCCTGGGCACACAGCGCCGCGATGCCGTCCGCGTTACCGCCTCAGCCGGTGTGTTGGACGCATCGTTACGGCCGGGGTCGCGTCGCCTATGACGCGCTGGGACATGATGCGCCGGCATTGAACCACCCCGTTCATCGCCGCCTCCTGCAGCGCGCCGCACTCTGGGCCGCCGGCGAAATGGAAGAAAACGTCACTGCGCGATGACGACTTGGTAAGTGACCGAAGTCTGCGCACCGGCGGCGAGTGATCCCTGGAAGGTCCACTGCAACGCTCCGCTGCCGCCGACGGCCGGTTGCAGAGTGACCGTGCAACCAGTCAAGCCGCTCGGCAGCGTTCCGGGACAGGCGGCCGAGATGAACGTGGTGAACGCCGGAGTCGCATCGTTGACGACGACGGTGGAGACCGGCGCGCTGCCTTGGTTGCTGACGCTCAATTGATATTGCAGGGTGTTGCCGGGCAGCGCGGTGTTGGCAGCCGTATAGGCGCCGGCGAGCGTCACGTTTTGCACCTGCTTGAGGAGCTGCGCGGCCGCCGCCGTGGTCACCGTCGTGGTGTCCGTCACCGTCAGCACTCCGGCCGCCGGCGCGGCACTCCCGCTGAAGGCGAGAGTCGCGCTCACCGACAGCCTGTTCTGCGCGCCGGCCGGCGCGCCCGCCGGCACGAACTGCTTGACGAGGATGCAGACTTGTTGATTGGCGGTGACGTTGATCGGGGCGCTGATCACCGTGTCGCTCACCGCCAATTGCCCGCTGCAGGCCGCATCCAGATACAACACCTGCGTCCAGCCGGCGAGCGTCGGACTCGCCAGCGCCACCGCGCTTAAAGTGACTTGGCCCGCGCTGCCGGCGGTGAACGTGTGCGGATAGTAAACCGTGGTGCCCGGCTGCGCGCTCAGTGCGCCGTTCGGCGCGAGGCTGCTGGCCGGAATCAGGCCAAAGGTGATGCCGCCATAGGTCACTCCCGCGGCATACGTGAACGTCACCGAGGGTCTTGCAAAGCTGCCGCCCGTGGTGCCGGCGCTACCGCCGGTCGACAGATCACCGCTGGGATTGGTCGGCGTCAGAGTGACGCTGCCGCTGGTGCCCGCCGGCAACCACAGCGTGGCGAGGCCCGTCGATCCGGTACTCGCGCTGGCGATCGCGCTGCCGCCGACGCTGGCGGTCAGGGTCACGCCGCTCTGGCCCGCTTCGCTGCCGTTCTGCACGCCATCGTTCGCCGTACCCCCGCCGACTCCCGTATCGGCAAACACCACGGCGCTGAGCGAGGAGCCGTTATAGAGTCCAAAGTTCTGGACGGGCGGCGGGCTCGAACCGAGCGTCACTTGCCGCACACCGCTCGGCGCTTCGGTGCCGAGCCATCCCGCGGGAAGATAGGCGGTGGTGTTGCTGAGCGCGCTGCTATTGGTCAACGTCAGGCAATAAGAGCCCGCGGTGACCGTGGTGAAGGAATAAGCGCCGGTGGCCGTGGCCACCGCCGCCGCGCCGGTGGCCGGCGTCTGGCAAGACCCGCCGCTGTAGGGCGCCAACTTCACGTACAACCCCGCGATGCCGCTACCGGTCTCGCTGCCATCGAGCGTCGCGTTGTGATTGGTGTCGGCGTAAACCGTACCCGACACGACTTCGCCGAGCGGCGTGAGCGTGAGTGTGCAGCCGATGGTATCGCCGGTCTGCGGCGTGACTGTAAAGCTCGTGCCGGTACCCGACGGCAACACCGTGGCGGTGCCAGAGCTTGCCGCGCCGGGTCCGCTGTTGGTGCAGGTGATGCTGCCCGTGTAGTACGCCAGTGCCGAGGGGCTGCCCGAGGTCATCGCGGCGGCGAGCGTGATGCTGTTGGTGCCGATTACGGGCACGGCACCGGTGGTCGCGCTGGTCGCAGTGCTGCTGGTGCTCGCCGTCTTGAGGCTGGCCGCTGGGCTGGTATATCCCAGCGAGGCGGTGAATTGATCGCCGGCATTGATCCGCGAGGCGACGCTGACGGTGAAGGTGACGCTGGGCAGGGACACCGCCACCCCCACCGCTTCGTTGTTGGCGAGCGCAAACGAAGTCTGAGTCGGATTCTGCGTCCCGAACACCACCGATGCGTTGTAATTCGAGTCGTTACCGTTGGGCGACGACTCAGTGACCGTCGTCGTCCCGACACCCGTGAGGGCGGGCACACCGCCGTCGTACAGCGAGTAGTAATTGACGGTATCGATGAGCTTCCAGACCGCCGTGGACTTGTAGACGATGGTTTCCGGACTGTTGGTGTTCTCGCCATCCGCCGCGTACAGCGCGAAGCTGCGCGCATTGCCGGCGGCATCCTTGACACTCAAGCTCGACAGGGTCACGGTGCCGGGCGAGCCCGGCTGACTGTCCCAGTAGAGCAGCGGGCTGCCGCTGATCCCGTTATATGCGCCGTGGCCGAACGCACCACCGCCGGACCACGCCGGTTCCGCGACCGCCGCGAGAGTCCCGTTACCGCTCAGCGTGACGGTGGTGGACAGCGTCCCGGCCCCGCTCGGCAACGTGAAGCTGAACGCCTGCCCGCCCCCGGCCGCGGTCGCGTTGTTATAGGTGGTGAAATCCAGCCACCACAGACTCTGTGCATAGGTGCCCGAGCCGGCCGTGGCGTACGACCCCCCCGCCGCCAGCGCCGCGTTGGCCCAACCGAGCGCGACGATCGCGAAGACCCAACGTCTCACGGCAGCGCCGCCGTATTCGCCGGCAACGCCTCGGCGTTGTGGCTCGGCTTGAACAGATTCTCGTCGAACTTGACCCGCAGCCTGAGATAAAACGCCCGCTGGGTGTAGTCCTCGCTCGCCAGGTCAGGGTCGGTGAAGCCCAGGATGTTGTAACCGATGGACAGCCATACATTTTGCATGACCAGGTATCCGACCTCGCCGCCGATCGCCTGCTGGCGGGCGGCACCGATATCTCCGGTTTCGATGAAGTATTGCAGCCCCGCGTCCCAGTGGGTATTCAGGTCCCATACCGAGCGCGCACCGATGATTTGCGCCGTGTAGGGGGTAATGATCCCGGTGGCGTAATCCATCGCCCGCTTGATGCCATAGCGGCCGTTGATGACCCAATCGGCATCGACCTGATAGTTCACGTGGGTGGAGAAGATGTCGGCGGATTCATCGATATCGAGCCCCGTCCCGAGCGTGCTGTTGAAGCTGCGCCTGTATTCGATCCAGGCCAGCGCATTCCACACATCGTTGTCCACCGGCCGATAGGCGAAGCCGACTTGCCCCTGGCGCACATACACCGACCCTACGGTGGCACCCAAGCCCAATTGCTCGTTGTACACCGCCCGCGCGAGTCCCGTGACATCCGGATTGAGTTTGATGGCGGCGCCGACGCTCGACAGCCAGGTCTCGGCCGTTTCCGACTTGCTCCACTCAATCTTGGTGGAACCTTTCCAGTCAGGGCTCGCGGTGTACTGCAACGCCGCGGTCAGCGCCGTCGCCGTGTCGGTCACCACGCCCGAGATCGGATGTATTTCCTGGACGCTGGTCGACACACCCAAGCCGGGGGCGAGCGTCCACAGATTGCGCAGGCCCAATGCGGCTTCCGCGGTCCGTCCATCGATGCCGTCGCCCACGCGATATTCATCGAACACCTTGCCGTCCTGCATATATGTCGTGTCGATCCCGATGGCGGTCAGTTGATTCTGCTGCGAGGGATTGAGCGCGTAGTCGCCCGACAAGCTATTGCTGGTTTGATAGGTGCCATAGATCTTCGTCTGGGGCGCAACCTGGTAGGTGCTGCCGACGGTAATATCCTTGCGGTCGCTGTCATCGATGGCCTGCTCGTATTGGGCGAAGGCGGTGGCGCGCGGCAGGTGCGGGACGGGCGCATCGACCCGCAGCCGGGCACTCGTGTAGTCGTTCGGTACGGCGCCCACGGCGAGCGCCTGCGTCGCCACGTCATTGGCATCCACGTGACGGACACCGGCGGTGACCTTGACCTTCTTCTTGAGCGTGTGCTCGAGCGCAATGGATTCGCCTTGTCGCGTGGCGCCGCCGGGAACCGCTTCCGGAACGCCGACGATGGGAATGCTGAGCGGGCTCAAAATGGTGGTGCCCGCGGTCGTGGTCTTCAGCGCATCGATGACCAGACGATTCTGCGCGTCGAAGGCGGCGCTGATCTTGGCGCCATATTCGGCCGCACCCGCAGTATAGGTCGAACTCGGATTATTGAAGCTGTTGTCGGTCTGCACCGCATAGACCTTCGCCTGTACCCGGGCGTCGTCGTGCTTGAACTCGATCCGGTGCGCACCGCCGGTACCGGCGAGATCGGACTGCGTCTGCGCCACCTCCCCGGTCAGGCTGGTCTGCTTGTTCGGTGCCCACAGGAAATTGGCACCGCCCAAGGTCTCGCGGGTGACGGGATTCTGATCGCGAATCACCGTCCCGCCGACGGTGACGTCGGGCACGACCTTCACGCGCGCATCGAGGCCGCCGACCCAGTAGCTTAGGCCCCCATTGCTGACCTCGTAGACCACGCGGACATACACCGGATTCAGGTTGGCGTCGACGCTCGGAATCGGCGCCTTGAACAGAATCTGGCCACTGAAGGCCTCGACCGAATAATCGGTGAATTGCGTCAACGGCGTGTCGGCCACCACGAGGGAGGGCTGATTGCGATCGCGCGTGATCAGATCCACCTGCGCGCTATTGGCGAGCGGATTGCGCTGGCTCAACTGATACGGCCCCGAGGTGCCGTTCGCCGGCAACTCGTCGATGAACTGCGTGGAATTAGTGTAGCTCGCGAAACCATCGACCGTGAGACCGCCATCCTCGATGTGTGTCTTGGCGCCGTTCAGGGCGCGCGTATATTGGGTGAGCACGCGCGCCGGATTATCGCTCTGCGTGCTGAAATCCCCATACAGTCCGTAGCTCGTACCATGATCGATGCGCACATAGAGTTTGCCGGTTGACTGCGCATCGTAACCTTTGACCGACGAGTCCCCGTAGACCGGATAGAACCGATCGGGCTGGATGTCGCGGAACAGGGGCGTGTCGTTCGGCTTGTCCGAGTCATAGGCGAGCGTGAGCAAATCCGACCCTAGGATCTTGCCCTTCAAGAACAGCGACGCGCGGCCCGCGGCGCCGCCCTTGCCGTCATCGAAACTCGCCGATGCGCTTTCGATTTCACGCTCGAAACTGTCGCCGCTTTGCGCCGGCACCAAAGAACTCGGATTCAAATTGCGCAGACTCACCACCCCTTCCACCAATCCAGCCGCCAACATCGGCCGCAGGTTCGGCATGAAGGTGATCCGCGTCTCGGAGCGCACCGCGCCGCTGCTCACCCGCAGCACCGCCGCGCCGGGCTGGGCCGGCGGCAGCAGCTTGAAGCGGCCGACGCCGTTCTCGATGAACACCTGAGTGCCGGGTTCCTTGGGATCGAGGTCCGGCGTCTGCCACTCGCCCAAGCTCGACTCGAGGGTCACGGCGGTGCGCGCCGACACCGGAATTCCTTGGCTGTCCGCGAGATTCACGATGATGTCGACGGGCGTCTGCGTGTCGGCGCTGCTGCGCTCCGGCGCATCGATCACGAACTTGGCCAAGGGTCCCGGCGCGGTGAGGTGAATTTGACTGCTCCCACGGGTATTGCCGAACGCATCGACCATGGACAGCGTCAGGAGATTATCCCCCGGTCGCAGGTTGACACCGATGTACTCCCAGGCGGTGACGCCGCGGCTCTCGAGACTGCTGCGTTCGCCGACCTGATCGAGACTGACGGGCGTGCCGTTGACCGCGAGCAGCAGTTGCGTGCCGAAAGCGCCTTTCACGCGCACGCGGGTCTGGCCCGCGGACACGACGCCGCCATCGATGAGATTGACGAAGGCTAAGTCCGGGCTCAGCACTCGCATCTCGCTGTCGAGGGTGTGCATGTTCGCGGGCTGGGAGGTACGGTCGTCGTCGGGCGACGGCGCGGCGCCGGCTGCGGTCACGATTGACGTCGAGGTCGCGGCAGCGGTCGCCGTAACGCTCGAGGTCGCCGTAACGTTGGCAGTTGAAGTCGCGGTTGAAGTCGCGGTCGAACCGGATCCGGGCGCAGGGGTTCCGTCGGACTGTACCTTCTGACCGATGATGCCGCTCGCCGCGAGCGTGCGCGCGTCGCTGACCGGAGCAGGGTTCACCGCGATCTGTCTCGTGGCCGCGACGGTGATTTCCGAGCGCTGCCCTTTCAATTTCTCGCGGCGCGCCGCCACCTCCTCGCGCAGGGGATCGCTGCAACCGGCCAACGCGAAATCCGTCTTGTGCAACTCGCCGTTGCGCAAGTCGACGAACTGGCTGCCGGGATCGAACGCATTGCGATTGTCGAGCACTTCCAATCGCGCGCCTACGGGCAGCGTCGTGGTGTCGAGTTTCGCGACATGGGTTCGCGGCGTCAGGCCGTACAGACTGTACTTGCCCTCATCGTCGGTCACCGCATAGGTGCCGTCATCCAGATAAATGCGGATGCCCGGTATACCCGGCTCATCGGCATCTTGAACTCGATTGCCGTCGCAGTCGGCGTAGACCTTGCCGATCAGATACGCCTCCGTCGACAGCGCGCTGCCGGCGATTTTGACGGTGGCACTCGCGAGGTTGGATCGTGACGCCCCGCTCACCGCCTGCGCGGTATTGATGCCGCTGCCCGATGGTCCCGCGGGGCCGATGCGCACCCGATAGGTGAGAATGGCTTGGGTGCCGGGCGCCAGCGAGCCGACACCGAACACGAGGCTGGGTCCCGCACCGCCCGCCGGATTGGTGAGCGGCGCGCCATTGAAGCGCGCGGTGCCGGCGATGAATGCAAATCCCGCCGGCAGCGCATCGTCGACCACGGTGGCCGGCATCACGATGCCGGTGTTGTTGCTGATGGTGATGGAGTAATCGACCAGATCCCCGACGGCTGCCGTGGATTTCGAGGCGATCTTTTGCAGGAACAAGCCGCCGGCGGCACCCGCATCGAGCGGGATGTCATAGGTCATCGGGCCGCCGTTGACCGTGATCGAAAAGTTGCCGCCGTACGAAGCGGTGGCGCTGACATGACGGCCCGCCGGCAGCAGCTGCGGTGCCAACTTGGACGGAAATGTCATGCCATTGGGCGGTGTCACGACAAGCCGATAGGTGCTCGGCGCAACCTGCGGAAAGCTATAGGTGCCGTTGGCGCCGGTGACCACCGTGCTCGGCGCGGCGGTGACACCGTCCGCGGCGTGCACCGTGGCGGGACCGCCCGCATGACCGCCATTGCCGGCGCCGGTCACATCGATCAACTGCACCGAAGCGCCGGCCACCGCGGCATTGGTCTTGCTGTTGAACAGCGTGCCCGACGGATCGATGAGCACGTCGGTGCTCACGGTACCGCCGCCGCAGCCCGAGAGCATGGCCGTCACCCGATCATTCGCCGCCTCTTCCAAGATCCCATCGCCGGACACGGCCGGATGCGTGGCGGCAGCGGCGGTCGGCACGGATGGCAGGATCCGAAACACCCCGGTATTTGGCGCCGTCTCGGTGGCGGTGAAGGTCTCTGTATCGCCGGTCAAGGCGCTCATCAGCGTGATCGGATGCGTGACGATGGCCGTCGGATTGGTATTGCACTGCGCGGCGTTCACTTGCACGAACAGCGGCGCGCCCAATGCACCCTCGCGTGTCGGCGCGTCATAGGAGCCATTGGTATAGAAGACGATCGTCGGTGCGAGCGGCGGCAAACTCAAGTTCACGGCGTTGGAACTCGACGTCGTATTGGCGTTCGACACGGTGAAGTCCGCGTAGCCGGTATTGGCGAGGGTGCCGGCGGCATTGCCGTTGACGGTCACCTTGAAAGTGCCGGCAAGCGCCGCCCCGGCCGGCAAGCTGGGCAATCCCCAGGCCACCGCATCGACGCCGCTTGGGTTAGGCGCCGCGGTGACATACGCGTTCTGCGGATCGCCGAGACGATGGTAGAGCAGCTGCGCTCCGGGCGTGGATGAACTTGACGTTGCGAACATCGTGTTCGCCGGGATCGCATCGCGCAGCACGAAGAGCGACATCGGCGTACCGTTGATCGTGATCGCGAAGCCGTTGGCGGCGCCCGCCCCGCTGTTTTGCGCGGTGAGCGTGTAAGTGAACGATGCGTTCGGCACCGGCGCCGCGGTCGACGCGCTCTTGGTGACCGTGATCGCCGCGGAGCTCTGCGGTTGCACCACCGCGTTCACGGTATTGGAGGTCAGACGCACGCTCGCCGATGCTGGGTCGACATAAGAACCGCTGGCGGTATTGCTGATCACGGTTCCCGCCGGGACGGGCGCGGCCCAGGCGCCGCGGATTCCCGGCGTTGCCGCCAGCAAGAGGCCCATCCATAGCGCAGCGTGTCCACCTACAGATTGGCTGCGCAAGTAGGGCATGCGGGTTGCGCCTCAGAATCGGGAGGGCCCACGCCCTCCCGAGTTGGGTAGCTGCTATTGCTGAATCTTGACGCCGAACGTCAGCACCGCGCTCTGACCCGGCGTCAGTGTGCCCACCGTCGCGGTGACCGTCCCGGCGGCACCCACGGCCGGAGTCGGTGCCGTGATGGTGCCCACCGTCGTCGCCGGCGCCGTCGACAGCGTGGTGAACGCCGGAGTCGAATCTGATATCACCGCGGCGGTCGCATTGGCGGAACCGACGTTGGTCACCGTGATTTGGAAATCGATGCACGCGCCGGGCACCGCACCGGTGGTGACGGTGGCCTGCGAGTAGCCGCCCGGCGGTGTGCCGCTACAGGCGGTATCGAGGCCCTGCGCCTTCACCAAGGTGACATTGCCCGCGATCACGGTGGTGCTGTCGGTCGCCGCGGCGGCGGCCGGCGCCGTCGAGGTGTAGCTGCCGTTGGTCGTGGTGACGGTGATGGTGGTGGTATTCACCACACCCGTCGCCGCGCCCGAGGGTGCGGTCACTTTGTCGAAGATCGTGATCGACTGGCCGGGTGCGAGGCCGGCGGCCAAGACCCCTTGCAGACCGGCCGCGGGCACCACCGGATCGTTGGCCGCAAACACGCCCGTTCCATTGATGTCGTAGTACTGGACAGACGTCCAGCCGGTCTGCGAGTTGACGACCGGGAGCGTGATGGTCGACACCGTCCCATTGCCTTCCACGACATTGCCCGTGTTGGTCAGCGTATGGCTGTACACCACCGAACCGCCCGAATAGGCCTGGCCCGTGTTGTTCGGCGTGAAGGTGAGCGAGCGCACGCCGTTCACCGTGACCGCATCGTGAATGATGTCTTGCGCACCGGTTGACGGCGACAGCGCCCGGAAATACAGATCCGTGGTGCCGGCTGCAGAGCCCGCGGGCACCGAGACCACGGCGCAAACCGTGGCGCTGCTGCCGGCATTCACCGTGCCGGTGTTGGCGATGGTCGCCCCCGTGGTCGAACAGTTACCGGCGCCGCCGTCGGCCTTGAAGGTCACCGTCCAACCCGTCGGCAGGGTCTGGCTCGCGAAACCAGCGGCGGTACTCGCGCCTAAGTTGTACGAATCGGCAATCGGCCCGGTGTCGTTCGCCACCAGGATGAAGGTGGTCGAGGTGGCCGGATTGGTCGCGTTCGTCACCTGGGCCGTGGCTTCGGGGCCGGGGCCGGTGCCTTTCACGCCGGTGCCGCCAACCGGCGCATTGTTGGTCAAGTCGACGGTGGCCGACGTCAGCGCCGTCAAGGTGTCGGCGGCGGTCTGCGACACCGTCGCGCTGACGGTGGACGTCGCGGTCTTGTTGACCGTGAAGGGGCCGGTGCCCGCCGCATTCGCCGGCAATACCGCCTTGACGATCACCGTGTAGGTGACGCCCGCGGCCACCGGACCCGTGTCCGGAACGCCGTCGCCATTCGTATCGATCAACGGGGTGGCGCCGTCGGCCTTGTAGAGCACGAAGCTCGTGCCCGTCGGGAAATTGCCCGCCGACAAGGTCATGTTGAACGTGTCGGTGCCGTTGCCGGTGTTCTTGACGAGGTTCGAGAAAGAGACCGTGCCGCCCGGATTGGCGCTCGCCACCGTGGCGCCGGTGATGGTCACCGCCGCAGTCTGCGTGACGGTGAAGGGCACGGTGTTCGAGGTCCCGGTCACCGTGGTGCCCGAGCCGTCGTTGTACGACACCGAAGCGGTATTGTTGATGACACCGGGAGCTGTCGTCGTCGCCACCGTCACTTTGAAACTGATGGTTCCCGACTGACCGGCCGCGACATTGGCCAAGGTGGCCGTCACGGTGCCCGCGGTGGTCACCCCATAGTCATAGGTGATTTGATTCGGGAGAGTGCCGTAGGTCGCCTTGGCATCGGTGAGCGCGGTCGCGCCGGTCACGCTCCATGAACCCTGGTTCGCGACTTCGGTCATGCCGGCCGGAATCGCGTCGCTGATCTTCACGCTGGTCGCCGTGCTATTGCCGGTATTGGTGTAGGTCAATGTATAGGTGTACTGCGTCGCACCCCCGACGCCTGAACTCGCGCTGATCGCCTTGGTGACATTGATGACGGCGTTGGACGTGACCGTCGTGACGTCCGTGTTGCTCGCGCTCTGCGCGGGCGTCAAAACGCTCGCCGCGGTGACCGTGAGACTGTTCGCCTGCCCGGACGTGGCCGTCCCCGGAACCGTCGCCGCCACGATGAACTTGAAGGTCGCCCCGGAGGCGAGTGCACCGCTCGTGGTGATGGCCGCGCCCGTCGGCACGCCCGACCCGTTATCGGCATAAATGGTGATACCACTCATGGTGAAGGCCGATCCCGCGGCATTGACCGCCGCCAGCGCGAAGGTATCCGTGCCGTTGCCGGTGTTCGTGAGGGTGTGCGGGTAGTACACCGTGCTGCCGATCGACGAGGTCTTGGCACCGTTCGCCGTCAAGGTCAGGCTCGCAACCTGCTGCACGACGGTTTGCACGGTGTTCGAGGTCACCGTGCGGCTGGTGCCGGAACTGTCGGTGTACGTCACCGATGCCTGGTTGCCGATCGAGGTGCCGGCGGGTGGCGGTGTGGCCTGGGCAGTGGTGAACGCCCCGAGCCACAGCAGCAGCGCGGCGGCGAAGGTGCCGAGGCGGCCATTGCTCTGGATGCGGTGCGTGGCTTGGTGCGTGGCCCTAGCTTGGCGCGTGGCGACGGGGTGACGAGCAGACATCATGATCGACATGGTGATTCCTAGCCCGGCGCTAACCGGGGTTTGCGTTCATTGCAGTGGAAATGGATCGAAATCGAATCGAGGCGAACGGCGCTAGTGCACCTCGCCGCCGGTTGCGACGGTGACGCGCGCGCTCACGCTGAGCGCGCGCCCCGCGGCTAGGTCCGAGGCCGGCCAGCGTAGGTACCGATATTCGCGAGTCGGCACGAGTTCTTCGTGCAGCGTGCCGTCGGCTTGCTTGACCATCCGCTTGAGCGGCAGGGTGTCGAAGGACACACCATCCACACTGCCACGGGCGTTGGCGGGGCGCTCTGAACCGGGCAGAAACTCCGTGCCGACGGGCAACGGCAGCGTGGCGCTCAACCCCCGCGCAGTGCTGCTGCCGGTGTTGCGAAACTCCGCGACGTACTCGAGTACATCGCCCGGCCGGGCGACGGATGCCGGTTCGCTCGTTTCGGTGGCGCCGGGGCCGACGATGCGGTGCACCGACAAGGTGTTGGTGAGGGGTTCGGAGGCCGTGGCCAAGCCGGCGCCGGCCGCCAAGATCGCGAACAGAATCAAGCCGCGTGATCGAGATAGGTTCATCTGTGCAGTTCCTGTGTGTGACATACCCGGCACCCGGCCTCGGGATATGTCGTGTTTACGCGTAGGGGAATCTCGCAAATCGCGCGCGGCCGGACTGTGACATAAGTCTGACACACGACCCTTTTGGCGAATTTCGGTCTATTTTTTGTATTATTTGTGACGCAATCGACGAAGATAGGGTTAAAGTTTTAGCGCTTGGTGCCGAACCTGAGCGCTGCCGTGCGGCGAGAAGGTTTGCGGCAGTGCGGTCCGCGGGTGGGCA